>Ga0247727_10017009_pt1 | contig 11638 bp, 3 predicted proteins | sample WisWelCaveWW1625_FD_202498 | JGI IMG/M metagenome (GOLD analysis project Ga0247727, IMG submission 202498) | Biofilm microbial communities from Wishing Well Cave, Virginia, United States - WW16-25 | ecosystem: Environmental > Aquatic > Deep subsurface > Groundwater > Cave microbial mat | place... | reverse complement strand
CCCGACGGTTTACTGTAGGGAGAAACTCGTTGCTGCGACTGGAGGGTTCCGTCGCCGTTTCCCAAAAGGAGTGAAACATCGTTAGACCTATAGTTTGCCGTCACGACATCGACTTTCTGATCATTATTGAAGTCTGCAACGACGAGGTCAACGGGCTGATCTCCAACAGCATACACGGTACGCGGCTGGAAAGTTCCGTTTGCGTTTCCAATAAAGATTGAGATTGTATCGGCGCTGTTGTTCGTTAAGACCAGATCGAACAAACCATCACCGTTCAAATCGCCGTCTGCTATCGCGCCACTACTTGTAGCGTTGTAAGTGGAAAGCGTTGGATAAGTACCGTTGGAGTTTGAAAGCAGGATTCCAATTTCCCCTGAATCCTCTGTTATCGTGACAATCTCAGGGTAAAGATCCGAATTGATATCACCCGTTGCAATCGCGCTACTATTCAGAGAGCTCAAATATCCAACTGCATAGTTCGTTACCGGGCCAAACGTGCCGTTGCCGTTGCCCAAAAGTACTCCAACTCCGTATTTACTCGCGGAACCGCCTGTGGAAGTTGCAGAGCCGATCACGAGATCCAGTTTGCCGTCACGGTTGACGTCGGCTGAGGCGGCCCCGCCGCTCTCTATACGGTACGGGTAGCTCTTGATCGGCTGGAAGGTACCATCACCGTTGCCGATGGATACATAGAGTGAATCAGATATGCCTCCGGTTGTACTGATTAGATCCAGTTTTCCATCAGAACTGAAGTCAGCCACTTCGAGGGAATCCGTACCACCAAAGCTGCCGCGTGAAGCCTGGACTGTGCCGTCTCCATTCCCGATCAATACATACACGCCCCCGCCTTGATGATTGCCGTCTTCTGTAGATCCAACAACAATATCCAGGTTACTATCTCCATTCAGGTTACCCAGCTTGATCGAATGCGTGAAACCGGCCGACACATAAAATAGCCGCTCGGGCTGAAGTGTGCCGTCCCCATTTCCAAGCAGTGAACTGATTTCATGCCCACTCCTGCCGGTAACTAAATCAGGTTTTCCGTCTGCATTCAAATCTCCAACAACGACTAAATTAGTACCGGACGATGAAAGACCCGGCTTCTGGAAGCTGCCGTCTCCAAATGCCAGAGAAATCCCCACCATACCTCCGATTGAGCCAACGATATCAAGATGTCCGTCTCCATTCATGTCCTCTACGGCAACACTATCAACCGAATCAAAATCCGTATCGATAAACTCTTCTCTGGCGAAAGACCCATCACCATAACCATAGAAGATTGAAATTCCGGTATCCTGCCCAACGATCACATCGGTTCGTCCATCAGCATTCAGGTCCTTAGCAAGAGTCGCGTATGGAAAATCGGCGGGCACGATTCTGGCGGCAGGGTATGCAAGCATTATTTCTTCGGAAATCCTGATGTCGCCAACGTCGGTTATGCCGCTTGCTACGGGTGGTTTCGGATCCGAATCACCGGTTACAACATTTCCGCCGGCATCCTTGAAACTTGCATGACAGTAAATAGCCCCTCGTATCGTGCGTAGTCCTGAAATGCTGAATCTTCCGCTGGAATCCGTCAGTCCGGTTTGGTCCATGCAGAAGATCGTTACACTCTCGACCGGCGAGCTGTTCCTGTCGATCACACGGCCCTGTGCCGTTGTTTTCGGGTCCGGTACGATCCGAACCGTTACGTCCGGTGAAACAGTTGAGAGTCCAATTGTATCAATTGCTCTTGCGGACAATGTTACGCTGTTTACTCCCTGGGGAACACGGTAGAGGAAATCGTATGGCCATACAGTGTCGGTGAAAACGACAAGACCATCGGCCATGAAAATTACACTTTGGACACCGACATCGTCTGTGGCCGTAGCGATTACCGGAACATTCGAACCTTCAATCAGCGAAGCGTCTGCAACCGGCGAAGTAATTGTCACAGTTGGCGGCTGATTTACTAACACGTTTAATGTAACAGGCTGCGCTGTTCCAATCTTTCCCCGGGTATCTGTCGCTGTTGCTCCGATTGTAAAACTGCTGATTCCCAGTGGAACAGGGTAATTGTACTGATATGGACCTGTTGTATCAGTAAAGACGGTTGCGCCATTGATTTGGAACGCAACAGACGAAACTCCCAGATCATCTGTCGCGGAAACAAAGACGGCAACAACACTCCCTTCTACCACCGAAACACCGTTTAGTGGAGCGGTGATACGAACAACCGGAGGCTGATTCACCGTGACGCTTACATTCACAGTTGACGACTCTTTCGCGTTGCTTCCAACATCGACTGCAATGGCGCTGATGGCAAGCTGCGCTGCGCCGCTTCCGGCCGTATAGTTAAACTGATACGGCGCTGTGGTGTCGCTAAAAACTAGCTGTCCGTTTACCAGAAAATGAACAACGGCAACCGCCACATTATCCGTAGCCGCTGCAGTGATTGTGAATGTCGTTCCTTCAACAAAGCTCTTCCCGTTGATGGGAGCGGTAACGCTCACGTTTGGAGACACTCCTGAAGTGTCTTCTACTGCAAGATATTGTCCGACATACAAACGGCTGTCTCCCGTAACACCGTTTTCTGCTATCGTTCTTGCCGCAGTCAAATACAGGTAGGATCCATCAACAGCGATTCCCGTGCCGTTATCATCCCGGAAATTTGCAAAGCTTAAAATCGCTCGTGGTAACGGTGTTTGGGGAAGAGCCACATCTATGATTGGGACACCATTCACAAAAAAGATATCAGCCCCGAATGCGAAGCGTCCTGATGCAGTAACGTCCAGAAGCAGGCCACCTGTGCTTTGAGGCGTGTTGGCCAGAATGACCGGAGCATTTGGATTGCTGATATCAATCGACGTAAAACTCCTGCTGCTGTCTGCGATGAAGGCGTACGTATCGCTGACAAAGACATCCGTGCAGTTCATGCCTGAAGTAAACGACGTTCCGATCATTTGAGGCGTCATCGGAGTGCTGTAGTCAATCAGGTGAACACCGGAGGTACCGTCAGCCACTACTGCAAGAGCTCGCTCCGGCCGTGAAACATCTACGCCTTTGGCCGTTCCGGGCGTATCCATTGTTCCTACCATCACTGGAGAAGCTGGATTCGAAATATCGATAATCTGCAAACCGGCTGCGCCGTCAGCAACAAACGCGAGATTTTCCTGCACCGCTACATCGGATGCATCTCCAGGTGTATCGACAGAGCCAACGATAACCGGATTTACAGGATTGGAAACATTGATGATGACAAGGCCACCGCTTCCTGCCGCAACATAAGCCGTTGTTCCGATGATCTTTACATCGTTGGCGTTTCCGGCAATGGCGACGCTTCCAGTGAGAGCCGGGGAAAATTTGTTCGTCACGTTGTACACGCGCAATCCGATGGCGCCTGATGCAACGTATGCAAAGTTGCTCATGACATCCACGCTGTTTGCAAAACCATTCGTCGGGATGCTTACGAATCCAAGAGGCGCAGGCGCAAAAGAACGAACGGTTCCGATTGTGAAATCCGAACGACCATTATTGGTTACCGTAATAGTGCAGGTACCGTTTGTTCCGGCATAAATGCGTCCGGACTCCGCGCCAAAGTTACAGATGCCGAGATTACTTGATGTGTAATTTGTGCCTTTCGATGTTGAAGTCAGATCAATTGTTGTTCCGTCAAGGAGCCGTCCGTTTACCGTGATCTGCTGCGATGCTTCAGAAATAATCGTGTTTACTGTTAGCAGAAACGCAATCGGGCTGACTTCGATTCCGGAAAGTGCTGCGGCCAGATTAAAGCTTGCTGCATTGGTTGGATCGCTACCCGTTGTAATCTCCAGCTTGTCGCGTATTCCGTCTCCATCCGTATCCGCAAGCACCGGACTCGTGATGAATCCGTCGGTTCCTGCAACTACTTCTTCACCATCAAGGATTCCGTCTCCATCCGTGTCAGGAAGATTCGGATTTGTTCCGTAGTCCACAAGTTCCTCTTTATTCGTCAGTCCGTCTCCATCACTATCTTCCAGACCATCAATACCGTTATTGGGATCCGTCCCGTTTGCAATTTCCACATCGTCCGGAATCCCGTCCGAGTCCGAATCACCCGACAATATCACCTGCAACTGAATCAGCCCAAGCGTCCCTTCATTCGTCGCCGATACGATCACTGTGCCGCTTGAGAGCGCTGTGACAAGACCGTCAGCGCTCACAGTGGCAACGGAAGGATTGCTGATCGTGTAATTCGTGCCGGTGACGGCAGAACTCACAAGTTCATTGCTCCCATCGGAGTAGGATGCTAGAACATTCAGCTGGAGTTGGGCTCCAGGTGAGCTTAATGTGGCTGCAGGAGAGGTTAAGACAAGAGATGTCGGAATAGAACCTGTTTCAGTCAAGTCGAAGGGCAATACAACATTAAGTCCTCCTGGAATCATGACAAACAGCTCTGATTGACCACTCGTTGTTACGCCATTTTCGACACATGTTGTTCGCGCACGTATGAAACCAAAACCTGACGGCACATCTGGTATAAACCAGGTCCCGTCAGGTCTCACTGTAGAAGTTCTATTGAGGATACTTACGGTACAGTTCTCATTTAACTGTTCCTGAGCGAATAGAAATGAACTAAGGAGGACACCCAAAACGAGAAAAAAGAGTATTTTCGAAAACACTCCATACCTCTTTTTATTATGTCTCATTTGCCTTTTAGGAGAGTCCATCGTGTGCCTGTCTATCACTACATTACTGTGTGGTCCGCGGAACAATTTCCATCTCGCTCCAGCTTCCTTGTTTTAGATCATAGGAAATAACAAAATAGCAAGGTGATGAGCGACGGACGAAAAGAACCAACAGATCGTTCTTAATAAACGAAGTGATATCAATAAGGCTTGCCAATGCACAGATTATGGCGTTGGTCGGCCCTGAGCGTTCCTCGGGAAACTTCTTCGACCAGGTTGCAATCGGTTCCGTGCTGGACGGACCAGCTTCCACATCCTGTGTCAAGTCTGTGTTTACCTTGTATATGTCGAATCCAAGCACAGTCGTGCCTCGCCATCCAACTATCACATAGACCGTAGAATTATCTGAACTAAGCGCGGCACTCACTCGCCAAGTCGGAAATGGTCTGACATGCCCTATGTATGAGGTTCTCTGTTCCCAAAGTAAACGAGCGTCAGTCGTAGGTTTTCCTTCAACTATTTCATAACTTTTTAGTGTGAAGATTACTGGAACCGGACCGAAATGTGTCCGATTTCCATCAGCCATATTGGGAAGTATTCGTTCCTCGGTAAGCACAAGAAGCCGGTGTTCGTTTTCCGATGAATAAGCCATCGAGTACACACTGCGAATAACCGACTCTTGATCTGCAATCGCAAGCTCCACCTGACCATGGAAGAGCAAGCCTACAGCAAATACGGCTATCACGAAAATTTGTGATACTCGTTTTCTATTTCGCAACAAATTCCACTTCCTTTTGCGAATCGTTTGGTTTTGCCTGCAGGTTGCCGTCTGTACACTGGATTTCAAAACCATCCAGTGCAGCGTTCTCCCAGGTTATTTCATCCGCACTGGGAAATATCACTCCAAAAGAAGGGTCATACAACCGGTTGTTGTACGATACCAGGCGATGATTGATAAAACTTTCTGGCGGATTCGGGTTTCCCTGCGCTGTAACATTGCGACTGAGCGGTCGATATTCATTCTTGCTAAGCAACCGGGTAAAGTCATTCTGGCGGCACCCCAAGGCACTGCCGGGTGGCGATTGTACAAACCAATTCTTAAATAGCATTTGAGCAGTGTCAAAGTCGGGATGTAACCTGACTGGACTCTTATAAGTCGATACTATTTCGTATACTTGCGTCTGCACGCCATGAACAAGTAGCGCCTGATACAAAAGCTCAGCCCAGGTGAAACAGCTTCCATCGCCGTTTGAATTTGTCAGCATGACCGTTATAACGTCTGGAGGATCAGTGCTGCCCCAGAAAACCATGGGAACATCGTCTTTATTATTGAAGCCATCCTTCAGTTTTCTTCGTACGCCGGATGCCTTGCCGGACACAAAAATGTTCCAAATATTGTCTATTGCTGTATTGATGTCAGTTATGTTGTCGTTTGTACGGCAGGCAATATCAACGACAGTTTCGAAAGGACTGAAACTCGGCCTCTTATAAACTACATAAAGGCGATTGTCCGTCTTTCCGGCATCAAGCAGTGCTCCACCATCTATCGAGACTTGCCACGTGATCACGAACGGATTGTAATATTTGATCTTATCCGGTAAGAGCTTGCACGTGTTCGGATCTTGTGGATTGGGACAAGAAGAAAATACTTGAGTACGGAAGGTATCAATAGAAGTGGTTAGGCTTGTACTAAACTCAATCCCGTCAGGTCCCCTGCCTGTAATATCAATTTGAGTTGGTTTGTCGATCCCTGGAATGACCAATTCCAGTATGACTTGAAGCGGATCTTTCTTGACATATTCCACCGGGAAGCGATGTTCGTTTATCTTGTTTGCAAAACCGTCGTCGTCAACATCCAGCCAGTGGGGCGGATCATAACGAGTTGCCCCGTCATCCTTGAATATGGTAACCAGGCCTGAAAAACCGAGCGCCTTTACCCTTGCGCTTGGTAGCACTTGTACTTCGAGAATGTTTGAATCAACTACGCGGTTCTCTTGACCTGGTCTGGTGCATCTTAGGCTTACTTGTATGCTGACCGTGCCGGGTTTGAGCGTTTTGAAGGTACATGAAGCCTTATCCTCACACCTGTTAGTATCCTTAAACATCGCAACGTCCGCGCCAGCTACTATCCGCCAGTTTGTGTATTGAACGAAAGTTCCAGGATTTCCTTGAGCTTTTGCAACAAACTCTCTCCCGGCTTTAACCGCTGCAACCGGCAATAAAGTGACTTTGAGTAAATAGGCATCATCATCTGTATTCGGATCGCCGCCGCAGTGCCAGCCGCCTTTGACGATGCCGACGCCGTTGTCGGATTTGATCGCGGTTCCATCGCGAGTGACGGAGCCTGTGCCGATGGCAACGAAGGAGCCGAGATCGTGATCGAAGGAATACAGTTCCGTGATTCGACCGGGTTCCATGCCATCGAGATTTGGTATGGTGATGGGCGCGGGCGGATCGAAGCGTACGCCTGCAGGTTGAATGGTGACGATGAAGCGGGGTTGCTGTCCAAAGTTTGGAACCATCGGCACTTTGTCGCTGTGTACAACGGTGACCGAGACCGTTCCTTTTTTGCTGCCGTCCGGAAATGTTGCAGAGCCTGGAGCAATGGTCAGCGAAAATCCGGGAACATCAGAAAGAGTTAATGTGCCGCCATGTGTTTCATCTATATATAGACCGCGTGAAAGATCAATCGGCAACATATAAATCGGCATGTTGACCGTATTGTTTTGTCCGGAAACAGTAACCATCTCGTATTCGAGTGTTGGCCAACTGCCGGCGCGATTTGCCGTGCTTCCATCGACAACGAGATCGACATGTCCGACAGGCGCAGGCTGGATCGCGAATTGTCCCTGTGCATCCGTTTCCGTGGTGATCGATGTGTCATCGATCCGGATCGTCACGCCTTCGATTGGAGTATTGCTGTTATCAAGAACTACGCCTGAAACTTTTGTTGCCGCCGGATCTCCTGCAATCTTTCCCGAAGCGACAAAAACAGCAGGCGATCCGCTGTTTGCCGGAAATGTAGCTTCGACAACATTGTTTTCAATTCCTGCTTCAGCGCCAATCGTCAGAAACGAAACGGCGCGTCCATCAACATCCGTATTTACTGTGACGGATGCCTGTCCTTGAAAATTCCCTGTGCCTTCTGTTATCGAAAACGTTACGGGAACATCCGATAAGCGGTTGTGCCCTGAATCAGTAACGACAGCAACAAACGGACGTGGTAAAGTCAGGCCGCCAACTCCGTACTGGTTCGTTCCCGAATCCATGTTGATCTTGGCCGCAGTGCCCAGCCCTCCGGTTGCAGTAAAAAACACCGGACCCGCAAATCCAACCGATGATGCCTGCACCACATTGTTTCCTGCGCCTGCTCTCGATCCAAGCCTCCATCGTACCTTCGCTTGGCCGTTGGTATCGCTGTGACGGCCTGGAAGATCCCTTGTGGACAAGGCGTACTTCCCACACAGGTCAAAGTTCCATTGTTTTCGACCACTTTAAATATAACGGTCTTTCCGGAAACAACGCCACCTGATGCATCCTTAAGCTCGACAACAAGCGGCTGTGTGACTTCCGTATTGATCGACGCTATTTGATCGTTTCCCGAAACAATACGGATTGCCGCTTGAGCCGGATTCGGATCGTATGTGACTTGAATCGTGATGCTGTTGCTGTTTCCAAGGCGGTCTACGGCTACAGCAAGAATCGTGTTGAGTCCCGGTAGAAGCGGGAGATCGGGTGCAAGAAAACTGCGGTTTGAAACACTTGCGGTAATTCCGTTTACTGTTACCTGCGCATGATGGTCATGCACAGTCCCCATTGTGATGTCGTTGATGAGTCCGGTAACCGATACCTTTGATTCATGAATGACTGCGCCAGCCTGTGGAAAATCGATGGCTACTTCAGGAGGTGTAAGGTCGCGTATGACGCGGACGCTTGACGATGCGATTCGTCCGCGAGAATCTGTGATTGTGGCGGTCAGTACGTTTCCGCCTTCGATCAAAGGCACATTTGCTGCGCTAAAAGCTCCGCCTGATGCTGTTGCAGAAACCCCGTTTACATTGACTGTTCCGTCAGGATCGCTGATCGAGCCGGTCACTGTTATCGATGTCGTATTTGTCCAACTGAGATCAGCCGGAGAAGCGATTGTTATTTCAGGGATCGCATAGCGGCTTACCTGGATCGTTACCGGTGTCTCGTTTCCTGCTGCATCTTTTGCGACAACGGTGATGGTGTTTGCTCCATCGCTGAGATTCACAGATCCTGAAAAAGAACCGCTGTTTATTGCAGCAGGATTTCCATTGATTGTTACCGACTTCACTTTCACATTGTCGGTTACCGTGGCTGAAACAGAAATGACGGAAGCGTTAAAGAGGCTACCGTTTACAGGTGTGGTGACGTTTAATACCGGCGGTTCAGGATCGACGATACTTGAAAGTGTTAAGTTCAGGCCGACGGTTGCTGTGTTTCCTGCAACATCAAAAGCCTGAACGCTTATCGAATTTTCGCCTTCTTCAAGATCGATGTCGCAGGAGAAAGAACCGCCTGTAATAGTGGCCGCCGCGCCGTTGCATGACACTCCGGAAATACCGGAGACAGCATCTGCCACGGTTCCGGCAATGCTGATAGGAGTGCCTGAAACTGTTTCGCCGTTCGAATGCGAGATTACCTGTATGGTTGGTACGGATTTGTCCAGCCGCACCGTCACGGAAGTCGAGGTCGTATTTCCGGCTTTGTCAACTCCATTGCCGGTAACAGATTGTACGCCTTCAGTCTGTACGACTACAGGTTGGGCGCACGAAGCAATCCCGCTGATTCCATCGAAGCAGGTAAAACTTACCGTTGGATCACTTTGATGCCATCCGTTTGTATTCGGAGCAGGAGAAACAGAAGCTGCAATGGTTGGCTGCTCATTATCAACGCCAACAATTCTAACGGTCAACCCGCCGCCGGGTTTTCCTCTTACTTCAATGGTAATAGTAGTGGATGAGCTCAGCGTTACCTGTTTTTCAAAGTAATCGATATTCTGGTTAAGATCAGACGGGCCGGCCACCTGAATACCGTTGATCTTTAATATGGAAGAGCTAACGCGTTCGAGTGAAGAATCTTCCAGTCCGTTCCAGATTTTCAACGTGTAGGTCGTGTTTGGATTCAAGACGGAAAATGTATTTGTAATCGTATCGGGGGCATTCGCATCACGAGTGAATGTGAAAGGACCGTAAGCGTTAAACTCACCCGCAAAAACTGTTGCGTTGCGGAATGCGAGTATACTTACGAATAGTGTAGAAATGAGGATCGCGCCGATGCGTTGTGTCCGTTCGCTTAATTGCATGCCCCCTCTGTATTCCCGTGAGGTGCTAAAATAAACGAAAAGGTTAATCGTGTCAAGGAAAAGTAAGGGAAAAGAGCAAGGTGCTGGAAATAAAAGCGGTGCTTTAAGCCGCCGTTCGCTCCTGCGTTGCGTTGCAGCGCTTGGATTGAGTGAAGTGTGGCCAATCGGATCGGACGCGATGGCAACAGATTCATCTACAACATCAAAGGCATCTGCAAGCCGGATCGAACAGGCGTATCAAATACGCGTACAGGCAGCCGAGCTGCAACGAAAGAAAGGGGCGATCCTGCACGCAACAAACAGTGATGAGCAACGTTACACAGACCACATTGCATCCTATTCAAAAGGGCTTCCGCACAACAAAAAAGGCGAAGTGGAGCCCGGGGCTTTTGAAATCTTTGTGGGCGCGTTGCAGTCAGGTGATCCGTATCAGCTTGAACGGATTCCGCTTGGAGGTTATACGAAGCTGGCTAACCCACAGGGCGCCTGGGCCTTCGATCTGGTGGGACCGGATTGCTCGCAGTTGGAGTTGGCTTCCGCTCCTGCGTTCGCTTCCGCTGAACAGGCCGGCGAAATGTGTGAGCTTTACTGGCGCGCGCTTGCAGCAGATGTCCCGTTTGCCGAATACGAAACAAACGACATCATCTCCAAAGCCTGCGAAGATCTGTCGCGACTCTCCGATTTTCGAGGCCCCAAGAGCGAAGGTTCGAACACGGCCGAAACGATCTTCCGTGGTCCATTTGCCGGCTGCCTACCAGGTCCGCATGTGTCGCAGTTTTTGCTTCGCGACATTCCGCTCAGTCCAGTTCGCGCTGCACAAAAAATCCGGACCGCTTTACCCGGAATCTCTTACGCGAGCCGGTATGAAGACTGGCTTAATCTTCAGAACGGGGCGCTCGCAGGGGTCAATGAGTTTGATCCGCAACCCCGATACATCCGAAGTGGACGCGACCTGGGTGAATACGTGCACCGCGATTTTACGTATCAGGCGTTCGTTTGCGCTGCTTTGATGCTTTTCAATATGGGTGCCTCGCCCGATGGCGGCAATCCGTACAAGTATTCAAGAACCCAATCCGGATTTGTTACATTCGGTTCACCGTACGTTTTTCAATTGATTGCAATCGTAACAAGCGTCGCGTTGAAAGCCGTCTGGTTTCACAAGTGGCTTATGCACCGCAGACTTCGCCCGGAGGAATTCGCGGGAAGAGTCCACAATCAATTGACGAAACAGTCTGAATATCAGATCCATTCCGATCTTCTGAACTCCGCAGTCGTGAAGCTCGTGTTGGAGAAAACCGGAAGCTACCTTTTACCGCTTGCGTACCCGGAAGGTTGTCCGTTGCATCCTTCGTACCCTGCAGGTCATGCTGCAATCGCAGGCGCCTGTGCAACCGCACTGAAAGCTTGTTTTGACGAATCGTATGTCGTCCCCAATCCTGTCGTATCGAGCTCTGACGGACTGTCGCTTGTGCCACATGGAGGCATGTCGTTAACCGTTGGCGGCGAACTTCATAAGCTGGCCGCAAACATCGCGCTCGGTCGGGACTTTGCAGAAGTTCACTGGCGGTCGGACAGCATCGAAGGAATCAAGCTCGGCGAAGAAGCCGCGATCCGTGTGCTTCAGGAAATGAAACTAACAGGAAATGAGCTCTTCTCAGGATTC
>Ga0247727_10017008_pt1 | contig 11638 bp, 8 predicted proteins | sample WisWelCaveWW1625_FD_202498 | JGI IMG/M metagenome (GOLD analysis project Ga0247727, IMG submission 202498) | Biofilm microbial communities from Wishing Well Cave, Virginia, United States - WW16-25 | ecosystem: Environmental > Aquatic > Deep subsurface > Groundwater > Cave microbial mat | place... | reverse complement strand
TACCGAGCGATGGCCGCGTGGCGGTCCGTGTCTGTGATACGGGGCAGGGCATCGCGCCGCAGGTCATGACCCGACTGTTCGAGCCGTTCGTGACCAGCAAGGAGACCGGTGTCGGGCTTGGGCTGGTAGTTTCGCGGCGCATCGCCCAAGATCACGGCGGCAGTCTCGCCGCTGAGAACCGGCCCGAAGGCGGCGCGTGCTTTTCACTCGAATTGCCGATTAGTCCAATCTGACCCCGTAACTCCGATTGGGGAATTGTCAGCGTATGAATTCCGTGCCCACCTTACTGCTCGTCGATGACGAACCTGCCATCCTTTACGCTTTCCGCCGCGTGTTTCACGAGCCGGAGGTCACGCTGCTGACCGCGAGCACGGCGACGGACGGAATCGCGTTGTTCACCGACCGCCGGCCGGACGTAGTCATCCTCGATGTCAAGCTGCCGGACTTGTCGGGTCTGGACGCATTTCGCCGCATCCACGCCATCGACGCACGCGTGCCGGTCATCTTCATCACGGGCCACGGCACGACCGACACGGCGATTCACGCAATTCAACTGGGCGCGTACGACTATTTGTACAAGCCGCTGGAGTTGGACAATCTTCGCGACCTGGTCGCGCGGGCGTTCGAGATCAGTCGTTTGATGCGCGTGCCGGCGGTCGTCGCCGAGGTCTCGCCGCCGGACGGTCCGGCCGACGCAATCATCGGCCGCTGCCCGGCGATGCAAGAAGTCTACAAGGCGATTGGCCGCGTCGCCGCCCAGGATGTGACCGTGCTAATCCTCGGCGACAGCGGCACGGGGAAGGAATTGGTCGCGCGAGCGATCTACCAGCACAGCCGCCGCGCGGCCGGACCGTTCCTCACCATCAACTGCGCGGCGATCCCGGAGGCACTACTCGAAAGCGAGCTGTTCGGCCACGAAAAAGGCTCGTTCACCGGCGCCGACCGGCTGCGCATCGGCAAGTTCGAGCAGTGCAACGGCGGCACGTTGTTTCTCGACGAGATCGGCGACATGACTCCGCTGACGCAGACGAAAATTCTCCGCGTCCTGCAGGAGCAACGGTTCGAGCGCGTGGGCGGAAACATTTCGATCAACACGAACGTCCGAGTCATCGCCGCGACGAACCGTGACCTGAAACGCCTGGTCGCGGCCGACCAGTTTCGTGGAGACCTATTTTATCGACTGAGCGTCTTCACGATTGCGCTTCCGCCGCTCCACGAGCGCGGCGACGACCTGCCGTTGCTCGCCGAACATTACCTCCGACTTTACAACCGGGAGCTGGGCAAGGGCGTTCAGACGATCGCGCCCGAGTCGATGGAATTGATGCAGCAGTACTCGTGGCCCGGAAACGTGCGCGAGTTGCAAAGCGTGATCAAGAACGCCCTTCTTCGCGCGACCGGCCCGGTGCTTCTGCCCGATTTTCTGCCGACCGACCGCTGGGCCACGGCCTCCGATTCGGCGCCAGGGCTGCCCGGCACTACGGCCGCGGAAGTCGCACAAGGCATTTCGGTGCCCGCATGGGAACAGTTCATCGCCGACTGGCTGCAGGCGGGGTCCGAGGATCTTTACGACCAGTGGCAGTCGCTCACCGATCGTGTATTGCTCGAACGCGTGCTGCGCCACACTGGCGGGAACCAAGTTCAAGCCGCCAAACTCTTGGGCATCACGCGCAGCACGCTCCGCACGAAGATCAGGGCCCTCGGCATCGCCATCGATCAACTCGCCACGCCTGACGACGAACTCGAGCAATAACCGACCGGTGCGTGAGCTGTTTCCGGGTCGTGCCTTCGCCTTAGTTTGACTCGAACTCTTCCGCCGCGAACGCCCCGCTGAGCACGTCTCCGATGGTCACCAAAGATCCTTCGGTGATTTCGGGAAAGTCAGCGGGAAACGGGAACTCTTCCGGATCATCCGGGTCGCAGGAGAACTCCAGCTCGCCACGGCCCAATTCATCCACGACAATCTGGCCGACCAGAAAATCATCCACCAACACGTCGAGCACCGAGCCGGGAACGGCGTCCTCGATTTCGACATCGAACTCGACCTCCACGCCGTCGTTCTCCTGTTCCATTTCGAATTCGGCGTGGCCGGATGCACCGCTTTCGCCCTCCAAACTGGCTTCCAGTTCGACGTCGAGATCGACGGACAGACCGTCCTCTTCTTCATCGTTCCCGAGGTCTCCGTCGAGCAGGTCGTCGCCGTCTTCGCCGTCGAGGTGATCGCTGCCGTTCCCGCCGTGAATCACGTCGTCGTCGCTGCCGCCGAAGCACTCGTCGTTGCCCGTGCCGCCGTCGAGATCGTCGTTGCCATCGTCGCCGGAGAGTTCGTCGTGACCGTTCTCGCCGTCGAGGTCATCGCTGCCCGTGCCGCCGTGCAGCGAGTCGTGGCCGTTTCCGCCGTTGAGTTCGTCGTCGCCGTCGTCGCCAAGCGCGACATCGTTGCCCTGGTCGCCGTTGAGCACGTCGTCGCCGCCACCGCCGTCCATCGCGTCGTGCCCCTTGCCCCCGCTGACCCACGCGTCAACGAGCACGTCGTCGGCGATCGTGATCGTGTCGTTACCGCCGCTGCCGTTAATCTGCAACAGTTGCACGTCGGCTGCGTTGAAAAGTTGCTGCTCGCCGTTGAGGCGCACCGACAGGTCCGAACCGGCCGCGTCCACCTCGATCAAGTCGCCCGCCTTGGTTCCCACGACGTTGAGGATTCCATTGACAAGGTCGGCCGAGAGCAGCGCGCGAGACTCCAGGCATTCAACCAGGAAAGACCGATTGCTCGACGACTTGAAACTGACGCGATCACGAGACGGTTGCATGGCTTACCCCCTGGAAATGAAAGTACCCATTCGCGCTGGCCGACCACACGTTTGGTAACAAAGCTAACGCGAGAAGAATGGACCCTTCGGTAGTTTGGCCGTCTCGGCCGCGGCCGAGATCCAAAACTTTGCGTCCCCGCCTCGCGACGGGTTTGCCTTTTTCGAGGTCCCACGGAAGGTGGGGCCAAGCAGATGGGTCATGCAACGCTAGGACACGAATTCGAGGCAGTCAAACGAGTCGTGAATTCGCCCATTGTGCCTCCGACAGATCGTTTGCGAGTGTGCGGTCCGGCGCGCGAGGTTTACGCCGCATACGAAACCGACGCTACCTGTGGCAGGAAATCGTCCAAATGTGTGGGCAAAAACTGGCCAAATCTCCGCGTTCGATAAACAAGCGGCACTGATAACCACTCGTTGTGTTGCGGCGATCACAAGACTTGGTTCGCTAACATCAAAAACCTTCGGCACTTCCACCAGTTGAACGGATCACGGCGAGGAATTCACAGATTCGGTATTGCGCAAGGCATGGCGCTTGCGTGTAGGTGCGCGGATTCGGCTGCAATCGGGATCGAAAGGCCAATTGTGTGGCGGATGTGACCAACCGAATCGACTTCTCGAATTGGATTCTGCCACTCAATTTGAAAGGGAAAATCATGCGACGAGAAAAACCACGTAGGCGAATGAGTGTCGAGTTGCTGGAAGCGCGGGCCTTGCTGTCGACGATTGTTGCCGAAAGCGAGCCGAACGACCGCAAGGCGGAGGCGGACGCGATCACGTTCGACGCCGCCGACGGCGCGGCCGACCTGACCGGCAGCATCTCGTCGCGGCGAGATCGCGATTTCTTCGTCTTCACCGCCGCGGCCGACGCACAAGTCGGCATCAACATCACCACGTCCAACGGCTTCGTCGGAAAGGTGAACGCGGAAACGGCCACTGGAATCGAATTGTTCGAGACCGAGCCGAACGATGGGATCAATTCGGGCGTGTTCAACATCACGGCTGGCCAGCGAATCTTTGTTCGCGTCCGCGGTCAGAGCGGCAGCTCGGGCGATTACACCGTCCATCTGTCGCTGAATGGCGACACGGGCGGCGGCGGCGGCGGCGGTGGTGGTGGTGGCGGCGGAGGTGGTGGTGGAGGCGGCGAGCCGGCGAACACGCTGGCCGAATCCGAGCCGAACAACATCAAGGGCGCAGCCGACCAATTCAACCTCGGCACCGACGGAACGATCCAACTGCAAGGCACGTCCGACAGCGACCGCGACAAGGACTTCTTTGTTTTCACTCCGGCGACCAGCGGAACGCTCAGCGTCACCGTGCAATCGCCCAACGGAAACTTTGCTCAACTGGAGGTCGAGACGAACCAAAGCGTGAACGTGTTCGAGACCGAGCCGAACGACGGCGTGAACACGGGTCAGTTTCAGGTGACGGCCGGCACGACGTATTTCCTGCGCATGCGGGCCAAGGGCGGACAGCCCGCGGCCTACCTCGTCGATCTTGCGCTTGCATAGGCGGCCTCGCCGTGCAAGCGGTACAACTGCCCGCCGGCCGACAAGGTCGGCGGGCATTCTGTCTCGCGCCGCAGTCCGCTCGCGCCGCGTCGCCGCGTGAGTGGTTGCCGCGGCGGACGGAGTCGTCGACACGCGGATTTGATAGACGACTCTCCGCGGCGAACGCCGTTGATCCGGCATTCAGCTCTGCCGCCGATCGCACCCGTTTATCAACCGAACCGGCCGCCATTCCGCTCGATAGGGGAGAAGCGCCAACTCAGGTTGGCGACCTTCCCCTATCTACCGGACACCCGGCAACCCGTCGGTTTGGGCGCCCCCTATCTACCGGACGCCCGGACGCATGCGTGGCCGTTGATCCGATAGATAGGGGACGGCCGAAAACTCAGGGTTTCGGTCGTCCCGTACCTACCGGACAGGCAAAAACCTGAGTTGGCGGGTGTCCCAACGATAGCGGGATGGCAAAAACCTGAGTTTTTTAGATTGTTTTGTTATGCAATTCGTTATTCATCAGTAGTTTGTGTCAATTCGTTCCATTCGGACATGACACCACTCGTCTGCTCATCGGAACTGCATCTGTCTCGGATCCGACAACTCCCGTTTGGCCCGGTTGGCTTTGCCCAACAATTCGTAGGGTGTGCCGAGTCTTCGAGGCACACCATTGCGTTTCCGCTGAATTGGTGTGCCTCGAAGACTCGGCACACCCTACGCCCCGACTAAAGTGGCTTTTGTTGGGCAAAGCCGGCCAGGTTCGATGCGAGCAGAGCCGCCCAAGCCCCCTGCGGCAGATCGGATTACTTGCCCGTAAGCCCGGCTAACAATCCATCCAGAGTTTGCTGGCTGGCCGATGGACTCGTCAGGCCGCCGCGCAACTGGGCTGCTCGCGCGGCTTGTTCCACGCGGCGAGTCACGGCGTCGAAATCGCCCAGATAGTGTTTGAGGCCCTCGGCGTATCCGAGACGATGATCCGTCGCCGAGTCCGCCAAGTCCTCGGTCAGGAGATGTCCGCAGCCGCATTCTTTGAAGAGCTTCACGATGGCCGGATCATCCCGCAGATCGGTGTCGATGAACGCCGACAAGTTGTCCAGTTCCATGTATTCGATATCGCGCCGCGTCAGCCGCAGTTGGTGATAGAGCAAGTCCGACTCCGGCGTTCCCTGCATCGTCAAGAACAAAAATGTCTTCAACAGCACGCGGTCGGCGAGTCGCACGCCCACAAAGTAGCCGAGCTTGTGCAATCCATGACGGTATTCAACCAGAAAGCAATCGTCCGGTTTTCGCGTGATCTTCGGCTGCTGCAACGAGACCAAGAAGGACAGGTTGCTAGGCTTGGGGATTCGTCGCTCGAGTTGTTCCAGAACGTGGGCCTGAATATACACCGGATAGTTCCGGTCCTCGCCCGCCAAGCCTAATTCCTTGGAACTGAACGACAGTGGCTTCAATCCAACGGGGCAGTCCATCAGGCAGCATCGAAAGGCAGGCCGTGCCGCGCTGTCCACGACGATCCGGGTCTGTTCGGGTCGCGTCATGTGCAGCACGAACTGATGTACGTACTTGCCGCGGAGCGTGCTGCGGCTGGCGCAATCAAACCAGAAAACGCGCTCGTCCAGCGGGGAGCGCACGAGCAACTCGTACGACCACATTGCGTAAAAGTATGCGAGCACATTCTTTTCGTGCTTCTGCATGTAGTCGCGCAGTATCGGGGCAAAAGCCAGGATCTCCGGCCAGGGCGACTTGTGGATCGGAACCCGCTTTTCTTGAATTTCTTTTTCCCACTTCAGGAACGTGTTATTGAGTGGGCTTAAGAAGCGATACACTTCCATCGCCGTAACGGTCTCGTGCATAATCGTTGGCGTGGAGTTCAGGATGGGCAGGAACAGGTCCTTGATTTCTGAAGTCTCGGCACACCCCGCGGCGCTGGGGTCGATCACGACTTCCGGCGGGGGCAGGATGTCGCGGCAAAAAAATTCTTGGATGCGTTTCGGCAGGCTGTGGAATGCCGGTCCCAGACCGGAATGTTCCAGCGCGTTCTCGACCAGATCATACTTGCGCTGCTTGGCCTGTCGCTGTTTCTGCTCACGCTTCTTGAGCTTTGCCTTGCGATCCTGACTCATGCGCAGTCTCCCCGCTCTTCACCCATGCGTCGGCAGCCCCGGCTCGCGAAACTAATCGGAATCGGCATGCGACTGCAAGGGTGAAACGCAGGAGCCGGAAAGGTCCATCACGGTCGTGCCCGGGTGGGTGGCAGTGGGTCCGCGAGGATCGTCACGAATGGAAGACACTGGGCAGAGCCAGTGGAACACAGACTCAGTTCGGACTGTCAGTGCCACCCCGCCGCGGGGTGCCTGGGTTGGAGTCTGCGAGCCCCCAGGCTATTCGCGACCTAGCATGCTGCGAGTCTCTACAACGGCTGGGTAGCTGGGGTCGAATCTTCGAGGCCGCGGTCGGCGGGATCGTTCCGGTGCAGCACCGCGGCGATTGCTCCCAGACCGCGAATGCCGTTGACTTCTCCACGGGACATTGCTGGTGATTTTGTCCGAACTGGCCCGATACGAAAACGCGGGAATCGCCAGTGGACGAATTGCTGGGTATCTGCAGCGCCTCCCCCAAGAATCCCGTCGTGGGCACCTCCGTAACGAATCAGAACTTGGCCCATTACCTTGGGAAGAACGCCACTGTTGGTATCAATGTGGATCCCCCATTCTCCAGCGAAAATCGACACCATAATCAGGATTGTATCCTCCCCCTCAGCATTTGCTGCAACACCGAAGGCTGTGAAAGAGGATGCCGTACTCTTGGGATCCCAATCTACGCAATCCCCTTTCAGGCGCCTGGTGCGACCGTCCCGAAAGGGCTCCTTGCTCTGTTGGATATTGACGATTCGGGGTCCCTTTGGAGATTGTTCAACAAGCATAGGACTGGCAACGCCATAACACCCTTCAGGAAGGCTAGGATTGGTTCTCGAACCAGTCGGATCTTCTACACGGATAGGAGTGACTCTAGCTGTGGTGCCTTCGACGAGTAGACATGTGTAATCTCCTGCAACTCCAAGCGTGCTGTACTCCGGGTCGGTTCGACCCCATGCATGAAGGGGTTTTGCAACCACTTTTCCCTTGTCGATCACGAAGCCTTTCGAGCTAATGAAGTTCGTCTGTAGTGTGTTCGAGGCGATAAGACATCGTCGGTAAAAACGTCGATACGGGGGACACCAACAAGAATAGGCCCTCAACCCTTCACATTCAAATCGATCCCCTTTGATGAAATCCGGGACCGAACAGCCAAGATTCACGTTCTCTTGTGTATAGCATCCATCCGGAGAGTCGGGATGAAGTGACTTGTTTATGAGGTCTCTGAAGCAGAACAGGCGAAACTCATAGTGCCGGAGGTCGATCCTGCAAACTGTTCCCGTGATGGGTGGAGGACCTTCCAACTCGATCAGCTCGATCCCGCTGGGAGCGCCGACTAGTCGGCGGGGTTTCAATTTGCTAATGGTCACGGTCATGCATGCATCGTCCGTTAACTGATAGTGCCAGCGCGCGGGTTCCTGGGGTCGGGCGGCATCCAAAGATCGTCAGGGTCGCAGTCCCGGAGCTTCGTCATTGCATCTCTGATGCGGTTGCGCCACTTATCCTGAATCGAGTGTTGCTTCGTAACCGATTGGCCTGCCTCCATCAGGTCGTCGATCTCCGCGGTCACGTTCACGACATTCGCAATCTCACTTTGATCAACCAGACCCTTGAGGTCGGCCGCAGCGTTGTTCAAGTCATCGGTCGCTTCCTTGCACATGCGAGTTGCTAGTTGCAAATTTTCATTCGTCAGCTTTGGATGGCTTTCCTCCAACTTCCGTAGAACAACTCGAAGGACGGAGATTCCCTCAACAGCATCGAAGACCTTCGCCTTACGCTCCTTTTCAGAGGACCACCGGGCTAGGGATTCGCTTCTATTCTGCAAATAAGGCACCTCAACAACGTCGACGTGGAATCCCGCGGAGAGTGCATGCTGGAGGGCTGAAATGTAGGGATTGCAGCAAACGAGGTCCCAAATACGACTGGCAAAAATGTCTTCGACCGGTGCTACGATCGTCCGGGGCAGCATGGCCAGTTCGCGCGGAAAGCTCTCCCTGAGAACCTGCGCGGCGTTAGTGAAGTTGTCTTCGGTGTTCGTTGCGTTTGGTTCCTTCAGCAGGGGGCAAACCGCTAGGCGTTGCTCACGAAACATGGTGAGGAGACCGCTTTCCCTGTGGAGCTGGACCGATTTATCGGGCGGGAATTGGTGGCAGAAAAAGTCGAACCCGAGAGCGTCCTCGTGCTTCCAGCCTGAAAAGACACACGCTGATGGTGTAACCGTCCGAGCTATCAGGTTTATGCCATTCCACAGTCTCGTTGCATAGCGCTCACTTACCCAATTGACATCAATGCGCTTGCCAAGGAACAGCAGTGCCAGGAATCCTGACCGCTCTAGCCACTCGGCTTTGTACTTTTCCCGGTCGTCCAAGAGGTGCCAATAGCTGGTGCTCACGTCCTGGCCCGTATCAATGGGGACATTGAATCTCTTCGGACGGTCGGCGCGTTCCATCTTTTGGTGTTCCCTTCTATCGCCGGGTGCCTGGGGTCGAGTCTTCGAGCCCCCAGTCGGCCGACACGTCAACATCCATCGGCTGGGGGCTCGCAGACTCGACCCCAGCCACACGTCACACGCCCGCCCGCGCTGCCCTCTTGTCGCTTCACGACCCGGACGCCGAGCCGTCCGGGCCACCCGCCGTGCAATCGCCTCTGGTGTTTTACGCTGCACTGGTTTCCTACTATCTTTCTGACCTCCGTCGCACGAAGGCTTCAAGGGCATGGTACGCCGGCAAACCGAGAGCCTTGTATATCTCTGCAGTGTGTCGGTTGCGTTCTTGAGCACGTTGCCAGAACTCTCGGGGGTCGTGGCCTGGGTACATCGCGTAGTCTTTTTGGGATTGATGCTTGAAGATTGCCTCCCTTTTGTGCCGAACATCAGAAGGACTCATCGGTACTGCCTGTTCGATCTCGTGTGGCTCCCACTCCTGCCACGCCCCGCGATAGAGCCATACGTCGGGTTTCAGTCCGGATTTGGCCAACTCATCAAGTGCCTGGTAGATGGCTAGCGCACACATGCGATGAGTTCCATGGGGGTCAGATAACTCCCCAGCAACATAAACCTGTTGTGGGCGGAGTTCACGCAGCAGATTCTGCACAATCGTGACATCTTTCGGTGAGAGGTCGCGTTTTTTTGCTGATCCAGTCTGGTAGAAGGGCATGTTCAGGAAATGCAGTCGTTCTTCCGGGATGCCCAGAGAGCCCGCGGCCCGCTTGGCCTCTGTCTTTCGGATTAGGGCCTTGATGAACTGAACGTCCGGATCGTCGACCTGCCCGGCCCTCTTCTTTCGCAATGATTCTCGCACCATGTCCGTGCGATCCCTTGCGCGATTCGGGTCAATCCCGAACTCTGTGCAGTATTCGGCCACGAAATCGGCGAAACGCAGCACTTCGAAGTCGAATACAGCCACGTTGCCGCTTGTCATGTATGCGACATGCACCCGATGACCATCGGCAACCAAGTGGATCAGTGTTCCACCCATGCTGATGACATCATCGTCGGGGTGAGGGCTGAGCACGAGAACGTCCTTCGGTTCGAGACCTGCAGGGTGGGGACAAATTGTGGCCATCATATCATTGAACACGGATTGGCAAAGCGACTCAGCAGATCCGTGGTTGCCAAGAAGCTCATGCAGACCATGCTCGCGGAAGTGAACATCCTCCAACTCAAGCAATGGCCGATTGAGTTGAAAGCTCAGCCACAGTACGGCCTTGCGGGTCAAGGAAGATGTCCAGGACACGGGTCCGACGAGCCAAGGCGTTTTATTGGCGGTCAACTCCGAAGCGGCTGCCTCGTCCAGAATGAATTCCGCCTTCACATTCCCTTGCAGGAAGCTGGCGACGACGCGATCGGTGCGCGGACCTTCGAGAGCCTGTCTCACAATGTCTGCTTTGTGCTCCCCCAGTGCAAGCACGATTATCGTGTGGGCCTTGAGAATCGTACCCACCCCCATCGTGATGGCGTGTAGCGGCACGTGTTCCTCGCCAAAGAAATCTTCGGCAGCGTCTTTCCGCGTAACCGAATCGAGCGTCACCAACCGCGTGCCACTGTCAATGGGACTCCCAGGCTCGTTGAATCCGATGTGTCCACTTCGGCCAATCCCTAACAGAACTAGGTCCAATCCAAGGTCGTCAATTTTGCGTTCGTATTTCGCACACTCATCTGCGACCTCTTGCCGTGGGATGTCGCCTTCGTGGCGTGGGAAATCGCCGCGAGGGATCCTTCGCTGCTCCTGTGGAATGTTCACAGCGTTGAAGAAGTTTTCATCCATCCAACGATGGTAGCTTTGGAGTGCGTCAGGCTGGATCGGGCAGTATTCGTCAAGATTGAATGTGAAGCAGTTGGAGAAGTCGAGTCCTTCCTGATTGTGCATCCGGATCAGCTCGCGGTATACACCCACCGGCGTAGAACCTGTCGGAAGCCCGAGAACGACAGGATCGCCTTGGTGCGCTTTTTTGCGAATCAAGGCCGCGATGGTCATCGCAACGTCCGACGCTGCATCTTCGCTGGTCTCGAAGACGTGGGCCTCCGCCTTAGTCTGCTGGACCTTTCGTCCAGACCGAGAAGTTTTACGCGGGCGCGGAATTGATGCATCTGTCATCGATGAATCTCCTTCTCATGGGCCAACAGGCACCGCGTGCGTCACGTGATTACTCTCCGCGCCGTCGCCTTGGAAGTTGTGGCCGACGAGCCAGAATTCGTAGGTCACGCCGGGGCTGAGTGGGCCGGCGGCGAGGACGGAGACGGTGGTCGTGGTCGATGTGCCGGCCAGTTCCGCCGTGCCGCCCAGAGGCTGGCGAAAGGCGCGCAGCGAGGTCGCGTGCGCCGGCAGCGCGGGGACCGAGAGCGTGCTGGTCGCGGCGTCGAAGGTCGCCGTGCCCGCCGGGTCGGGGAACGGTTCCGGCTCGGCCTCGCCCCGGTCGCGGCGCGGCTGCTCGGCCGTCTGAGCAAGCGCCAGCCCCCTCACCCCAACCCTCTCCCCCGAAGCGGGGAGAGGGTGAGGTCGATGCGGGGGAGACGCGGACCAGGGGTAAATGTTTGTGCTCATGATCTTGCAATCCTGGCTTACGGCGCGTCGGGAACGGTATGCGTCACGTGGTTACTTTCCGGACCCTCGCCCTGGCTGTTGACGCCGACGAGCCAGAACTCGTAGGTGACGCCGGGGGTGAGGGGGCTGAACTGGACGACGGAGACGGTCGTGGTGTT
>Ga0247727_10017007_pt1 | contig 11638 bp, 14 predicted proteins | sample WisWelCaveWW1625_FD_202498 | JGI IMG/M metagenome (GOLD analysis project Ga0247727, IMG submission 202498) | Biofilm microbial communities from Wishing Well Cave, Virginia, United States - WW16-25 | ecosystem: Environmental > Aquatic > Deep subsurface > Groundwater > Cave microbial mat | place... | reverse complement strand
TCTCCACGTTCTTCATCCCCGCCCTCGGCCGAACGCGGCACAGGGCTTCCAGTTGCCGGATTTTTACTCCGGCGCAACCGACCGACTCGGTCGCTTCACTGAGGGATTTTGTCTCCGGCGCTTACACGAGCCCTACCGGAAGGGGGAAAGCTATTCCGTGCCTGGAGAATTTGTTGTCGTCGCGGGCACGAAGGGGGATCAATAGAACCATACTGTCCACGCTGGTACACACGCTTGAGAGGAACTCAAATGTCAAATCTGCAAGTTCGCGATGCCTTGGAGCGCGCGCGACGACTGTTTCGTGAGCGTCCGTCGGCAGCCAAGAAAAGCGTGCAGGCGACTGCGGTCTGGCACGATGGCCTCGAGTGCGAGATCAGCGGTCCTGAGGGCCAGAAGGTCGTCACCGATATGGCAAAGCCTATGGGTGGGGGCGGTTCCCGTCCCAGCCCCGGTTGGCTGTTGCGTGCTTCGCTGGCGTCCTGCACTGCTACCGCAATCGCCATGCGGGCGGCCCTCCGCGGAATTGAACTGCGTGAACTCGAGGTCACGGTTCATGGTGAGACCGATGTGCGTGGTGCCGTAGGAATTGACGAGGTGTCTCTAGCCCTGAGCGGGATGCGGATGGCGGTTAAGATCGGCGCGGACAATGCTCCGGAAGGCACGCTTCGCGAAATCGTGGAGTGGGGTGCTACCCGGTCCACGGTAAGCGCAACGTTGCGCGAAGGGCGAGCGGTGGCGACCGAGGTGACGGTTACCTAAGCCTACGTCGGTGTAAGCCCGACGTCAGACGGAGCACGCACTATGCAGGGCAACCTCATGATTGGCCTCACCGACAAGACCGCGCTCGTCACCGGCGCCTCGCGCGGCATCGGACGCGCCATAGCTCTGGCACTCGCTGCCGCCGGTGCTCGCGTCGTCGTCCACTACGGCCATAGCGCCGATGCAGCCAAATCTGTCGTCGATCAGATCGGCACGGCCGGCGGTCATGCCAATGCCGTCGCTGTGGATCTCGCCGATCCCGAGGGTGCACATGCGCTCGCCGCCCGTGTTCGCGATGTCGTTGGCGAACGGCTCGATATCATTGTAGCCAATGCAGGAATCTTAAAGGCTGCGACAATCGAAGACATGTCCGTGAAGGACTTCGACAATCAATTCGCCGTGAACGTTCGCGCTCCCTATTTCCTTGTGCAGCAGCTCCTGCCCATTCTCGGCAGCGGCAGCAGCGTAGTGTTCGTCTCGTCGCTCGCGGGGCACGCTACTATGGGCATTAACAGGGTGTCGGCGTACGCGGCGAGCAAGGGCGCCATCGACACAATGGTCAAGCACTTCGCCCTGGCCCTAGGTCCTCGCGGCATCCGCGTGAACGCGGTTGCACCTGGCTTCATCGAGACCGACATGCCGAATTTGACCAAGACGGAAGAAGGTCGTGCCACCGTCATCGGGATGCAAGCGCTCAAAAGGATCGCCCAGCCCACGGATGTGGCCTCGGTTGTCACGTTCCTGGCATCGGATGAAGCGCGCTGGATAACGGGCGACACAATATATGTCGACGGTGGCTCCAGGCTCTGAGCCAACCTCCTCAAGGCGACCTTGGGCCGAGATGGATAAGGCAGGTGTTGCGTGCGGCATGCTGTGTGCGTGGTGGGGCCTGTCGGGAAGGCGTTCGTGACCTTCCCTGTCGTGTGAATGCTTCAAGGGCCTTCGGAGATGACGATGACGGACGCAAAATCGATTTCAGATCATTGGGGAACCGGTGATGTCTACACGCGCATCATGGAGGCGATGGAGGCGGCGTCGCTTTTGCCTGACACCGTAACCGTAGAACAATTGGCCCCGGTTGATCATTTTCACGCGCGTGGATTTCCCGCTACCGTTGAACTGGGTGACGTCCTGCCGATTCGGCCCGGTCACCACATCGTTGATATTGGTTGCGGGATTGGTGGTCCGGCGCGTTATCTGGCGAAGCGCTTTGGTTGCCGGGTAAGCGGCGTCGATATCACAGGTCCTTTTGTTGAGGCGGCTAACAAATTGACCGTGCTCCTGAAAATGGAGAGTCAAGTCGAGGTTAGATTGGGCGACGGGCAACATCTGCCATATGGCGATGGAATGTTTGATGGCGGCTATGCTCAGCATGTGACCATGAACATTGCGGACCGCGCCCGCTTTTTTGGTGAAGCATTTCGTGTTCTAAGACCTGGTGCTTTCTTTGCGCTCACCGAACACGGCCTCGGACCCAATGGCAGTCCGCATTACCCGCTCCCTTGGTCAGATGATGGAAGCGGAGCCCATCTCATCACCCCAGCGGAAACTGTGGCCTACCTCGAGGGGGCTGGTTTCGATGATGTCAAGGTCGAAGACACAGGCGCGAAATACCGTGCGGGATACCAACGCGCAATGGAACTTGCTGCTCAAGGTGCTCTCCCAGCGTTTGGCACTCATATTCTCATGGGACAAACGGCGCCCGTCAAAACAAGAAACGCTGCCCGCAATATCGAAGAAGGTCGAACACATCCTGTCCAAATAATTTGCTACAAGCCACGTTAATCGTTGATACTTCCTTTTCTTCTGACGGCATCGCTGATACTCCGACGGCGGCCAGAGCACTGGCTGCGCGCGGCTCCGTCCGAAGCGGAAAGAGCTTGCCGCACAGAGTCCGGCGGCTTTGGGTTCAGGCTCGGACCCAACGTGAACACGCTCGACGCTGGTCAATGACGGCATCGATCAACCTCTACCAATCACCCAGTCAGAACCCAACCCCGCATCACCCCTCAGCAAGGCCACACAGCAGACCCGTTGCGCCTACTCCCTGTCTTTTACGCACATTCTTGCGGCGCGGCTCGATCTGCAAATCAGCAAAAGCTGCCGCCAACCCCACTCCCTCGCAAAATCCCTAGAGTACGTCGACCGTAGCTTCATGATATCGCCGAATGGCGCTGAGATGATCGGACAACGATTTGCCGGATATCGCCTTGTGGTGAAGGCGATCGAAGCCTGTGTTGAGTGTCACGTGGCTAATGCCTACCCGACGCCACTGCGAAATCTCTTTCCTCCATTCATTCGGACCACCGCTCCCCATCGAGACCCAGGCATCGATGCCAACAGAAGCCTCGGACCTACCGGCCCCGTGCACTAGCTGCCTCAAACGATCGATCGCTTCGGCAGCTTTGTCGTCGGGCTGATGGGCGAGGATGATCCAGCCATCGCCAATCTCAGCAATGCGCTGCAGCACATTCTCGTGGTGGCCGCCGAGCCATACGGGAATCGGTTGCTGTATTGGAAGCGGGTTCAGCCCAACATCCGGAAGCTCGTGCCACTGCCCGGAAAGCTTGACATGAGGTTGGGTCCACAACGCCTTCAGGATCTGAATTTGCTCATGGGATCGCCGACCACGGTCATTGAAATTCTCGCCAAGCGTCGTGAACTCTACTGGATTCCAACCGATGCCCACACCGAGGCGCAAGCGTCCGTTGGACAGGACATCAACCGAGGCGGCTTGACGAGCTACCAAGGCTGTCTGGCGCTGTGGGAGGATCAGGATGTGCGTGGTGAGTGTGATGTTTCTCGTTTGTCCAGCCAAGAAGCCGAGCAGCGCAAATGGATCATGAAAAGCATTTGCGGATGTGTACGGTCCTTTCCAGTCCGGCCGACTCGAAGGGTTGATCCCTACAACGTGATCATAAACGGCAAGGTGGTCGTAGCCAATGCCTTCTGCTGTGTGGGCGAAGTCCCGAAGCACGCTGGCGTCCGTGCCGATTTGTGTTTGTGGGAGAGCCACGCCGATCTTCATCGCAACCTCCGGGCTGCCGGGTTTACCAACTCGTTCGTCATGCGCACTAACTGATTCGCTCCCACGTCAATCGCAGGCCGGAGTTCCGCCCGTCGGCCGACAGTGGAAGGGCCACGTAACGGTCTGGATGTTCAAAGCGAATGCGCCGGACTTGATCCGCCAGGAACTCTGGGCTGGATGCGCTGTCGACTTGAACGATGAGCATCTCTCCGTCGAACTGATAGCTGCCAATATAGCAGACGAACGCTCGCTGCGCTGCCTCCGCAGGGAGAGTCGAGCTGCCGTCGCAGACTGCGACCATCATTCGCTCTGCTTCGTAAAAAATCAGCCCCATGGGGTTCTCGCCAAGTGGCGGCTCTAACTCGTTGCCGGTTTCGTCGAACGCGCGGGCCTCGATTAGTTTCCACCTGCCGACGAGATTTGCCATGGAAGCTCCGTTTGAGCGCATGATCCGAAAGTCAGCTGCTCGGACAGCGTGAGCTGCATCATATCGCGCTTGCAGATCGATCCGCTACAGTGTCGGTCGCCACAAGGTCGGTCCACTAGCTCGCCAAGAATTCTGTCGAAGACTGACGAATTGCGTGGCTGAGGATGGTTTCGACGCAGCGTCGAAACGCACGGCAGGTGCACCCCCGATAGCTGCCGAAGTCATTGCACTGCAAAGATTTTCAGCGTTGTACCACTGAGCGTACTTGCCGAGCCGGCTGCCGTCAGCCAATATCGAAACATTGCTAGTCGAACTGCAACTCCACATAGCCTCTTGCAGCCACCTCGTCCGCTCGGGCGCGATACTCCGGCGCGCTGCCGCTATACCGAGCGATGATGCGCACGTTTTTGCCCTCGACATTCTGGTTGATGCCGGTCATCCAGCTATCAACCTCGTTGGACAGCAGCCCCTTAGCCTTCTCATGCACGAAGTTCGTCCAGGCGGAAACCGCCTCGGGCTTGGCCTCCACACGCGTGAGGCCGCGCAGACGCATATGCTCAATAAGCCTCGCCACCCAGTCTACGTTGTATTCGATGCTCCGCGGGATATTGCCGAGTGCAGTGTGCGGTCCGACCAACATCGACATGTTGGGAAAGCCTTCGACGAGAACACCGAGAAACGTCTTCGGGCCGTTCTTCCACTTGTCCTTAAGTTTCTGGCTACCAACGCCTCGGATGTCGATCCGGTCGAAGCCGCCGGTGATGGCGTCGAACCCTGTCGCGTAGATGATCATGTCGAGTTCAAACTCGCGTGACGTGGTCCTGATGCCCTTGGCAGTGATTTCCTCGATGGGCGTGTCGATGATCGAGACAAGCTCTACGTTAGGCTGATTGAAGACTTCGTAGTAGCCGCTTTCCATGGGCACGCGACGAGTGCCGAAGCCGTGATCCTTGGGGATCAACATCTCGGCGGTTCTGGGATCCTTGACGCGCTGGCGGATCTTCTGTGCGACGAAGTCTGAGATCACCGCGTTGGCCTCGCGGTTCGTCATCATGTCGCTGAAATTGCCCTGCCACAGTGCAAAGCCCGGCGTACTGTACTGCTTCTCGAGGAACTCCTCCCGTTCAGCCGGTGTCAGGTCGAAGGTGTTAAGCGGATAGATCGTGTGCAGAAAGCAGGCGAAGCTATCCTGGCACTGCTTGAAGAGTGCCGGATAACTGGCCTTGATCTGCGTCTGCTCCTCCGACGTGATCTTTCGGTTGTGCAGCGGCTTGCACCAGTTCGGTCGACGCTGAAACACGGTCAGGTGCTTTACCGTCTTCGCCACCTCGGTAATCGTTTGCACGCCGGTGGCTCCGGTGCCGATCACAGCGACACGCTTGCCCTCGAAGGTGACGTCATGCTTCGGCCAGAGCCCCGTGTGGTAGGCCTCACCCTGGAAGGTGTCGACTCTCTTGATTCGCGGCAACGTTGGGGCTGACAACGGCCCGATTGCGGTGATGAGGAACGCCGACTGCCAGCGTCTGCCATCCTCGGAGGTCAGCAACCAACTCGCCGAGCGGTCCTGCCAGTGGGCGGCCACTACGCGCGTCTTGAACTCTATGTCGCGCTTCAGGTCGAACTTGTCGGCGACAAAGTTGATGTACCGCTCTGTCTCGGGCTGAGCGGCGAAATGCTCCGACCAGTTCCACTCCTGCAGGACCTCGTCGGAGAACGAGTAGCCGTAGGAGTAGCTCTCCGAGTCGAAACGCGCGCCCGGATAGCGGTTCCAGTACCAGGTGCCGCCGACGCCAGTCCCCGCCTCGAGGACGCGTACGCGCATGCCAAGAGCGCGCAAGCGGTAGAGCTGGTAAATCCCAGACATGCCGGCGCCAACGATCAGCGCGTCATAGGCTGACGCGGGGCCAACTTCGTCGATGGGAGTGTGCGCTGCTAAGGCGGTCATCTTTTCTTATTCCCAGATCGGGCCTCGAAATCGTGGCCACAGGGGCCGCGCGGCGGTAGCCGGCCATGTCACTACATGCAAGATTGCCGGCAGTCGATAGGTGTCCCAGCTCGGGCCGCGCTGGTAGAGCCCTTTGTGTTTACTGCACCAACGAGGGTTCAGGCGGAGACTAGGGCCTCTTCGAGAGATCGCCCTAGGGCAGAGGCCCGCAGACAAAGAATCTACGGAGGAACGCTGGCATGAATAGTTTGGATGGAAAGGTCGCATTGCTCTCGGGCGCGGCGCGCGGCATAGGCGCCGAGACGGCGCGCAAGATGGCGGCGGCGGGTGCCTCAGTCGTGCTCGGCGACGTTCTGGCCGATCGCGTGCGCGAAACCGCAAAGGAAATCACCGGCGCGGGCGGCAACGCGCTGGCTCTCTCCCTTGATGTGACCACGGAGGCGTCGTGGACGGCTGCTGTCGCTACAGCAACCAAGCAGTTCGGTAAGCTCGACATTCTTGTGAACAACGCCGGCATTTTTCTCGGCAAGGATCTGATGGACGCCACCATCGAGGATTGGAGCCGCCTCGTCGCGATCAACATGACGGGCATCTGGCTCGGCACGAAGCTGTGCGCGCCCGCGCTCGCCGAGAGCGGCAAGTCCAGCCGGCACGGCTCGGCGATCGTGAACCTTGCGTCCATCGCTGGCATCGTCGGCTCGCAGCTCGACCCGCTCTACTCCATGACCAAGGGTGGCGTGACGTTGTTCACCAAGTCGACGGCCCTGTCCTTCGGCCGCAAGGGCTGGAAAATCCGCGTCAACTCCATCCATCCAGGCGTGATAGAGACCGACATGGGGGAACAGACGTTCGTGTCGCGGGCTCGGCAGACCGGCAGCAACGACGTCGAGGATGCCCGGAGCGTGGCGCTGAAACAGCATCCAATCGGGCGCCTCGGCGTCGCTGAGGACATCGCCCTCGGCATCGTCTTTCTGGCGTCCGACGACGCGGGCTTCATGACCGGATCGGGAATGGTGGTCGACGGCGGCCTGACCGCGCAATAAGCAACACCTCAGAGGCCATACCTCAACTCGGACCACTTACGGCGCCGCCGAGCGCTGGCGCGCCACGGATCCTGCGGGAGCTGATTCTGGATAGACCGCCGATCGCGGCGGCCGGTGCAGCGGAACCGCGGGCTTCGCTGCGCCGGCGAAGCTACCTCGACTACGCCGGGTCCTACTGCGGGACCGCTTGTAGCCGGCCGGCGGTTCGAACTCGGCAGGGTCGAGGCGATGATGCATCGCACTCGCGCCAGCCCGGCGACGGTGAAAATGGGTCAGATTCGGGAGTGGGATCAACACCCTGAGCGCGTCTGTTCATCCCTTGATAGCTGACGGAAATGTTGCATCGCCGAAGTCGACAGCCTGCCGGCATCGCCCGTTTCGTTCGGGCCTACCGCGCAAGTCTGCTTGGTTGGACCAATGCTTACGCCAGCTATCGAGCCGGCGCAGCGGGTGTGGCTCGCTTGTCAATCTCGATTGCGCCGGCCTTGATACGCGGGATCAGCTCGCGGCCGAACTCGGTAGTGTCGGCAACCGGATCGAAGCCGCGCATCAGGAACGATGAGACCCCGAGGCGGTAGTAACCGAGGATCGCGTCTGCCACCTGCTCCGCGGTACCCACGAGGCAGGAGGTGTTACCGAGCGCCCCGGTCGCTCTCGTGATGCCCATCCAGAGCCGCTCGTCGTGAACGTCCTTCTCTTGCGCGAAGGCGAACTGCCGCCGACCAGCATTGTCGACGGGCGCGCGGACACCCTCCTGCCGGGCCCAACCGAGCTTGCCTGTCATGCCGGCGAGGATGCGGTTCGCCTTATCCCATGCGGCCCCTTCCGTCGCGGCAATGATCGGGCGGAAAGACATGTTGAAGCCGACGGTGCGGTCGTGTTCTGCAGCACGCGCGCGGAATGCGGCAACGCGCTCTGCGGTGGTCGCGCGCGGCTCGGCGTAGATCGCGAACACGTCGCACTCAGCTGAGCCCATTTCAAGTGCGCCCTCGGAGGCGCCGCCGAACATGACCAGCGGATGCGGATTCTGCAGTGGGCGCACATCGGAATGGGCGCCACGGACCCGGTAGAATCGGCCATCAAAATCGAAGGGCCTGTCGGTGGCCCAAGTGCGCTTCATCAGGTGCAGATATTCCTGCGCCCGCTGATAGCGCTCGGCCTTCGGCGTGAAGTCGCCGTCGCCCTCCTGCTCGGCGTCCGTCTTGCCAGTGATGATGTGGAGCGCGAGACGGCCGCCGGTCAATTGATCAAAGGTCGCGACCTTGCGGGCGAATAGAGTGGGCGCGATGAAGCCCGGCCGGTGAGCAACAAGATATGACATCCGCTCAGTCCGACCCGCCGCGTACATTGCCACGAGGAATCCCTCGGCCGATGACGATGAATAGCCGACGAGTGCCATGTCGAAACCCGCCGCCTCGTGGGCCTGGGCAAACTCCACAACAAACGGGGGCGAAATCTCACCCTCGATGACGAGCAAGGTCGAATCCTGCTTCGGTGGGGTGACACCGATCATGCCGATGATGCGGGCTGGCATGGCTGCCTCCAGATGACGGTGCAATCGAAGATACTCCGGACATCGTCCGCGAGCGCATTCTCTAGGAGCGGTCGCCTTTGGGACAGGTCCGACGGCACGACCTCGTCTGGCATGAGGCCAGGCAACCCCACGCGCCCGTTGCCGCCTCAGCCTTGCACGCCAAAAACGATGTGCACAATGCGCTTCACGTCACCGAACCGCTTCGCGTCCAGGTGGTAGGTCACCTCGACGTACTTGTGGTTCGTCCTCGCGATTTCAAAGGCGAGACGTGTAGATGTGAACTCAATGAGCCGCAGGCGGAAGTGGCCGGTGTAGGCATCGTGATCGTGGGTCTCGATGTAGCAGGCACCGCCGTCATCGTCCTCAAACTGACGTTGAACGATAAGATAGGGGTGATCCGGCCCCGACAGATCAAAGTCATCGTCGCTGGGGGACTCGCTATCGAACGAGACCTGGAAGTACTGGTCGCCGGACTCTCCGACAGATACGTGTTTGGCGTGGAATTTCATGGGGTGTAGTGTACCCTTGCTTCACGCCAATCGTTGAGATGCTCGGGGCGCAGCAGGCCCATGCCGATCAGCACATCGACCGGCGCCACGACGCTACCCGTGGCGAGCAGCTCAGCAACTACGCGCTCGATTCTCTGAAACATCGGATCGTCACGGAAGTTGTGGACCGAAGCGTGCATTGCTGGGCTGCCTCGCGTGCTCTTCATTTTGCCGCCGTGCTCGTTGAGCTCGCCGCGAGCTGTTGAGCGAGGTGAGCAACGCTGCAGAATTCGCTTCCAACCATTGCGTGCGCCCACTGCCTTACGAAGAATGTCGACGAATTCGTTGGCATCGACCCGCTCGTCGGATGGCATGGGTCCGGCCTCCACCTCGCTCAACAGCTCGCGGCGGGCTCGGGCGCTATCACCCAGCTCATGAATGCGGCTCAGCGCCTCGCAGGCATAGGCAAACGTTTCGCGCTTGTCGAAGTCAACTTCAAGCAGCCACTCGCGCCGTCGCGTGCCCTTGAGGCCGATGCGCTCATGCTTGCAGTTGTGAAAGATGTGCGCGGCCTCATGCACGACGACATCGTCGAACCGATCGCCCACTCGGAAATACTGCATCGACACGTAGCAGGTGGTCGCCTGGCTGAGCCCGATGATTTGCGGCGCATCGGGCGATAGTGGCTCGGCATCGCAGCTGAGCAGATAGAGATTGGCGAGGTTCCAGGCCGTGCTGAGGTGCAACTCGCCCCTGAGTATCGCCTCGATATTGCGCGGGGTGAGGTAGGTGACCGAACGGGCCAGCACGTCGAGAACGGTTGGCTGCTCGTGCGCGGGGAAGAGCCCCAGCACCATGGGCGAGACCTTCGCACGCGTGACGGCGACAAGGTCGGTCGCTTCAAGGCCGCCCGGCATGGTCGCGTGGCGGGTTCGACCGAGTACGTCTGTAACGAGGGCATCGCGCAGCGTCACATTGGCCCCCCTGGCACGCTCAATAAGCGAAGCCCCCGGCCACGTCGCACTCAGCGTGTCGTGCGCGCCGGTGTGAAGAAACCGGTCAATCTCTTGCTCAACGGCATTCTGCATGGTTTGACTCGGCGGCGCTTGGGCCGAGCAGTCGGCCATTCGCGAGGTCATAGTGTTTCTGCGGCGCTACGGCGCCCACCGCATGATTCATATTCCGACTCATTGCTTTATCGAGTGCCAAAGTCCGTTGAACTCGTCCTGCACGCCCCAGCCGAGATTGCCGGCCTTGGATCTTAGTGGGTCGAGGCGCTCGTAAAAGGACGCACGCTGCGAGGCAGGCAGCCTCTCCACGGCGGTCAGCGCCTGCTCGAACATGCGCACAAGGGCTGCATAGTACCCCTCATCATCCATGCCGCACCACGACAATAAGCTAAGAGCCTCCTCGCAGTAGAAGACCGAAAGCTCAGCCACGCCCTGCGGAAGCCCGATGGCCTTCTTGTAGTCCGAGATTGCCCTCTTGGCGCTTGCGACGGAGACATTCTGCCCCTTGATCACGTCTGGGCAGATCCAGCGAGAGATTGTCTTCCTATAGGGCTCCAGTGGGTCTGAGCCGAGACCAAGCCGCGCATGGAGAAACGCTTCGTTGTCCCGGCTCGCTCCATGCAGATCTTTGATCAGCCCTATCAGGCCCACGCGGTCGAAGCGGTCAAGTTCGGCCTTCACATCGCGCCATGTCGGTTTTGCTTTTTCGGCGCTGGCCATGCGCGAGCCTCCTCGCTTCGTTCTTCAGGCACGCCTCGTGCCTCGCCCTTGGACAGGCGCCCGCCGCCGCACGAAATGCGAGAGTGCGGTCTCCATGGCCGCGCGGTCGATCTCGTTCGGATCGCGGCGACCGAGCCAGCCCACCAACTGGGCGTGACGCGCATGCCCAGGATCCAACATCGCCGCGAGATACTCGGCGTAGCCCCAGGGGCCGCCTACATCCTCCGGAGGGCAGCGCCCCTTGGCATCGATCAAGCGGGGAAACTCTTCCCACAACTCCGCCGAGAGACGGCGCTCAACCTTGATCGTGTGGCGCCAGTCGTCGCCAAAGTCGTAGGTATATCTGAGCGCTTTGAAATTCGGCTCCGCGAGAGCCTCGGCGAGCGTGGTCTGAGTAGAGTCGCGCACTGGAAAGCCAAAATCGAAATCCGGCGGGGGCGGAATGCCTCAATGTGTGTCGCGCACGTGGAAACCGTAGCCGTGATAGTTCCCCCAAGGCATGACGGCCTGGATGATCTCGTGCAGGATATCGAGACTGATGTCGATCGGAACGTCGATCTGAACCGCCCCGGGTTTGTCGGAGGCTCCAACTCTTGAGAGACTGGAGCCATGACGAATCACAGGACATCCCCGAAGTTTTCCGCCGAAGTGCGTGAGCGCGCCGTGCGGATGGTGCTGGAGCAC
>Ga0247727_10017006_pt1 | contig 11640 bp, 6 predicted proteins | sample WisWelCaveWW1625_FD_202498 | JGI IMG/M metagenome (GOLD analysis project Ga0247727, IMG submission 202498) | Biofilm microbial communities from Wishing Well Cave, Virginia, United States - WW16-25 | ecosystem: Environmental > Aquatic > Deep subsurface > Groundwater > Cave microbial mat | place... | reverse complement strand
GCCGCTCCGCGCCGATGTCCCGCATCGCCTCGTCGCGGCGCCTCGCATACGGCCCCGCGGCGCCGCGAACGCGACCCATGCCATTACTCGGACACACTCCTAGTCGCAGCCGAAGCCGCAGACGCTCTGCACCTCGGCGACGCAGAGACCGTCCCACGCGCCGTTGCAGCAGTAGGCGTCCTGGTTGCAGATGGCGCTGACACAGCTCGGGACGACCGGCGGATCGTCGCACCCGGGCACGAGCGCCGGTCCCTCGACGCAGAGACCGTGCGCACAGGAGCCGGCGCTGTCGGGGCAGACGAGGCTTGAGCAGCGGGTGCGGACTTCCTCGACGCAGACACTGTCCCACCGCGTGGTGCAGCAGTGAGGATCCGATTGGCAGATCTGGCCGATGCACGGGTCGTTGCAGTTTGGCGACAGGGGGCCGTCGGTCGCGCAGGTCACGTGGCCGCAGAACGAGCAATCGCCCAGGCTGTTCAGCGTCCTTCCCACGCCCGCACCGCTTTCGTCCCCCTCGGCGTCCACGGCCGTGACCAGGTACCAGAAGAGCGACCCCACCGGCGGGATCTCGGTCAACGCGCCGCCGGCGTCGGAGGCCAGGGTGCTGAGGCGCAGGCAGGAGTCGAAGCCGTTGGTGCGCAGGGCCGGCAGGGCCTCGGGCGTGCCGCGATGGAGCCTGTAGAAGCCGGCCTCCGGGACCGGGTTCCATACTAGATTCAGGTCGCTCACCCAGATCAGGTTGGCCGGGGCGGGGGGCCGGGGATCCGGGACGCAGTTCACGAAGAGCACGGCGTTGAGTCCATTGTTGGAGAGATCGGCGTCCTCGACGTCGTCGGGCAGGGTCGGCCCCGTGCCGCCGCGCAGGTCAACCTGAAAAGAGCCCTTGGCGAGGCAGGCGACGTCCACGTTGCGCTGCACGGACACTTCCTGTCCGGGGGCGAGCACGTGCTCCATGGCCAGGGCGAGCATGGGGCCGCTGTGGCAGGCGATGCCCACCGTCGGAGTGAACGGGCCCTCCAAGTCCGGCGGCGCGGGACCGAAGCAGAGGTCATCGCGTCCTGGTTCCCAGGACAGGCCGACCTCCGGGGGAGCCGAGCCGGCCAGCCAGGTGCCGGCCGTCGCTTCCTCCGGCCCCGCGTTGCGAACCAGGCCCACGACCTGGACGGGGGCATGGAACCCGACCGGCAGGGTGAGGCCCTGTTGCGGCGCGAGGAAGTAAACGAGCCTCAGATCGGTGAAGACCCGCGGAATGTCGATGACCGATCCCGCGTCGAACGACTGGGACTGGAAGAACACCTCGGGGTCCCCCGCCGCGTTGTTGCGGGTGTCGGTCCAGGCGTGCAGGAAATACGTCCCGGGTCCGCCGCCGTCGGGGCTGCCGACCTCGAGATCGCCGCTCGTGATCCCGTTGTAGTCGCCCAGGCGGCAGCGCAGCGTCGTGCCGGTCGGCGCCATCGGTTCCACGCCTCCGTCGGAGACGAGCGTGTTCGCGGTGAACGGGCTCTCGTCGGCGAACAGCTGGTAGCCGTTGTTCGCCGAGGAGTTCCGCTTGTCGTGCCACTGGACCTTGACGCCCACGTCGCTGACAGTCGGCAGCGGGAAGACCGGCAGCGGGTAGGTCGTGAGGGCAGGCATGTACTGGTCCGTCTGCGTCGCGCTGTCGTCGTTGACCCGCCGCCGGGCGAACCAGGTGAAGTAGGTCGCCGGCCGAAACGCCCGCTTGAAGAACACGTCGAAGCGCCTCGGTCCGTCCGAGGCGAACGGGCCGTTCCACATGCTCCAGGCCAGGTAGACGTCGCCGTCGTATGGGTTCGTGGCGAGGCTCGGAAAGTTCATCACGTAGTCATAGGTGAAGTTGAACATCGTGCTGAACACGGGCAGCCAGTTGGGCGCCGCGCAGCTCACGACCCCGGCGGGGACGCCAGCGCTCGCACCGCGAATCTGCTGCACCAGGACCGGCGGGTCGAACGCGATCGTGGCCGCCCCGGAGGGAGGGGCGGCGTGACGGATCATCAGTGCGGGGGTGTTCGTGGCGTCGTTCAGGAAGTCCAGCCAGGAGACGTAGACGTGGCCTTCGGTGTCCACGGCCACCTGGCAACCCTGGACGAAGGCCGGAAAGGTCCTCACCGGTGTGATCGGGATCGCAGGGCCGAAAGTGCCGCCGGGCAGGCGCTGGGAGAGGAGGATCTGGGTCGTGTACGGGGTCGACGAGGGCACGCCGTATCGCGTCCAGCACAGGTAGGTGTTCCCGTCCGGCGGCCTGGGGCCGCCGCGCTGATCGACGGCGATCCACGGCTTGTCGTCGCAGGAGTCTCCGGTCTGGTTGCAGGCTGCCGTCGACACCACCGGGTTGTTGCTCCCGTTCAAAATCGCGGCTTGCGGGAACGTCCGCCCGCCGTCGGTCGACTGGGCGACCCAGACGCCCAACTGCCCGAAGAGGCTGGCGAGGTGCGTCAGGTATACGAGGGGATTGTTCAGACCGTCGAGGCCGGCGTGACGATCGACCGCGAGGACGGGATCTCCTCTGCTCACGCCGCTGAAGGGCGGCGGCACGTGGCCCGAGGCGGCGAGCGACCCGTGCTGAAACGGCGTGCCGTCTAAAGAGCGCCCGTAGCCCATGATCCTGTTGGCCCCGGCGTTGAGGTCGTTCCAGGCTACCAGGATGACGTCCTGACGGCCCCGATCGGGGCTGTCCGCCGGATCGTCGTAGTCGAACTCGACGATCGTCGTCTCCTCCTGGCGCAGGGTCTCGGGCGTGCCGACGCCCCCGACGGTGTTGACCTGCACGTTCGAGTCCGCGGCCGCGGGAGCGGGGAGGTCGAGAGTCAATGCCGCCACCGCCGCGGCCGTGGCAAGCAGTGCCCAATGGATGATCCGGTTTCCGCGCGTCTTTCCGAGCAAGGTCTTCATGATCCAAGCCTCCCTCCGCCCGCGCCCCGGGCGGGGGCGTGGCCGGAATCCGATTCGCTTCCTTGCGGTACTTGGTCGGACGAGCCGCCGCTTCGTGACAGGCCGCCTTGAGACGAGACGGGGCGCACCGCTATGACGTGACAGGGGGCCTGCTCGTTCTCGGCGCCGCCGCGGCGCTCGTCCCGGGCGGCCTGGAGGGAGCCCCTCCCGAGGAGCAGCGCATCGAGGAGCAGGCGCTTGGGGTGGAACACCCGGGGCTCGTCAGCAGCCTGCAAAGCAGCCAGCGTGAACTGGTTGTTGGCGCTTGGTTGTTGTCCACCTGATTCACGAGGAGTGGGCCTCGGCACGCTGTCCCAGCCTCACCGGCCCGCACCGGTAACGGGCGCCCTCCTCCTTCGACGAAGGGAGCACGAACAACGCCGTGCCCCGCGGTGCGGGGGCCGGGAGCCGGGGAGAGATCCGATGAACAGACAGACCGTGCTTGCAGGATGGTTCGTCGCAGGGGCCGCACTCGCGGCGGTGCCGGCGTTCGGGCAGGAATGCCGGAGCGGCGGGCCGGTCACCGTGGAGCTGGAGGTGACCCGGGGGGTGTCGCTCAGCGACATCGAGGGGTTCGGGGCGCGCAAGGCGGATCTCTATGTGAAGGTCTTCGTGGCCGGGATCCCCGGCGAACTCTGCCGGCTGGGCCCTCATGGAAGCGGCGCCTTCGTGCCCGACCCGGGAGAGGTCTGCCCGATCACGGTGGCCCCGCCGTACGCCCCGGTGCACCTGAGATTGGAGATGTGGGACGACGACCGGCTGTTCACCGGCGGCGACGATCCGCTCGACATCTCGCCCCATCCCACCGACTTCGGTCTCGAGATCCTGTTCGACCCCGTGTGCGGGCGGATCGCCGAGGCGGGTCCCGGACACCGCCCCATCTGTCCCATCGGGACGCTCGACCCCGCCTGCGGGACCTCGGAGCACGAGTCGCGCGGCAACGGCGACGCCGAAGGCGACGGGCAGATCGTATTCCGGCTGCACACGGTCGGCGGCTCTCCTCTGGCCCGGGACCTGATCGTGGGCAACGTGCAGGTGGTGCAGGTGACGCCGAACCCGGACTATCTGGTCGACGATCGGCAGACGATGGTGCGCGCCGAGATCGCCAGCACGCATCCCTTCGACACCACCCCCTTGGTGCGGGCCACGGCGGTGGACGGCCTGGGCACGGTCTTCACGCACGAGCGTCGCGTGCTGGTGCCGGCCTGCGGCACGGTGCGGGCCGACATGTACCTGGCGGGCTGGGACGGCGGCGGCGAGACCGGCTTCCGGCCGCAGGCGGGACCCTTCAACGCGCCCCGGGTGACGCTCGAGGTCGACCCCGATCTGGAAATCGACTGCCCCCTGGGCGGCTGCCAGGCCACGGACTGCCCGGTCGTGAACAACACCGACGCGCGCGGCAACCTGAGCATCCGCGTCACGCGGCCGCTGCGGGTGCTCTTCCGGCCGCTCAACGACGGCCTGGGCTGCGGCGGCAGCGGCGGCGACGATGCCGACGTCGTGGCGACCGCGGCGGCGGCCGGGCCCGTCCTCGGGGAGCTCTTCCCCGCCCGTTCCGTGTCCACGACCGTATCGCTCGACGGTCTGCCGTTCCCCTCGTTCGTCCTCTGCCCGCACCCGTCGCTCGCGGCCATGAGCCTCCTGATCCGGCTGTCGGACTTCGATCGGCTCGTGGGTGTCGGGAAGTCGGACTTCTTCAACTGCCACTTCCTGTGGCCGCGCTGCTCCGACGCCACCGGCGCCTCCGCGGGGCGTCTCGGCCGCGACGCCGTCATCGTGGAGAGCGAAGCCGCCGCGCCGAACGGAATGCTGGTCGCCCACGAGATCGGGCACTCGTTCGACCTGACGGAGTCCCCCTGCCCGCTGCGGGGCATCGAGGCTCTGGTCGGGTGCGAGGACGAGTACAACTGGACTCCGAGCACCGGGCAGCCCGCGCGCGGGTTCCGGATGGCGGACGAGACCGACCAGGACGGCGTGTCCTGCATCATGGGGACGAGCCCCACCGGCCCGCTCGCCCGCTGGGTCGACGACGTGGACTACAACCGGCTGCTCCGCCGCCTGGAGGACCGCGCCGAGGTCGACGGCCTCGCCATGCGGCTGCACGTCGGTCCGGGAGCCGACGGCGCCTTCCTCCGCGACAGCATCGCCCGGGTGACCCTTGCGCCCGACGTCGATCTGGCGAGCGGCGGCGGCGCCCCGCTCGGTTCGGGGAGCGTGGGGCTGATCTTCCGCGACGGGCTGGGCGGGTTCATCGACAGCGCCGACTTCACCCCCGAGGACGTGGACAAGGATGACGACGACTTCGTCGACAGCTTCAGCCTGCCGGACGGCGACGCGGAGGACGAGACGGAGATGGCGCTGATCGTGCCTCTGCCCCCGGGCACCGCGACGATCGAGTACTGGCGGCGCCACACGGACGGGGGCGTCACGACCACGGCCCTCGTCGACACCCTGACTCTCGTGTCGTCCCCGATCGCCACCGAGATCGTCCACCCGGCCAGTTCGGTCCTGGTCGAGACGGCGCTTTCGATCCCGATCCGCTGGCGCGACCTGTTCGGCGGCCTGGGTGCGTCCGCCCCGGGCGCGGCCGTCGCGGGCGCGTCCGGCACGGTCGCCGACATCGCGGGCGCGTCCGCCGCCGCCACGGACGGTCTGGTGTCCCAGATCCTCGTGAGCCCGGACAACGGGGCCACCTGGCACCCGCTGGCGGCGAACGTGCCCGGCAACGAGCACCTGTGGGAGGCCCGGACGCCCGGGAGGTACCTGGTGCGCGTGTTCTCGTCCAACGGCTTCGAGTCGAGCGACGCGGTCGGCCTGAGCGACGCCGACTTCGACGGCTGCGCCGATGCCTTCGACCCGAACCCGGGCCAGGCCGATCCCGACCAGATCGACGGTGACGGCGTCGCCGACGCCTGCGACAACTGCCCCTTCGCGGCGAACCCGGTCCAGGAAGATACCGACCAGGACGGCGCCGGCGATGTCTGCGACAACTGCCCGGCGGCCGCCAACCCGCAGCAGGGCGACGCCGACAATGACGGCCGCGGCGACGCCTGCGACAACTGCCAGTTCACGGCCAACCCGTCCCAGCAGGACAACGATCAGGACGGCGTCGGCGACGCCTGCGACAACTGCCCCGTGGCCGCCAACCCGCAGCAGGGCGACGCCGACCAGGACGGCCGTGGCGACGCTTGCGACTGCGCCCCGCAGAACCCCGGCGCGTGGGCGGTGCCGGGGCCGATCACCGGACTCGTGCTGTCGGACAGCCTCGCCAGCCCGGGGACTCTGTCCATCTCGTGGGACTCGTTGTCCACCCAGGCCGGGCTGGGGGTGACCTACGATCTCGTGCGCGGCTCGCTCCTGGCTCTGCGCTCCGGTTCATTCGAAAACGTCTGCCTGGCCGACGACAAGCCGGGCTCGAAGTTTGCCGGTCCGCAGCCCGAGCCGCCGACGGATGAGGGCTATTGGTACCTGGTGCGCGGCGTCAACGCCTGCGGCGTCGGAACCTACGAGCCGATCCCCGGGCAGCAGGGCGTGCGTGACACCGAGATTCCGGCCTGGCCGACCTCGTGCCCGTGACGTTTCCGTGGCCGCGGCCCCGATGGGAGGATCAGGCGTCACCGGGGCTGGGCGTCGGGGCTAGACTCTGGCGTGACGGGGGTGCGAGCGGCCGATGGAGAGGATGATCCCCGACGACGCGATCCTCAACGGCTTCCTGGCGGGCGAGGACGAGGCGGTGCACCACGTTCAGGGCTGGGTGGACGGAGTCGTGCACCTGGGGCGCTGGCGGTTCGAGGACCCCGAGGCGGTGGCTCAGGAGATCGTGATGCGCCTATTGCGTGTCGTCCGCTCCGGCCGTTACGCGCGGCGCTCGAGCTTCAAAACCTTCGTCTTCGCGGTCGCCAAGTACACCTGCGTCGATCTCTACCGCCGCGAGCGGCTGCGCTCGCGGGTCGAGTCGGAGGCCGCGCCCCATGCCGACGCTCCGGTCCTGCGGCCGGCGGAGCACCCGCATCACGCGCTCGAGGAGCGCGAGGACCTGGACCTGCTCCGGTACATCCTCCAGGGGCTGCCGGACGAATGCCGCCGTCTGTGGGCCTGGGTTTACGGCGAAGGACTGAGCGCGGCCGAGGTCGGGAGTCGCCTCGGGGCGAGCGCCGGGACCGTGCGCGTCCGGGTGCACCGCTGCCTGCAGAGGGCGCGGGACTTCGCCCAGCAGCATGCCGGGGGCGCGGGGCTCCTCCCCGGCGGGAGGCGCTGGTGATCGCCGACGACCCGGTCGCGCCCCTCCTCCCCTGGTACGCGACCGGCACTCTGGATGCCTCGGAGAGCGCGCAGGTCGAGAGCCACATCTCCGGTTGTGACGCCTGCCGCGATCTCCTCGCCGTGGCGCGGGAATTCCGGCGCCTGGCGCTGCGAGTCCCGTTCGAGACCCTGTTCGAGCACGTCCAGTCGCAGCGGCTCGTGGAGTTCGCCGAGGACCCCGCGGCGCTCGAGCCGGACGCGCGGCGCTTCATCAACTCGCACATCCAGACCTGCCCGGTGTGCGCGGAGGCCCTCGGGATTCTGGAGGAACTCGGTCGCGCCCCTGCACCGGCCGGATCGGGCGTCGTGGGGACGGCGGCGGCGCACCGGCCGCCTGGCAGGCGCTGGCCGGCGTGGATCAGCGCCTGGCGCCGGCTGGGCCGGACGGTCCTGCACCCGGCGCCGGCGCTCGCCTACCTGGTGGCGCTGGTGATAGCGCTTGCGATCCTGCCCCTCCGACCGCCGGCGCCCGGCGGCAGCGATCAGCTGCCGGCGGATTTCCCCGGCGCCCGGCCGCTGGAGGCGGGGCATCCACCGGTTCCCCCGGCGGTTCCCTCGGTCATCGTCATGCCGCCGGCCGTCGAACTGGCCGGCGAGGTGGTGTTCCGCGGCGGCGGCGCGCCACCGGCCCCCGCGGTCATCCCGGTGCGAGCAGGAGCGGAGGGCGTGGCCCTCGCGCTCATCACCGATCTCGACCGGGAGGACCTGGAGGATCCGGAGGCAGCGTTCCGTCTCGAGATGGTCCAGGGCGATCGCCTCGCCTTCGAGGCGCGCCGGCGAGGGGCCGACTTCGATCGGCGCGGCCGGCTGGTGCTCCTGCTGGACCCGGCGACGGTCTCCGCCGGCGTCCCCTGTCTCGTGCGGATCCGCTTCTCCAGGCCGGGCGACCGGCGAGACGGCGAGGAGATCTACCGCCGGACCTTCATCCTGGCCCCGCAAGGCCCGTGACGGTTCCGCCCTTCAATGCCAGTCTCCCGCGGTCACGAAACCGGTCCAGAAGTACGGATGCTCCGGGCGTTCGCGCCGGCGCAGGTCCTCGAGCGCCGAAAGCGCCGCGGCGCGCGACGACTCCGGGATCGGCCGGTCGTCGAGCCGGGCGCGGTAGAATCGGGTCATGAAGCGCGCCGCCTGACGATCGGGCACGGGCCAGAGGCTCATCACCACGGCGCGCGCGCCGGCGATTTCGAGCGCCCGCCGGAGGCCGAACACCCCCTCGCCGACCGACACCGTGCCCCGCCCGGTGTCGCAGGCTGAAAGCACGGCGAGATCGACGGCACGCAGGTCGAGCGCCGCCAGCTCTTCGGCGGTCAGCACGCCGTCGTCGCCCCCGGCCTGTGATCCTGCCGGCCGGTTCGCCCCCGCCAGCACGAGGCCGGATAGCAGCAGCGGGTTCCCGGGAGGCGGCGAGCCGTTCTCGTCCTGCGCCCGCCCGCAGTCCCCGCCGACGAAAAACGCGTGGGTCGCCAGGTGAAGGATGCGCCGCGGGCGCGCCTCCTGCTTGAAGCGTCCTTCGCTCGCGGCCGCTCCGGTGAGCACGAGTCCAGGCTCGCGGCCGCGGAGCAGGGCGGCGACGCGCTCCGCTTCGCGTCCCGATGCGGGGATCGGCGGCCACCTGACTCGCGCCGGGGCGAGACAGGGCGGAGGCGGGCCGCGGAACGTCGAGGGATCGATCGCGCCGTCCCCGCCGGCCGTTCCGGTCCCGACGATCGCCGCCACCTGGGCCTCGGCGGTGGCGTCGAAATCCGGGGCCCCGAATGCAAGCAGCCCGCTGCCGGGCGCCCCCTCGATGCCCCGGCGGCGGGCGAAGCGCGCCAGGTCGCGACCCGTGCTGAGGATCTGGATCGTCGGGCCGCTCTCGATCAGGTACCGTCCATCGGGATCCGGCAGCGCCGAGAAGTCGACCGCGTGGATCGCCCCGTCGGGCACGAGGAACAGGCGCTCCGCCCCGCCGATCCGGCCGCCCAGGGGATCCCAGATTCGCGCCCTCAGGCGCTCTCCAGCCACGCGGAGCGCCGTCATCGGATCGGGGGGCGACGAGGCGCCGGAGGACGCGGATCCGGCGGGCACAGGGCGATCGAGCGCGCGCGCCGCCGTGGCGAGCGCGACGCGCCAGGCATCGACGGCGGCATCGATACCGGCCGAAGGCCCGAGATCGACGAACCCGCCGAGGTCGCCGGGACCGAGGACGAGCGCGATGTCGCGCCAGGCGCGCTCCTTCGGGGCAGGTTCGGAGGCTCTCACCCGCACCCATTCGATGAGCGCGCTCCCCCCGGGAAGAACGCGGCGCAGGTCTGCCGGCGTGACCTTCTCGTCCGCCACGAGGTCGCGGTACGCGCCGCTCGCCCGGGCGAGATCGATCTCGGCGGTCTCGCGGTTGCGGCGCGCCGCGTCGAGCGCTCGCCGGTGTCCTTCCGGATCGCCCCCGTCGCCCACCACCCAGAGGGTCGCGAGCCTCGTGCGCGCCGCGGCGAGCCGCGTCCACGCCTCCTGCGCCTCGGGCGTCCGGGCGAGCAGGGCGCGGCGATGCCGTCCGGCAAGTTCCTCGAGCACGGCGCCGCGGCGCGCGAGGATCCACTCCCAGCAGGCGTCGAGCCAGCCGGCGGCGTCCCCGCCCCGCGCCAGGAGTCCCGAGAAGAGGATCTCCTCCGGGTGCGGCTGTCCCTCGACCAGGAGCAGCGCCTGTCGCTCGGGAAGGGCCGCGATGGTGTCCCGGGCGTGCCGCGCCAGGATCGCCGCCGCCCGCCGGGCCGGCGGCAGCGCGTCGCCCGGCCGGTCGCCGGCGAACCGGAATCGGGCCAGATCGTCGAGGCTCCTGGCGACATCGGGGTGGTCGGGCCCGAGACGCGTCTCGCGGATGGCGAGGGCGCGCTCGAAGTGCGCCCCGGCAGCGTCCCTGCGGCCGAGCGCCGTTTCACAGTGCGCCAGATCGGCGAGGCCGGTCGCCACGACCGGATGGTCGGCGCCCAGCGACTTCTCGCGAACCGCGAGCGACCGGTCCAGCAGCGGCCACGCCCGATCGGCCTTGCCGGCGTCGAGGTAGAGCATGCCGAGCCCGGCGAGACTCTCGGCGGTGTCGAAGTGGTCCGCGCCGAGGGCGCGCTCCCTGCCGGCGAGGGCGGTCGTCAGGAAAGCCTCGGCCTCGCCGTCCTCGCCGAGCGCATGCAGGTACATCCCGAGGGAGTGCATGACCCGGAGGGTCTCCGGGTGGTCGGCTCCCGACGCCCTCTCCATGATCGCCAGGGCTCGGCGCGCCAGATCCGCGGAGGCGCGGGTGTCGCCCATCTTGTGAGCGAGAATGCTGAGGTTGTGCAGGCTCCCGCCGATGGCGGGATGGTCCGGCGGGAGGGTCGCTTCGCGGATCGCGAGGGAGCGCTCGTACACTGTGCGGGCGCGGACGAAATCCCCGCCAAGTTCATGGGCGACCGCCAGGTTGCTGAGCGCCTTCGCGACCATGAAGCTCTGCTCGCCGTGAACCCTGGTGAGGATGGCGACGGCGCGCTCGTGGAGCGGGACCGCCTGATCCAACTCGCGAAGCACCATCAGCAGGCTGCCCAGATTCGCCGCGGCCATTCCGACGGACGCCGCCTCGGGGCCCTCCGCCTTCTCGTTGATCGCCAGGGCGCGCTCCATGAGCGGCCGGGCGCCGGCGAGGTCCCCCATGAGCATGATGACGCCGCCGAGAGTCGAAAGGGTGCGCCCCACCGCGGGATCGTCCGGTCCGACGAGGCGCTCGCGCAGGGCGAGCGAGCGCTCCAGGAACCGGCGCGCGGTGACATAATCGCCCCGCGCGGACGCGACCCGTCCGCGCCCGGCCAGCGCCCGGGCGTACAGGATGTGGTCCGTTCCCACCAGCCGCTCGGTCAGCGCCAGATCACGCTCGGCCAGGGCGAGAGTCTCGCTGTCGGCGGCCTTGCCGCCCGCCTCGAGCGCCTCGACCAGCAGGTCGAGCAGGCTCACCACCGCCATCGAGTCAGGCTCCGGGGCGCGCTCCGCCGCTTCGAGGGCGCGGCGCACCTCGGCCTCGACTGCGGCGACTTCGCCCGAACGCAGTCTCCTGCGCAGCGCCTCGATCGCTTCCGGGTTCGGGGCGGAGGAGGCGGGACCTGCGGGGCTCGAACCGGCGCCGCCGGAGACGGCGGCCTGTCCGGCAGCGGAGAAATGAAGCAGCGCACACGCCGCCAGCACGGCAGCCAGGAGGCCCATCGCGATGCCCGGCTTTGCCATCCCGGCCTCGGACGATGGCTTCAGTTTACATCATGATGCCGCGGTAGCGGTGGCCCTCGCCAGCCGGGGCACTACCTAGCGCGGCGTAGCCGCAACCAAACGGTTGACGAAGAGAGCGGTCCATGACGCCTCTGCGGCATGATGGTGTTTCCACGCACTCTCACG
>Ga0247727_10017005_pt1 | contig 11641 bp, 10 predicted proteins | sample WisWelCaveWW1625_FD_202498 | JGI IMG/M metagenome (GOLD analysis project Ga0247727, IMG submission 202498) | Biofilm microbial communities from Wishing Well Cave, Virginia, United States - WW16-25 | ecosystem: Environmental > Aquatic > Deep subsurface > Groundwater > Cave microbial mat | place... | reverse complement strand
CGCTTTATCGTTTATCGTCGAAATACGATAAGATGATGGAAAAGGAGAAAACGCCTTGAGCAGCCGCATCACGATCACGCCGGTACAGCGCGGGCAGAGCCGCAACATGGAGTCGCCCGGCGACGCAGAGTTGGCGGGGCTGGCGAAAGCGCTCGGACACCCGGCGCGGGTCGCCATTCTGCGATTCCTGCTGCGTGACGGCGCCTGCGTCTGCGGCTCCATCGTGGATCGGCTGCCGTTGGCGCAATCCACCGTGTCGCAACATCTGAAAATCTTGAAGGAAGCCGGCCTGGTGATGGGCACCGTGGAGGGTCCCAGCATTTGCTACTGCGTCGATCCACGCGCGGTGGAGCGATTGCAGGCGCTGCTCATCGAGTTACGTGGTGCGAACCAAGGGAGTACCTCATGAAGTCCGACACGTTCGATCCGAACGATGCGAATGCGGTGCACGCGGTGGTGCAAGCGAAGTACGGCGCGATCGCGCGCCAGGGCACGAGTTGCTGCGGCGCGGGGACCACGACCGCGTCGCTGGAAGAACTGGGTTACACGTCCGAACAACAACAGCAGGTCGAAGCGGGCAGCGACCTCGGACTCGGTTGCGGCAATCCGCTGGCGCACGCTGCACTGCAACCAGGCGAGACGGTGCTGGATCTGGGCTCGGGTGCCGGCTTGGACGCCTTCCTCGCCGCGCGCGCGGTCGGCCCGCAGGGACGCGTCCTCGGCGTCGACATGACCCCCGACATGATCGAGAGGGCACGCGCCGCGGCACTTCGCGGCGGGCACACGAACGTCGAATTCCGGCTCGGCACCATCGAAGCGTTGCCGGTCGAAGACGCGAGCGTCGATGTCATCATCTCGAACTGCGTCATCAATCTGGCAGCCGACAAGGGTCGCGTCTTCCGAGAAGCGCTGCGGGTGCTGCGTCCGGGAGGCCGGCTCGTGGTCAGCGACTTGGTGCTGCGTGCGCCGTTGCCGGCTGCGGTGCGCACTTCGGTCGAGGCGTACGTCGGCTGCATCGCCGGCGCGCAACTCGAAACCGACTACTTGAATCAGGCGCGCGAGGCGGGCTTCGCCGACGTCGCCATCGTCGAGCGTCGCGCGTATGCGGCCGAGCCCGGCACAGCGACGTCTTGCTGCGGCAGCGGCGCTGAAACTGATGCCGCCTTCGCCGACGCGCTGCGCCACGTGCTGTCGGTGAAGGTGCGGGCATTGCGACCGTGACGGGGGCCGTCACGACACTTCGAGCGCTCCATCGTGGATGGGGCGCTCGATGGCGTTGGGGGCGACAAGCGTTCCATGGGAGCCCGCGCGTCGATCCACCACCGCCTGCCCCCACTGCAACAGCGCCGCTTGCAGCTCCTCGACGTGAACCGGCTTGCTCACGTAATCGTCCATGCCCGCTGCCAGACAACGTTCGCGGTCGCCCTGCATCGCGTTCGCCGTCATGGCGACGATCGCCGGGCGTTCGTCCCGCCAGCGGGCGACAATGCGCTGCGACGCTTCGAGGCCGTCCATTTCCGGCATCTGCATGTCCATGAGCACGAGGTCGTACGTCTGGCGCTCGAGCGCCTGCAGCGTTTCGCAGCCGTTGCCGGCAACATCGGCGCGGTATCCCATGCGATTCAACATGAGGAGCGCGACGCGCTGATTCACCAGGTTGTCCTCCGCAACCAAAATTCGCAGCGGCAAACGCTGCGCCAACATTGGATCGATGAGCTTCGCGCCCGCCCTCACCGACTCCATCGTTTCGCCGCCGAGGGTGGTCGCCAACACCTGGAAGAAGCGCGCCGGCTTGACGGGCACCGACACCAGCAGCACCCGCGGCCCGGTGCCGCTACCGCCCAGCGGTGTCGCTCCGGACGGAACGAGAAGTGCACAATGCGCCGTCTTGGATCGAGCTTGCAGGGTCTCGGCGAACTCTCCCACGTGGGCGTCGTGACCATCGAGAAGTGCGAAGTCACAAACCTCGCCGTCGCGCATCCACGCGATCGCCTCGTCCACTGAAGATCCGGTGCGCACCATCAGTCCCCATGAACGAGCCCACGCCGCGCATCCGTCGCGCGTCCACGGTGCTTGTGTCACGATCCAGAGTCGCCGTCCCGCGAGTCGATCCAGAATGTGGGCGGGGGTTGCGAGCCCCATGCTCGGACGAGACTCCGCGACGATCGTGAACCGGAAGCGCGTCCCGACTCCCGGTGTACTCGTCACGTCGATGAAACCCTGCATGAGTTCGCTGAGCCGCTTGCTGATCGCCAATCCGAGCCCGGTGCCGCCGAACTGCCGCGTCGTGGACGTGTCCACCTGGCTGAACGATTGGAAGAGACGATGCAAGCGATCCGCTGGGATCCCGATGCCGGTGTCCTCGACCGTGAAGGCGATCTCGTGCCGGCCAGCCTGACGCGGCTGCGATTCGACCAGCACCCGGACACCACCTGCATGGGTGAACTTGAGCCCGTTCCCGACCAAATTGACGAGTACCTGGCGAATGCGCGTCTTATCGCCGATCAGCGTTTCCGGGGTACCGTCGGCGATGGAGTACGCGAGGTCGAGACCTTTTTCAGCGGCGGTTGTCGCGACGACATCCAGGCTACCCTCGACGCACTCGCGCAAGTCGAACGGTTGATGCTCGAGCTGCATCTTGCCGGCATCGATCTTGGAGAAGTCGAGAATGTCGTTGAGGATGCCGAGTAGCGTCTCGCCGCTCTTGCGAATCGTTTCGACGATGTTGCGCTGCTCTTCCGCCAGTTCGCCTTCCAACAGGATCGTCGTCATGCCGATGACTCCGTTCATCGGCGTGCGGATCTCGTGACTCATGTGCGCCAGGAACTCGGTGCGGGCGAGCGAAGCCGCTTCGGCGGCTTCCTTGGCCTTGCGTAGCTCGATGGTTTTTTCCAGCTTGGTATACAACTCCTGCATCTCGCGCGAGGAGATGGCGAGCGAGCGCTCGAGCAGATAGCGCTCTTGGTCCGCTTCCGCATAGGCGCGGCTCAAGCGCTCCAAGAACGCGGCCCAGGCTGGCGCGTCACCGGGTGGTTGCGCTGCGTCCAACTCCAACCGCCGGAGCTGGCGTGCGAGCAGCGGGTGAATATCATTCATTGTTCACCGAGTGTCGTCAGGGTCATGGTCTGGTTGTGCAAGTCGCAATGCCCGGAAGCGTAGGGCGACAACTCGCCGTACGAATAGAACCCGACTTGCTGCGTCCGGCTTGGCAGCACTTGCAGCGCCGCTTCCAGTTCTTCCTCGGTGCGCTCGCCGAGGACGAGCCGGCGCCCGACGCAGCTGATCGCGATGGAGAGTGTGTCGCCGTCGGGTTCGTCGGCTGCATTCGCCATGAGAGCTGCTTCTCCGGCGCCGTCGACGAGTCGATCGAAGTTGGCGCGCATGAGCTGCGCGCGCGAACCCTGCGGCACATCGCCCGCGAAGGTCATGGTCTGGCTGGCCTCGTCCACCGCCAGGATGGTGCGAACGATCCGCTTGTCGTCACCGTCGGCGCGAATGGACAACGGGAACAACAGTGCGGTTGCCGGGAGACCGGCGGCGCGCTCGCCCAGGTACTCCTTGTAGAGTTGCAGCGCCGGCTGACCATCGAGCTCGTAGAGCACGTTGCCTTCAGAGCGCGTCACCAAGCGTTCGGGGCCGAAGATGTCCCAACCGCCCTTGGAACCGTGACCGACTCGGCAGCGCTCGCCGTACAATCCGACCGCACTCACGACGCCGGCTTGGGGTTTGCCATGGCGGAGCACCCACGTTTTCTGGAAGCGATCGCCATCGCCGGCGAGCCCCCCGGTCACGACCGCCGCTCCTTTCAGAACGGCGTTCAGGCCGCGCACGAGTTCGCTCCCGTTGACGCCCAGTCCGTCCGAGAACACCAGAACCGCGCGCAAATCCGGGGCTTCGAGATCGCGCGCGAGCAACGCGCCGGCACCGTAACTGTCGCACGCCTGTGTTACCTCGGTGGCGGCGGAGCGCAGCGTCGTGTGCTCGAAGCGCGCGATGGCGACACTCAAGCTTCCATCCTGAACCAGGGTGCCGTGGATCTCTCCCGAAGTCGAGCAACCTGCGACGACCGCTCGCGGGTAGGCGCGCACGAGTTCTTGGATCGGCTCGGGCGCCGACAAATATTCCGATGCCCCGAACACGAGGACGAGCGTGCTCTCCGAATCGAGATCGGGGAAGCGGTTCGACCATTGCTGGTTGCGATCGAATGCGAGCGTCTCGAGCTTCATGTTTCCTCCAGGGTTGGCGGTTTCGACGGTTGCTGTGTCGCTGTCGACTGGGTGCGGCTGGCCGCACTGCGCTCGAGCGCTGCCTGCAGTTCTTCCGGGCGCACCGGCTTGCTGATGTAGTCGTCCATGCCGGCCGCGAGGCATGCTTCACGGTCGCCCTGCATCGCATTCGCCGTCATCGCGACGATACGCGGGCGACGCTGCGGCGGCAGGTCGGTGCAAATCTGCCGCGTCGCTTGCAAGCCATCCATCTCCGGCATCATCACGTCCATCAACACGACGTCATAATCACGAGCCCGCACGGCTGCAACGGCTTCGACGCCGCTCGCGACCACATCGGCGCGGTATCCGAGTCGCTCGAGGATGCGAACCGCGACCTTCTGGTTCACGACGTTGTCCTCGGCGAGCAGAATGCGCAGCGGCGAGCGCTCGGCGAGGCCGGTATCCAGGCGCGGACTGCCCTCGCGCGCAGCGACGTTCACATCCTGCCCGGTGACGACGCGCAACAAGACCGCGTGCAGTTGCGACGGCTTCACCGGCTTCGACAGGAAGGCGCTGAACGCCTCGGCCTCGGTGCCGCGATCCTTCAGGAACGCCTTCCCCATCGAGGTCAGCAACACCAGCGGCAACGCGCGCGCATCATGCAGTCGGCGGATCGAGGTCGCGACTTCGAGACCATCCATATCCGGCATCTGCATGTCGAGCACGGCGAGATCGAAGGTTTCGCCGGCGCGCAGCCACTCGAGCGCCAGCGGGCCGCCGGGCGCGGTGCGCACTTCCATGCCCCACGTTTCGGCCTGCAGCCGCAGGATGCGACGATTGGTGGCGTTGTCGTCCACGACCAGCAGGCGCTTCCCGCGCAAGGCTTCCGGCGGCGGTGTGGGAAGCGGCGGTTCCGGCGGTGGACCGGCGACGGTCGTTGCCGTGAAATGGAAGGTCGAACCCAAGCCGACCTGACTCTCGATCCACATCGTGCCGCCCATCATTTCGCTCAGGCGCTTGCTGATCGCGAGTCCCAACCCGGTGCCGCCGTACTTGCGCGTCGTCGATGCGTCCACTTGCTGGAACGATTGGAAGAGACGATCGAGCCGGTCGGCGGGGATGCCGATGCCGGTGTCGCGCACCGCGAAATGCAACAGGTGTTTGCCCTCGACCTCTGCATCGGGCGTCGTCTCGAGTGACACGATCACTTCGCCCGCGTGCGTGAACTTGATGGCGTTGCCGAGCAAGTTGACCAGGATCTGTCGCGTGCGGGTCACGTCGCCGACGATCCGCGCCGGAACATCGTTTGCGATCGTGTATGCCATTTCCAAGCCCTTGTCGCCACCCTTGGCGGCGAGGAGGTCCAGTGCTTCCTCGACGCAGACACGCACGTCGAACGGCTGTGCTTCCAGATCCATCCTGCCGGAGTCGATCTTGGAGAAGTCCAAAATGTCGTTGATGATGGTGAGGAGCGCATCGCCGCTGCTGCGAATGGTTTCGACGAAGTCGCGTTGCTCGGCGTCGAGCTTGGTGTCGAGCATCAGGCCGGTCATGCCGACGACGGCGTTCATCGGCGTACGGATCTCGTGACTCATGTTGGCGAGGAAATCGCTCTTGGCACGAGCGGCGTTCTCGGCCGCTTCCTTGGCACGACGCTGTTCGCTTTCGAGCATCTTGCGCTCGGTGATGTCGCGAATGAAGGCGCTGAAGCTGAAACTGCCGTCGGTGCCGACGCGCGTGACCGACAGCTCCGCCGGGAACTCGCTGCCGTCACGACGGATCGCCGGAACTTCGACCCGCTGGCCGATCACCGACCCATTTTCGGTGGCTTTGTCGCGCTGCAAACAGCGCTCGTGCATGTCCCGCATCGCGACCGGCACGATGACGTCCCATAGTCGCCTGCCGGTGACTTCGTCGCGCCGCCAGCCGAAAATCGTTTCTGCCATGGGATTCCAACCGGTGATCGTGCTGTCGTTGTCCATGGCGACGACCGCGTCGAGCGCCGAATCGACGATGGTGCGGGTGCGGGCTTCGCTCGCCGCCAGTTCGGCGGTGCGCACGTTCACCGTGGCTTCGACGACCTCGGCGGTGAACTCCAGTTCGGCGCGGCGCGCCGCCACCGTCCGCATTTCCTGCAAGCTCTTGCGAATCGACAACACCAGAAAGGTGTCCTCGAACAACACCCAGCAAGCGTGTTCGACCCAACGCCAGTTCGCATTGGCGGCAATGCCGAACACCGACTGCGGCCAAAAGATACCGCGCAACATGTGGTCCACCGCGATGACGCCGGTCGCGGTCATGAGCACGCGATAGTCACGATAGAAGGCCAAGACCGCCAGCGAACCGAAGACGTGGAAGTGAGTCTCGATGCGCCCGCCCGACAAATGAATGAGCAACGCAGAGTCGAGCATTTGCGCGGCAGCGATGACGTATCGGGTGAGCGTCGACCCCGGGCGGCGCCAGACGAGCACGAGCGGCAGGGCCACGATCGCACCGCCCAGAATGATTGCGACCCAGACATGCGGGTTGGGCGCGGATTGCAACCCTGACCACGCACGCGGCGAGATGATCCAGGCGGCAAGGATCCCTACGAGCCATTGCAGCAAGAGCAATGCTGCAAAGATGTGATCGGTGTTGACCGCGCCGTTGCGGTGCGACTCCGCGAAAAGTTCACGCGTTCGGGCCGCGATGCGTTCGGGTGATTTCAAGGCAGCACCTCCATTGTGCTTGGGCTCGCGCCCGTCAACGAGCAGCCGAAAACCGGGATGTCCTCGGACGGATTCGGCGCCGCGTCCAGCGCCGCGGCGGCCGCGTCAGTTCCCGCGCAAGCCCCACCATGGCCGCGCGCCGGTGTCAGACCACCGCTGAACATGAGTCGGCCTTGCGGGTCGTAAATCAGCACATGACCCGAGGTCGCGACCGCGAATCGCGCTGCCTCGTCTCCGTGCACATCGACGTGCACCGTGACGCCGAGCATCGCACGCGCGGCGCGCTCGATCGGTCCGTGCTCCCATCCCGCCGGTGCGCCGGACGGCCGCACCAAGAGCACATGCGCCGCGACGCGCTGCGACCGCTGCGACAGCAGCCTCGCGAGTGCCTCGAGGCTGGCACGCGTGCACGAACAACGTGGATGAGCCAAGAGGACAAGGGTGGGACAATCTGTTGCGTGCGGGAGTCGACTCGACTGCGGCCACTGTGAGGGCGGCGCGCCGCTCGCACCCGCGACGCTGGCGTATCGGTAGAGCGCGATGCCACCTGTCGCGACCCCGCTCACCCACGCGACGACAAGCATCACGAGGAGGACCTGGCGCTTGCCGGTGCGCACACGGCGGCACGCTGCTCTTCGCCACTCACGCACCGCGCGACCCCGCGCCCGGCGTGCCATCCCCACCACCGGAGCCGCACCTGGACAACGCATTCTGCAGATCCTCGACCCGAACCGGCTTGCTGATGAAGTCGTCCATGCCGGCCGCTTCGCAGCGTTGGCGATCGCTTTCCATGGCGTTGGCGGTGGCGGCGATGATGCGCGGCCGGCGCTCGCGCGGCCAGCGTTCGCAGATGATTCGCGTTGCTTCGAGGCCGTCCAGCTCCGGCATCATGACATCCATGAGCACGACGTCGTACGGGCGCTGCCCGACTGCATCCACGGCCTCGCGACCGTTCTGTACGAGATCAGCGCGATAGCCCAAGCGCTCCAACAGCTTGAGCATCACCTTCTGGTTGATGATGTTGTCTTCGGCAACCAGGATGCGGAGCCCCGGATGTGGTGACGGGATTCCCCCCGGCACCATTACTCGAGTGGATGAGATCACGAGACTTGCCGCCCCTCGTGGTTGGCTAGCGTGCTTCCAGCGCGCATGACTGCGTCCTTGCAAAACAATTTTGCGCCCCGGTGTATCGAGGTTAACGCATTGGGTGCGCGGCTGCCAACCCGCGTGTTGCGCATACGGTTGAAATCGATGCCATCATGTCGCGTTGCATGCGGAATACTGAACGGCGCGCCGCGGTTCCGGAAGGCATGCGTGCTCCGATGCGAGTTCTCGCAGCCATTTTCGCTGCAGCGATGATCCTGGCGGCCCTCGCAGGCGCCGCGGGTGGCGGCCTCTGAACATGGTGGTGAGGAGCCGGCGGCTCCTCGTCATCCCAGCGCCCTCGCGTCATGCTGCCGACACCTCATCGTGCGACCTCGGGTGGATTGCGCCGCGCGACGGCACCCCGCTAGGGTGAGCGCGGGTGATCACACGAGATGGCCACGACACTTCCCGACAAGCTTCCCGAAATCCTTGTCACCGACCGAACCGCGGCGTCGCTGGGCCTCGCCATCGGCGACACGCTCGAGGTCGCCGCCGACGCAGGCATGTCCGCCGCACGCAGCTTTCACATCGCCGGCATCTACCGCCCGAAGCCCGACCCGTTCGAGATCGGCTACGGGCGATTGCACCTCAAGATGCATTTGCCGGACTTGAACCGCGTGCTCGGTCACGAGGATCAGGTGGATCGCTTCGTCGTGCGGCTGCGCGATCCGACCCAACGCGAGAGCGCGACCGACGATTTCAACGCGACGCTGGTCGGCCTGCACGCCTACACGTCGGAGAACTTGGCCGAGCGAACCTCGTCGACGTTCCAGGTGGTGTCACAGTTCCACAAAGCGATCGGCGTCGTGAGCTTGCTGGCCGGACTCGTGTTCCTGGTCGCCATCATGGTCTTGAAGGTCGAGGCGATGCGCCGCGAGTTGGGCGTGCTGCGCTTGCTCGGGATCTCGCGGCGCACGGTGGTCCGGAGCGTGCTCGCGATCGCGACCTTGGTGGCGTTGCTGGGTAGCTTGGTCGGCATCGGGCTCGGGATCGCGGCGGCGGCGTTGGTGAACCCGCTGGCCCAGCATCGCTACGACACCGATCTCGTGTTCGTACGCGTGACGCCGCCGGTGATTGCACTCGCGGTCGGTCTCTCGATCGTGCTCGGGATCGCGGCCGGTGCCGGCGTCGCGGCCCGCAGCGCGCGCGCGCATCCCTTGCGCCAGATCGGCAGGTAGCGTGATCGCGTTTCTTGCACGCCGCGCACTCTTTCGCTACCGCACCCGCACCATGCTGGGGATAGCCGGAGTCGGCATCGCCGGTGCGCTGCTGCTCGACATGCAAATGTTGTCGCGCGGACTGCAGACGAGTTTGCGGCGGATCCTGCGCGACATCGGCTACGAGATCCGCGTCACGCCGCGCGGCACCTTGCCGTTCGAGACCGAAGCAACTTTTTCCGAGGGACATGCCATCGCACGCAGCATTGCAGCCGACGCGCGGGTGGCACGCGTCGCGCCGGTCCTGGGCGGCACCCTGTACGTCGGGCGACCGGCGCAACGTCCGGTCGCGGCATTCGTGTACGGCATGGACCCACCGACCGAAGCCTTGTGGCGCGTTACCGAGGGTCGCAATCTTGCGCCGGCGGATTCGAACGCGGCGGTCGTGAGTCGCGAGTTGGCGCGCGACTTGGGTTTGGCGATCGGCGACACCGTGTTCGCCGCGCGCGGTCACGTCGCACAGCTCGGCATGCTGCAGTCACCGCGCGGCTTCGTCGTCGCCGGCATCGCGACATTCCGCTTCGACTTGCGCACGCAGCGCAGTTTAGCGATGACGACGCGCCCGGCGCAGGCGCTGCGCGGCGAACTCGAGCGCGACGGCCTTTCGATGCTGGTCGTGGCCTTGCACGATGCTGCGACAAGTGACGCGGTGGCGGCAATGATTCGCGATCGTTTTCCCGCCGTCACGGCGTATTCGGTGCGCGAGATGCTCGCGACCGTGCAGGGGCAGCTCGCCTACTTCAATCTGTTCTCGATGGTCTTGGGCAGCGTCAGCCTGGTCGTGTGCGTGCTGTTGGTGGGAACGATCGTGGCGTTGTCGCTGGGCGAACGCTTGGGCGAGATGGCGATCCTGCGCGCCATCGGCGTGCGCCGCCGCCGTCTGGTCGCGCTGGTCATGGTCGAGGGCCTGCTGCTGGTCGTGCTGTCGTTGCCGATTGCGTTCGGCGCCGGCCATGTCATTGCACTGTGGCTCGACGACATCTTGCGACGCGCGCCCAGCATTCCGAACGAGATGCATTTCTTCGTGTTCACGCCGCGGGCGGCGCTTCGCACGTTGGGACTCATGCTGGCTGCGGGCACGCTGGCGGGCATCTACCCGGCATGGTTGGTGTCGCGCTTGCGCATCGCTCCGACGCTGCATCACGAGGTGATGGGATGACGCCGGAGTTGCTGATCGCGGCACGCGACCTGACCATGGAGTATCGGTTGGATGGCGGTGTCGTGCATGCACTGCGTGGCGTGTCGCTCGACCTGCATCGCGGTGACTACGTGTCGATCATGGGACCGTCGGCGTGCGGCAAATCGACGTTGCTACACGCCATGGGCGCGGTGGATGTGCCGACGAGTGGCGCGCTGTCGCTGTTCGGGCGCGATGCGGCGGCGATGCGCGACGCAGAACGCACCGCGCTGCGCCTGCGTCATTTCGGCTTCGTCTTCCAACGCTTCTTCTTGTTGCCGATGCTGACGGCGGCCGAGAATGTCGCTTTGCCGCTCATGGAAGCGGGTGCTTCGCGGGCCGAGCGCGACCGGCGGGTGCGCGATGTCCTCGACTACGTTGCCTTGTCGGCGCGGATGGGTCACAAGCCGGGGCAACTTTCCGGCGGCGAGCAACAGCGCGTCGCCATCGCACGCGCGCTGGCGAATCGACCCGAGGTACTGCTGGCCGACGAACCGACTGGCGAATTGGACGAAGCGACCGGTGCCACCATCGCGACCTTGCTCGATCGCTTGCACGCCGATGGCACGACCATCGTGCTGGTGACCCACAATGCCGAACTTGCGGCACGTTCACGCCGTCCGTTGCACATGCGCGACGGGCGCCTGCTGGAGGATCGCCCGTGATCGGCCTCTTGGCGCGTCGCACCCTCACCGATCGGCCGCGCCGCACCGCGTTCTTGTTGTTCGGCTTCGGCATCGCTGTTGCCGTCATGATCGTGCTGCTGTCCATCGGCGAAGCGGTGCTACTGCAAGCGCGCGACAAGGATTTGGTCGGTGGCGGTGACTTGGTCCTGTTACCGGAAGGCGTGGACGTCGAGGTGATGAAGGTCGGCGGCGCGACCGGCATGTTTTTCGCGATCCAGAACGCTCGCTTTTATTACCGGCAAGTGCTGTCCGGACCGCGTTACGCGACGATGTTGCAGCATGTTCCGGCGCCGGTGTGGCCGGGCGAAGAGGCTGCACCACCACTCGCCGCCGTCAGCCCGACCGTGAACGGCAAAGTCGTCTACGTGCGCCCCGCCGGTCGTCCCGATGCGCCACGACGCGTGCTCGCGACCGGCGTCATCCCCAGCCTCGAGCGCGCGGTGCGCGGCCCGGATGCGACACCCGCCGGAGCGCCGATCGCGTGGGAGGATTCGCACGC
>Ga0247727_10017004_pt1 | contig 11641 bp, 6 predicted proteins | sample WisWelCaveWW1625_FD_202498 | JGI IMG/M metagenome (GOLD analysis project Ga0247727, IMG submission 202498) | Biofilm microbial communities from Wishing Well Cave, Virginia, United States - WW16-25 | ecosystem: Environmental > Aquatic > Deep subsurface > Groundwater > Cave microbial mat | place... | reverse complement strand
TTTCGACCATTGGGTATCATTCAGCTCGGTCGGGTAGGGTTGCTTGGATTTGGTCATCCTGCAAGTTTGCCCGACTTCCTCGATTTTTGCTAGTTTTCAGACGCGTTCTCAGAGATGTGCAATAATTTTGGCAGCGTAGTGGTGGGAGTCTGCGCGTTTTCAAGCAGTTATCTTGACTTTGGCAGTTTCCCATTTCCAAGCGTTTTTCTCCCCAGCCGCTGGTAACGCGAGCCGTTGAACTGACTCGAGGAAGGTCGCATGGCAAAGATTCTTTTCTTCAATATCCCCGCCTACGGCCACGTAAACCCGACGCTGCCGGTCGTGACCGAACTGGTGCGGCGTGGGCATAAGCTGGTTTACTACGATGCGGATACGTTGGAACAGGCGATCAAAGCAACCGGTGCGGAGTTTCGTGCCTATCCCAACTCGAGTACATCCGAAGCTGAGCTGGCGGAACGCATACACAACCTGGTCAGCGTCAGCGTATTGATGCTGGAAGAGAGCATACGCCTGTTACCTTTTTCATTGGGCGAAATAGAACGGGAGAAACCCGATTTGGTGATCTTTGACTCACTTGCGCTTTGGGGCATGCAGGCTGCGCGCCTGAAAAATGTCTCGTCAGCCGGGTCCATCGGTCTTTTTATTCTGGACGGCGTCCGGGGTATATTCAAGTGGCGTGACTTTCCACACATGTTTCGGCAGGCGTTTCCCAAGTTGCCAGCTTTGCAACGCCTGCGCCGGCAGTTGGTAAAAATGTACGGTCGGGGCGTTTTCCCGGGTAATTCCATTTTTCCCTGTACAGGCGACTTTAACATCGTCTATACCTCACGCGAGTTTCAACCGGATACGCCTTTTATTGACGATAGTTTTCATTTCGTCGGCCCCTCCATTCTTGCGACCACTAGAACGGAGACCGACTTTCCCTGGACTGTACTTGACCCTGAACGCACCAAAATCTATCTGTCTCTCGGCACCCTTTACAATGATAATATCGAGTTTTACCGTACAGTCTCAAAGGCTTTTTCTGACCATCCGGCTCAGTTCATCCTCTCGGTCGGTCGCCTGACAGACATTCATGATCTTGGGCCTGTCCCTGATAACTTCATTATTCAGTCCAGCGTGCCCCAGCTGGAGCTATTACAAAGAGTAGATCTGTTCATCACGCATGGCGGGATGAATAGCGTTAATGAAAGCCTGAACTATGGGGTGCCTCTGGTCATTGTGCCGCAGCAAATCGAGCAAGCATTCAACGGAAGGCTGGTTGCCCGACAGGGAGCTGGAATTGTCCTGGCGGACAGGCCGCTTTATGGGAATCTCAATGCTGACATTTTACGACGCAGTGTAGACAAGGTTTTAGCCGACCCAACCTATCGCCTTAATGCCGAACGACTTCGTCGCTCTTTCCATGAAGCTGGTGGATATCAACAGGCAGCCACCGCAATAACATCGTGCTTAGACTAACGTTTAGTGCAGAATCATTCATCTCATACAAAATCAATTTTACGCCGCCCAACACAGCGTGCAGAGTGCACCCGGCAACCTACGCCGGGGTCATGAGTGTGGGACTCACCGCGCTAAAAAGGAGTACACTACGCTCAAGCCAGTTCCGTCAAAGCGGCATTGTCTCGTCCCGCCCACCAGCGGGTAACGCCAGCCGTTAGGCCTCCTTTGACGTGCTGGTTTTGCTACTGTTGCACAACTATGGGCAAATTAATGGATTCCTGCCGTGTCCCACAAGCAGGTTGTACAAACACCGTTAGAACATCGTTTTCTACCCCTGGTCTTGCACCAAATACAATCGAACAATCCTTTTGTTCAATTTTGCTGCCTGTTAGGTTGAACCAGGTACAACTTGCTTCAACTCCACCGAGAAGAATAGCCTCGACAAACACCTTCTCTCCAGCTTTGATCATGAGAGACTGGTTAATAGCGAGTCTCTCCGGAGGATTATCTAGCCGCTCTATTGAAAAGCCTTGAGGGGAAGGCTCATCTTCAACATAAAATAAAGAATAAGAGCTCAGGTTTAGAAATGCGCCGGCTGCGACTAAAACAAGGAGCAAGAATACTAATAGGCGACTTGGTAATTTCCACGGATGTATTTCGTTGAAAAAGGTAATGAGATATGAAAGTGGAATGGTTATGAATCCAACCTGTACAGTTTCTTTTATAGTATCTTTATAGTTTTGCGGAATAAAAGCATAGTATATATAACGCCAGACGACATGAAAAACCACAGTTAAAATAACGGTTGCACTGAGTACGCTTACTTCAGGAGGAGATATACACCGCAACACTACCCTGTTCGCAAGAAGAAAAGCCAGCACAACGACGATTACAGCGTTTGCAAACAGCATCAACGGAACAGGCCAAATGGGAGTATAACTGCTTTTTAGGAATTCGTTTTTACTTTTTAGGAATTCGTTTTTATTGGAGTTTAAGATTGGATCTATGAATCTGTCATGGGTAAGCTCATACCACCTTGCTCCAGCTCGCCATTCACTTCCGATGAGATGATTGTCTTGAAGAATATCAATTATTGCATTTGGAATTCCGCCAGTTGTCTCCTTTCCTCTATAGACCAGGGCTCGGGTACCGATTGGAGTTATAAATGCATTTTCTATTGATTCACGTAAACTGATCTCTGCAACTTTCCCCTTTTTAGCGGCAGCTTTGACGTTTGCCTCATAGAAATCAGCAAGCACTTTATTGGTATCGCCGACCTCCTCGAAATTGTCACTCGTAATTATTTTTGTGTTTGGGGGTAAATTTTCCCAAAGGTTCTGACAAACAACTTGGAGTTGAACAGGCTCGACATATTCTCCTAAAACCTCAACAGTTTCGCCATCAAGGTTTGTAATCTTAGTTCTTAGTAAATCATCAACTAATTGGTCCGCGACTCCCACATCAAAGCTGTAACCTACTAATTCCAGGGGCTTTTGAATTGCTTCTAAGGCGGCGTTTCTTCTAAGTCTTTCCAGACGAAATCTAATCCGCGATTCCTCCAAATAGGTTGAGGAAAATGAATCTAAATAGGCGAGGTAATCCTCTCTTAGAGAGAAAATAACCTTTAACGATGGTTCCCTTGTAAGAGATATTTTTATTTGTTCAAAAAAATCCTGCCGATCCTTCCACCTTTCTGTGTAGTGGATAAACAGCTCTTCGAATTGATCGAATACCAATATTCGTGGTTTATCAAATCCATACTCATCAATGGCTCTATTGCGCTGATCCAGGAATTCGTGCAACTTCATACTCAAATAAGAATCCTCCCCCATCATTTCTCTATCTAAACCTATTAAAGCATTATAGATAAATATGTTTGGTGGATTTTTAGTTACACTATCAGATGCAATATCTCGTACTCGTGCAACTGGTAATACCTCAAACCCCTCATCTTTTAGACGAGGAATGAGTTTTGCGTTTAATAATGATGTTTTACCAGCACCCGACGCCGCATATAAAAGGATGACGCGATGAGCAATAATAATTGATAATAATTCATCTAATTCAGCATTCCTACCAAAAAAGATGTCTTGATCCTCAGCATCGAAAGGTCTTGGGCCAACAAATGGAATATTCATTTATTAGGCCTACTTTCTATAAAATCTTCCCATCTGCTGCGTAACTCTCCAGCAAACTCTCTGGCGGTTCCCCAATAAACCTTGACATCCATTTTTTCAAAATAGCTGTTTAAGTAGTGCTTTTCTAGGTCTTGAATATCTTTTGATGCATCTGTCGAGGGCGGCAATTGAACTGTCACATTAATGCGTCTTAAGCTGGGCTCGGTCGTAGAAACTAAGCCTCGGAATATCATTCTGAAATTCCAATCTGACAACCGATAACCTATGAACAAAAGCGATGTACCTGCAAGCGCCCTTTTTATTTGGTGGGGTAGCAACTTTTCATATCTTGAAACATTTACTAGAAAATCTAAAAAATCATCTTCAGTCAAGACCATTGACTCAGTTATTCCACTATGACCGTGCAGGTGAAATACTAAAGGCTCTTCATTTGTTGGCGTATACACATTTTTCTTGTCAAATCTCGAAGGTTGATCGCTTACGAGTTGATTCCATTTGCATATTTCCTGAGCGGGCTTTTTCTTTCTGTTCTTTAATGCTTGGACTAAAAAATCATCATAGTTAGTAGTGATGTATATTGGGAAAGGTAAGTCAGATAGTACTCCATGTGGTTCATCTTGCTCAGAAAAATTTGGAGGTGTAATCGATTTGAACCAATTTTTAACTAATTCTTCCTTTGGGAACATTGGGTCGTAAAGTATTGATAGATATTGGGAGACACGAAGTAAGTCATTCGAATCTTGGAGGGGATACTTGTAATTTACTGCCCATATCTTGGCAATTTCTGATCCTAAAGGTAAGGTGCCAACACAAGCTCCAGCGCCTAAAAATGGGGTGCATTTTCCTGTGGCAATTCGCCCAAGGAGCAGTTGCCAATCCTTATCATTTAGGGAATCAACCATTTGTTTCTCTCGAATGTTATCTATAACGGTTCTAACCCCGAAAATTATAGTCCATTTGTCGATGATTTAGATAAATACTGCAAGAAATTTGCGCCGAATCACGCTCGGATTAGCAGCGAGTTTATTGCAAAACATATCCAACAAACGACTAGGCTGGTCAGTCTCTCGAAGGATCATAAGAAGATTATTTTATATGCTGCCCCTGGGAAAGAGCCATTCTATAGAAAACTGGGCTTCAAACGTATGGCAACTGCAATGGCAATATTTAAGAATCAAGCTCAAGCCCTGGAGGATGGTCTACTTATTGACGAATTATAATTCGCCTGCCTGTTTTGAATTTTGGAAATCAAAGGCATGTTGTTGGCAGTATCTTTTTTCAGCCAGCGAGTCTTGCACAACAAAAAGCGCCTAACACAGCGTGCAGCAACTGTCTTGAAAGTCAAGGCAGTTGTATAAAGCAACTTGAAAAATGATCACCTACTCTGTTGCAAACCGCTGCTCCTCCTGCTGCCCAAGCGGCACAACGCGTACAAAAGTATTCTTCCAATCCACCAGCAGGTTAAGCACCTTTTGTGATTCTTCAGACTGATGGTTGTGCTTCAGCTCGTCAGCATAGATGGTCAACAGGTCGCGCAAATTCGTCAGATCCTTCTCCCCAACTTCCTGAATGAGGACCTTTGCACCCTTTGCCAAGCGGCGCTGGAGCGCGGCTTGATCGAAATTGAGGTGCGGCTGTAAACGCATATAAAGAACGCCGCCAGTCATGCCGGCACAGATCCATGGGCCCGGGTCTCCCAGCACCACCACGCGGCCTGCCGTCATATATTCACATAAAAAGCCCTTCACATTTGCACGTGCGCCGACGAACCCAAGACTGTCATTGAGAGGTTTGAGGATCTCGCCGCCAATGATCACATCGGTGCCAGAGAGACGGATGCAGGCGCGTGAGTCAGCATTGCCCTGAACGATTACCAGACCGGCCGTGCCTCCATAAGCCAGGCTCTTGCCGACGGAACCATCGATCAGCTTGCCATCATGGTTGTAGCCTTTCATGATCACAACGCGCCCGCCAGAGATCCCTTTGGCGACTCCATCCTGTGCGCCTCCTTCGACGAGGATGCGAACAGGCTCCGCATTGTACGCGCCGAGTCCGTTGCCGGGGACGGAACTGCTGAAGAAACGGAGATCGGTTGTCGGGACGGAATGAGAATCGATTTCATCAAGCGGCTTTCGCCAGGTTTCGCGATGTCCGCCAACACCGCCGTGCCCGGGCAGCCAGGTCCAGTTATGCCTGAAGCGGGTGAGGGCGCCGGTGAGATGCGTGCCAAGTGCGCGGTCTACTGGCGTCACTTTGTCATCTTCAAAAAGGACGCTCTCCTGTCTATAGGTTGTGAAACTTTCCATGACTAAATTTGAGATCACAGTCGTCAGGTGGTTGCGCGGACGATGCAAAGGCCCGCGATCAATTTCAGCCATCTCATTCACCGGCAGGGATATCGGGATCGGTTTCGCCATGTATTCGTCCAATGGCATAAGCATTTCGTTGAGATCGATCTGTTCGTGATGAGAAATTTGAATGAGCAGATCGGAACGGCCTACAATATCCTGCGCCTGTTTGATCCCTAATCTTGCAAGCGTATTTTTAATTCCATCTCCGATGCCTGTGAACAAATTGACGAGCGCCTGTGTGGCCTGTTCAAAATCACGCGGGACAAAATGCCTGACGCCGAATGCCGTCGCTTCTTCCGTCGTTTCAAGCTGGGTGGTGATGCCTGTATGACAGGTGCCCAACTGACAGTCCCGGCAGATCGTACATCCGATGGCCACCATCGGCAGTGTGCCAAACCCGACTCTGTTCGCGCCCAAACACATTAACTTGAGCACATCCGCGCCGGAGCGCACACCGCCGTCAGCCCAGATCTCCACCTTCGCGCGCAGACCCGCTTCACTCAACGCGCGATGCGCATCCACAATTCCGATCTCAGCGGGCAAACCCACATAGCGGAGTGAATGCTGACGAGCCGCGCCAGTTCCCCCATCGTATCCGGTGAGATAAATAATATCCGCATCTGCCTTGGCAATGCCGATGGCGATGATGCCGATGCCGGGTACCACCGGAACTTTCACCGCCACACGCGCCTTCGGGTTGATCGTTTTGAGTTCCTCTATAAATTGCGCCAGATCTTCGATGGAATAAATATCGTGATTGTTGGAGGGGGAGATAAGGTCAACACCCGGCTGGGCATGACGTGCCGCCGCGACTTTTTTCGTGACCTTGCGCGCAGGCAAGTCACCGCCCTCACCTGGCTTGGCACCCTGACCGACTTTGATCTCCAATAAATTCGTTGAGTTGATTGTTTCAGCCGTGATCCCAAACCGACCCGAAGCAATTTGAATGCCGCGGTTGAACGGATATTTTCCGAACAGATCGGGAATTTCTCCGCCCTCACCGTTGAGCGAAAGCATGTTCAAGCGATAAGCGGCTTCTGCATACGCGCGGTAAGCCACCTCGCCCTGTGACCCGAATGACATGGATGCGATCAGGAAAGGTAATTTGTGTGACGTGATGCCCAGATCAACATCCTTCGCATTGAGGTTGGAGGATGCTTCTGGAAAACGAAAATCAAGAATGTTGCGAATGGTGACAGGATTACTGCTGGCGATATTTTCAACATGTGCTTCATAGGTTTGCCAATCAGATTCGCCTTTTCCTAACTTGCCCGCCGCTTTCCATATCTTCGGATAAAAATGATTGACGCGTGAAAGTTCGCCGCGACCCACCCCGTTATAAACAACTTTTCGCAGGACAACATCTGCGTCGAGATTTTCCCATTTCAAACCGCCCAATGCGGAGCCTGCATAGTTAGTCGCGCCCAAAGCCAACGCGATACTACTACCCAAGCCAATACTCGCAAACAAACGACCATAGCCGCGCGATTCATGGATGCCCATCGTGCTGGTGCATTTTTCAATGCCGGAACGCAGCGCCTTCAATATATTTTTCAATCGTTCGGGATATTCATCAGGGGTCACTTTCGTATCGTTGAGTATCGCTTCAAAGATCATATACGGCACAACGGCGTCCGCGCCCATGCCAACGCACATGATCAAGTCATGCAGGTTGCGAATGGCACCACTTCGCAATACCAGCCCGGCTTGGCGGCGCAAATTTTTCACAGGCGGATAAGCCATCAGGCTGAGATCAATTTTGCCGTTATCCCCGATCGAATTGGAATTGCAGAATCGGATGCAGAGACATCGGCAAAATTCAGACGAAGGGTACGGTCCACCACACCCAATAACAGGATGGGATCCAGCCAGCCATTTTCATCACGAAATGAATCCGCATCATCCAGGACTAGAAGCTGGGCACCGTTTCGAGCAGCCTCCATCGCCGTTTGAGTGATCCGTTCCAGCGCCTGCATGGTAGTTTCTCCCAATAGCGTCACTGTCTGCAAGCGCGTCACTTGACCTGGATCGAATCCCCTGGTCAACTGATCCAGAGTCGCGCAGCCAGATCCGTTTGCAATTTTCTTGAGCAGGGTGCCGTCAAATGCTGAGTGCGCTGGGTCATCCAATAGTATGGGCGCATCCAGTGTGAATGTAGTTGCACGCTCAAGCTCGTTCGGCAACAGCGGCGGGCGCGCACCGAGCAGCGTCTGCGTGGAAAAATGTTCCACCTCACGCTCACGGTCGATTGCCGGGTTCGTCACCACAGCAACAGCCTCCTTGAAATAATCTGAAATATTCAGGCGCTCTTTTGAAAGCGGCGCCAGCGGACCGTCATAACCGAGCGAGCTGATCGGGTCACTGCCACTCTTTGCCAGTTCCATGACCCACTCGCGATCTTCACGTCCCCAGCCAAACGCGGACATGCGCTGATCCAAACCTACCTGTGCTGATGGGTGACGCTGAGTCAACTCCGCATCATCGTCGTCAGACTCAAAGGTCGCAGGAGTCAACGCAATCCGTTTGCCCAGTGTTTCCAGTGAACCGAATCTCCTCATCGTCAGGTTCAGCATTCTCTGTTGTATGGTGGGATAGTCTGATACCTCAACCGTATTTCCGCGGCGGATGCGAATGCGCATCTTCTCGCCGGGCGAGAGCGGGATGGGGTCCAGCCGCATGGTATCCAGATGATAGACACCTTTTTCGGATGATAGAAAATATTCCTTTTCCGTGTCACCAAACCACAAAGGACGCAGCCCGAGCGCGTCTACGCTAAAAACACATTCATTGCCGAAACGTGAAATGATGCCCGCGGGACCCTGTGCAAAGGGACCAAATGCTTGCCGGTAATATTTGTAAATGGTCTGCAATTCAGGCGCAAGTTTTTCAACCTCGCTCAGGATAGGCGGGAACGCCAATTCCATTGCCTTGGTCAATGTGAAATGATAACGGTGGATCAACGTTGCCAGCAGTCTGTCCAGATCCTGCGAGTCGCTTCCGCCTTCCACTGGCTCAACGCCCAACATATGCGCCTGTTCACGGAGGCGGGCGATCGTGTTGATCTCGCCATTGTGCCCAAGCAGGCTGAACGGCTGGACGCGTTCGAAGCTGGTGGCAGTGTTGGTTGAATACCGGGCATGTCCAATGGTGATGGCTGTTGTGAAATCGGGATTACGTAATTCCGGATAATACTGATAGAGCGTTTCAATCGAGCCGCGCACTTTATACACAACTACATAACTTGATAAAGAGGCGATAAAGATCTTTGTGCGGCGTTCAATATCGAGAGCCAGGTTGAAGAGAGTCCTTTCCACATTTTCAAGCGGACCCTGATGTACCAATCCAGCAATCTGCCATAGATGAGGCGCCTGCATACGCGCCATTTTCCCCAACGCCTGCGGACGGGTCTGGATCGGACGCTCCAACAATAGGTCAAGACCATATTCTCTGAGCATATCTAGGATAACGGCTTGAATGCCGGGGACATCTGGCAGCATGTTTGGGATCATCAAGTGCCCGACAAAAAAGCGGCGGTCTTCGGCAAGCCAGCCGGGTTTCCCTGCCTGTTCAAGCGCCTGAGCCCACAACAAGCGCGGGATGTCGGTCATCACACCGCATCCATCGCCTTCGCCATTCACTTCACCACTGCGATGTCCCATAATACTCAATGCCGCAAGCGCGCGTTTCAAGTTCCCATGCGTTGCTTCCCCGTTCTTGCGAATGGATGCCACCAAGGCGCACGCATCGCGTTCATCCAGCCAGGTTTTTGTATCCGCCGCGGTTAACCAGTTGAATGAACCTGGATGTGATTTGTTTGTCTTCTTTTGATCGCGGGCGGAGGTTTGGCGCTTGCTTTGCATGGCTCACCTTATCTGAATTCAGGAAATAGTTAATTCTTTTCATCATATAGTGCGCCGAGGAAACTGCCATTACCCATATGGGTAATCATGCGGGGAATCTTTTCATGCAAATGGGTAATGCCAAAAACATTGACATATTCTTAATGCGTAGTAGAATACCGCCCAATATGTACAGTTCGTTTGCTTTGCCGCGTTCACGTCGTCCGAAACCCACTCCTTCAGAGAAGGTTGGGAGCTTTTCGTTTGGATGACAGAACAGTGAACGCAAACGTGCGCTGACACACACGTATAAGTCAACCAAAACAGCCCTCCTTCTCGGAGGGCTGTTTTTATTTTCCCTCATCCCCTACCCTTCCCCCAAAAGGGGAAGGGAGTGTCCTCTTCTTTCGGGAGAGGGCTAGGGTGAGGGAGCGAAAACAACGTCAAAAGGAGCAAGATATGAATCCAAAACCAAAACCGCAAGTAAAAAAAGTTGTGCTGGCCTACTCAGGTGGGCTGGATACATCTGTGATTGTGCCGTGGCTGAAAGAGAACTACGGCTGTGAAGTCGTCTGCTTTTGCGCCGACATTGGCCAGGGTGACGAAGACTTGCGCGGCCTCGAACAGAAGGCCATGAACAGCGGTGCAAGTCAGTACATCATTCACGATATGAAAGATGAGTTTGTTGCCGAATATCTTTTTCCCATGCTCAAGGCCGGGGCAGTATATGAACACAAGTATTTATTAGGAACCTCTGTGGCGCGTCCTTTGATCGCCAAGCATCTTGTGGATGTAGCGCACGAAGTCGGCGCGGACGCCATTGCACATGGCGCGACAGGCAAGGGCAATGACCAGGTTCGTTTCGAACTCACGGTAATGGCGCTCGACCCGCGGCTTAAGATCATTGCTCCATGGCGTGAATGGGAGATCCGCTCGCGTGAGGATGCGATCGCCTACGCTGCCAAACATAACGTGCCTGTCACCGCCACCATCAAATCCATTTACAGCCGCGATTCAAACTTGTGGCATCTCTCGCACGAAGGAGGTTTGCTCGAAGACCCGTGGAATGAACCGGAAGAAAGCATGTATCAGATCAGCGCCTCACCCGAAAATGCTCCCGACGAAGCAGAAACTGTTGAGATCGAATTCGAAAGCGGCACACCTGTAGCGGTCAACTGCGAAAGACTTTCACCGGCAAAAATTGTTGAGCGGCTCAACAGCATCGGCGGCACGCATGCCATCGGGCGCGTGGACCTCGTTGAGAATCGCCTCATTGGCATAAAGTCACATGGCGTGTATGAGACTCCCGGAGGCACGATCCTGCTCTTCGCACATCGCGAGCTCGAATCTCTCATCCTTGACCGCGAGACCATGCACTTCAAGGAAATGGTAGCTGTCAAATACTCGGAGCTTACCTATAACGGCTTATGGTTCACCCCTCTGCGCGAGGCGATCGATGCGTTTGTCAATACAACGCAAGGACCCGTCACTGGCAGCGTCCGACTTAAGCTTTATAAAGGCAATATCATTTCTGCAGGACGCAAGTCGCCGTTCAGCTTATATCGCGAAGACTTCGCCACTTTTGGTCAGGAGGATGTTTACGATCAGAGTCATGCTGAAGGCTTCATTCGACTGTATGGTCTGAGCATGAAGGTCCGCGCGCTCAATGGCTTGCCTGTTTCCGGTCTCGACATGCCCAAGCCCGATTATTCAAGGTTCAAACGCGATTAATGTCATTGCGAAGAACGTTCGTTGTGACGAAGCAATCTCCTACTTCGTTGGGGATTGCTCACCTGCACTGGCGTGCGGCGCAAGTGTCGGGAAAGTGCGCTCTCGCAATAGCATGTAATAAAAGGAGTAACCATGACCC
>Ga0247727_10017003_pt1 | contig 11641 bp, 16 predicted proteins | sample WisWelCaveWW1625_FD_202498 | JGI IMG/M metagenome (GOLD analysis project Ga0247727, IMG submission 202498) | Biofilm microbial communities from Wishing Well Cave, Virginia, United States - WW16-25 | ecosystem: Environmental > Aquatic > Deep subsurface > Groundwater > Cave microbial mat | place... | reverse complement strand
TGCATTTCGTCATCGCCACTGGAGCAACTACCGTTTACTATGCGGCGAGCCGCAAGCTAACATTCTTGGTGAAACAGCCTGTCGTTTGCGGTTTAATTTACGGCGTCGCGGTTTATCTGTTCATGAACTCGATCGTAGTGCCGCTATCAGTCGCCCCATTCGGAATTCCGTACACGTTAACCGGCCTGACAATACACATATTCTGCGTCGGATTGCCGATCGCGCTTGTCGTTAGCCGGTGCTCGAAATAAATTGCTGAGAGAATAAAATGCTATTGTGAAGCGGCAATCGAAATACTTCATCCTGCGTAACACCTCAGTTATCGGTGGAAGAAGGTAGCGCAGTCATCCTGACTGCAGACAAGATTCCTGCGCTACCCACCCGTAACTGAGGTGATACCATCCTGCCGCCGCGGCAGTTGTTGACAAACTCTCAATTAACTCTCGATCCGGTGGCCGAACGCGCGGGCTATAGAAACGAATGGAGCAACCATGAATTCAGCAATCGATGCAAAGCGCCAGATGCTGCGCCACACCGTCGCGACTTTAGCCTATCGCGGCGGCAAAGCCGTGCGCCATGCGCCGGAAGAATTCGCCGCTTTCCGCATCGGCAAAAACACGCGAACACCGGAAAAAATTCTGGCGCACATTGGCGATCTGCTCGACTGGGCATTCGCGCTGGCGCAGGGAATACACCTTTGGCACGACTCGACACCGTTGCCATGGGATCAAGAAGTGGAACGCTTTTTCTGCGCTCTTAACAAAGTTGACGATTATTTGGCTTCTGAGGCGGCCCTCGAATTTTCCGCCGAGAAATTGTTTCAAGGGCCCATCGCTGATGCGCTCACCCATGTCGGTCAAATCGCCATGTTGCGGCGCTTGGCAGGCGCGCCCGTTCGTGGTGAGAATTACTTCAAAGCGGACATCATTGCGGGTCGAGTCGGATCGGAACAATCTGCCGCACGAGTCGAGTTTGATTGATTTCCGACCTTGCGCCTTAGCTTCACGTGACTTGTAAGGAAGTCTCCAACGAATTTCGCGAGGATTGCCGATGTCATACAACGTTAGAATTTTCTGGAAAAAGGATTCAAGCGAGGCCTTTGTCGATAACAATTGGAAGGTAATGATATGAGCGTTACGATTAATCTGGGAATTATTGGATTAGGTGCGATGGGCTTTGAAATGCTCAGAGTGGCTTCCGAGCATTCGGATTTCAATGTGCTGCTTTGTGCCGATATTGATTCGGAAAGCGTGAGCCGTGCTAAAGACAATTATCCTCAAATCCAATTCACGACCTCTCCGTCGGAGGTCATTGACTCTCGGGAAATTGAAGCAGTCTACATTGCGACTCCTGCAATTTTTCACGCTGATTATGCCGTCCAAGCCATGAGGCAGGGCAAAGCGGTGTTTTGCGAGAAGCCGCTCGCGATCAGCATTTCGGACGGAGAAACGATGGTTGAGGTCGCCAAGCAAACGAAGGTTGCCAATGCCCTCAATTTTGCTCTGGCAGACCGTCACGCTGCGCTGGAAATCGAACGCGCCTTAAAAGCCGGCGAAATCGGAGACGTTCGCGCAGCAGAGGTTCGCTTGTTATTTCCAAAATGGCCGAGAGATTTTCAAGCTGGAGCGGCTTGGCTTGCCGGTCGTCAACAGGGAGGTTTTATGCGTGAAGTGTTTTCGCACTTTGCGTATCTAACCGACCGGCTGTTAGGACCGTTAACGCTCAATTACGCCCACCTGGAGTTTCCAGCAGAAAATACAACCGGGAGCGAAACCGCCGCCGACGGACTCTTGATTGCAGGAGACGTTCCGATAAGCGTCATCGGTCAAACGGGAGTCGCCGTGCCGGAAACATACGAATGGTATCTGTATGGCACGCGGCGTTCATACTGCCTGCGAAATTGGGGCGAGCTGTTCGTTTCAGACGGCAAGGACTGGAGCAAGGTGACGCTTGATGGTGAAAGAGGCTCCGAGCGGACCAGGCTGACGGCGTTTGCGAGGGCAATCCGGCGTGAAAGCCATGATGAACTGCCTGATTTTACCGTTGGCTTGCGGGTGCTGCACATCGTAGAGGCATTTCACAGAACAAAGGATTGACGATGCCGTATAACGTTAGAATTTTTTGGAAAAAGGGCTCAAGCGAGGCCTTTGTCGACAACAAATATAGCCGCGCCCATACTTGGATTTTTGACGGCGGCTTCGAGCTGGTGGCATCTTCCTCGCCGCACGTTGTGCCGCTGCCGATGTCCAAAGAATCTGCCGTCGATCCGGAGGAAGCATTTGTTGCTGCGCTTTCGAGTTGCCACATGCTTTGGTTTTTGTCCATTGCGGCCGGGAAAAAATTTGTCGTCGAGAGTTATGAAGACCATGCCGAGGGCATATTGGCAAAAAACGATGAAGGAAAGCTGGCCATGACCGAGGTTACCTTGAGACCCAAGATCAATTTTAGCGGCAAGACGATTCCTTCGCGAGCGCAGGTGGATGAGCTGCATCATTTGGCGCACGAGAAGTGTTTTATTGCCAGCTCGGTAAGAACCAAGATAAATATCGTTCCGATTTGAAAAACGAAAGGAGAGCACGGTGCGAGATTTGGCCATCCGTTTGGAAAATCGTCCCGGCGCTTTAGCTGAAATGGGGGAAACGCTTGGCAGCGCCGGCGTGAGCATCGAGGGTGGCGGCGCATTTGTCTTTGATGGCAAAGGCCTGGCGCATTTTCTGTTCGAAGACGCAGCGGCTGCGCGCAGAGCGCTCGAAGAAAAAGGAATCGCAGTGCTCGAAGATCGAGAGGTTCTGGTTCAGCGGCTCCATCAAGATCAGCCGGGCCAATTGGGGAAGATTGCGCGCATGATGGCGGATGCCGGCGTAAACATAGAAGTCGTTTACAGCGACCACCAAAACCAACTTGTCCTTGTCGTTGATGATATCGAAAAAGGCCGAATGGTTTCTGAAACTTGGGCGAATCAAACTCGATCGCGGAGGAAGCTATGAAATACCTGTGCTTGGCTTATGAAGAAGAAAACAAGCTGAACGCTTTGTCCAAAAGCGAGTGGGCTGCCCTGAGGGACGAGACCCTGGCCTATGTCGAAGAGATCCGGAAGAACGGTTACCTTATTGCCGCGGAGGCGCTCCAAAGTGTTCGCACCGCCGCCACCGTGCGGGTCCGCACCAACAAGGTCTCTATCACTGACGGTCCCTTCGCCGAGACCAAAGAGACGCTCGGCGGGATATTCCTGATCAATGCGAGAGACCTGAACGAAGCCATCCAGGTAGCATCACGGTGGCCATCGGCGCGTCTTGGGAGTATCGAAGTGCGGCCGATTGAGGAGGGGCTTAGAGAAGAAGGCCGCTACACGCAAGCGCCATGAGCAAAACTGACTTGCAAATCATCTCCTTCAAATCCCAAAAGGATTGGGCGATCTGGTTGGCCAAAAATCATTCGACATCGAGCGGAATTTGGCTGCGGCTTTTTAAAAAGGACTCCGGTGTTCCGTCGGTAACCTATGCCGAGGCTTTGGATGAAGCATTGTGCTACGGATGGATAGACGGCCAACTCGACAAATACGATGAAAAATCGTGGCTTCGTAAATTTACCCCGCGCCGGCCCAAGAGCGTTTGGTCAAAGAGAAATATCGAACACGTCAACCGCTTGACTCGCGCCGGCAAAATGAAACCCGCAGGCCTCAAAGAAGTAGAAGCGGCAAAGGCGGACGACCGATGGGATAGAGCGTACGATTCTCCCAGCGCCATGCGTGTTCCCGATGATTTTCTCGAAGAACTTTCGAAGAATAAAAAAGCAAAAGCATTTTTTGAGACACTAAACAAAGCGAATACGTATGCAATCGCGTGGCGGCTTCAAACCGCTAAAAAGCCGGAAACGCGAGCCCAGCGCATGAAGGCCATCCTCGATCTGTTAGCAAAAGGCCAGAAATTGCATTGAGTGCTACAACACCGCCACGGCCACCATTCACTTCCCAGCCAATAAGCGCTCCCTGCTGCACTGGTGAAGAAGATCGTGAAAGCGCGCATCGCCGAGAATGAGCGGAATCGAAAATAACGGAGGATTCATGAGCACCTCAATTAAGTAAAGATAAGTTCGAAGCACTAAGCGCGGCGGCGACGGGCTATGGCGAGTTTCTTGAGATGCCCTATTAAAATAAGCATCTTATTCTTTGAAAGGAATGGATAAGGCTACTCAAATTTTGTAAATTCTGCTGTCAAAAAATCCCAAGGAAAATTCAGGCACGTATTGAATAGGTTGAAAAAACAAATGACAAAGAATGACATTGTTACCTGGCTGGATAAAAACAAAGACGTGGGACTCCTTTTGCTCCGGCTTTTTATCGGCTTGCGTTTGCTCTACGGTGTGGTGGATAACATCGTTGACTGGGAGCGGATGATTGAGTTCAAAAATTTCCTTGAACACCACGGTTTTCCGCTTCCTCTTCTAAGCGCGATGATTTCAGTGTACGCTCAGTTTCTGTCCGGACTTATGTTTATTATTGGCTTCCAGATTCGTCTGGCCGCCGCGCTGATGATAATCAATTTTCTTGCCGCTTTGAGTATGGTGCATTTACACGATTCATTTGAAGAGATGACCCCGGCATTAGCAATGTTGTTTGGCAGTATTCTGTTTTTGTTTTACGGCGCCGGTAAATTTGCGCCAAAGCGCTTCGCGTAAACTTGCTAACGGAACGTCTTTGTAAGATGTGCGAATTGTCTGCGGACGAATAGTAGCTGGTGCGTCTGCGGCTTAATTGATGAATAGACGTTTGTTGAGCAAAAAGCATCACGGGTTTGTGTGGATGTGGATCCGGACAACCCAACTGCGCGGCGTTTTATAAATGTAAACAAAATGGAAAGGAGTTAAAGCAATGACGATTGAACCTCAAAAAGAACACCAGTGGCTGCAAAAGCTGGTCGGTGAATGGACGTACGAATCCGAGGCGGAGATGGGGCCCGGGAAGCCGGCAGAGAAGTTCAAAGGAACGGAGAGCGTTCGTTCACTCGACGGAAAGTGGAACACGTTCATGACCGCGCACTATCGGCGGAAGAAATAGCAAACCTCTTTAACCGCAATGGACGCTAAGATAACGCGAAGGTCGCAAAGTTTTTTTCAAAATTTCTTTCATTACTCTTGCGTACCTAGTGCCTCCGTTGCGATCTTTGCAGTTAAGCTTTTCAGATAAATTTAAACCATTATGAAGGAGAAAAAAATGAGCGGAGTACGAGTTTTGGTTGGCACGCGCAAAGGCGCGTTTATTTTGACATCGGATGGCAAGCGCCAAAAGTGGGAAGTCAGCGGGCCCCATTTTGCCGGCTGGGAAATTTACCACATGAAAGGCTCGCCGGTGGATCCGAACCGGATTTACGCCTCGCAGACCAGCGGTTGGTTCGGGCAGATCATTCAGCGTTCCAATGACGGCGGCAAAACCTGGGAGCAGCCCGGCACCAAACCCGGTGAGCCGACCACCACGCCGGAGGGAATGCCGATTGCTGAAAGCAACAAGTTCGTTTATGACGCTTCCCCCGAAAGTGGCAACGCCCTCACCACCCACCAGTGGTACGATGGCACGCAGCATCCATGGGAATTCAAACGCGTCTGGCATCTCGAGCCGTCGCTGACCGACGCCGAAGCGGTCTACGCCGGGGTCGAAGACGCTGCCCTGTTCCGCACGACCGATAGTGGAAAGAATTGGCAGGAACTCTCCGGATTGCGCGGCCACGGCACCGGCCCCAAATGGCAGCCGGGCGCCGGCGGCATGTGCCTGCACTCGATCCTGTTGGATCCCAAAAATCCCAAACGAATTTATATCGCCATCTCGGCGGCGGGCGCGTTCCGCACCGACGACGCCGGCAAATCGTGGAAGCCAATCAACCACGGATTGAAATCCCAATACATCCCTGATCCCAACGCCGAGGTCGGCCACTGCGTTCACCACATCGCGTTGCACTCGTCGCGGCCGAACGTGCTATTCATGCAGAAGCATTGGGATGTTATGCGCAGCGACGACGCCGGTGACTCGTGGCACGAAGTCAGCGGCAACTTGCCCACCGACTTCGGTTTCGTGATCGACGTGCACGCGCACGAGCCGGAAACCATCTATGTCGTCCCAATAAAGAGTGACTCGGAGCACTATCCGCCGGACGGCAAACTGCGCGTGTACCGCAGCCACACCGGCGGCAACGACTGGGAAGCGCTCACCAAAGGCCTGCCGCAACGCGACTGTTACGTCAACGTGCTGCGCGACTCGATGGCGGTGGATGCGCTTGACAAGTGCGGCGTCTATTTCGGAACCACCGGCGGACAGGTGTATTGCTCACCCGATGCCGGCGACAGTTGGGCGCCCATCGTCCGGGATCTTCCGGCCGTGTTATCTGTTGAGGTTCAGACACTGCCGTAACTGTGCGATGTCCCTCCCCCATTTTGGGTCTTTTGAAAATGGGGGAGGTTAGGAGGGGGTCGACCCCCTCCCGGCCTCCCCAAAATTCCAAAAAGCGGAATTTAGGGGAGGAGGCTCCGTGAGGTTCTTAGATCCGTGTATTTGAGATTTGGGGTTGTTTGGAATTTGAATTTGACAATTGTAATTTGGTGAGCTATGATTCGAGTAGTGCTACCTTTTCATCTACGAAGCCTGGCGCAAGTGGACGGCGAGGTGACCATTGATGTCGCGGCGCCGGTCACCCTGCGTGCGGTGCTCGACGCGCTTGAGGCTTGCTATCCGATGCTGCGCGGCACGATTCGCGATCGTGTCACAAAAGAGCGCCGTCCATTCCTCCGCTTCTTTGCCTGTGAAGATGATTTGTCTCACGAGCCGCCGGACACTCCACTGCCCGATGCGGTCGCTTCGGGAGCGGAGCCGTTGATGATCGTCGGGGCGATTGCTGGCGGGTAAGGGTGCTTGTATGTTGGTTGGGGCAAAGGCTGAGGCCTATAGGGGCGTATGGCCATACGCCCTACAGCGGCTTCAAGTGTTTCGCCTTTTGCAACCGTGGCAGCGCTTTTTCAGGGGTCGTTTCCGTTTCGGGCCACCAATTCCAAACAGCAGGTTGGCTGCTGACCTCCGGCAGGTAGGTACCATCTGCTTTGTCCGGGCGAACATATTTGACCAGAAAATCGAAAACCCATCGGCGCTCACCACCCTTTCGCGGGTTGATGATCTCGTTGCGTTCGACTCGCCACACTGCCCCCTCCACCGAATCGACCGCGCCGTGAAAGCCAAATGTATTGAGCTCGGTCATGGCATTTTCAATACTCAACGGCTCGCCGCGATGCAGGATGTGTGGAATGACGAATTTGCCCGGCTCGATGCGCGCGAGAAAGGCATCGAAGGGTGTGCGGTCTGCGCCTTTCATCAGGTCGAACACCACGAACGGCTCGTGCGGCAGATTGTAGCGCGTGCCGTGCGCCTGCATCAGCCACTCGCCGCAAAGCCGCTCGCCCTCTTCGAGCACAGCCAGAAAACGTTGCTGGTTGGCATAGACCCAGTTTGCAAAGTGAACGTGCTGCTCGAATGGCGAGGTGGTCGCCACGTAGCCGGCGCGCGTTAGAGGGTAAATGACGCCGTCCTTCAGCGCCACGCCGACATTCGAGCCGTCCAATTTTTCCTGCACGATGACGTGGTCGTGCCGGTCGCGCGGCTTTGCGGTGGCGATACGAGCTTGGCCTTCATGGCATTTGTGGTCGCCCGGACCGAGACGGCTGCCCGGCAGATGGGCGATATGACCGTAGCTTTTGATGCCGAGTGGTTTGCGGGGTTCAGTCATGATTTTGTGCGGATTTTTTTTCTTTTTCTGCAAAGATTTCTTTTGTAATGAAAACATAAGGCACGTTCATCCCTCAGTCAAGGAAAAAATATCGAGTTAAAAATCAAATCAGTTTGGGAAGATAACTTGAAAAACGCTGGTGACTTTTTTATAATCTGAATCAAGAGGCTAAAGGTTAAAGCTGAGATCGAGTTGAGGAAGTGTAATTCGGCTGTGATTTCGCGACAACAAGCAAAGCGGGACCCTACCTTAATCTTAGCTCAGCCTTCGCCTTTTTTCTACTAACCAATGGAGGCATACACATGAAATACATGTTACTGATTTACTACGACGAGCAAGCTTTGGGCGAGGCCGAGCGGCAGCAGTGTTTCGGTGAGTCCGCGCAGCTTGCGCAAGAACTTCATTCGAACGGCAAGTATCTCGGCGCTAACCCGCTCCACCCCACTTCGTCGGCGACCAGCGTCCGAGTGCGCAACCACAAACGGATCGTCACCGACGGTCCGTTTGCGGAAACCCACGAGCAGCTCGGCGGTTACTTCTTGATCGACGCCAAAGATCTCGACGAGGCCATCGGCATTGCCGCGCGCATTCCAATGGCGCTCAAAGGCACCGTCGAGATCCGCCCGATCGTGGAGATCCCGGGACTGCCGGGCGAGTGAGTCTCAGGGCAGGCGCCAGTTCGGGAGACCGTTGAAGAAAAAAGTGAAGAAAGAGTTGCTGTCTGCCCGCGTGTTGTTAGCGGGCACCCACAAAACAACGGGCATGGACGGTCGACGGAAGTCCTCGTAGTCAGACGGAAACATTTCAGGATTCTCGAAATAAATCTCTCTCGCGGATGTTGCGGACTTCATGTTGAAGCAGTTGACAAACGACGTATCTTCGTCAGACGCCGAGCTTGTCGTACTAAATCATGATGCGAATGAACACAGGGCATAGTGGATTAAAACGGGATTATTGTGAAAATTGTCAGATGGTAGGAGGCTGTCCAAAAAGGGAGGAAATTGTCTTTGCGAGGAGCGATAGCGACGAAGCAATCCCATGTTTTGAGCACCTGTCTGCACAGGCAGGCAAAATCGCGAGATTGCTTCGCTACGCTCGCAATGACAGGTACCTTTTTGGACCGCCCCCTACATCTTGCTTGTAAATGAGACGCCAATTTGATTTTACAACAGTCTGGTTAAAATAGGGAGAAACTTAAATGAATATGAAGCTTGCAGAACAAATCGCCGCGTTCTTGCTGCGAGTCGTGTCTGGTTTGCTGTTTCTGCAGGCCGGCGGCATGAAGATGTTTGGCTGGTTCGGCGGGATGCCCGGCGGCGGCACGGCGCCGCTTCTGTCCCAAGTAGGGATTGGCGGAGTGCTCGAGGTCGTTGGCGGCATTGCCATCATGCTGGGTCTCTTCACCCGGCCGGTGGCATTCATCTTGTCCGGCGAGATGGCCGTCGCGTATTGGCAGTTTCACGCACCCGGCGGCACGTGGCCGATCCAAAATCAGGGCGTGCCGGCTGTGCTGCTCTGCTTCATCTTTCTATTTTTCGCGGCATACGGCGCCGGTGAATGGAGCCTCGACGCGATTTTGCGGCGTCATCGGCAAAAGAACTCAGTGTGACTCGCGGCGCTTACCAGACTGGGGCAGTGCAAAACCAATCACGGCGCGCCCGCCGACAGTTTTTGTAACCGACTTTCTCCGAGAGAGTCCGTTACTTGCCTCCCAAGTTTTCACTTGACTTAACCCGTTTCGTTCAGTACTATTTGCTGGTAAAGTAAAAAGCGTATGCCGACAATTTTGATTATTCGCGGGTGGCGATTGTTCTTCTATGCAAATGAACGAAATGAACCACCACATATTCATGCTCGCAAAGGTGATACCGATTGTAAATATTGGTTGCATCCCGATGCCTTTGAAATTGAAGAGGCCCATGCGTACAACATGAGTCCGGCTGATCGTCGCACCATTCGTAAAATCATTTTTGAGAATTTTGAATATATCGTATCCGAATACGAATCATTTCATCGAGGAGTTGAATAATGGGCAAAGTTCACAGCATTCAATCAGTTGATGCCGATGAGGCCTATCTCTATCTGAGCGTCGACGATAAATCCTATCGGATTCGATGGGAGAACTGCTCACCGAGATTGGCAAAGGCGAGTTTGGCTCTACGAAAGCGTTTGGATATTGCGCCGTCGGGATATGGTATTCACTGGCCCGAGATTGACGAAGATTTGGCCATTACTCCATTGCTTCGACATGCAGAGGTGTTAGAGATGGAGACCGCACCCTGACGTTGTCCGACCTAACCCGATCTTGCCATAAAATGCGCATTAAGAAACCGACTTTCTCCGAGAAAGTCGGTTTCTGTTTTGAGCCAATCGATTAGAAACTTTCTGTTGACATTTATTTTTGGTTTTTGTATAAACCGGTAGCGAATCCGGGATGTCTCTCCTCAGGAACTTGCCATAAAACTGAATACACTGATGGCAAATAAATAATGTTTTGAACGCGGCGTGCAAGCCATTTGCAGCTTCACCGACGATTTGTAGTTGTTATACGAGTCGCGTATAAATGCAGGAAAACATCTGGTTAATTTACTGTTTAGGAGAACTTTCGTTGAGATTAACGTGATTTTATTATGCGACTGTTTTGGCAGGATATGGTTTCTTATGAGACTCGTTCATCACTATGTTAGCACTTGCAGACCGTCGGCTTAGGCAAAAGGAGTGTAAATGATGGAAAGATCGAAAAGCAAGAATGAGTTGATCATTTCTTATTTATTGCTACGTAGAATCATAGGGATACTGGGAATTTCATTTCCTTTCGTGCTTGCTTTGGGCGACATCATCATTTTTAGAACTGGCCTTGCGCGCTCAATCAGCCACTTCTACCACACTGGTATGGGGGATGTTTTTGTTGGCACGCTCTGCGTTATCGGGTTCTTTCTGTTATCATACAAAGGATACACATCTGAGGATGACGTTTTTGGTGATTTAGGCTGCGTCTTTGCTGTCGGTGTGGCTTTGTTTCCGACTCACGCGACCCCGGACGATCAGGGAATCATCGGGTATATTCACCTTGCCTTTGCTACGCTGTTCTTTCTTACCCTGATTTATTTCTCGCTGGTTCTGTTCACAAAAACAGACCCAAACCTGCAAATGACAAAGAGAAAGTATTTGAGAAACAAGATATACAAGATATGTGGATACACCATGGCTTTCTGCATCGTGTTAATCGCGATTTACAAACTTCTTCCAGACGACGTAGCGTCGCGCTTCGAGGCCTACAAACCAGTATTCGTGTTAGAAGGTATTGCTATTGTAGTTTTTGGTATTTCATGGCTAACAAAAGGGGGAGGTTTGTTACGTGACGAAACCTAGTTTTCTTAGTATTGCCAGAGCCAAACTTGACTGGTTTTTATACCAAAATCGGTGCTAACCACTTGCTTCAGCGGACCGCATATAGCTGGTGTCAAATTGGATTTTGTGAGGCTCAATTCCGGATTGATAACATGGGGGACTATGAATTGTATAGATCTAGGTTGTCCGTTTAGGAATAGGAACGTGCCTTGCATCTTGTCGGTACCCGGAACGACGGTCCCACGTATAAGTCCGGTGGAAAAGTCACTCCACTCTGCCACTTCCTTAATTAATTAGGAGATTCAATATGAAAAGATTCCTATTGCTCGCAGTCAGCGCTTTGCTCCTGTACGCTTGTATGAAGAATCCCCCGGCAGACCAAACGGCCACCTATTTCGACAGCTCCGGCCGAGACGACATGTTGAGCGGCGGGGTGAAAATGATCCCAATCAACACGCCAAAAGGAACGTTCAAAGTGTGGACGAAACGCGTCGGAAACAATCCGCGCATCAAGGTGCTGCTGCTGC
>Ga0247727_10017002_pt1 | contig 11642 bp, 7 predicted proteins | sample WisWelCaveWW1625_FD_202498 | JGI IMG/M metagenome (GOLD analysis project Ga0247727, IMG submission 202498) | Biofilm microbial communities from Wishing Well Cave, Virginia, United States - WW16-25 | ecosystem: Environmental > Aquatic > Deep subsurface > Groundwater > Cave microbial mat | place... | reverse complement strand
TCTATCTACAAGTTTGTCATAAACTTCCTCATGAATAATGGCTCTGGAACAAGCCGAGCACTTTTGTCCCTGATATCCAAAAGCGGAGGAGACAATGCCTGTGGCTGCTTCTTCTATGTCTGCATCGCGATCCACAACAATCGCATCTTTCCCTCCCATTTCAGCGATCACGCGTTTGATCCAGAATTGGCCAAGTTGGGCTTTGGCCGCGCGTTCATTAATTCGAAGTCCCACTTCTTTGGAACCTGTAAAACAAAGAAATCGGATTTTTGGATGGTCTGACAAATAGTCCCCAATCACAGAGCCACTTCCCGGGATAAAATTCAAAACACCGGCGGGCAGACCCACTTCTTCCATCAAAGAAACAAACTGATAGGCGATCGCAGGGGAGTCGCTAGCTGGTTTTAGGAGCACACAGTTTCCTGAAACAATGGCAGCACTTGTCATCCCTACACAGATAGCCAGAGGAAAATTCCATGGAGGAATTACTGCCCCCACGCCCAATGGAAGATAAACAAGTTCGTTTTTTTCAGATGGAATTTTCGTAAGAGGTTGGCCTGAGGCCAAGCGAAGCATTTCCCTTCCGTAAAATTCCAGGAAATCAATGGCCTCTGCGGTATCGGCGTCGGCTTCAACCCATGTTTTTCCAGTTTCGTAAATCATCCACGCGGAGAATTCATGTTTGCGTTCCCTCATGAGCGAAGCAGATTTAAACAAGACTTCCGCTCGAGTGGAGGGAGACGTCTTAGACCAATCCTTAAATGCCTTCCAGCCAGATTGAACTGCTTGTTCAACATGTTCAGTCGTTGCCCTTGGAAATTTTCCAACGATTTCAGATTTTTTGGAAGGGTTGGTTGAATGAAAGGTGTCAGGCAAGGTCAGGTTTTTCCCATCAATTTTGATGGAGAAGGTTTTTCCAAGTGATGCTCGAACTTTTTCCAAAGCCTTTGTCATGGCTAACTGGTTTTCTGGATTTGAAAAATCTGTTAGCGGTTCGTTTTTAAACTCTTGGATCATGATAAGACCCCCTTTTTGGAGCGCAGTATACACGAATTCAACACGTGCAAATTGCTTTTCCAGGCAAGTTTCAATATCTTAATTGCGGCAAACTAGGCGCGTAGCTCAACTGGCAGAGCATCGGTCTCCAAAACCGAGGGTTGCAGGTTCAAGTCCTGTCGCGCCTGCCAATGGGTTACGGAATAATCGTGACCCGGATAGGGGAGGAGTGGCCGAGCGGTTGAAGGCGGCGGTCTTGAAAACCGTTATACCCCGAAAGGGGTATCGGGGGTTCGAATCCCTCCTCCTCCGCCATATTCCCCTAAAGCCCTTGATTTCATTGATTTTCCGAAGATTCAATGATGTCTCAGGGGACAAGAGGGGACAAAAATACTGTCGCTAACCTACCTTTCTTTCAAAAAGTGGAATGACAGTTCCAGCTCCGTTAGGAGTTGGATTGCTCTCACTGCTCTTAGACTTCCCTAAAGCAAACTCACTCAAAGCATTTTCCTGAGTCCGTTCAGAGACGTTGGCATAATGCTGAGTTGTTCTTAGATCTCGATGACCAAGAGCACCTTGGGTTGCACGAATGTCTTTCGTTTGATCTGCATGAATTGTTGCAAATGTATGTCGAAAGACGTGGGTTGAACGATGTGGAAGACCTAATGTCTTAAACACTCCGTTATAAGCATTTTGAATTGCATTGTAGCGCAGGAATTTACCCTCATTCAGGAAAACGAATTCTCCTTCTGGGGCAATTGCTTGCCACTCCTTCAGCAAATCAATGAGCCTCTCACAGAGTTTTACCACTCGTATTTCATTGGTTTTGGTTCCTTCTCGAAGATTGGGTTCTTTCGTTTTACGATCCCACCAAACCACTCGTTGAAAAGTGACTCTTCGATTTACAAAATCAATGTCGCTCCATTTAAGACCACAAGCTTCACCGATTCTGGCACCACATAGCGATTGAAATGCTGCAAGGTAATAGTAAACCGTCTTGCAACGTTTCTTCATGTGATCCAGAACGTCTTCGAGCTGTTCCACCGTTAGCGGCATTTTCTTTTGCTTCGGCCTCTTTAAAAAGAAGGAGTCCGTTCTATGCCGTCTAAGTACCGGATGCTGATAACGAGGATTCTTCCTCTCTCGATACCAGTTGAGAACCGCTCTCAGTGATTCCATCTCTCGCTCAAACGAGGTTCGTGACTTTGGTTTTGGATATGACGGGTCAATGAGCAACTTTAACCAGGCGTCCAAATCCTCTGCCTGGAGACTCTCAACGGGAATACCGTAAAGAGGTTGCATATGTTCAACATCCTTCTCGTACAGTTGAACACTACTCGGAACCAGATGAATTCTTGTCCATGCAAGCCAGTCATCAATAAGGTCCTTCATAGTATATTGCTGTACAGGTTGTTGTACTGGAACAACTGAGGTCGTTGATTCTGTCACGTCACAAGTCTGCAACCAGAAACAAGCCTCCTTCAGCGTAGCGAACATCTTTTGTTCTTTGCTCCACACTCCAGCCCTTTTCACTCGTACCATTGCACGATATCGAAGGGCCTTACATCCTTTCACCATTTCTGGCGGAAGATGTTTTTGGTGTTTGTTACTCCAATAGAGTCTCTCGGATATTCCAGGAAAACCTGGGACCGATTGCTCGATGCATTTTTCAATGCAACTGTTTTGCGTGTCGTTCATACTACTTCCTTTCTGAACGCCATCTTGCAATCGTGATCGGATTGAACCGCACGAGACGATTGAATTTTTCAAAGGGTATGACTCCTTTGTAAACCCAGTCTCTTATGGTTTTTTCCGATACTCCGAGAATCTCCGCCAATTCCTTAGCCGTTACTAAGCGAAATGTTTCTATTCTCTTTTCAAAGATCGAGAGAAGGTCCCTTTCCTTTTGGGACATCTCTTCAAGCTTTTCGCTTATATCAGTGGTTCGAGAATTGAAAGGAAATGCTCTTCCAATTGCAGCAGATGGCCTGCGGGCAATAACTCGCCCTTGTGCTGTGGGTTCTTGTTTCCCCATAAGCACCTCTCTGCACCCTCATTCGGGTACATCTGCTTTTGCAGAATGCCGACTCTATGTAAGCCGATTGCGACTTACCGAGTTTGTTCGGCTACGAATCTGACTAATTGAAGTGCACATTTGAAATGTGTTTTTGAATGTCAGATTTGAAGAACAAGTTTTCACTCGTTCTTTTTCTTCATTAAGATCTTTTGGAAACAATCATTAATGAAAGTTGTTAACAGGAGCGTACTCAACGGTAGTACTCGGTACTCTCCCATTTAAGAAATGCTCTCTCTCTTTAGAGAGAGAGCATTTCTTAAATGTATTAGATGATAATCTCAGTTCAGAAGGTCATGCGTATGGAACAAATATTCCTTTGCGTAGAAAATTACTCTCATCAGAGATTAATTAAATGAACTCCATAGAAATGGTTTCTCATTTTACAAAATGTAGATTCTTATAAACGCACAGAATCTCTTTAGAACGAATTTCAAGGGGAGGGGTGTTACTCAGATATTCCCTAAGACCTTATCGTTCAACCTTGCGTTGTTTCCGTTCGTTTAAAAGCATTTCCTAATTGCGTCATTACCTCCTTTTTTCAAATTTCAAATTCTTCCAATCAAAAAAGGAATGATTGTTCCTTTTTCTAAATTTTTTTCTGTGTCCGACCTACCGGTACATGGGTTCCCATTTTTTCTATTCGACCGTACCCCTTACTGAAACACCCTCGATTGGAATAATCGTTCCTTTTTGTAGGTGATTACCCGCATAAGAGGGCTATCCCGTAAAAGGTCGAGGATTGCTAATATCAACGTTGACTATTGAAAATCCTAATATATCCAATAATATCCACGATATAGACATGGTTTATCCTTGGAATAAACCCCTATATTTGCGATCTATAGCAATGGCATTCCTTGGCTAGATTGCTATTTTTAAACCTCATTTAGCGATGATGAAGATTCATAGAATTTCATCCTTCTATAAAAATTGTTCCTTTTTCTACGCGATAACCGCATAAGAGACGCATCCCGTAAAAGGTCGTGGAGTGCAATTTCAACGTTGAATATTGAAAAGCTTAAAATATCCAATAATATCCACGTTATACATATGATCTATCGTGGTGTTAAACCCCCTTATATGCGATAGAAAATAATTACATTCCTTTGATAGAATGTAATTTCTAAACCCTATTCTCCGTTTCTAAACCCCCAATATGGCCTCATCCACTTCGTCTTGCCTGAAGCTCAAGTACGAGATCGTGGAGTTGATGTTCTTATGTCCGAGTGCTGTCTTGGTTTTGAGCAAGTCATGTTTCACCCGTTCATAAATTCGATTGGCAAAGGTCTTACGTAAGGAGTGTGTGCCAAGTTTTCCTTCCAGCCCCGCTTTTCGAAATGCTTGTTTGAGAACAAACCAAGCCTGCCTTCTGGTAATCGGTTTATTCTCTCCTTTTCGGCTCTGGTAGATGTAGCTCTCAGGGGAGGGCCTATTCATCTGGATTAGCCGAGAGAGGATATTCCTCGCCTCTTGATGAAGTGGAATGCAACGTCCTTCTAGCTTCCCTTTCGTGTTCTTTCTTTCCACGTACACCCGTTCCAAGATCTGGCCGTCTTGACCAAGTACATCCTTAAACCGAAGGGAAAGAAGTTCTCCGATTCGAACCCCCAGATGCACACCTGTAATCACAAGGGCTAGGTCTCGCGTTTGGGATCGCTCACGAAACACGTTCACCAGCCTCTGGTACTCATCATTAGATAAAGCTCTCATTCCCTTCATAAACACCCTTCTCGAATATCAGCCTTTGCTAAAAGGTGATGTTCAAAGCCAAGCCTATTCATCATCAAACTCCTCCTCATATTCGTCCTCACACTCCTGCTCTACAACGTCGCAGAAGAGGATTAGAACCTTGGTCATAAACGCCATGATGAGGAACAAACCTATCATTAGTACATAGTCTACTAAATATGGCATTCCACGTCAAGCATTATTTCAATATTTATGTTGACTGAATGTATGTACTAAATATATTATATAGGAAGTAGACATGGAAACTCAAGCGAAATTACAGACCTTGGCCGATATCCACTCTGGCTACCTCTTTCGTGGGGCCGTTGAGCACACCTCTTCGGGTGAATGGGGTGTGATTCAAATCAAGGACTTAGTAGAGCATGGCCACCTAAGCAAAAGCGCACTCACTTCAGCTCATCTCGATACCGACCCTTCAGACAAATACCTGCTTCATGAAGGCGATATTCTTTTACGAACCAGAAGTAACCAAAGCTTTCCGGCTGTCCTCATTAAAGAATCTTTCCCAAAGAAAACCGTGGCAGCGGCACAGTTCTTTTATGTGAGGGTTAGCGATAAACGCCTACTCCCCGCTTATCTCTCTTGGCATCTCAATCAACCTGTCAGTCAGCAGTACCTTTTATCAAAAGCAAAAGGCACGGCTCTAAAGGCAATTGGTATTCAAGCGGTGAAAGACTTGCCTATTCCCGTTCCCTCTATCGAGACACAAAAAAGAATTATTCAGCTCAATGAACTTTTAAAAAACCATGAAGCCTACACCTCTGCCCTTCATATGCGTTTGGGTGAAATGGTTTCGTATGCATGTGCAAAGGTCGTTGCAAGTCATTAACAGGAGAGTGAGAGCATGAGTCAGCCAAAGATCAATCAAGATGAAATCAATAAAGTAGCCTGGAAAGCGTGTGACACGTTTAGAGGCGTCGTTGATCCTTCTGAATACAAAAACTACATCCTGGTTTTTCTCTTCATTAAATATCTAAGTGACGTTTGGAAGGACAAAGAAGAGCAGTATCGAAAAGATCTTAAGGGAGATGAAGCTCGTGTTCAGCGCATGATGTCGCGGGAGCGGTTCATTCTTCCAAGGGGCTGCTCATTTGATGATCTTCATTCTCAGCGTAATGAAACAAACATCGGTGAGATTATTAACCATGCCTTAGAGCAAATTGAAGAAGCCAATAAAACCAAGCTGGAAGGTGTGTTCCGCAATATCGACTTTAATTCTGAAGCCAACTTAGGACAAACCAAAGATCGAAACCGAAGGCTCAAGAATCTCATCGAAGACTTTGCCGATCCTCGTTTAGACCTACGTCCTAGCCATTTGGGGACTCAAGACATTATTGGAAACACGTATGAATACCTCATTGCTCACTTTGCCAGTGATGCAGGCAAGAAAGGCGGAGAGTTCTATACCCCTGGTGAAGTGGCTGTCCTTCTTGCCAAGCTCCTTCAACCGAAGAAGGGTGATCGAATTGCTGATCCTGCCTGTGGCTCTGGTTCGCTCTTAATTCGTGTCTCAAATGAAATTGGCAGCGATGATTTCTCGCTCTATGGCCAAGAAAGTAATGGTAGCACTTGGGCCTTAGCGAAAATGAATATGTTTTTGCATAACAAAGACAACGCCCGTGTGGAATGGGGCGATACCATTAACAACCCTAAGCTTGTCGAGAGCGATTCTCTCATGAAGTTTGACGTGGTTGTCGCAAACCCACCTTTCTCCCTAGACAAATGGGGCTATGAAGACGCTACCCATGACCGTTTCAATCGTTTTCATCGTGGAATACCTCCTAAAAGTAAGGCTGACTACGCATTTGTCACTCACATGATCGAAACTGCTAATGAGCATGGAAGAGTCGGAGTCATTGTTCCTCATGGTGTTTTATTTCGAGGAGGAGCTGAAGGGAGAATCCGGCAGAGCTTAATTGAAGATAATCTTTTAGATTGTGTTGTTGGTCTACCTTCCAAGTTATTTTTTGGAACAGGTATTCCAGCAGCAATTCTCATTTTCAATAAGGCTAAGAAAACAAAAGATGTGCTCTTTATAGATGCAAGTCGTGGTTATGACGAGAGTACAAAACAAAACACGCTCCGTAGTACTGATATTGAGAAGATTGTAAAAGCCTACAAAGTTAGAGCCAATGAACCCAAATACGCTCAAGTTGTCACAATAGAGACCATTAAAACCAACGACTTCAACCTAAATATCCCTCGGTACGTCGATACGTTTGAGGAGAAAGATCAAATAGATATCAAGGCTGTTCAGAAGGAGATTGAACAAATTGAAGGTGAGCTATCGAAGGTTCGAGAGGAAATGAAAAAGCATTTGAAGGAGTTGGGGTTTTGATTCCAGAAGGCTGGCAGCTTAAAAGACTAGGCGACCTTCTTGAAAGAGTCGTCGTACCTGTTATTCCAGAGCCGACAAAGTCTTACAGGGAAATCGGAATCAGGTCTCACGGAAAAGGACTTTTTTATAAAGAACCTGTCACAGGACAATCATTAGGTGCGAAAAGGGTTTTCGAGATCGTTCCAAATTGCCTCATACTAAATATTGTATTTGCTTGGGAACAGGCTGTTGCAATTACTACTGAAAATGAAATAGGCATGATCGCCTCACATCGTTTTCCTATGTTTAAGCCCAGAGGCCAAAGCTGCGACATAAAGTATTTGATCAATTTATTCAAAACACCATACGGTAAATATTTATTAAATATTGGTTCTCCAGGCGGGGCTGGGAGAAACAAGACTCTGGGCCAAGAAGAGTTTTCAAGAATAACAATTTCGCTGCCTCCTCTCCAGGAACAAACGAAAATCGCTGAATTTCTTTCGTGCTGGGATCGGGCGATTGAGCTAACGAATAATCTGTTTTGCTGTCTGACACAAATCAGAACTCAATTGCTGAGAAATACTATTAATTCGGCGGATGCCAAGCTCGTGAAACTCAAAACACTAACCACACATTTAGCTAGGGGAATCACTCCTAAGTACGCCAATTCACAGAATGAGTACCCTATCTTGAATCAAAAGGCTCTGCGATGGGGTGCAATTAATAAAAGGGATCTTAAATACCTTGAACCGGAATTGGCAAGTCAAGTTGGCCAAATAGAACTCATTCAAGAAGGTGACGTAGTTATTAATTCGACTGGTGATGGCACGATAGGAAGGGCGTATTTTTTTGAAACTACTCCAGGGTACCTTGCTATCGATTCTCATATCACCCTGATTAGAACAAATAGCGAGAAACTTAATCCACTGTTTCTTGAACTAATTTTTGAATCACCCGAAGGTCAACGGCAAATACTAAATCTTACAACTGGCAGTACGGGGCAGGCAGAACTATCACCTACTAGTTTGGGGCACTTTCCTGTTCCGCTTATTTCACTGACAGCACAGAAAGAATTAATCAATAGATTCAGATCCATGAGGGCCCATCTACGTTGCTTAGAGCAACTGAAAGGTCAGTTAATATTGCAGAAACAGGCTCTGATGCATCAACTTCTGACAGGTAAAACAAGGGTAAAGGTGTCATGAGCATTCCATCCTTTAAAGAAGACTTAATTTCTCAACTCCCTGCACTGCATCTTTTGCAGAATGTAGGTTACTCATACTTAACCCCTGAGCAGGCTCTAGAATATCGCTCTGGAAGGTTCGGAAATGTTCTGCTTGAAAATATCCTCGAAGCACAGCTTCATAAAATCAACTCTATTTGGTTTAAGGGCAAAGAGCACCGCTTTACCGATAACAATATTCGCCAAGGCATTCAGGCTTTGCGTGACGTAATGTATGACGGGCTGGTTCGAACGAATGAAAAGATTTTTGATCTTCTAACGCTAGGTAAAAGCCTAGAGCAAACCATTGATGGAGACAAAAAGAGTTTCACACTGCAATACATCGACTGGGAACATATTGAGAACAACGTTTTCCATATAACTGAGGAGTTTGCAGTTGAACGCTCAGGTAGCACTGAGAAATACATCCCCGATCTCGTTTTATTCGTAAATGGCATTCCATTTTGTGTCATTGAATGCAAACGTCCTGATAGCAAAGACCCTATTGATGAAGCCAAGTCGCAATTCAAACGCAATCAAAGAGATGATGGTATCCCTAAACTTTTTACGTTCGCTCAACTGCTCGTAGCCATATCGAAAAACGAAGCTTATTACGCAACGGTAGATACCCCTCCTAAGTTCTGGGCAATTTGGAAGGAAGACAAAGACGTTTCGAAGGAGGTCTCAACCCTTATTAACAAGCCCCTTGCAGAACCTCAAAAGAAGGCCCTCTTTCGGGACAGAGCTAAATACGTTGAACAATACTTTAGAGACTTGGAAGGTTCTGAGAGAAAGCCAACTGAACAAGATAAAGCCATCTATTGCCTATGCAGACCAGAAAGGCTCTTAGAACTTACGAGAGAATTCATTGTCTTTGATGCGGGTGAAAAGAAGGTAGCCCGTTACCAGCAATACTTTGCCGTAAAGAACAGCATTGCTCGTGTAGAGACTGTTGATACCGATGGCAAGAGAGCTGGCGGTGTAATTTGGCACACCCAGGGGAGCGGTAAGTCACTTACGATGGTCATGCTTACAAAGGCCATTGCACTACATAAACAGATTCGTAACCCTAAGATCATCGTAGTTACAGATCGCATTGAATTAGATGAACAGATTGAGGGTAACTTTGCCAATTGTGGCATTGAAGTTGTTCGAGCCGATACCGGCGCACATCTCATTAACCTCCTCAAAGAAGAAAAAGCACAGATCATTACCACCGTTATTAACAAGTTTGAGTCGGTGTTAGCTCGTTCCGATTACAAAAACCCTTCTCCCGATATTTTTGTACTAGTAGATGAAAGTCATAGGACTCAGTACGGCGTTGCTAATGCTCGTATGCAGAAGGTGTTTCCGAAGGGTTGCTATATAGGCTTTACCGGAACTCCTATTCTGAAGAAGGATAAGAACACGATTCAACGCTTTGGCGGTTTTATTGATCGCTACACCATAGACCAGGCTGTTGCTGATAAAGCTGTTGTTCCTCTGCTTTATGAAGGGCGATTGGTGTTTCAAGATGTGAACGAGAAGTCGATTGATACTTGGTTTGAGAAGCTCTCTTCCCCTCTTACTCCTGAGCAGAAAAAGACAATCAAGAGGCGGTTTAGTAGCAATCAACATCTTAATGCCACCGAACAGAAGATTCGCTGTGTAGCCTACGATGCAAGTCTCCATTTCAAAAACAACTGGCAAGGATCAGGGTTTAAGGGGCAAATAACGGTCCCTACTAAAGCTTCAGCCATTCTTTATAAGAAGTACTTTGATGAATGTGGCCTGGTTTCCACTGAAGTATTGATTTCCCCTCCTGATATGCGGGAAGGCTATGAACAAACCACGGAAGATAAAGTTCCAGAGGTCCAAGCTTTTTGGAAGCGGATGATGGATCGTTTTGGTAACTCCGATACGTATGACCGACAGTTACGCAATCTCTTTAAGAACAACGAAGACCCTGAAATCATCATTGTCGTCGATAAACTGTTAACGGGATTCGATAATCCCAAGAACGTTGTTCTCTATATTGCCCAATCGCTAAAAGAACATTCTCTTCTTCAAGCCATTGCTCGTGTGAATCGGTTATGCGAAGGCAAAGAGTACGGCTACATCATTGATTACTTCGGCGTATTGGGTCGATTGGATGAAGCCTTGAATATGTACTCTGCATTTGCCGATTTCGATGATGAAGATATTGCTGGAACTCTGACCGATATCTCTAAGGTTGTTTCGGAACTACCTCAGAAGCATTCAGACCTATGGGATGTCTTTAAGGAGGTATCCAATAAAAAGGATCTTGAAGAGTATGAACTACTTTTAGGTGATGCCTATAAACGGGAAGTCTTTAGAACTCGATTGTCTGCCTTTGCTCGTACATTAGGCGTTGCTCTATCTAGCCTTGAATTCAATCTTCATACTCCAGAAGAGAAGATCAACGACTATCGCAGAGACTTGGTGTTTTTTGAGAACCTCAGAAAGACCGTTATTCAGCGTTATTCAGACGATAAGCTTGATTACAAAGAATATTCGAAAAAGATCGAAGGTTTACTTAATACCTATGTAACCGCTGATGAGGTCAAGCCAACTACCCCACTGGTCAATATTTTCGACAAAGATAGTTTTGAAAGAGTATTAAAGGATTGCAAGACCAGTCGCTCCAAGGCTGAAACCATCCTAAACAGAACCAAGAAAACGATTTCAGAAAAGTACGATGAAGACCCAGAGTTCTATGAGCGATTTTCAAAGCTCATTGAAAAAACATTAGTGGATTACAGACAGAAACGCATAGATGAAGCGGATCTCCTAAGTTCAGCAGTTAAACATATGGAGTCTGTCAGAACTCGAACAGGTGATGACACTCCAGAGGCTTTAAAGACCAGGGATGTAGCTAAAGCATTTTATGGCGTAACCATGAAGGTCTTTGAGGGCAAAGAAGACCTTCTCAAAAAAGAGCCTGAACTAGCTGTTGATATTGCTCTGCATATTGATGACGTAATCAAAGAAAAGCTTCGGGTTGATTGGGTACTCAATTCAGATGTTCAAAACAACATGAAGAACTCCATCGAGCAGTATCTCTACCATCTGCAAGATACAAAGGGATTAACCCTATCCTTTGATGAAATGGATTCCCTGATTGATAAGTCCATCAACATTGCCAAAACGAGGTATGCCCAGTGAACACGGTATTATTACCTCAAAAGCATTCGGTTCAATTTGGGTCGCAAAAGATCGACTTTGACCTTCTGACTTCACGCAGAAGTACTCTTGGAATCAGTGTTTATCCTGATCTTAGA
>Ga0247727_10017001_pt1 | contig 11643 bp, 11 predicted proteins | sample WisWelCaveWW1625_FD_202498 | JGI IMG/M metagenome (GOLD analysis project Ga0247727, IMG submission 202498) | Biofilm microbial communities from Wishing Well Cave, Virginia, United States - WW16-25 | ecosystem: Environmental > Aquatic > Deep subsurface > Groundwater > Cave microbial mat | place... | reverse complement strand
CGTTATCGTCCTCGCCAGCGGGGCGGCGTTCCTAATCAGCGAAACCGTGGATTGGACGGTTTACACCTTCTCCAAGGCCCCGCTTTCGCAACGCATCATGACCTCCAGCCTCGCCTCGGCGCCGCTGGACCAGTTGGTTTTCATCGGCCTTGCCTCCCAAGTCGTGCCTGGCATTTTCGCCTGGGGCACGATTTTGACCGGTATCGCCTCCAAGCTCCTGGGCGCCTGGGTGGTGGCGCGCATCGTCGCGGCGCGGGAGCAACGCGCGGCCGGAAACCAGATGAACCCCGCGTAAAGCTTACACTTGGCGCTTGCCACCCAAGCCCCCCTCGCGCATAAGCGAGGGGTGAAGCGCCGGCAAAATCGCCGGTAATGGTGCGAAGTTCCGCGGCGTGCGGCAAAGTTTTGATCCCCCAACAAAGCAGAAATTCGCGGTCTCGTGCGTGCGCATTTGCGCGCGCGCGACCGATGGCGTGCGCCAGCGGTGAAAATTAGGAAAAGTGGAAATGAGTTTCGAAGACGATAACGACGACGACAGCAGCGATCGCAAGAAGGACAAAAAGCGCGGCCGCGAAAAAGCCGAAGGCGCCCCGCCTGAATTCGGCGGCGGCGAAAGCAGCTTCGGCGGCGGCAACTTTGGCGGCGGTGGAGGCGGCGGGTACCGCGGCGGCGGTGCTGGCGGGCCGGGCGGCGGCGGTTATCGCGGCAGTGGCGGCGGGCCTGGCGGTGGCGGGTACGGCGGCGGTGGCTATCGCGGCGGCGGTGGTGGCTTCGGCGGCGGCGGCAATCGTGGCGGTGGCGGTGGCGGTTATGGCGGTGGCGGTGGCGGCTACCGCGCACGTGAAGGCAGCGGCGGTGGATACGGCGGCGGCGGCGGCGGTTTCCGAGGACCGCGTGAAGGCGGCGTTGGTGGCGGCTTCGGGGGCGGCGGCGATCGCGCTCCGCGTCAGCCCCTGGGCGATCCCCAGGATGGCGTGGTGAAGTTCTTCAACGGCGCACGCGGCTTTGGCTTTATCACGCCCGACGGCGGCGGCGCTGACGTGTTTGTGCACGTGAGCGCGGTCGAACGGGCGGGCCTCACCCAACTCACCGAAGGCCAGCGCGTCAACTTCCAGACCCTGCCCGACACCAAGGGCAAAGGCCCAAAAGCGGTCAATCTGAAAGTGGCTGAATAGCGCCAAACGATCCCCGGGGACGCCGCCTCACGGCGATCCCCTGGCCCATGAACTCAATCGCTTGGGATTTCGCGCGCCGCGATTCCGGGGGTGGCTGGCGGTTTTAGTTTTGCTTTTCCAGCCTCATTGCAGGGGCACGAAAATCTCCACGCGCGAGGCGGCGCCATCTGGTCCGCCTTGGTCGTGGATGACTTCCCAGGGCAGTCCATCCTCGCGCAGCGGGATGCGGTGGGCCTGCAGGTAAGCGTAGATTTTAGCGTAGGTAGCACGTGTTTGCGCCCGCGGACCCTCGTGCATCACCCGCAGCGCGCGCCCCGACGGGGTCTGGCCGATTTGTATGTTGACAAGGGTCAGCGGCATCGGCCCCGAAAAGGGGTACCCAACGCGGAAACTCATGCGATTGTCGGCGGCGCTCCACTCGGTGGTGACACGCATCTGCGGACCGGCCTGAACTAGGCTATATTCAGTCATGAAAGTGTTGACCTGGGACAAGCCGCTGGCGAGCGCCCGGTCGAGTTGGACAGAGTCTTGGTTTGAGGTGGTCACTTGCGAGTAGACGTAGGCTTGGGGCGCCACATTTAGGAATTCGGGCCGCAGATTTTCGAAATTGACGTCGGGCAATTGTTCGGTCAACGTCTTTAGCCGCGCCAGACCGCTGTCGAGATCCTTTTCGATCCGGCCGCGCAGAACCAAGTTCATGTAACGGCATGGCACATTGAGCCCGCTTTCCGGGCAAGCGCCCGAGATCGACCACGCCACCGATGTCGCCTGCTCGGCCTGGATGAGCTCGATCCGCGAATTCAAGGTGGTGCGCTCGCCCATTTCGAGGATGCTCTCCACTTCCTCGTTCTCGGTGGAGCTCACAATTGACATCCGCCCGGCGCCGACCTGGCGCACCTGGCTGACCCAGCGCATCCTCTGGCCCTCGCCCGGCTCATCGGAGATGGAATATTCGGCTTCCGGGTCGAGCGCGTAATAAGGCGACCATTCCTTGGCGATACGCAAATCGTTGACCATCGCAAACACAGCCGCGCGCGGGCGGTCTATCGAAGCTGTGCGCGTCACTTCGAGAGCGTTGGGAAGCAAGAAGCGGCCCACGCCATAGAGCGCGCCCGCAATGAGCACGACCACCAGCACAAGCCCCAGGAACCACCTCATGCACCGCCCCTTCCGCCCGTAGGCAGGGCTAAGGCCTTATCACCAGTAGAGAATCCGCGCCACGCGCGACCATGCATGCTTGCAAGCCGCGCGCCGCGCTCGCGCCAAGCGCGAACTGACCGAAGTGTCGCATGCGCCAGCGCCATCACCGGTGGTTTGGTTACCACGGCGCAAGCGGGCCCGTCAGCCGCGTGGCGCAGCGGGTTCGCGAGTTTGGTCCCAAACCAGGAATTCGTAGGCGATGCAGCGTTCCATCAGCTCTCGCCACACCGGCTCGGCGATGGTCCAAGCCAAGCCCCGCCGTTCGGCTTCGGCCCGCACCTTGGCCAGCACTTCGAGAATTCGGGCTTCGTCGCGGACGGTCTCGCGGCTGTGCTTGATGCGCGCGGCGGCGCCCATATAGCCCTGCCGGCGTGCGATCAGCGCCACCACCATGGAATCGACTTCATCGACGCCGACGCGGACATCCTTCATGTCGCGGCAAATTTCCGGGTCGGGCGCGGCGAAGCGACTGACACTCCGGTTTCTCGAAACAGCTTGATCCATTGGCCGAAATTGAAGGCAGCGGATGCGCGCGTCCAGGCGGCGCGGGGCCGCAGGCGCCTCTCAGCCGCCGGCGAGCACGGTCTCACCATTTGAATCATAGCGGGCTACCCGAAAGCCGGTGAGGCCCAGTGTGTGCAAGGCGCCCATGAAGGCGGCGAGGTGGGGGGTCTTGTTGTGGCCGGCGAGGGCCGCTTCGTCGGCCCAGCGTTCGGCGATGTGGACAAGGCCCGGCTCTGTAATATCCTCGGCGAAGGCATAGGCAATGCAGCCCGGCTCCTGGCGGGTGGCCGCGATCAGCGGCGCGGCGGCAGCTTTCAGCTTGCCGACATTGTCTGGGGTCGTTTTCAAGTGGCCTTGGATGAGGATCATTGGGAATTGCTCCTGTCTTGGGTCGATTGCGCTACATTGAAGCCCAGATGACCGGCGCCGACAAACCCACCCTGCCTGCGCTCAATGCGCTCCCCGGCGAAGCGAGCCCACCGCCTGCGCTCAAGGGCGCCGAAGCGATCCGCGATGCGTGGACGCGGCTGCCGAGCCGGCCCGGCGTCTACCGGATGATCGCCGCCGACGGCGAGGTGCTCTATGTCGGCAAGGCCAAGAGCCTGAAAGCGCGCGTCGGCCAATATGCGCATGGGCGCGGGCGCACCAATTCCATCACCCGCATGATTTCGCGGACGGCGGCGCTGGAGGTGATCGTCACCGCCACCGAGACCGAGGCGCTGCTGCTTGAAACCAATATGATCAAGCGGCTGAAGCCGCGCTTCAACGTGCTTATGCGCGACGACAAGAGCTTTCCCTATATCGCCATCCGCACCGATCACGCGGTCGCCGCCCTGCAGAAACATCGCGGCGCCATGAGCTTCAAGGGCAAGTTCTACGGGCCGTTCGCCAGCGCCGGCGCGGTCAATCGCACGCTCAACACGCTGCAAAAAGCCTTCCTGCTCCGCTCTTGCTCCGACAGCGCCTATTCGGGACGCACGCGCCCGTGCATGCTGTACCAAATCAAACGCTGCGCCGGCCCTTGCGTGAACTTGATTGGAGCGAATGAGTATTCCGCACTGGTGCGCGACGCCGCCGATTTCCTGGAGGGACGCACGGTCGATCTACAGAACCGCCTCGCCGCCGAAATGCGCGAGGCTTCCGATCGGCTGGAATTCGAGCGAGCCGCGCGCTTGCGCAACCGCATTCGCGCGCTCGCCTCGGTGCGCGCCGCGCAGGGGATCAATCCTGCTACCTTCTCCGAAGCCGACGTGTTCGCGCTGCACCAAGAGGGCGGTCAATCGTGCGTGCAAGTGTTTTTCTTCCGCGCCGGCCAGAATTGGGGCAACCGCGCTTATTTTCCGCGCCACAGCGCCGAAGAAGCCGCCGCTGACGTGATGAGCGCGTTCGTGGCGCAATTCTATGAGGATCGCGGACCGCCCAAGCTGGTGTTGGTCAATGTCGAACCGAGCGATCAAGGGTTGTTGCAAGAGGCCTTGTGTTCACGCGCTGAATTCAGTGTTGAAATTCGCGAACCGCGGCGCGGCGAGAAAAAAGATATCGTTGACGCCGCCGTGCTCAACGCCCGCGAAGCGCTAGGCAGGCGCATGGCGGAAACCGGCAGCGTCGCCAAATTACTCGACGGCGTGGCCGAGACCTTCGCTTTGCCGCAACGCCCCGAGCGAATCGAGGTCTACGACAGTTCGCACCTCCAGGGGACCAACGCGCTGGGGGCGATGATTGTCGCCGGGCCGGAAGGTTTGGTGAAAAGCCAGTATCGCAAGTTTAATATGAAGGCCGCGGAATTTAACGGCGACGATTTCGCCATGATGAAAGCGATGATCGTGCGGCGGTTTGCGCGGATGCTGGCGGAAAATCCTCCCCCGCTTGCGGGGGAGGTGGCGAGCGGCAGTGAGCCGGAGGGGGTAAGTGCATCTGGCGTTGGCGCCTTCCCCCTCAGTCAGTCCGCTATGGGGACTGCCAGCTCCCCGCGAGATCGCGAAGCGATCTCGGATTCCGGTAATGCCGGCCGCGAAGCGGCCGGTGGCGGGGGAGCAAAAGGCGGCGCCATCGCCGATGGCGGCGTGGATTTTTCGAAGGAGAAAGACTCCGACGCGCCCGAGTCCAAATTCGCCGCCTGGCCAGATCTGGTGCTGATCGACGGCGGAGAAGGCCAGCTCAGCGCGGCGCTCGATGCGCTGGGCGAGCTAGGCCTCAAAGGCAAGATCGCCGTCGTCGGCATCGCCAAGGGGGTCGACCGCGATGCGGGACGCGAGCGTTTTTTCATCCCCGGCCGCGCCCCGTTCCGGCTCGACCAGAAAAGCCCGGTGCTCTATTATTTGCAGCGCTTGCGCGACGAGGCTCACCGCTTCGCCATCGGCGCGCACCGGGCCAAACGCAAGGCCGGTCTGGTGAGCAATCCACTCGACGACATCGACGGCGTCGGCCCTGCCCGCAAACGCGCACTGCTCGATCGCTTCGGTTCGGCCCACGGTGTATCGCGCGCAGGCCTGTCTGAGCTAGAAGCCGTGGAAGGCGTCAGCACCGAACTGGCGCGCCGCATCTACGATTTTTTTCACGACAAGAGATAGGCGCTCGCTTATGCCCGCTGTGATCAGATTGCTGCGCCCCGGCGACGCACACGTGCTCGGTCAAGTGGCGGCGGGCGTGTTTGACGATCCGATCGACCCCGCCGCGCTCACACGTTTTCTCCGCGCGCCGCACCATCATCTCGCGGCGGCGGTCGAGGACCGTATTGTCGTCGGCTTCATTTCGGCGCTGCACATAGAGCACCCCGACAAAGCGCGGCCCGAATTGTGGATCAATCAAATTGGAGTGGCGCCTACGCACAAAAAGCGCGGCATTGGCCGCGCGTTGCTGCGGGCCATGTTCGCGCATGGGAAGGTGCTCGGCTGCGATGAAGCCTGGGTGCTCACCGATAGGAGCAATGGCGCGGCGATGGCGCTCTACGCGTCTTGCGGCTGCGATGCGCCCAGCGATCACGTGATGATCACGTTTCGCTTGGACGATTGCGGCGAGGGCGATTAGAAAGCCCGGCATGGCCAGAAGCGCGCTCCCGACTCTGCTCACAATGTTCCGCGTGCTCATGGGGCCGGTGATCGCTGGTCTGATTTTGTGGGCGGCCGGCGTGCTTTATTCCGACCGCCCGCTCGCGGGCTTCATTTACGCGTTGGCGCTGATTTTGTTCGTGCTCGCGGCGTTCACCGATTGGCTTGACGGCTGGCTGGCGCGCAAGCTCGACGCGGTGACGCCATTGGGCGCGGCGCTCGATCATAGCGCCGACAAAGTGCTGGTCACGTGCACGCTGGTCGCGCTCGCCTATGCGGCGCTGCCCTTGCACCTGGTGGCGGCGGCGGTGCTGATCCTGGGACGCGACATAGCGGTGGCGGGATTGCGCGAGGGGATTTCAGCGTCCGGGCGCAGCTTGCCGGTGAGCCCGCTCGGCAAGTGGAAAGCGGCGGCGGAGATGGCCGGAATCGGCGCATTCCTGGCGTTTCAAGCGGGAGCGCTGCTGCTTGCGCCCGCGGGTTCTGTGCTGGGCCTGGATTGGGCCGCGCTTGTCTTGATCTGGGCGGCGGCGGCGCTAGCGCTGCTCAGCGGCGCGCGTTATTTCGCGGCAGCGTTCAACACCGACGCCGCGTAGACGCCAATCGGGCTTGCCGTTTCACGCCGCCCCGGGAATGAGCGGGGTTTTAATCCGGCCGACCGAAATCGATAACATTCAACAGCAGGATCGCCGCCAGGAAAGCGCCAATTGCGATGAGCGCGGCCATGTCATTCTCCCGGAGCTTCAACGAATCGTTTGCGGATTAGCCGATCCGCGCGGCGCCCGCCAGCGGCGCACACGTCACACCTGCTGCACTACCGAGAGCAGGTTCAAGTCAGGATCGTGGAACCAGGCCACTTTGGTCCCATCGGGCGCGGTCCAGATGCCCTTAGCGTCCTGCACGAAAAATCCATAGCGCTGGAACAATATGCCCTTGGCAATGAGCCCATCCACGGCCTTGTCGATATCGCCAACTACGAAGGCCAGCACCGCATATTGCGCCGGAACCACCGCCGGCACCCGGCTCACCCGCACCCGCGCATTCTTGCCTTCGAACACGCAGGCGAAATTGTCCTCGCTGATGAATTTGAGCCCCAGCGTCTCGCCGTAGAACGCCTTGGCGATGTCGAACGGCTTGGCGGTGCCGACCAGGGAGGTGAGAATTGCTGTGTTGAGCATGTCTGATCCCCACGGACCACCGGTTTCCAGCCGGCTCTTGTTTATGCCGGCTGGAAGCGGGCGGTCCATGAAAAAATTAAGCCCCCTGCGGCGCGGCGCCGCCCCAGGGGTTTGAACCGGCCGGCGCGTCGTCTTCGTCCGTCACCGGTAAAGCGGGCGTTGGCTCCGATGGCGTCGCGGGCTGGTCGTCGGGGCGGTCGAGTTTTTCGCCGCGCAGCACTTTGGCGATTTCCTCGCCGCTCAAGCTCTCATACTCCAGCAGCGCTTCAGCGAGCCGCGTGTGCTCTTCTGCTTTCTCGGTGAGCAATCGTTTGGCTTCCGAATAAGCTTGGTCCATCAGGCGTTTCACTTCGGCGTCGATCTTCTGCGCCGTTGCTTCCGCCACGCTTTGCGTGCGGTTGACCTGCATGCCGAGGAACACTTCGTCATTGTTGTCGCCGTACGCAACCAGGCCCAATTCCTCCGAATAGCCCCAGCGCGTCACCATGTTGCGCGCTAGAATGGTGGCCATGCGAATATCGGACGATGCGCCGGAGGTGATTTTATCCTTGCCGAAATGCAGTTCTTCGGCCACGCGCCCGCCCATCAGGATGGCCAGCCGCGAGGTCATTTGGGTGAAATTATAGGAATATTTATCGCCCTCCGGCAACTGCATCACCATGCCGAGCGCGCGCCCGCGCGGAATGATGGTGGCTTTGTGCAGCGGGTCGCTCTCCGGCACATTCAGCGCAACAATGGCGTGGCCGGCTTCGTGCCAAGCAGTCAGCTGTTTTTCGCTTTCGCTCATCACCATGGAGCGCCGTTCGGCGCCCATCATCACTTTGTCCTTGGCGTCTTCGAAATCGATGTTGGTGACTACGCGTTTGCCGCGCCGCGCCGCCAGCAAGGCCGCTTCGTTGACGAGATTGGCAAGGTCGGCGCCGGAGAAGCCCGGCGTGCCGCGCGCGATCGCCTTAAGATCGACGCCCTGCGCCACCGGCACGTTTCGCGTATGCACGCGGAGGATTTTCTCGCGTCCGCTCATATCAGGATTTGAAACCACAATCTGCCGATCAAAGCGTCCCGGGCGCAGCAGCGCGGGATCGAGCACGTCGGGGCGATTGGTGGCGGCGATGAGAATAATGCCTTCATTGGCTTCGAAACCATCCATCTCGACCAATAATTGGTTCAAGGTCTGCTCGCGCTCGTCATTACCGCCGCCGAGGCCGGCGCCGCGGTGACGGCCCACCGCATCGATTTCATCGATGAAGATGATGCAGGGCGCGTTTTTCTTGGCTTGTTCGAACATGTCGCGCACGCGGCTGGCGCCGACGCCGACGAACATTTCCACGAAGTCCGAACCGGAAATTGTGAAGAACGGCACGTTGGCTTCGCCGGCGATGGCGCGCGCGAGCAGCGTCTTGCCGGTGCCCGGCGGGCCGATCAGCAGCGCGCCTTTGGGAATTTTTCCGCCGAGGCGTTGGAACTTGCCGGGGTCTTTCAGGAACTCGACGATTTCGCCGAGCTCTTCCTTGGCTTCGTCAATGCCGGCGACATCCTCGAAAGTGATGCGGCCCTTGGCTTCGGTGAGCAGCTTGGCTTTCGAACGGCCAAAGCCCATGGCCCCGCCGCGCCCGCCGCCTTGCATCTGGCGCATGAAAAAGAACCAAGCGCCGATCAGCAGCAGCATCGGCAGAATCCCCAAGAGGATGTCGCCGATGCTGGGTCCGGAACGCGGACGCTCCGTCTCCACTTCAACATTGGCCGCATCGAGCCGCTGCACGATGTTGGCCATCGTGCCATTGGGCAGATAAGTCACGTAGTGCTTGCCGTCGCGGGCGCTGCTCACCAGAGCGTCGCCGCGCGTGGTGACGGCGGCGATTTCGCCGGCCTCGACCCGGTCAAGCAATTGCGAATAAGGCAGCTCGGTTGCGTCGCGCGTGGGGTTTGCACCCCCCTGCAGCGCCGTGAACAGCACGACTATCACAAGGGCGACAACTCCCCAAAGCAACAACGAACGAATGGGCATGAACCGACCTTTGGCCGCGCGCCAGGCGCGAACATCTGTTCCAGCAAGATAGGGACCACGCCCGCCGCTGAACACCCCTTGCGTTTAACAACTCCGGGTCAAGGCTAGGTGAACGGACGGAATCTTGGTTTCCTGTCATTAATCCAATCCCAGCAAATGCTTGACGCGCCATTCCAGCAGCCAAGTCAGCACGGCCAGCGGCCCGGCTTCCGCGAGCGTTAGGCGCAATTTGCCCCTGGCCAGGCGCGGGCCGCCCTGCTCGACCGCGATCGACCAGCCCGGCTCGGCCGCGACGACAGCGAGCCGACCGTCCCAAATCGCCTCGATTCCGGCAATTAGCGGCACTGGCCCCAGCGGGGGCGACCCGTCGGCGCGGCCCTGGAGCGCGCCAATGTCACGGCTCAGCACCACTTCCGCGCCTGCGCGGGCGATGCGCGCCCCCCCGAGCGAGGCGCCGCGAAAACCATCATCGTTGAAGCGCGCGTCAAGGCGGTCGAGCGCGGCTGCGCCAGCTTCGCGCGCCGCTCCCCCCGCGGCGGCGAGCAGCGCGGAAAGCGCGCGCCGGCGCGTCTGCGCATCGCCCGTCCAGTGCGCGCGGACGATAACGATGCGCTCGCCTTCGAAGCGCGCCGCGCGCGCAATCAGCGCGCCTGCTTCGCGGTCGAGCAGCTCGGCGCGCGGGCGCAAACTTGAGGCCAAGGCTGCAAGCCGCATCGGGTCAAAGCCGGCCTGTTCGAGCGCCGATAAACGTGACCGCACACGCGCGCGCGCAAACGCTGTGTCGGTATTGGCAGGGTCGTCGATCCAAGCCGCGCCGCGCGCCTGCAAGAACGCGCGCAAATGCTCGCGGCGCGCGCCGAGCAAGGGCCGCGTCAGCACAATGCCCCGCCCTTCCGGCCACACCGGCGCGTGCGCCATCGGGGCAATGCCGGCAAGACCGCGCCAGCTTGAGCCCGCGGCGGCGCGCATCAACATTGTTTCGGCCTGGTCGTCGGCGGTATGGGCCACGGCGATGATTCTGGCGCCGTGGCGGCGCGCCGTTTCGCACAACGCGCGATAACGCGCAGCGCGCGCTGCTTGTTGCGCGCGTTTGGCCCCGCCAGGCCAAGCCAGCGTCACCAAGTCAGCGGCGACGCCGAGCACACCGGCGAAGTCTTGGGCGCTGTGCGCGTCCTTGGCCGAGCCCGCCCGCAGCGCGTGGTCAATGACAACCGCGCGCAATCGCGCCGGCCCGAAGCGCTCGACCAGCAGATGCAGCAGCGCCGTGGAATCGCCGCCGCCAGACAACGCAATCAGCAAGGGTCCATCGCCCGCCGCCGTTTCGGCGCGCCCCATCGTCACCCGATCGAGCATCGCGCCGTCTCAGGCTTGGCAATTGAGCGCGCGTGCTTCACGGGCGGCGAGGTCGCGCACATTGCGCGGCGCGTTAGGGTGGCGCGTGGCCAGGGACGCCCAAGCGCCGCAGGCTTGACGGGTTTGACCGAGCCCGGCGAGCGCCATGCCGAGACGCACCTGTGCTTCCGGCGCGCGCGGGCCGCTGGGCGCCGCTTGCAAATACTGAACGAAGTTCGCCGCCGCATCCTGGTAGTTATTGCGCGCCAATAGCGTGAACGCGAACCAGAAGCGCGCGTCGGCGGCGGTTTCCGCGTTGGGGAAGGCTTGCAGGAATTGCCCAAACGCCGCTTCCGCTTCGGCGTTCCTGCCGGCGACAAGCAATTCGCGGGCATGGGAATAGCCAGCGCCCGCGTCGGCCGGCGCCAAGGGCGGGGCCGGTCGCTCGGCCGCTGGCGCCTCGCCGCCGCCTTGCGACAACGATTGGTTGACCCCAGCGAGTTCGCCAACCAAACCACGCAAACGCTGCACTTCGCGCTGCGCCTGCAGCAGCTCGAATTGAAGCCGCTCGTTCTGGGCGGTCGCATCGCGCAGCTGCGATTCCAGCGCCTCGATGCGATCCTGGCGCACGTCGGCTTGGCCATAGGCTGGCGGCGGCAATTGGGTCTGCGCAAAAGCCGCCGGGCCAAAAACAAGACCGGCCGCGGCTATGCACGCCACGAGCCGGCTTGGCGCAAGTTCTGTTGAAGACGAATCCATCATCGGCGCACCCTGCCGGCCGGCTCGGGCCAAATTACGGCGCGGGCGCGGTTTAGGACACCGCGCCCGCGACGATTTGGGTGTGGGAATTGCGGTTAACGCTCCAGGCTTCTTCGTTGGCGCGCGGATCGAGCGGACGTTCCTTGCCGTAAGATGCGGTTTCGACGCGGTTGGAGGTGACGCCCAGCGAGACCAAATAGTCGCGCGCGGCGGCGGCGCGGCGGGCGCCCAGAGCGAGGTTATACTCGCGGGTGCCGCGCTCGTCGCAATTGCCGGCGAGCAAGATGCGCACGTTCGGATATTGGCGCAGCCAGGCGGCCTGGCGTTCCAGCACCGAGCGCGCTTCCGGGGTCAGGTCGAAGCGGTCATAGCCGAAGAACACACGGTCACCGACCGAGACGCGGAAATCCTCCACCGATCCGGCGACCGGGCCCTGGGGC
>Ga0247727_10017000_pt1 | contig 11643 bp, 4 predicted proteins | sample WisWelCaveWW1625_FD_202498 | JGI IMG/M metagenome (GOLD analysis project Ga0247727, IMG submission 202498) | Biofilm microbial communities from Wishing Well Cave, Virginia, United States - WW16-25 | ecosystem: Environmental > Aquatic > Deep subsurface > Groundwater > Cave microbial mat | place... | reverse complement strand
GTGAAGGGCGCGAGCGCGGCGAAGGTCAGCAGGAAGAGTATTGGAACGAATGACGCTAAATTCAAAATTCTAAATTCTAAATTCAAACGCGCCATAGGAATTTTGAATTTAGAATTTAGAATTTTGAATTCAGTTGAAACTTGCATCATGCCAAAGGTGAACAATATTCCCCCCGCGCCAATCGCCGGAAACAACAGCCGCCCTTGCGACGCGAGTGTCAGCATCGTCCAGCGCATTAGCGCGAGAAAAATGATCGCGAGCCAGAGCGCGGGCAACGCGAGCAAGCGCGGCAACGCGCGGCGCGCAATCCCGATCAGCAAGCCGATTGCCGCGAGCAGGGTGAACACGTCGAGCGCGACATACACCCAATCCGGCGCGATGATATTCACGCCGCCGAAATTGCCCCAGAAAGAAATGCGCAGTCCTTGAAATTCATTCAGCAATGCAATCAGCGTCGCCGGCTCTCGGCGCGCGCCGGCAATCGCGACAAAAACGTTCAGCGCGAGCGGATCGCCGTAGAGAAAATAATTGCGCGCATACCACCAACCGGCGATGAGGATGACGCTGAGCGCGGAAATGAACATGCTCACCCACAGACGCGGGGGCGCGGGGGCGCGGGGACGCGATGATTTCTTTTCTCCACGTTTCCGCATCTCCGCTTGTGCGCGTCTGTGTTCCCAGAGTAAGAAAATGAAAACAACTCCGGCGACTATTAACAGTCCCAGATTGCTCACTTTGGTCAACACCGCAAAGCCAAGAACGACACCCAAGAAAACAAATCGCGTGAGAGACGCGCCGCGCGTGATCAGCCGCGTAAGCAAAAGCATTGCCAGCGTCGCGAGCATTACGGCGAGGTTGTCATTATTCACCGACGCGCTGATAAAAAGAAACATCGGGTTGAACGCGACGAACGCGGCGGATGCGGCGGCAAGTTTTTTGTTCGGAATGTCATTGCGAGCGATTTTCGCGAAGCACTCTCCATTGCGTCTTGGGGATTGCTTCCCCTTCTCTTCGCTCAGGGTCGCAATGACAGAGGCGTTGCCGATTTCCAGCGCGAGAAAATACGTGAGCGCGACGGAAAGCGCGGAGAGGAAGATGGAGAAAAAGCGAATCAGATGCACGGCAAGCGTCGTGCCTTGCCACGGAAAATTTTCCGCGCTCGTGTGGACGACGAGATTCTTGTTGCCGGCTAAAAGCGGAATGCCGATGATCGCGTGTGGATTGAGCCAGCGGCGTTCCGCGAGGTCGCGCGTGTCAATCCAAAACGTCAACGCCGCGCTGAGCGCGTAATAGAGCGGCGGCTGTCCGCCTTCTTGTTCCCACAGTGTTTTGATCGTCGGGTCTTGAATCGGCAAGCCGCGCCCGCGCGCGATATTTTCGACGACCGGATAATGCCACACCTCATCGCCGGCTTCGAAAATCGGCGTAACGATGGAGTAAGTCGCGGCAAGCAGAACAAACGCGGACAAAATCGCGGCGAGAAATGGATGCGCGCGCAAAATGTTCATTGAACGATGCTCACCGTTTCAATCATTATCGCGTCGCCAATTGGTTGTCCGTGCGCGTCAAAGATAGCGAGGCGTTGCAACGTTTGCAAATCGTACATCCCGATTTCCAAACGATAATTGCCCGGCGGCGCGTCCGCCGGGATCGGCAAAATGATTCCATCCGCCACCGGCAAATCCACGCGCCACGCGCTCGTCGGCAAATTGCCGCGCCGGGGCGGGCTGTCCACGCTCGCGATCATTTTGCCGTTGGCATCAACGAGATGGACAAAGACGGTATAATCTTTTTCAACACGCGCGCGCGCGCGCCAATACAACAGCAACGCGAACGGCTCGCCGCGCGCGACGCGGCTCGCGGAATAATCGAACGCGTCGAGCGCGAGCGCGTCGCCGAAGCGCGCCGGCAACGCGTTCTGCGCGCGCAATGCCGCGTCTTTCTCGACGCGGATCGTCTGCCAAATTTTTTCCGCGTCTTGATACGCGATCAATGCCGCGCGCGCATCGCGCCAGCGAATAATATGATCGCGATCGGTGCCGTACGCGGTCGCGTTCGCGCCATAGCGCAAAAAGAGCAAGCCGTTAAGGTCCGGCGTCGGAAACGGCGGCTCGAAGAAATAGACCAGCGTGCCCGGCTCTACCGCCGGGTGTTTTTGAAAAATCGCGCGGAATTGCACGCGCGCCTCGCGCGCGGTTCCACTAAAATTGACCGCGAGCTCATTCACCGCCGCGCCGTTATTCAGCAGAACGAGCATCAGCAAGCCAACCGCGATCAGCCGCGCCGCGCGCGCGGGTTTGATCGCGCCGAAAATTTTCTCAAACACCAGCGCATAGCCGACCGCCGATGCCATTGCCGGCAAATAAAGATACCGCGCGCGCGCAATCGGAAACGGCAAGACCACCAGCAAAGTGAGCAGGGCGAACGCGGCGAAAAAAAGCGCGACGCGCTCGCGTCGCCAGAACGCGTAAAGCAAAAATGCCGCGAGCGCGACGATCCACAGCGCGCCCAGCGGGGGCGCGAGCGAAAAAGGAAACGCGAGCCACGTCAGATATTCCGTCAGCGTCGAAAGTTGAAATTGATTCACGCCATAACCGAGTTGCGTCGTGAACAAGCCGCGCGTCAACACGTTCCATTCGAGCGCGAGATAAATCGGCAACATCAAAAAAAACGGCGCGTAGCGGCGGACAAGCGCGCCGAATGCCATCGGTCGGGCGACGACGAGGCGATCAAGGAGCAAAAGCGCGAGCGGCAAGGTCGCCGCGACTTCTTTCGTCATCAGCGCGGCAATGAAGGCGGCAAACGCGAGAACGAAATCGCGCCGCGCGCCGCGTTCGAGATAATTCAGCCAGAACCAGAGCGACGCGAGAAAAAAGATGGCAACCAACGGATCCACGACCGCGGGCCAAAAAACGGCGAGCGAAATCACCGGCAAGGTAACGTACAACAACGCCGCGATGAATGCGACGCGCGTTTGGCGCGTCAGCCGCGCGGTGAACACAAAGAGCCAGAACGCGTTGACGAGATGCAAAAAAAGTTGAAGCAGATGATAACCGCGCGCTTCGCCGCCCAAAAGCGCGAACGCGGCGCGCCATTGCAACCCTTGCAACGGGCGATACCACGCGATTTGCGCGCGCGGGTCAAAATAGTACGCGAGATAATCCGCTAAACCGAGTCGCCCCGCGAGATCGAGGAACGAAAAATCGTCGGTCCAAAATCCGATCTCGAGCGCGGGGTTGTAGGCAAGGAATCCGGTAGCAACCAGCGTGGCAAGTACCCACACCCTCTGCCGCCTCCCGAACCCATTTGCAAAATTCATTCGCCGATCCTCAAAGATTCAATGGTGATGTGATCGGAGTTGTCCGGCAATTCGAGATGTTCGCGGGTTGCCGCGTCCACGATTCCAATCTCCAGCCGCCAATTGTTCGCCGCGCGCGCGGAGGCAGTTGAAATTTGCAACGCATCCACAACCAACTCCCCCGGCGTCCAGCGCCGCGTCGGCGCATTGCCCCGGCGCGGCGCGCTTTCATATTGCGCAACACGCTCGCCGCTCGCGTCGAGCAAATGCGCGAACACGCTGTAATCGCGATCCATCGGCTTGAGCGCGCGCCAATACAGCAAAAGCAAAAAGGCATCGCCGCGTTTCACGTCGGCGCGGACGAGTTCGTAACCTTCCAAAACAATCGCGTCGCCAAACCGCGCCGGCAATGCCGGCGAAATGCGCGCGGTGGATTCTTTTTCGACGCGCTGTTCAAATTGATTGCCCTGCTCGTCAAAGTAATACACGCGCGCGAGCGGGTAATCGCGCAGGCGCGCGGGGCTGTTCGAATCGGTCGCGTTCACATAGACGCGCGGTCCGTAATGCGACAAAATCATTCCCGATAAATTCGGTCCTGGCACCGGCGGATAAAAGAAATAGAGCAATGTTTCTGCCGGCAACGTCGGATGCGCTTGCCGAATATTGCGGAACGGCACGCGGCTGACGCGCGCCCATTCCGCGAACCCTTGCGCGCTCGCATGCACCATTGATCCACTCAAGCCGCTGATGGCAACGATCGCCAATGCCACGCTGATGCGCGCCCATATGCCGTTCAGTTTGTCCCACAACTCGACGGTGGCGGCGGCAAACAGAATCGCAAATATCGCCATTGGCAAATAGAGAAATCGCGTGGCGACAAACGGGAACGGCGCGACAGGCAAAACAAGAATTATAGCAACTGCCGCGATGAACAACGCGCCGCGATTTTTTTTGGCGATGATCAGCCAACTCAAACTCAGCGCGACCGCGCCCAGCCCCAAATAACTCCACGGCGCTACAAATCCCCATGGGAATGCGACCCGCGCGAGGTACTCGACCAAGTTCGATAGAATTCCCATAATGCTTGGCGAGTACCCTTCGCGCGAGATGAGAACACTGCGGCTCAACGTGATGTACTCAAACGGGGCGTAAGCGAGCAGGACAACGCCAAACCAGAAATAACGTTGCAGAAATTCCCGCCACCGGAGAGGACGAGCCAAGAGCAAGCGATCCACCAGAAAGAGAATAGGCGGGAGAACGACGGCGAGTTCTTTGATCAGCAACGCGACGGCAAAAAAGAAAATCGCGAGCCAATAGTCACGCCGACTATTTTTTTCGAGGTGCCCGATCCAATACCAGATTGCGGGCAGGAACACAATACCAACGTGCGTGTCCACCACCGCAGGCCAAAAGACGGCTACCGATCCAGTTGGCACGGTGGCAAATGTGAGCCCGGTGATGAACGCAAGCGTCTCGTGGCGCGTAACGCGGCGTAAGATGGCAAATAGTATCAACACATTTGCGACATGGAAGAGAACCAGTGGCAGGTGGTACCAGAAGAAATTGTTACCAAACACTCGGTACTCGATGCCCCACATTAATCCGAGCACAGGACGATACGCTGCCGTTTGGACGCGTGGGTCAAGGTTTTTGATCAAGAGTTCGTCAAACGTCAGTCGCCCGGCAAGATCAAAAAAACTCCAGTCATCGCCGTACAAACCCAAATTTAGCGCGGGCAAATACGCGCCGAGCGCGGCGACTGCCAAAATCAAAGCCAGCCAGTATTGCCATTTCAATTTCATTCGAATCACTCTTGAAGAAACTTGACCATTGCCAGTAGCGCCACCATGCTAATGAGACTGACGACTATACCCAAGGAGAAAGATGCCGGCTGAAATTCAAAAACGACTTTATACTCCCCCGCCTCCACATACACCGCGCGAAAAAGAAAATCCGCGCGCACAATCGGCGCCGCTTGTCCATCCACGCGCGCGACCCAACCCGGATACCACGTATCCGCCAAAACCAAATAGCCGGGCGAATCCGTGCGCGCGCGCACGACGACGCGCTCGGCATTATACTCGACAATCGTCGCCTCGCTCAACGCCGGCGCGCCCGCCGATGCCGCGAGCGGCTTGCCCTCGCTCAACAGCGCGATCTGCTCCGCGCGAAAATTCGCGTCGCGCATTCGCGCGAGCACTTGCGCGTCCTCCACGATCTCCGCCTCATGCGCGATGAACGCGCGCGGCAACGCATTGCGATTTTCCCACACCGAAACAAGATGACTCTTGAAAACCAGGTCGAAATCATTTCGCCGCGCGAGCGACGCGAGCGAAAGCATCCGCACGGCATCGCCCAGCGCGACGCGCTCGATCGTCAAGTCGCCGGCGGGCAAAAACGATTGCGCGCGCACTGCGACGATGTTCGCCGGCGCGAAATCAAATCGCGCGATGTACTTGCGTCCCTCAAACGCGCGCCCGACCGCACTATGGAACGCGCTAAACGCCATCGCCGCCGCGGGTGCGCGATGCTGAACGTTCGCGCTGACCGTGTGCATCCAATCGGCGGTTTCGATTCCCAAACGCAAAGGCAGACCGCGCGTCTCGCCGTTTGTCAATTCCACGATCACTTCGCCGGCGAGAAATCCATCCGGCAAATTGCGCGCGTTGTCCGCAAAAGAAACGATTTCGACGCGCGTCGCGGCTGTCGGCGGAATGTCAATTCGCTCGTTCAAAACATCCACGCCATACGACGCGAACGGCTCACCAGTGTGCGGTTCGAGCGGTGCGAGATAATAACGCACATTGAGCAGACTGAGCATCGCCGGCGACATTGCGCGCAAGTAATTGAAATTTCTTTTCAGTATCAGCGCGACGTACGCCTCCGCGCTCTCTTTGCCGTACACCAGCGCGCGATTCTTCGTCAGCCCCGCGCGCATCGCCGCGAAATTTTCTTGCAGCGCGCGGTCCGCCAACACGCGATACGGTCGCGCGTCTTTGCTCAGCGCGCGCACCGTGTTCGGAATTGCCATCATCTCCGCCGGCGCAATCGTCGCATTCACGCCGGACGCGAGCGGCGCGGCGAACGCGGTGAGATCGAAAATCACGATGCCGAGCGCCAGCGCGGCAAACGCCCGCGCGGTCAGCCAGCGCCGCCACGCGGCAAAACCGAGCGCGAGCGCGCCGAGCCAAAGAATAATCGGCAGAACCGCCCAAGCGTCGAGCCAAAAATCCACCGATTGCGCGCGCGTCAACGCCAGCGCGCCCGCGATCAATGCGGCAAAAATCGCCGCGAGAATTATTTCGGCGCGGCGCGCGCGCGGCGCGTGGTTCAAACGCGCGAGCAAATCGTTCAAGCCCATCGCCGCGAGAAATGCGACGGCAAAGGTAAAGAGCAAAAGAAATCGCGCCGGCACGCGAAAGATATTCAAGAGCGGAATTTGAAACAGCAGGCGCGCGAGCGGCGTGTAACTGCCGAGCGCGGCGACGAGCGCAAACAACGCGAACGCGGCAAAAAAAATCACGCGCCGATCGCGTTTCGCGAAAACCGCGAACAGCGCGAGCGCGAGCGGCAGAACGCCGACATAGCCCCAATATTCCGGTAACACGTACAACGGATTGCCGAGCGAGGGCGGTGCGATGAATTGCGCGAGCGCGGCAGGGTCAAGCGAATAACTCGCAAAGAATTCTTCGCTCGGCTCGCGGATGGACTGGCTAACCAATTCGAACATCGGAAGCAATTGCGCGGCGGCAATTCCCGCGCCGAGCGCGGCGCTGGCAACGACGAACGCGAACGGCTTGATGAACACACGCGCATTGATTTTGCCGGCGAAAAAAGGGTGCGCGATGCCAACCGCCGCGTACGCGATCAGATTGTAGAGCGCGATCTGCGGCTTGCCGGCGAGGAGCATCAGCCCAATTGCGGCCGACGCGGCGACAAACCAAATGCGCGCGCCGCCGCGCAAATATTTGAGTTGGAAAAACAAAAGCCACGGGAGCCACGCGGCGGACGCAATCAGCGGCGGGTGAATCATCTGCGCGAGAAAAAAGCCGCTGAACGAAAACGCGAACGCGGCGAGCAACGCCGCCGGCGCGCGCAGAGCGTGCGCGCGGCAAAATAAATACATGCCGATTCCCGCCCACGCGTAATGAAAAATAATCGAGTAGTTGAACGCGAGCGGCATCGGCAAAAAACGGTGCAGAAATAAATTGAGCGGATAGAGCGCGCCGATTTCGCCATCGGCGAAAAGCGGAAAGCCCGCGCCGATGCCCGTCGTCCACAGCGGCAGGCGATTTTCGGAGAGCGCGCGCGCGTACTCGAGACGGTTCGGATAAAAAAGCGTATAGAGATCGCTCGCGCCAAAAACGCCTTGCCCCAGCGTCGCCGGCAAAAAAAACAGAAACGGAAACGCGGCAAGGAAAAAAAGCGCGCGCGCGTCGGCGGAGGCGATTATGCGTGTGAAAACTTTATTCATCCGCGCCGCCCGATCCAAATCGCCGCCGCGAGACTCGCGATCGAGATCGCCGCGCCCCACAGCAACGACGCCGGAACATATTCGAACACGACTTCCGACTCGCCCGCGCCGAGCGGCACCGCGCGGAAAATATAATTCGCGCGCAAAATCGGCGCGGCGATGCCGTTCACCGTCGCGCGCCAGCCCGGATACCATGTGTCCGCGAGCACGAGATAGCCGGGCGCAGACGTTTTCGTTTTCACGACCACGCGTTCGGGTTTGTATTCGATGATCGTCGCGTTCGCGTTCGCCGACGCATCGTCTAGCGCGGGCATCGGATCGGCATCGCTCAAGAACACCATTTGATCGGGTCGAAAATCCGGCGCGAGCATGCGCGCGAGCATCTGCGCGTCGTCCGCGCGTTCCGCGCGTTGAACAACGTAGGCACGCGGCAACGCACTCCGATTTTTCCAGACCGCGACGGTGTGGCTCATAAAAACAAGCTCGAGATCATTTTTGCCGGCGAGCACGGCGAGCGATTGCGCGCGCCCGGCATCGTCAATCAACCGGATGCTTTCGATCCGCAACCCATTCGCCGGTAAGTTGGATTGGACGCGGATCGCTTGAATGGTCGCGCCGGCGGGCGCGACCGCCACGCGCGCGCGATATTTACTGCCGGTAAATTCATAGCCGAGCGCGCTCAAGTACGCCGGAAAATCAATCGCCGCCGGCGCGCGATGCGCGACCGCGCGCGTCCGCGCAAAACCGGCATGCGCCCAATCCGCCGTCTCGATTCCTAAACGCAGCGGCGCTGTGATCGTCGTTCCATCCGGCTTTTGCAAAAGCAATTCGCCGGCGAGGAAGCCGTCCGGCAAATCGAGCGTGTTGTCCGTATACGACACAATCTCGATCTGCGCGACGCGCGTCGGCACAATGCGCGCGAATGACGCCAGAAAACCGGCAGAGATTCCAAAGACCGGATCGGTTGGTTCGAGTAAAGAATCGCGCGGCGGAAACGCCGGCGCTTGGAGCGGCACAAAATAATAGCGCAGATTCGCCGCGTTCATCATCGCCGGCGTCAGCGCATCGAAATATTCTTGATAGCGCGCGAGCGGCAAGCCCGGATAAATATTGAAACTCGCCGCGCCGAACACCAGCGCGCGATTCGGCTGAAGCGATGAGAGCGCCGCCGCGTCCGACAGATGATCATTTGCTTTTGACACGCTTCGATCCGGCGGCAAGCCATCCTCGATCACGCGCAGAGAACGCGGCGCGGCGGCGAACGTCGCCGGCGGAGCCAGCGCGCTGACCGTCGAGAGGAACGGCGCGCCGAACGCCGCGAGATCGAGCGCGGTCGCGCCGATCAAAATCGCGGCGAGCGTTCCGCGCGCAAGGCGCGCGCTAAAAATCAGCGCGCCGATAGAGATCAGCGCGAGCGCCGGCGGCAAATATTGCCACGCCGTCAGCCAAAAATCCCAATCCTGCTGATGCGCGAGCAGAATGACGGTGATCAGCGCGGTCCCCACAAAAATTTTCGCGGCTGTTTCGCCGCGCGCATTTTGCGGCTTGGCGCGCGTCAGCAGTTGCTCACACGCGAACGCGGCAAGCATCGCCGCGCTGAACGCAAACAGCAAAAGAAAACGCGCCGGCGCGCGAAAGCGATTCGCCAGCGGGACGTTGTATAACAGCGCATGCAACGGGGTCGCGTCGCCGAGCGCGAGGACCAGTGAAAGCAATAGCGCGATCAGCAGAAATCCAACCCGCCGATCGCGTTGAAAAAAAATCGCGCAGAGCGCGAGCAACAGCGGCGCGAATCCGACATAACCCCAGAATTCGATATTGGCATTGAAGGGTCCGCCATTCGCGAACGGCGCCATCAATTGAATCAGACGAAACGGTTCGAGCGTATAACTCGCGAAAGCCGCCGGCGACCATTCTTGCTGGCGCGCGGACAGGCTCAGCAATTCGAGCAAAGGCAAAAGTTGAATCGCGGCGATGCCAACGCCGCACGTCGCCGGCAAAAGTGAAACCGCGCGGGCGGCGAAAAAAATTTTCCCATCCCGCGGCTTCGCCGGCGCGGTCGAGAAATGAATGTCGCAGAGAATCGCGGCGGTATAGAGAAGCAGAATGATGAATGCGATCTGCGGATGCCCGCCGACGATCACGCCCGCGACCGCGAGACTCTCCGCGACAAACCACCGCCCGCGGCGATCGCGTTCGCGTTGCTCGCGCAAAAAAAACAGCCACGGCAACCACGCCGCCTCGACGATAATCGTGAGGATCTGAAAACGCGCAAGGAAAAAACCGCCGAACGCAAACGCAATGCCGGCGAGCAACGCGCTCGGCGTCGAAAGCCGCGCCGCGCGCGCGAACAAAAACATTCCGACCGCCGCCCACGCGAGATGCCCAAGAATCGTGTACGAGATTGCGAGCGGAACCGGCAGAACACGATACAAAATCCAGTTCACCGGATACAGCGCGCCGACTTGCGATTCCGCGAGCAATGGAAAACCGCCTTGCAGATCCGGCGTCCACAGAGGAAGTTGTCCCTCCGCTAATCGCCGCGCCAGTTCAATCTGGATCGGATAAAAAAAACGCGGCAGATCGCCCGCGCTAAAAACGGCTTGCCCGAGCGTCGCCGGGAAAAAATAAATGAACGGCGCGAGCGTCAGCGCGAGCAACGCAATGCCGTCCGTTGAGAACAGACGCGCGCGCAAAGTCTGCTTCAGTTGCATTCGCACCGTAACCCTTCCAGCGTCGAACAATGGCTCAATACCTGAATGGACTGAATTTCAATTTCCGCCGGCGCGTCGACGGGATCGAGCCGCAAGCGCGTGATGCGATCATCAAGAAAAAGTTTGTTGGTCTGCGCGAGATTGACGCGATACGTTCGCCACGCGCCGTCGGCTTGCACATCGAAATCCGCCGCGAGCGTCGGCGAAAAATCCGTTTGCGCGGCAGTGAGCCAAAAGATTTGCGCGCGCAAACGCGGCACAGCGGCACGCACGCGCATCGTAATCACAATGTCGCCGAGCGCGAGCGCGGCTACATCGAAGAAGGGACTGCCCAGGTACGGATCGTTGCCGTCCGCGCGCGCGCGCAACGCGCCATTCTCGACGCGCCAATCCGCGAGTTGGTGCCACGGCTCCCACCCCTGCGCGTCGCGCGCAAATTTCCATTCGAGCGCGGTTTTTTCAAAACTCGCACAACGCGCGCGTTGCGCGAGCGCGTCGGCGATATCTTGGCGCGGCAAGACGCGGCGATGATCCACCAAAAAGAAAAATGTCCGGTCGCGTTTATCCAGCCAGAGCGGAAAACGCTCGCCGCGATAAATTTGCAATTGCGGATTCGCGTACGCCAGCGCGAGCGCGGAGGCAAAGCCGGAGCGAAAAACGAGGATGTCGTTCGGCAATTTGTCCGGCACACCAACAAACGCCAAACGCGCGTCCGGCGCGAGCGCGGGCTGCAATTCTTTGACGCGCGCGACAATCGCACCGGCGACCTCAGTCGCGCGGCGATATTCGCCCGCCCCATTCAAAGTCGCCGCCGCGTACAGCGCAATCAGCGCGACCGGCGCGCCTACGCCAAGCGCACGCGGAATTTTTGCCGCGAGCCACGCGTCCAACGCGCTCGCCGCGACGAGCGCGACGCCGAACGACGCGAGATAAAACGAATAATCGCTCGCGTTCGTCGTGATCGTCAGCGCATAGGTCACGGGAATCCACGCGACGCCAAACAAAATTTCGCGCCGCGCGCGCAACGCGAACGCGAGCAAACCAACGACGAACAGCAAGCCCACGCGCAGTTCGGCATTCGTTTCGCTCACGAACGGATGGAACGCGTTGACGAAAATCGCGTCGATCCAAAAGCCGAAACCCTCGCCCAGAAAATC
>Ga0247727_10016999_pt1 | contig 11644 bp, 11 predicted proteins | sample WisWelCaveWW1625_FD_202498 | JGI IMG/M metagenome (GOLD analysis project Ga0247727, IMG submission 202498) | Biofilm microbial communities from Wishing Well Cave, Virginia, United States - WW16-25 | ecosystem: Environmental > Aquatic > Deep subsurface > Groundwater > Cave microbial mat | place... | reverse complement strand
AGGCGCTCGGCCAGCCGATCGTGGTCGACAACAAGCCTGGCGCCGACGGCGCCATCGGCGCGGTGGACGCGATGCGGGCGGCGCCCGATGGACACACCATATTCCTCGCCACCAACAGCCCGCTCTCAGCGGCGCCGCACCTGAAGAAAACTCTGCCTTACCACCCGATCAACGACTTCACGCCGATCAGCTTCGTCGGTAATTACACGTTTTTCATCGTCGTCCACCCGAGCGTGCCGGCGAAGTCGCTGGCGGACTGATCGGCTACGCGCGCGCCAACCCGGGCAAGCTCAACTACGCCACCGGCAACACCACCTCGATCGTCTCCACCGCCATGTTCGCCACCCTGGCCAAGATCAGCATGCAGCACATTCCCTACAAGACCGAGCCGCCGGCAATCACCGATATCCTGTCGGGCCAGGTTCACCTCATGTTCAGCTCGTACTCCACGGTCGCCCCGCACTTGCAGGCCGGCAAGCTGCGCGCCCTGGTCACCACGCTGCCCGAGCGCAGTCCACTGCTTGCGGATGTGCCATCCATCCTGGAGGCTGGCTTCCCGAAATTCCCGATCGTGCCCTGGGCCGGCATGGTCGGCCCGTCAAAAATGCCGAAGGAAGTCGTCGAGCGCCTCAACCGCGAGCTGAATGGGGTCCTGAAGCGGCCCGAGGTGCGCGAGAATCTTGCCAAGCAGGCGTTCGCGCCGCGGGGGTCCACGGCCGAGGAAATGGCCGCCTACGTGAAGGAGCAGCTCGAAGTCTGGGGCAAGGCGATCCGCGACGCCGGCATTCAACCGGAGTAGTCACCCGCCCGCAGGGCGGCGCCCAGCCGATCAGCGGGCTCCAGGCCGGAAAGGCTGCGCAGCCAGGTGAGTTGGCGTTTGGCGAGTTGGCGCGTTGCGGCAATTCCTGCGTCGCGCATTTCCCTTTCATTGCATTGTCCTTCGAGGAATTTCCAGACTTGCCGGTAACCGACGCAGCGCATGCTCGGCAGCTCCGCGGACAACCGGAATTTCTTCCTGAGAATCTTCAATTCGTCCACCAGGCCCGCATTCAGCATGCGGTCGAAGCGCTCGGCGATGCGGCGGTGCAGGTCGGCACGGTCCTGCGGCACGATGGCAAAGGCCTTGAGCTCGAAAGGCAACGAAGCCTTGACGCCGAGCTGCAATGCGGAGATCGGTTTGCCGGTTATGCGGAAGACCTCCAGCGCCCGCTGGATGCGCTGGGCGTCGTGCGGCGGCAGACGCTTTGCGGTGGCCGGATCGACCGTCGCCAGTTCGGCATGCATGGCCGGCCAGCCCAAGCGCGACGCCTCTGCATCGATCGCTGAGCGCACGGCGGGATCGGCAGACGGCAGGTTGTCGAGTCCCATCGCAAGCGCCCGGTAGTAGAGCATCGTGCCGCCGACCAGCAGGGGGATCCGGTTTCTGGAGAGAATTTCTTCGGCCGTGCGAATGGCGTCGGTGCGGAAGCGCGCCGCCGAGTAACTCCCGGTCGGCTTGACGAGGTCGAGCAGATGGTGCGGCACGTGCTCGCGCTCCTCGCGTGTCGGCTTCGCGGTGCCCACATCCATGTCCCGGTAAACCTGCCCGGAATCGACGCTGACGATCTCGATCGGCAGTTTCTCGGCGAGCCGCATGGCGAGCGGCGACTTGCCGCTCGCCGTTGGGCCGAGCAGAACATAGGCGGTGCGCTTCGCGGCCACTAGCGGCCGCCGGTCACGTCCAGGATCGCGCCGGTGGAGTAGGACGCTTCGTCCGAGAGCAGCCACAAGACGGCGCGCGCCACCTCCTCGGGCTCGCCGCCGCGCTTCATCGGGATGTTGTCGCGCAGGCGTTCGATACGGTCGGGCTCGCCGCCCGCGGCATGGATGGCGGTATTTACGAAGCCGGGGCGCACGCAGTTCACGCGAATACCCTCGCCGGCAAGCTCTTTTGCCAGGCCGATCGTCATGGTGTCGATCGCGCCCTTGGAGGCAGCGTAATCCACGTATTCACCTGGAGAGCCCAGGCGCGCGGCGGCCGAGGAAATGTTGACGATTGCGCCACCCTTGCCGCCATGCGTCGTCGACATGCGCTTGATCGCCTCGCGCGCGCAAAGGAACGGACCGATGATGTTGGTGGCGAACATGAGTTGCAGGCGCGCCGCATCCATCGCCTCCACGCGCGACTGCCGCGTGACGATGCCGGCATTGTTGACCAGCGCGCTGAGCGGGCCCAGCGAGCGGTCGGTCTCCTGGAACAGGCGCAGCACGTCCGCTTCGGAGGCGACATCGCCCGGCACCGCGATCGCGCGCCCGCCGTCGTTTCTGATGTCATGCACGACGGCGTCCGCCGCGTCGCGGTCGCGCAGGTAGTTGACGCAGACCGCGTAGCCGCGCGCCGCGGCGAGGCGCGCGGTGGCGGCGCCGATGCCGCGGCCGCCGCCGGTGACGATCATGACCCGGGACTGGTTCACGGCGCGCTCATTGGCCGCGCAGGAACAGGCGGTCCAGGTCCGTCATCGTCAACTGGTACCAGGTCGGGCGGCCGTGGTTGCAGCTGCCGGAGCGCTCGGTCTGCTCCATTTCACGCAACAGCGCGTTCATCTCTGTCACCGTCAGCGCGCGGTTGGCGCGCACCGCAGCATGGCAGGCCATGGTGGCGAGCAGTTCGTTCTGCCGCGCCGCAAGGACCTCGCTTGCGCCGTATTCGCGGATCTCCCTGAGCAGCTTGCGCGTCAGCCCGGCGATGTCGCCGCCTGCGAGCAGCACAGGCGCGGCGCGCACCGCGAGCTCGTTCGGCCCCGAGACGCTGGTCTCAAGGCCCAGTGTCTCCAGCGCCTCGCCGTTCTCTTCGGCGGTGGCGATGTCGAGCGCGTCGGCGGCGAGCACTGCGGGCACCAGCAGGCTCTGGCGCGCGACCGCGCCGGCATCCAGACTCGTCTTGAGTTTCTCCATGACGATGCGCTCGTGCGCGGCGTGCATGTCCACCAGCACGAGGCCAGCCTCGTTCTGCGCCAGGATGTAGACACCATGCAGTTGCGCAAGCGCGTAACCGAGCGGAGGCGATTTCTCGGTGACCGGCAGAGTACCCGCAATGGCTGATGACATGAATGTTTGATAAGCCTGTGCAGGTTGGGCAAGTTGAAAGCCCTGCTGCATTCCCAATCCCGATTCCGCAGGTCTTGCATAGACGACCGGCGCCTCCCCTGCCGCGGGGGACAGAACGCGTTTGAGCGCGTGCAGGACGAACTGGTGGATGCCGCCCGAGTCGCGGAAGCGCACCTCGATCTTGGCCGGATGAACGTTGACGTCCACGCCGCGCGGGTCGATGTCGAGGAAGAGCAGATACGCCGGTTGCCGGTCGCCGTGCAGCTGATCGCGATAGGCCTCGCGCACCGCGTGCGACAGCATGCGATCGCGCACGTAGCGGCCGTTGACATACAGGTACTGCGCGTCGGCGCGCCGCAGTTTCCCTTCACGTGCCGCCTGCGGCGTACCGGCCAGGCCGTAGAGGCGCAGGCTGCCCGCCTGCGCTTCGACCGGGAAACTCGCCTCGAGGAATTCGCGGCCGAGCAGCGCGGCGGCGCGCTCGGCGAGCGGCTGCGCGCGCAGCTGCGCGGAGACGCGACCGTTGTGCTTCAGCGCGAACCCGACTTCGGGCCGCGCCAGTGCAATGCGCCGGAAGACCTCGTTGCAGTGGGCGAATTCGGTCTGCTCGCTGCGCAGGAACTTCTTGCGCGCCGGGGTATTGAAGTAGAGATCCTCGACCAGAACGGTGGTGCCAGGTGGACGTGCGGCCGGCGCCGGCTTGCCACCTTCAGCGCCGATCGTCCATGCGTGCGGGGACGCTCCTTGCTCCCGGCTGGTGATGGAGAGCCGCGCCACCGACGCGATCGAGGCGAGCGCCTCGCCGCGAAAACCCAGGGTGGCCACCCCTTGCAGCTCCTCGAGGGTGCGGATCTTGCTCGTCGCATGGCGCGCGAGCGCGAGCGGCAGGTCTTCTTTCGAGAGGCCTTCTCCGTTGTCGTCCACCTGCACGCGCTTTGCGCCGCCCTGCTCGAGCGTCACCTGGACCTCGGCGGCGCCCGCGTCGAGCGCATTTTCCAGCAACTCCTTCAGCACCGAGGCGGGCCGCTCCACCACTTCGCCGGCCGCGATCTGGCTGATCAGCAGCTCGGGCAGGATGCCGATCTTGTTGCCGCGGTGGCTCATGCCGGGAGTATATAGAATCGCGCCATGGAGCTTCTCGCTGCGGCATGGGAAATCGCGGTGCATCTGGACGTGCACCTCGCCGCGTTCGTCGTCGCGCACGGCGCCTGGGTCTACGCGCTGCTGTTCGTCATCGTTTTCATCGAAACCGGCCTGGTCATCTGGCCCTTCCTGCCGGGCGATTCGCTGTTGTTCGTCACCGGCGCGATCGCCGCGGCGGGCGGCATGGACATCGCGGCGGTGATGGCGGTGCTGGTGGTGGCGGCGCTCACCGGCGACAACGTCAACTACGCGATCGGCCGCTGGGTCGGCCCGCGCGTGTTCCACTATGAGCGGTCGCGCTGGTTCAATCCGGCCTACCTCAAGCGCGCGCATGATTTCTACGATCGCCACGGCGGCAAAACAATCATCCTCGCGCGCTTCATCCCGGTGGTGCGCACCTACGTGCCCTTCGTCGCCGGCATCGGCTCGATGCCCTACGCGCGCTACATCGGTTTCTGCATCGCCGGCGCGTTGATCTGGGTATTGTCGCTATGCGGTGCGGGCTACTTCTTTGGCAATCTGCCGGTCGTGAAGAACAATCTCAGCGTGGTGATCGGGCTGATCGTGCTGGTGTCCATTTCACCGGCGCTTTACGCCTGGCTCAAGTCGCGGTCAATTCATCGCCACCGGTGAGGGCCGGGGAGGGTGCTTGGCCAGGTAGCGCTTGATGCCGGCGAGGATCGCGCGCGCGAGCTGGTCCTGATAAACCTCGTCATTCAGGCGTTTCTCTTCGTCCGGATTGGAGATGAACGCGGTCTCCACCAGGATCGAGGGGACGTCGGGCGATTTGAGCACCGCGAAGCTCGCCTGCTCAACCTGCGCCTTGTGCAGCGCGTTCACCTGGCCCAGTTCGCCCAGCACCGCGTTGCCCAGCCGCAGGCTGTGGTCGATGGTGGCGGTCTGCGAGAGGTCGAGCAGGGTCTGCGCCAGGTACTTGTCCTTGATGTCGATGTTGACGCCGCCGACCAGGTCGGCCTCGTTCTCTTTCTTCGCCAGCCAGCGCGCGGCCTCCGAGGTGGCGCGCCGCTCCGAGAGCGCAAACACGCTCGAGCCGCGCGCGTGCGGGCGGATGAAGGCGTCGGCGTGCACCGACACGAACAGGTCTGCCTTGACATGACGAGCCTTGTCCACCCTGACCTGCAGCGGCACATAGAAATCGGCGTCGCGCGTCAGCACCGCGCGCATCTCGGGTTCGGCGTCGATGATCGCCTTCAGGCGCTTGGCGATGATCAGGGTGATGTCCTTTTCGCGCGAGCCGTGCCGGCCGCGCGCCCCCGGGTCTTCGCCGCCGTGCCCGGGGTCGATGACGATGGTCGCCATGCGCGCAACCCTCGGCTTGTCGGGGGACGCGGCGGCGTCCGGCCCGGCTTTTTCATCCTTGCGCGCGCGTTTGCTGTCGGCGTCGATCAGCGCCGCGAGCGGATCTGGCGGCACCAGCGGATAGAGGTCGAGCACGAGCCGATGGCCGTATTCGGCGATCGGCTTGAGGGTGAACACCTGCGGCTTCACGTCGGCCTTGAGATCCAGCACCACGCGCAGCACGCCGGGGCGGTTACGCCCGACGCGCAGCTTGTCGATGTACGGATCGCCGATGGCCACTTTGCCATGCAGCTCGGCCAGCGCCGGGCCGAGCTCCACGCCTTCCAGGTCGAGCACCAGGCGCTCAGGATCCTTCAGCGCGAACAGCTGGTACTTGATCTCGGATTTCGATTCCAGCGTGACGCGGGTGTAGTCCTTCGCCGGCCAGATCCTGGTCGAGACGATCTGCGCCTGCGCGGGGAGCGCACCTAGCCAGAACGCCAGTGCGACAAGGCCGACGCCCGCCAGGCTTCGCCCGCCGGCGAGCGCGCGCTCAGCGCCGCGCGGCGCGCTTCGCCCCGATAACGGAGATGGATGTCGAGGTCCGGCGGGGCGATCAGGTTCCCGGCCCGCTCCGGCCATTCGACTACGCAGAATGATTCCGCATTGAAGTATTCGCGGAAGCCGGAGTTCAGCCATTCTGATTGATCGTTGAACCTATAAAAATCAAAGTGATACAAGTTTAATCTCAAATCGGCATAAGGTTCAAGCAGCGTGTAGCTCGGGCTTTTGACCGGGCCCCGGTAGCCCAGGGCGCGCAGCAAGCCCCTGACCAGGGTCGTTTTTCCGGCGCCCAGCTCGCCGCGCAGGTACAGGGCGAGGCCGCTGCCCGCCCCGGCTGCGCAGGCCTCGCCCAGGCGCAGCGTCGCGGCCTCGTCGGGCAAACTAAGATCAGGGTCCATGGCTGCGCTCGCGGATCAAATCAAGCAGTGGGGCGCCGAACTCGGCTTCCAGGCGGTTGGCATTGCGGACGCCGATCTGTCCGCGGCCGAAGGCCGCCTCGCCGAGTGGCTCGCAATGGGATGGCACGGCGACATGGATTATATGGCGCGCCACGCCGGGCTACGCGCACGCCCCGCTGACCTGGTGCCGGGCACGTTGCGGGTGATTTCCTGCCGCATGGACTACCTGGCGGACGCGCATGGCAGCGTCGCCGAGGAACTGGCCGATGCGTCGCGCGCCCAGATCGCGCGCTACGCGCGCGGCCGGGACTACCACAAGGTGATGCGCGGCCGCCTGCGGAAACTCTGCGACCGGATCGAGGCCGCGATCGGGCCGTTCGGCTACCGCGTATTCGCCGACTCGGCCCCGGTGATGGAGGTCGAGCTTGCGGTGCGCGCCGGCATCGGCTGGCGCGGCAAGCACACGCTGCTGCTGGATCGCCAGGGGTCCTGGTTCTTCCTCGGTGAAATCTATTGCGACTTGCGCCTGGACGCCGACGCGCCGGTCGCGGACCACTGCGGCAGTTGCAGCAAGTGCATCGACATCTGCCCGACCCAGGCGATCACGGGCCCCTACCGGCTGGATGCGCGGCGCTGCATTTCCTACCTGACCATCGAGCACAAGGGCGCGATCCCCGAGGAACTGCGGCCGCTGATCGGCAACCGCGTCTACGGCTGCGACGATTGCCAGCTGGTCTGCCCCTGGAACGGCTTCGCGCGCCTGTCGCCGGAAGAGGATTTCCGGGTGCGCAATGGCCTGGACCGCGCAAGACTGGTCGAGTTGTTCGCCTGGACCGAGGCCGAGTTCGACGAGCGCATGCGCGGCTCGCCGATCCGCCGCATCGGCTACGAGTGCTGGCTCAGAAATCTTGCAGTGGGCTTGGGAAACGCGCCCACTGCGCCGGATATTGTTCTTTCTCTGAAGTCAAAAGCAAACCACCCATCCGGGCTGGTGCGCGAGCACGTCCACTGGGCACTGGCACGGCATGGCGTGGCAGCCTGACCGCCTGCTCGCGGGATTCGAGGCGCTGGAACTGGCGGCGCCCGAGGACTACGACGGCCGCGTCGTGGCGACGCTGGTGCGCCTGCCGGCCGCCGACGCGCCGCGCGGCGCAGTGCTCTACGTGCACGGCTTCATCGATTATTTTTTCCAGCGCCACATGGCCGAGCGCTTCGCCGCCGAAGGCTACGCGTTCTACGCGCTCGATCTGCGCAAGCACGGCCGTTCGCTGCTGCCGCAGCAGCGCCCGTGCTTCTGCAAAGACCTCTCCGAGTACTACGGCGACATCACGCGCGCGCTGGAGGAGATCGATGCCGATGTGCTGCTGGCAGGGCATTCGACCGGGGGATTGATCTGTTCCCTTTACAAACATCAAGGCGAACTGCGCGAGTGCGTGCGCGCGCTGTGGCTGAACAGTCCGTTCTTCGAATTCAAGGAGTCGGGCCTCGACTTGCTGAAGCTGAAGTTCGCACGGGCTTTGGGATCGCGCTTTCCCTACCTGAACAATCCAAGAGCGTTGCGCGCGGCGTACATCAGCAGCCTGCACAGGAACTGGGACGGCGAGTGGGAGTTCGATCTCTCGCTGAAACCGCTGCTCGGCTTTCCGGCCTACTTCGGCTGGGTGAGGGCGATTTTCGAAGCACAGGCCGAGGTCCACGCCGGTCTGTCGTTGCCGTGCCCGGTACTCTCCATGCACTCGGACCAGTCCGACATCGTGCTTGACTGGAAGCAGGTCGCGCGCTGGTCGCGTACGCTCGGCAAGGATGTGACCGTGATGCAGCTTCCAGGCGGACTGCACGATCTTGTCCTGTCGCGCCGCGAGATTCGCGACGAGGTATTCATGCAACTGTTCGAGTGGTTGTCCCGGACCGAAGTAAGATAGCGACCGCAGGAGCAGACCAATGAGACCCTCCGTATTGCGAATCGCCTGCTTTCTCCTCGCCCTGTGCGCGCTCAACGCGCTTGCGCAGCCCTATCCGGCCAAGCCGGTGCGCATCGTCGTCGGTTTCGCGCCGGGCGGCGGTTCGGATTTCATCGCCCGGTTGATCGCGCAGAAGCTCACCGAGCGCTTCGGCACCCAGGTGCTGGTGGAAAACCGCCCCGGGGCCGGCAGCATCCTGGGCGCCGAGGTGGTCGTCAAATCCCCGCCGGACGGCTATACGATCCTGCTGAGCTCGGCGAGCTACACTGTGAATCCGAGCTTTTACAAATTGTCGTTCGATCCCTTGAACGACGTCACGCCGATCATACAGCTCTCTCGCGGGCCATACGTAGTCGCCGTGCACCCGTCAGTGCCGGCGCGCTCGCTGCAGGAGCTGGTCGCGCTGGCTGCGCGCGAACCCGGCAAACTCGCCTATGCATCATCGGGCAACGGTGGCCACGTGCATGTGGCCACCGAGTTTTTCCTCGACACCGCGAAAATAAAGTTGCTTCACGTCCCCTACAAAGGCACCGGCCCGGCACTCAACGATACGATTTCAGGCAATGCGCAGGTGATCTTCGGCAGCGTGGCGACCGCCCTGCAGCACGTCAAGTCGGGCCGCCTGAGGGCGCTCGCGGTGACCACGCCGAAGCGCATCGCCGCGGCGCCCGACGTGCCGACAGTCGCCGAGTCCGGCTACCCTGCCTACGAGGTGACCAACTGGCACGGCCTGGTAGGTCCGAAAGGCATGCCGAAGGACATCGTCGAGCGGCTGAACCGGGAAGTAAACGAGGCGCTCAAGTCGAGCGAAGTCGAGAAGCTGCTCGCGGCTGACGGCCTCGAGCCGGCAGGCGGGTCGCCCCAGGAACTTGCCGGGATCCTCAGGGAAGAGATTGCGCGCTGGAACCGGGTGGTCAGGCAGGCGGGGCTGAAGCTGGAGTAGCGCTTTAGCAAGAGAGGGGCGTGGAAAAGCTCTCGATACGATGTATTTTTCTTGCGGCGTGCGTGCTTGCACTCGTCACCGGCAACGCGCTCGCGCAAAGCTTTCCAACGAAGCCGCTGACATTGATTTGCCCCGGTACGCCGTCCGCCGCTCTCGATAAGTACCTGCGACCGTTTGCACAAATCGCGTCCAGATACCTTGGTCAGTCGGTATTGGTAGTAAATCAACCGGGCGAGAATCAGACGGTCGGCCCGGCGACAATGGCCAGAACCGCGCGGCCCGACGGCTACACCCTCTCGATGCTTACGATAAACGCGTTTCGCGTGCCGCACATGGTGAGAGTGAATTGGGATCCACTCAAGGACTTCACGTACATCATCGGGCTCGCAGAGTTCAATTTAGGCTTAGTTGTGAAGTCTGACTCGAGATTCAAGTCCCTCAAGGACTTGGTTGATTATTCGAAGACCAATCCTGGCAGTTTTCGCTATGGTTCGCGCGCATATGGCTTTACCTCTCACCTGATCATGGAAGACTTGGGCCATAAAGTTGGTGCGAGACTGCTTCGCGTGCCGTATGGAGGTACCGCCGAATTGGCGGAGGCGTTGAATAGCGGTAGCATCTTGGCGATCTCGGACACCATCACCGAGCTGCGGCCGCACTTGGATGCTGGAGCCCTTCGCCTGTTGGTAACCTTCGGCGATCGACGTTCCCGTTGGAACGCACCTACGTCGGTGGAACTGGGGTTGGATGTCTCCGCGTATTTGCCTTTCGGCATAGTTGGGCCCAAAGGGATGGAACCGGCAGTGATCAAGCGGTTACACGACGCGTTCAATCGAGCACTGGACGATCCGGAGTACGACGAACTTCTCAAACGGCTCGACATGGTGGATTTGTACAAGTCGAGCGAAGACTACGCCGAATGGGCCGTCGATCAAATCAGATTTCAACGAGCCTTGATTGAACGCACGATTGGATTGGGCCGCGGATTGAGCAACTAGCTTCGTCTACGACTGACCGGGATGAACCACAGGGTAGCCACAGTCGCCGCCGCCCACGCCGCGTAGAGTACCGTGAACACCCACTCGGGCGCGTTGTAGTAGAGCAGGCGGTACACCCAGCGGCCGACGAAGGTTTCGGGGCGCGCGCCGCCGCGCAGCAGGTCTTCCCAGAGCGTGAGCGGGCAGGTGGCGCCTATGAGCGCTTCGGCGGCGACGAACACGATTGCCGCGAGATGCAAGTAGCGAAACCAGCGGTTGCCAATCCAGGCCCAGCCGGCCAGCGCGCCGATCCAGACGAGGAGCAGTCCGAGTACGATGAATCCGGCAATTAAAAAATGAAAAACAAGAATTGAATCAGCAAGCAATTAACTGCTACACACTTCGCGAGATGGGCCTGGCCGGGTCGGCCGACCATTCGCTCCAGGAGCCTACGTAGACGCGCGAACCCGGCAGGCCGGCGATTTCCATCGCCAGCGCGTTGTGGCAGGCGGCGACGCCCGAGCCGCAGTAATTGATGACCTCGCCGGGATTGCGGCCCGCCAGAAGCGACTCGAATTCCGTTCGCAGCAGTTCGGCGCTCTTGAAAACTCCTTCAGGGGAAAGATTGTCGTTGTTGAAGCGGTTTTTCGCGCCGGGAATGCGCCCGGCGACCGGATCGATCGGCTCTTGCTCGCCGCGAAAGCGCGCCGGCGCGCGCGCATCGAGCAGCGCCGCGCGCTTCAGCTTCTTTTCCACCCGCGCCAGGCTCGCGTGCATCGACGCCTTCGCCGCGCCGGGGTAGTGTGCCGCTTCGACTTGTGGAACTTCGGCCGTCAGCGGCCGGCCTTCGCGCTGCCATTTCGCAATCCCGCCATCGAGGACGGCAACCCGTTCGTGGCCCGCCCAGCGCAGCATCCACCACAGGCGAGAGGCCATCGCGCCCGGGCCGCCGTCATAGCAGACCGCCGTGTCGGCGGGCTTGAGGCCCTGCCGGCCGAGCCAGGCGATGAAATTCCTCGCCTCGGGCAGCGGATGGCGGCCGTTTTTCCCGGTCCTCGGCGCCGAGAGGTCGCGGTCCAGGTGCGCGAACAGCGCGCCGGGAACATGCGCTTCGGCGTACTGCTGCTCGCCCAGATCTGGTTTGCCGAGGTCGTGGCGGCAATCGAACACCCGCCACTCCGGGTGGATGGCGAGCTGGTCGGTTGATATCAGGTGGGCGGTGGGCATGGGGCGGGATTCTAGCGCCCCACGCAAGCGACGCCAGCTAGCCCG
>Ga0247727_10016998_pt1 | contig 11644 bp, 9 predicted proteins | sample WisWelCaveWW1625_FD_202498 | JGI IMG/M metagenome (GOLD analysis project Ga0247727, IMG submission 202498) | Biofilm microbial communities from Wishing Well Cave, Virginia, United States - WW16-25 | ecosystem: Environmental > Aquatic > Deep subsurface > Groundwater > Cave microbial mat | place... | reverse complement strand
AAGGATGCGTGCCAGAGTCTGACGCAGGCTGGCTTCATCGTCAATGATCAAGATATGACCCCCGGGATTCATTCTGGACCTTGTTCATCAATAGGGAGCCAGACCTTAAAGATAGCTCCACCTTGACCCTCTGGGTCGTTTTCTGCCGTGATGCGGCCATGATGTTGTTCGATGATATCGTGGGTGATGGTGAGTCCTAATCCCGTGCCTGTATGCTTGCTTGTGATGAACGGGTCAAAAATCCTAGGCAGGATCTGGGGGTCAATTCCTGGCCCCGTATCCTTCACAGATAGGAGGACTTCGTTTTGCGGAAGCAACGCCCGGGTCTGAACGGTGAGGCGGCCTCCCGGCTTCATTACTTCAATTGCGTTGAGGAAAAGATTAAGCACCACCTGGCGGATCTGATCGGATAATCCCGAAACATTTGGCAGGTGAGGGTCTGGAACGAATTCGAAGGCGATTTCTTTTTGGCGCATGTGAGTAGAAATCAATGCGTGGACGTCTTCGATCAGGCTATTAAGTTCTACTGGGCGAAAGTCCTTGATTCGTACAGGACGGTAGGCGCTGCGCAAACGTTCGATGAGCGCAGCCATGCGTTCAGCCTCTGAAAGGATAATATCCAGATCCTGGCTTGCCTGATTGGAGAGATTTTCTTCCTTCAGAAGGAATAATGCATTCTGTATAGCCTGTAAGGGATTGTTCAATTCATGCGAAACGGAAGCAAGCAGCCGTCCAACAAGCGCGAGACGTTCGCTCTGGATCAACTGTGATCGGATGCTATGTTCCTGGCTTAGTGCAGTCTGCAAATCGGTATATAGGTTTGCCTTTTGGAGTGCCACTGCCAACTGATCGGCGACGGCAGTCATTAGTTGCAAATCGCCCTCTGTGAGTCGATAAGGTGGTGTGTGCTGAATATCCAAAACTCCCACTACTTTTCCCTCCAACTTGATTGGCACTGCCAATTCAGATTGCGTATTTGGGAGGAGCGGATTGCGATAGAAAAATACCACATCATTCACATTGTTGGTGACAAACGGAACGGCGGTCTCTGCCACATGACCAGCGATGCCCAAGCCTCGGGATAAACGGAACCCACTGTTCAACAATTGGATGCCGATTTCTCCGCTTCCTTTTTTTAGAATGAGATCGCCGTTTGATGGATCCAGAAGATATATTTGCACATGATAATAACCGAAGTTTTGATGCAGCAATGTTACAACGTCTTCGATGAGTTCATCTGCATCCAAAGATACCGCCAGTCCCTGACTTGTCTTATAGAGGGCGTCCACCTCTTTCAATCTTTGCTGCGTGGTCTCGAATAAGCGCGTGTTTTCGATGGCAATCGCAGCTTGAACGCCCAATGAATTGAGCAGTTCTGCGTCTTTTGTAGAGAAGGCATTTGGCACCTTGCTTTGTACACTGATGGTGCCAATTTGCTTTCCACCACTTTGAACAGGGGCCACCAGCAGTGAACGAAAATTGGGCATTGAGTTCGAGAGCAGGAAACGCGGATCGGTCTTTACATCTCCGATGTTGATTGTGATACCTTCGCGAATCACTTGTCCTGCAACGCCTTCTCCCAACCGCATTTTGACGCGCTTGAACTCCTTTTCCTGCTCCGAGTATCCTGATACTGCACGAGCCCAAAGGACCTGTTCTTCCACTTCCAAAAGATGGATCACACTCTCTTCTGCCTTTGAAATCAGTTCGCGCGCTGAATCAACAATGAGTTGCAATACTTTGTCAGTTCCGATACGCTCAGTTTCACTTAAAGCGCGGCTGATCTCGGCAAGTGCATTGCTCTCTTTCAGACGGTGTTGTATTTCTGTACTTTGCTGAAAGTTCCAGAGAGCCAGCGCGATCTGGTTACCGGCTTGTTCCGCCCGTTCGATCTCTTCAGAAGTGAAATGGTGTGGAGTGTTAAAGGCGATGATAGCTGCGCCCAATTTATGCTCTACGGCGATCAATGGGACGCCCAACACCGAACGTGTCTGGTATCGTTTTGCAACTTCCACGCTAATGTAAGGTGAGTTAAATACATCGTCTACTGCAAGCGCATGGCCGGATTTTAAGACCGAGGCGGTGAGGGTTAATTCATTGCCATTAGTTGTTTGTGTTGAATAGGGTGTTTCCAGTTTTGCCGTGGTGGTTGTCGGAATAGTTAGTTGCTTTTCATCGTCCCAACGCGTGATGTAGCAATTGTCGGCATCGATCAGTTTTGCCATATCAAATGCCAGGGTGCTCAAGGTCGAATCAAAATCCTGCGACAGGAGGATGGCGCGCGTCATGTCATTCAAAAGAGCCAGATATCGCTCCCGCGAACGCATTTCAGATTCAACCTGCCGTGGGTTGGGTTCTTCAGGTTGTTTTTTTCTCACCTTGCCTTCATTGAGCTGGCTCATGTATATCCTGCTCTTGGTTGTGGATAATTATTTCGCGATCTCTGTTGCGCGCGTCTCACGGATGACAGTTACTCTGATCTGCCCAGGATATTGCATGGTTTCTTCTATCTTCTTGGCGACGTCTCGCGCCAGGCGCGCGGAGGCGAGATCATCAATTGCTTCCGGTTTTACAATTATACGGACTTCGCGCCCTGCCTGAATTGCAAAAGCCTGTTGAACTCCCTCGAACGACATGGACATTTCTTCGAGCGAGCGAATACGCTTGATGTAGGCTTCAAGGTCCTCTCGCCGCGCGCCAGGGCGCGCGCCTGAGATGGCATCTGCGGCTTCAGCGATGATCGCCTCAACTGTGAGCTGGTCAACTTCATGGTGGTGCGATTCGATGGCGTTCACCACGATTGAATTGACGCCGTAACGCCTGCAATATTCCGCGCCCAGTTTGGCGTGCGTGCCATCCTGGTTATGATCCATGGCTTTGCCGATGTCATGCAGGAATCCGCCCTGCTTGGAGAGTTCCACGTTTGCGCCTATTTCCGCGGCAAGGATGCCCGACAGTTTTGAAACTTCGACGGCATGAGCCAACTGATTCTGTCCATAGGATGTGCGGAATTTGAGGCGGCCCATCATACGCAACACTTCGGGATGCAAGCCTGTGATGTTCGCATCGAAAGAGGCTTGCTCTCCGGCTTCGTTGATGATCTTTTCAACAGCCCTTGTTTCGTCTTCAACGATTTTTTCAATGTGCGCGGGATGAATGCGCCCATCCAGAATTAGTTTTGCCAGGGCCCGGCGTCCGATTTCGCGGCGCACTGAATCGAAACAGGAAACAGTCACCGAGTCGGGAGTGTCGTCAACAATGACATCCACGCCTGCGGCTTGCTCGAATGCTTTGATGTTGCGCCCGTTGCGGCCCACGATGCGGCCCTTCATTTCTTCGCTTGGCAACGTGACAACCGCGCGCGTCACTTCGGCTACATGTTCGGAAGCCACGCGCTGGATTGCGTCCGCGATCAATTTGCGGGCGCGCTTCTCGCCTTCCTCGCGCGCTTCCGCTTCGATCTGGCGGATGATGCGCGCCATGTCGCCGCGCGCCTCCTTTTCAACTGCCGCGAACAAATCCTTCCTCGCATCGTCCTGCGACATTTGCGCGACCTGCTCCAGTTTTTTCACCTGCTCTTCATAGATCTTATCTATCTCGTTGCCGCGTTTATCCACTTGTGATTGGCGTTTGTTAAGAGCCTGCTCGCGTTGTTCCAGTTTCTCCATGCGGCTCTCGACTTCGGAACGCCGCTTATCCAGTCGGTCCGTATCTTTGTTTAGTTCGATGCGGCGTTCCTTGATCTCCGCTTCGGAGGCTTGAATGATCTTCGTGGCATTATCACGCGCCTGGCTTTCGATCAGGCGGGCTTGTTCGTTGGCGCCCTTCAAAATATTATCGGCTTTGTCCTGTTGATTCTTCAAGGCTTTCTCAGCCTGATAACGACGGAGAAAGTAACCGGCGATAACGCCCACAGCCAGGGCGAGTACACTTATCAGTATGCTAACTACCAGGTTCATCTTATATCCTCTTCTTCAAAGTGATGTTCGTTCGTATGTATTTCATTCCAGATGCGAGTGACAACGGGCGCAATGACGGAGTAGGAAAAACCGCGCCGCGCCAGGAACTCGGAAAGTTTTTTGCGGAACTCGCTCCATTCCAGACCCTTGAATCTGGTCGCCCTTTTTTGGGCGGCTTCGTAAGCGAGCGCTTCATCATTCACATCTTTGACTGCCGACGACACAGCCTCGTTGTCGAGTCCTTTTTGTCGGAGTTCCATCGCCATCATGCGGCGGCTGCGCGGGCGAAAAGCGCTCCTGTTTTCCACCCATGCCCGGGCGAATTGATCGTCGTTTGCAAGCCCGTCCTGCCTCAGCCGTTCGAGAGTCTGCTCGATGACCTCTTCGGGAATCTCATGCTTGCGGAGGTTTTGCTGAATTTCGGATTCGGAACGGGCGCGGTAACTCAAAAAAAGCAGCGCCTGCTGGATTGCCCGTTCACGCGCGTCCTCAACCTGCAACCGTTTAATTTTCTCTTCGTTCAACTCCGAGCCGACTCTCAGCCAGGCGGCGACGATGCGCGCCAGCCCAAAAGCGTACTCCCCGTCGAGATGAACGTTGACTCGGTTCGGGTTACGCTTTTGAACGACGAGAGCGGTTATTTTTTTCATATTCCTTATCGTTCCTCTCCCTTTGGGAGAGGCTAGGTGAGGGGCAATGCTCACCCTCATCCCAACCCCCGCGAAGCGTCCCTGAGGGGAAAGGGCTTTAAAAACATACAGCCGAAGAACCGCCCGGAGGGGCAAGCGGCCTCGGCTGAGGGGAAATGTCTGGGTGGGTTGAGCAGGACCCGGGTCCCGAAAGAAGCGGGGTCAAAACCGCGTGACGGAATCTTAAGTCACGTTAGGTAAACAGGTTGTGGGGGCGAAGTCGGGTTGATTATCAAGGTTTTCCTAATTTGACTTCACAAATAAACTCCCAAAACGGGGGGAGGTTCATGCTCGAATATCCAGGGTTGTTTTACAGCCAGACCGCAGTGCGGTGGAAGTTGTCATTTACAAATCCTTGCGGATTTATTCGATTATACATGAAAATTAACGTTTGTTAACGTTTTTCATGACCGCTGTCGGGCTGATAGGAAACTTTTCTTGACTAATAAACCTCCATGGATTTTCGTTTATCCCTGTGGGTTTTCATTATCATTGGATGGCAGGGAGACCGGATCGCATTCAAAATAGAAATTATCAAATACCACACCAAGACTATGCAGACCGACCACCAGGCCTACTCTTCCTGACACGGCTGGCATTTGAGCAGTATTGATCAATTGCCCGTTAATGCGGATTGACAATGTGCTCGTACCTCCCTGGGAGGTAATTTCCACTTCAAGGCGATTGGTTCCATAACTGGGATAGAGACTTCCGCTTAACTTCCAGGGATCGCCGCTTAGCAAATTTCCCCATGCGTTCAACGACTTATCGTAAGTCCACGCCCCATAGACTTGCCAGGTTGTAATTTCGACATCTGCATAGTTGCCATTCTGTTCTCGCAAGACAAGTCCAAAACCGCGATCTGTGTAGCCATCTACAAAGGTGATGTCCACGCCCATTTTGTAATCTTGAACAACGCCGCAATCGGAACAAATAGCAAGGTAGCCCTCTCCTTTCTCTGAGATTGGATACGGTCCCATATGAAGAGCGCCGTTTTCAATTCGGCATTGCCCACATTCTATCCATCTGCCTGTATCAACGCTGAAATCATCCTGAATTACAAGAGGTCCTGGTGTAACAGTTGGAGTAGGGGAAAGTGTTGCGGTGGGAATTGGAGTGGCTGTCGCGCGCGCCGCTTCAGTTTGGGATGCTGAGTGTGCCTGGACAGTCGCATCCAGCGCGGTCATCGTCTGATGTAAGCTGAAGAATGTGGCTGTGGCTTGCGCATCAGGCGTGGGCGATGCTTCCGCGCCACAGGAAACGAGAAGCATAACCAGTATAACGAGTGGAACAAATTTTTTAGAACTGTGCTTTCTTTCGATCATTTTTTATATACCTCTAGAATTTGATTGGGCGGATTATATCAGCGGATAAAAGGTATAAACCTGCGCTCTCTGCGCGGCAATTGACAGCTTTGTTAATTATGTTAGGAACATATTTTGCTTTATGTGTTTGTGTCGAGAGCTTTTGACAGCGACTGCGAAGCCTGTTCCTTTATAATCATTGTGAAAGGAAAATAAAAAACATTATTAGATCATGGCTTCCTCAATCGCTCTCAACAATGGAGCGTCGGTGGATGCGCTTGTGCCTTCACGGCAAGTGGATATCTCGCGCAGTCTTGCGCCCTTCTATGTGATCTTCAATACTACGCAGGAGCCTATAGCTTCATCTGGATTCTTGGATGGCGAGACCCCACAATTACCAGATGGTGTGCTTGATTGCGCCAAACAAAATGGCGAGAACCACCTCACATGGGAACCAAAAACCGGGACGCGCATTGCAACTGTCATCGTTCTTTACAAGGATGGCTTTGTGCTTGCGGGGTGCAATATGCGCGAAGTGGAAACGCGCGAGACGCAAGTCAGCATGTTTGCGGGCACAACCTGGATCCTTGCCTCGATCGCTACTTTTATTGTGATCGCCTTTGGAGAATTTTTCCTTGCAAACGAGAAATAGTTTATAGTGGGGAAACCCGCTGGACCTGATTGGACAATGTGAGTTAAAAAAAAACAAATCCCTGGATATTTTGTGTCTAGGGATTTGTTATTACAGGTCGCGTTTCTGAAAAATTCGGATTGCTGAATACAGCGCAACACAAAGATACAATACCGCGTATACAATCATCAGCGCGCTAGGCACGGAACTTGCGCCAAAGGGAGATACGCCTAAAACTCCCGCCAAGGGCGTTTGCATCTCGTAGGCAGCGCGCCTCCATAACGATTCGCTCGGGATGATCAAACTGGTGATAATACCGATTTTTACCGCGGTGGGGTTTTGGATCACCGCGCCGATTTGCTCTATCCACCCGCCAATGAATGCGAGACCATAAAGCCCAAAGACGATCCCGCCGGTTGCCAGGGCGGGAAAAGATGCCGAGCACATGAGTGTGAGCGTCATGATTACTAATGCTTCAAGGTAGATGAGCCCCACTCCATTTAGTAAATTACCCGGTGTGTAATGGGCTTGAATAAACATGCTCAAGATCACACCGCCAGCCATCAGCAGGATATACAAGCCAAGCAAACCTGCAAAGCCTAGCCATTTTCCTAAAACAACATCAGCGCGTCGAATCGGTTTGGTAACAATCGTCTGAATCGTACCGGAGTTGATTTCGCCTGCCAATGTATCGGCTCCCAGTAGAGCTGCCATGGCAATGGAAAGGAACGTGGTCGCGTACAACCCTGCCATGAGAAATGCATTCTGGCTTTCCACGTTCATAATGTTTTGACCCGCTGGCAGATCTCTGAGAGTGAAAGCCTGTCTAACTTCAACGAGAATAAAATGCAAACCAATCGAATAAATGATCAGGAAGGAAATTCCCAACGCAAACCCTGCCAGCAGGATTCGCCTGCGAATTGCCTCCCGAAGGGTCAACTTTGCGATGATCCAAATAGCTTTCATAACCCGCCATCCTTGCCTACGGTCTCGATAAAGATATCCTCAAGCGACATGTGGTTGGGTGTGATGGCATACACCTCGCCTCTTTGCGCGACGAGATAACGCGTGATCTCTGGCAGGACTGCATCACTTGGAATGATCATGCTGATACGCTCTCCATCCATTTGAATATCTTTTCCCCATTGAGATAAGCCTGTCAACGACTCCGCTGCAAGATTGGAAACGCGGATTGTGACGCTGGTCTGATCCGCGTAAAGTGTTGCAAGATCAAGCACTTTTATCACCTCACCGTGACGAATAAATGCAACCCGATTACATGTGACTTCGATTTCGCTTAATAAATGCGAGTTCAGGAAGACGCACGTTCCTTGCGCGCGTACTTCATGGATAACATCTCTCACAAGTCGGCGACCCACGGGATCAAGCCCGGATGTCGGTTCATCGAGGAAGACCAATGCGGGTCTGTTTAAAAGCGCCTGAGCCAATCCGATTCTTTGTAGCATCCCCTTTGAAAATGTGCGCAACTGCTTGTTTCGATAATCCGATAGACCCACTCGTCCAAGTAACTCGTCTATCCGCGACTTAAGATCATGGCTTGTCATCTTCAATAACTGGCCATGTAGGAGGAGAAATTCGCCGGCAGTCAACCATTCTTGAAATCGAAAATGCTCGGGCAGGAATCCGATGCGAGACATTACATCCCGATCCCTGACAGGTTTCCCCAATAATGATGAAGAGCCGGAAGTGGGAGTGATCAATCCCAGCAGCATTTTTATCGAGGTCGTTTTCCCCGCGCCGTTGGGCCCGAGGAAACCAAATACCTCACCCTGCTGTACCTGCAGGGTGAGGCCCTTTACTGCGGCGTAATCGCCAAAGACTTTTCTTAGTTTGTCAGTTTCGATTGCGTAAGCAACAGACATGTATATTCCTAACTCACCTTTATGCTCTCGCAGGGTCTCCCCATTCGGGGATGATATGTGACCCTGCGAAATGCGGCGGCCACAGACCGCCTTTGAGCGTAACTGCGTAAGGTGAGTTCTTAAGGAAGTGAATTTGCCATTTGAATTGCCTTTTGTGAATTACTGCCCAGCCCGCCGATTGTGTAGATGATGCCGTCCTTGACCCATATCAGAGCAAATTGAGGAGCATCATCAGAAGGTCGTTGAATGAGCGTACCGGTTACACCGTCTATAGAAATTTCCTCGTAGGTGGCGGCGTTTCTGGGGATCGGCACTACGAGTGTTGAAGTCCAATCCACTGCATCGGTGAATGCTGCAGCTTGGTCACTGGTCATGCCAGTGAATTCCAGCGCGATTTGAGCAAGCTGGGCGACATCGACATTTGCAGGAGTGGAAACCGTTGGGCTGGGAATTTCTGCAAGAATGACACAATCAGCATAACGGCGGCCGGGTGATCCATTTCCGCGCATATCCAATTCATCCCCGTCACCGCTAGGTGAAGGGCAGGTGCCATAGCCAACGCTAACGCCGGAAGGAATATTCACGGATATTTCTGCGCCATCAATGGAATCGGGAAGAACCAAATCGCTTCGTCCAGCCTCTTCCAGCAGAGCTTGCGCCTTGGTGCGATCAACAATCAGGGTGAAAGCTGAACCACTCATCACACTGATGCGGGAGGGAGTCATGCCCTGAGGTAATCGGACAGTAAAACCTGTCAATTGGCTTGCCTCATTCGCATCGGAGACCTCAATGGGCTCAGCGGGCATTTTTGTCATTGTAACCGAATCTGATATCAATGAACTGATTTGATTCCCAAAGTTGCCGTTCAGTTGTTCCATGCCGGTGGGGTCAATGGGTAGGATCGTCACTTGCTGAACACGGAATAAGCCGAGCAATTGACTTGCGAATGCGCGCGCGCCAGGGATGGCGACGATGATCGTCAGGATGAGCAAAACCGGAAGGCCAAAACGTATGAGAGGTGAAGCGAACAATTTTCCAAACATGGGAGTCTCCTTTTGGGTGAGTATTTGTTGATTGAAACGGAACCAGGCTTGTCCTGAGTCGATGCGCTGACTGGCGGAGCCGTGTCGAAGCGTTGATCGAAGGGCTGTCGCGGAGGAAAGACGCGCGTCATTTGTCGTAGAAGAGAGAAACGCTAATTTACCCGCAGTTTGCTGCGTTTGCGTTTGAATCTCCTTTTGCCGCGCCTGGCAATGAGCGCACCCTTCAAAATGCTGGAGTTCTTTTGATTTCAACTCCCCATCAAGGGACGCTCGCAATTGACCGTCATTCAAATGATTGTTCATGGATTATCCTCCGCGAGGGCGCGATAACGCTTTTCAAATTCTCGTTCTGCGCGCAAGAGTAATGGACCGATGGACGTTGGGGAAAGGTTCAACGCCGTAGCAATGTCTTTATATGCCAGCCCGGAATAACGCATGACCAAAAGCTCTGCATTGCGCGGGTTCATTTGCGACAACACGATGCGGGCGAGGCGTTGATCTTCCTTCTCAGCAAGAATTTCAGACGGCAGATTTTCAGGTGCTTCGTCGAGAGCATGCCTGCCAGCATTGATCTCATGGCGTTCGCGGCGTTTGAAACTTCTGATCGAATGCAGAGCAAGATTGGATGCTACTCTTTGGAGCCAGCCGCGCGTGTTGAACTCTGCTTCAGGCGCGGGGTGATGTTTATGGAGCCGAAAGAAAGTTTCCAGCGCCAGGTCTTCTGCTTCAGCGGGGTCTATCACCATGCGTAATAGCAAACGGTGGATTGGGGCCCAATATGCGTGGAAGAGGCTCTCAAAGGATTCGTTGGATATTCTGTCGCTCTTACGGAGCTTCACTGGATAGGAAACGCTTTCATGCTGAAGGGATTCATCCATTGGTCTTGTTGATCTCTCTAATAGAATAATCCCACTCGGATGGAAAATGAGACAAAGTTTGTGATAACCGTAGAGCAAGATCCTATCCCGCTACTACAGCATTTTCGTAAAGCCATCACCCACTTTAGTAGAAGATATGCTTATTCCTGCCATTCCAACTCAAACTCACCGATGGCCACTGTATCACCTTCCTCCACGCCTGCTTTGCGGAGCGCTTCATCTACACCGAGAGTCTCCATGATCTTTTGGAATCTTCTTAGTGAGCCGTCATGTTCCCAGTAAGTCATCTTGGAGGCGCGTTCGATTGCCACTCCTGAAATGCGCCATTCATGCGCGCCTTCGCGCGTGACAACAAACTCGCGCGGGTCTTCTTTTGGCTTATAGACAGGCATCGGCGCTTCGACTGCTTCGAGTGGAGGAGTCTCTGCCAGTTTTTGATGCGCTTTGATCAGCAGGTCGCGCGTATTCGTGCGCGCCAAGCCTGAGATCGTCATAAACTCAACTTTGAGTTTTTTGAATTTCTTTTGGATTTCAGCGAGTCTTTCCTGGACTTCGGGCTGGTCTATCTTATTAAGCGCGACTAACTGAGGCTTTTTTCCGAGATTCGGGTCGAAGAGCGAGAGTTCCGAATTGATCTGGCTGTAATCTGCAACAGGGTCTTCTGATAAGCCGTCGAGCAGGTGGATCAATACCCGCGTCCGTTGGATGTGACGCAAAAAGTCATGACCGAGTCCTGCGCCGTGTGCCGCGCCTTCGATGAGGCCTGGAATATCAGCGAGCACGACAGTTGTATCATCGTCAATGTTGGCGACGCCCAGGTTCGGTTCCAGAGTGGTGAATGGATAAGCGGCGATCTTCGGCTTGGCATTTGTCAATACCGAGAGCAAGGTTGATTTGCCCGCGTTCGGGACGCCGATCAGGCCGATGTCGGCGATCAACTTCAATTCCAGTTTGAGGCGTTTCTCTTCGGCAGGTTCGCCTCTTTCGGCAGTGCGCGGCGCCTGATTGCGCGACGTTGCAAAGTGTTGATTCCCGCGTCCGCCGCGCCCGCCTTTGCAGATGATCAATTGTTGTCCTGGTTGGGTCAGGTCGCCAATGAGGTCGCCTGTATCCGCGTCAAAGATGACCGTGCCAGGCGGGACGTAAAGAATGAGGTCTTTGCCGTAGCGTCCCGACATTTGAGAAGGACCGCCTTTGACGCCCTCCTCCGCTTTGAACTTTTGATTTTGGCGAAACGCCGAGAGCGTGTTGAGCGTG
>Ga0247727_10016997_pt1 | contig 11644 bp, 14 predicted proteins | sample WisWelCaveWW1625_FD_202498 | JGI IMG/M metagenome (GOLD analysis project Ga0247727, IMG submission 202498) | Biofilm microbial communities from Wishing Well Cave, Virginia, United States - WW16-25 | ecosystem: Environmental > Aquatic > Deep subsurface > Groundwater > Cave microbial mat | place... | reverse complement strand
AAAGAACTGCTTTCTAATTGGTATTTAAAGTTATAGGCTTCTATACAATTCCTTTTTTTTCGTCCGACTCTTCTTTCGGAACGTCCTTCGGCGGTTCTTTGGACTTAAAATATGCCAAGATTTTCCCGCCATAAAAGCGCCCAGCCAAGATGAGCACAAGCAACAATAACAATATACCTATTAGCAGAGGAGAGGCTTTTTTACTTCCAATTTCCTCTATCGCTGCGCTGTCGATTACCCGCCTTGGCAGAGTGTCTCCATATTCTACGTCAACAGGCACGGCTACATCTATTACTGTGGCTGATTCAGCTGCTGCGCCTTCTTCACCAGGAGTTGGGGTTGGATAGCCCTTAACGCACTTGCCATTTAACATCATGTAATCGCCACAGCACCCCAATTGGTAGCACTGATTGGTTTCTCGACACGCTTCTGTTAAGACTTGCTGCGGATCACAGCAATCAATCGCAATTTCTGAATGGCCAAGGTATGGGCAACACCAGTATTCCTCTCCGCTTTGCAGGCAAGTTTTGCAACAGCCAGTAGCACCGAGCGGCGCTATGACAACGCCACCGGTTGCGGTGGTACGAGTAGGTGGAGTTCTGCTTGGCGTTATGGTTGGAGGAGGTGGCGGAGGAGGTGGCGGAGGTGGAGGCGGAGGTGGAGGCGGAGGTGGAGGCGGCGGTGGAGGAGGTGGCGAAATTGGAGTTTCTGTTGGGGTTACTGTTGGTGTTTCAGTAGGTGTTTCTGTTGGAGTATTTGTTGGTGTTTCAGTAGGAGTGTTGGTCGGACTGACTGTAGGTGTTTCTGTTGGTGTCGGCTCAACTTGTAAAGGCGAGAACCCTGATTCAAAAACCACTAAGCTCGTGGGTTGAGAAGGTTCTTCCGTGCTAAGCAGTGCAACGCCTAAACCAATTACGGCAACAGCTAGAACAATAATAGCAACCAAGGCTTCTGCTTTTCGATTCATGAATATCGCCAGTTTTTAATTTTTTAACGCGAAAGACTTTATAAACTTAATGCGAAAAAATTTTAGACACGAGTTTGAATGCTAGAAAACGAATGCGCCGACCGTCGTTTCTACCAGAAGTAGAAAGCATAAAGGTCTCGGGTTATTTAAATCTATTGACAGAACGAGCCATTTTAAATAATTTCGGAACGTTCTCAGGAGCAATATTAACCTTTTCCAATATTACGTTGAACTCATTAAGTTTCAAATCATAAACCTTCAACAAACCCTCTTCTGAATAGCTTAAAATTGTTCTAGGACGACCAGACAATTCTGTAATACTCTTTTGGTTTTGGACAATAATCCCATCTTGCACCAACAGTTTTTTGGCTTTGTAAACATTCGAATCTTGAAACTTGATATTTGGGAATTTTGTTCTCAATTCTTTGCATAACACCGTAAGTTCAACCTGTTTTTTATCCATTAGAAATTGGATAAGTAATCCCTCTTCTAGCGGATAACGAACTCGGGGTTTTTGACTCAAATGCTTCATCACTTTTATCAATGATTCCATGTTATTTGTTATAATCCAGAGTAATAAAGCTATTTCTAACCTACAACATTCATGTTAAAATGTATATTTCCCAGTATATTTCTTGTTAATTTTCTATCAAGAAATCTATTAAACTTTAATTACAAAACTAAATTTATGCAAAACGAAATCAAAGCAAGACTTAACTTAAAAGTTGACGAGAATTTGTGGAATGCTTTCAAAAGCCAAGTACCACGCAGCGTAAAACTCAATGATGTTTTAGTTCGCTTGATAGCGGATTTTTGCCAAAAAAATCCTGAGATAACAAATGAAAAATCCACAGAACACGTTGAATAAACTCCTTGATACGGTCAAAAAACTGTGTGAAGAAGCAGAAAGAGAATAAAAAAATCGTTGGGGTAAGAGCCAACGATTTCACAAAAAAATAGGTGAATACATTAAATGGAAAATAAACACACAAAAGATATAAAGTTTGGTAACCCCTTTGTTTCTAAATCTCAAACACGAAAAAAACACGTTGTTCATTTCAAATTAAACGACGCTGAATTGAGTTTACTTCTTGAGATTCTCCCACAAGGAGAGTCTCTAAGCCAAAGAATACGCAAAGCATTGAAAATAGAGGGACAACACTAATGGAACACCTCTGCCCCTCTTGTCAAACAAAAATCACCAACAGACGTTCAGATGCGGTTTATTGTTCAGAAGCGTGCAAACAGGCAAATTACAGAAAAAGACGTGAACAAGCCATAACAAAAGAGGCTCAGACATGATACCCATACAGCTTCAAGACCCAAAATACGGATTTTGTCGCATTAAACCCAATACTAAAGAACCATTTGACAAAGAGTGGCAAAAACGCCCCTTGCGTTATAATGAATCGCAAGTCGTTGATTGGATTAAGGCAGGCAATCCCTATGGGGTTATCGGAGGTTATGGAGAATTGCTGATATTAGACATCGATGATGAATCGATAATCGAGCCAATACTTCGCAAAATTCCTCCCACTTTTTTAGTCAGAACAGGAAGAGGCAAAGTCCATGCTTACTTCACATCGGACAATTGCACTTCGACTAAAGTCCAAAAAAATAAAAGGGAACGGTTCAGTCTAAGAGGCGTAGGAAATCAATCGTTATGTGTCGGGTCAATACACCCCGACACAGGCAAACCGTACACCATTGTAGATGATAAACCAATTGCGTTCATTTCCCGAGCTGAACTTGATGCACTTTTAATTGAATATATTCCCGAAGAAAATCAGAATTCGATTGATGTAGCCGATTTACTAAGAGGCGTTTCTGAAGGCGGAAGAAATCAAGCTTGCATACAATTAGCCACATATTACCGCCGAGAGATAACTCGGTCAGAAGAAGAAACAATGCGTTTGTTAAAAACTTGGAATACACGAAACAAACCGCCACTACAAGAAAACGAATTGCTTAGAACCATCAAAAGCGCATACGCAATAAAAGAACCGTACAAATATCGATTCAAAAAAGAAACCTCAGCCACGTCTGAAGTTCATGAATTGCTTACGCAACCAGATTTATTTGACATCATTCTGAAAGAGCCATCAAAATTTATTGTTGGCGAGCAAAGAACATTAAAAACAATCTTCTTAGTTTCACATGGAGGCTCTCTCGTTATTAATTCAAAACCCACCAGTTCTAATTTATGCGTTAATGCCAGAAGTGGTTCTGGGAAAGATGCTTGTTGTAATGCTATTGCAAAGTTATTTGAGGAGGAGCAAGATGTTTTTGTTCGGACAAAAATCAGCCCACAGGTTTTCACTTATTACAAACAGGAGGAAATCAAGAAGGGAAAGTTCTCTTGGAACGGAAAAAAAATGTTCATACAAGATTGCACGGCTGAGTTACTAAATTGTGATACTTTCAAAACACGAACAAGCGGAGCAGAGCGTTCAACAATTGTGATACGAAATAAAGCTGTTGATTTCTTGAGTGGTGGTAAACCTTCTATCGTGATAACTACTGCAGAATCTGAGCCTAAAAATGAGTTATTGCGACGATTCAGTACATGTTATCTTGATGAATCAAAAGATCAAACGAAAGAGATTATGAAACGCCAAGCTGTTTTGGATGAGGATGGAACTGAAATTGTTTATGATTTATCGGTCAAAAAAGCACTACAAAAAATGAAACAATGTAAAGTTACTGTTCCTTTTGCGAAAATGATTGCTGAATATTTCATAAAATCAAACTACTTTGAGAGTGTAACATTCAGAACACACTTCCCTAGAATTTTAGATTATGTTAAGTTTAGCGCAGCCATATATCAATTTCAAAGGCAGAAGGGTGCTAACGGTTCTTTGATTGCTCAACCTGAGGATTGGGATAATATCGTACCATGCGTTCAAGCAATTACACAAAACCGCCTAGGCTTTGGTTTTACGCATAAAGAAAACAAATTAATCCAGATTTGCAAGGGGGAAGGGTTTTTATCTGCTTCCCAAATAATGAGGTATAATCCTCCTTATTCTGAAAAGGGATTGTATAAGGCTTTGGAGAAGCTTGCTCAGTTGGAGGTTTTTGATTTGGATACTGAGGTTCGGGAGAAGAGCAAGGACGTTATGCTTTTCAAACTTAAGGAAGGCGTTCTTGATATGCAGATACCTTCTTACCAAGAGATTATCAGTTCAGTTGGTACAACAAGTACAACTGGTTCAGATGATACAATTAGTACAGTTAGTTCAGATAGTTCAGTAGGTAATGATAATAATAAACAAAAAATGGAGAAAGAACAACAAACTGAACTAATTGAATCACCTGTACTAAAAGAACACCCTGTACCACAAAAAACAACAAATTCATTCATGAAAATCGATAGAACCCTTTTGGATTGTTGCGTTTGTTCAAGTAAAGAAGGTTGCGTTTGGCAGCTTAATGGAGCTCTTTATTGTGCTAGGTGTTATGATGATATTCAATCGGGGGTAAAAACATCATGACTAATTTGTTAAGTATGAAAAGACATGTTGTTGGTTGGTTTTTGTATCGGGGTGTTCTTGTTAGTCGTGAATTGCTAGACTGGTTAAATAATCAAAGCATAGTTCGAGCTTTGTTTGAAGTGACTTCTGGGCAGGTCGAGTTTGGCAGCGTTAAGAAGGTACAGTGTCATTCAGAGCTATTGTGTAAGAGATGTCGAGGTACGCACGCAATAACTCACCTCAACATATTTTATCCTAACGACCAATTGTTAGGCTTCACTTTTATGAACGAATCCTCTAAACGTACCAGTTTTCCTGAAACAATTGTGGGGCATGGAATCCTTTGGGATTACAAAGGTCGTAAAGATTTTGGACTATACTGCAAGAAGTGTTATGTAAAGGTAATGAAAATGTTTAATACAAAGGGTGTATGATACCGCATGCGGGTGGTTTATGAGGATGCTGTGGGACAACATTTATGTTTAACATTGGATTTTAAACCATTTTTTGAAAGATTAAAATGAATGCGCAAAACAATCCAAGAATAGCCCAGTTCAACACTGGAATGATAACCGCAATACGAATAGGCAACCTAGTTAATGAGATGAACATACAATGCGGTCATGGAAATCTTGAAAACTGGAATCAAATATTGATAATTCTTTTCAGAGAAGTAAGCCCAAAGCTTAACCCTAATGAATTACAAGAGGGCGAGCAATTCCAATTAATGATATCTCCTTTTGCCCACAAATATTATTTAGCTATGCAAGACAGAGACCAAAATCGAATCAATGTCTGCAATGGGCAATATAGTATTGTGCTGCACAAATTTGAAATTTGGATAAGAGCCAAGCTCGACATGCACGGTCTAGGCTCACCCGATTCTGCAGATGCTGGCAGTGCTATAGGTAGAGGATGATAAAAAAATGGTGATGGTTACTTTTTCAAATGGCAAAAGTGTTGGCATGGATGGTTATTTGAAAAGTAATCTCGACATTGCCAAAGAAACTATCAAGCGCGACTTAGATCACGTTTTTTGTGTGGCGGGTGATGAGAGGGTCGGGAAGTCAAGCCTCGCTTTTCAGTGTGCTGCTTATTGCGATGAAACTTTTTGTGCGAATTGGGAAAGAAGAGTTCATTTCACCCCTGAAAATTTTTTGGAAGGAATTAAGAATTCTCAACCTTATGAGGCTCATGTTTATGATGAAGCCATGACTGGTCTTAGTAGTAGGGAAAGCATGAGTCGTATGAATAAGACTTTGCAGAAAGTTTTGGCTGAGGTTGGTCAAAGAAACTTGTTTATTTTTATTTGTATTCCTGATTTTTTTAGTTTAGACTCGTATATTGCGTTGCACAGAAGTCGTTGTTTATTGTTAGTTTATTTTGGCGAGCGTTTTAGTCGTGGACGTTTTGCTTTTTTTGGTAAGGACAAGAAGCGTAACTTGTATTTTTTGGGTAAAAAGTTGCATAATCAGAAGGCTGTGAATCCTGATTTTCGTGGTAGTTTTTCTGGCGAGTATGTTGTTGATGAGACGAAGTATCGTGGTATGAAGTCGGAGGCTTTGCGATTGCATAGTTTGGATTGGGGGGTTCAGAATAGGAATGTTGACCTTAACAAGTTTGGTTGTTTGCTTTCTTGGTTGATTAAGGATAAGAGTTTTCATTACGAGGATATCAAGGCTGGTATGCAAAAGTTTGGTATTGAAATGAGTTATGATGCTTTGCGGAAAGTGGTTTATAGGTATACTTCGACTTATCTTTCGGACAAAGATTTAATGATTCAAGGAAGGGGTGAGAGGGTATGAATGATAAGAAGGAGCAATTTACTAAAGATGCTGTTCAGTTGATGGAATGTTTGATTCAGTTGTGGCAATTGCATGGGAAAAACGATTTACTTCTAGAGCTTGTTGTTTTGCAAACTGGTCATTATAGTATTGTTTCTAGTCGTAGGTTGACTTGTGGCGATGGAGATGTTGCTGTGAAGAGTTTAGTTAATGGTGTTGAGAATCAAAAAATCAGTTATTTCGGTTGAAAAATGATGGCTAGAAAAAACCAAATTTCATGGTTTGAACGTAGCATGAGGACACGACATTTGAGATGTTCTAGTTGTAATGGTCGTGTGCGGTTAACTAAGCTTGAGAATAAATTTTGGTGTGAGGGTTGCTGGACTTTTGTTAAACAACCAGTAGACTTACGCAAAATAAAGGTTGAGTTATGATTCAATGGATTATTTTGGCGATAGCGCTATTATTACTTTGGTGGGGGTTCAGACACAGAAAAAATGGTTGATGAATACACAAGTCCTTTTCGGAAGAAACCTTTTGAGCGCAAACACCTAGTTGAAAATCCCAGAGACATATTCAGCGTGAGTTTGAATCCTAAAGAAAGAGAGATGATTAATTATTTTCGTCATTTATGGCAATGTGATAATGATGGCACAGTATTGAAGGGTTTAGCTAAAGTGGGTGCGAATGTGTTACAAACCTATTTTGGTAAGGAAATGTTGCAATGGCTTGCTTCACCAAAGAGGGTTCGTGGCACTGCCCCCATGCCAAAAAATGAGCCGAATGTAACACCAAAAAGCGAAGTTGAGTAACACACTTGCTTGTAGCATGGTGGAGGTACGGAACGAGTTGGATATAATCTCTATGATTCTGGTAATTCACCAGCCATACGGCAATTAATCACATCTGTTGCGCATCTGTGACCACAATTTTCTCGGTTTGTAGGGTCATTGAATAGTTCAGAGCATAATACAAAGCAGTCGTCTTCTTTGTATACTCCTTCTTCCCTTAATACAAAGCATTTTTCTGCTTGTTTTTGCTTTGAGTAAAGGACGATTCCAAAACCAATTAGTCCCACTATGATTATGGTTATTAGAAAAGTACGTGTGCTTTTTTCCATTATTCTAATATAGTGTAGTAACAGTTTTAAACTTCAGTAAGTCCTACAAAGTAGTACTTTTCATTTTTGGGTATAGGTTAGAATTAATGGTTAAGTTTTGGCTTTTTGTTTTTTTGCTAAGAACCAAAGAGCGATTTTGGTATAAAGTTTTTTCATCATCCAGAGAAACAAAAGTCCTGCTATTATGTATCCTGCTATGAATCCGATGACGCTTGCGTAATGGTAACTCATTTCTTTTTCCTTCTTTTGAAAAAAAGCTTTGATACCAAGCCGATTTCAACGCTTTTTAATTGTTTTGGTATGCCTCTCACTTCAAAGCCTGTTTGTATACCCTTAGGAATAGTCTTCAACCTCTTGCCCTTGACAATTCCGAACAGCGAAGGCTTAAAACGAGTACGAACTCTACCTCTCGCTTCAAAAAGTCGTGCTGTTTCTTTAAACTTCAAAAATGGTAAAATAAAGGGGACTTTTGGAGGAATGAAGGGAGGCGCAGTCGGGGGTATCGCTGCGAACCTTGTTGTCGGAGTTAGTATTTGTTGCAAGCTTGTTTCAGTGATTAGTTGGGTTTTTGGAATGACTATTTGTCTCGGAATAGTTATTTCTCGTAAAATGTTTTTTGATATTGGAACTTGTTGTAATTCCTGCCTTGCAATTTGTTTTAATGCTGGCTGTTGTCTTTGCAACGCTCTGAATTGCTGTTGTACTCTGGGTTTAGCAAGCAAACTTGGGGCTATTCCAACAATTAATGGAGTTTTAGCTTTTACTCGAGGAATTTGCAGTCGAACACCTTCTTGGACTGCTGCCCTTGAAGGGCGTAATGCTGCTGCTATTCTTCGAGCTTGCTTGGGCTCTAATACAGTCACGATTTTTGGTCTTGTTCGAAGTATTTCTGATACTTGTGGCTGTTTTGGTTGAGCAATGACGGTTAATGCTTGTTGTCCCTTTCTTCCAAAAGGCAAGGGTAGGGGTTGTTTTCGTATTGGTCTAGCAAAGCCTTTTAGTTGGAATTGTTTTTCAAATTCCTCCCTGCTCAATCTTGCTTCTATTGTGCCGAAAACTCTTGTAATTCCTCCAGTGAATGTTTGTTTTCTGGGAGTTATTACACGCTTTGCGGGGCGTTCGATTTCGAACAATTTTTTAGTTTTTGAAGTTATGATCTCAATGGGAGGTCTTCCGCTTGGAACAAAACTTTCTTTTAACTGTTTTCTTGTAAAGAATGGAAAGAATTTGCTGGAAATCTTTTCTGGCTTGGTCGGTTGTGTTCTGAATCCTAAGCTTCGCTGGAATTTTTCTCCTTCTATTGTTTGTCTTTCAACAATTTTTTGTATTTGCTGCTGTTGTTGTTGCAAAACTTTCTTGCCTTCAAACCTTCGGAGAATATCTGTTTGAATGCTTAATGCTTCGCCTTTGCCTGTTGGTTGGACTCGTAAAGCTTGCTTTCCGAAGCGTTGAAGTCTTTGTTGTACTGGGGTTTCTAGACGTGTTTTGACTATTGCCACGCCTTCAGGACTTACAAATCCCTCTTCAATTGTTGTTTTCACAACGGTTGTTCCTTTTTTAGCTGGTAAGCGTAAAAGTTTTGATATCACATTTTCTGTTGCAAAGGCTATTGGTGTTATTTGTTGCCCTCTAACTTGAATTATGGGTTCTCCTAAAGGCTCGCTAGTTCTTATCTTGGTGACAGGAACGCCAATACTAACTTTTGTGGCTCTAGGTTGGATCAAAGGTTTTACAGCAGGAGTCACGACAAACTTTGAAAACACTCCGCCAGCTAGAATTCCACCACCAAGTTGTCCTATTGTTGTTGTTGGTTGGATTTTTAGTTCTTCTCCGAATTGTAGTAGTCTTTCTCTTGGGGCTTTGGCGAAACCGATAAGGTTTGCAATTGTAATGTCTGGTCGTAAGAGGCTTCCTGCAAATCCTAATCCTCCTGCAATTCCTCCTAAGAGTAATGCTTTGAATTCTTTTTCTACTCCGCTTAGTCCTTTTGCTCTTTTTTTTGCTGCTTCTAGGCTTGCTTTTTCGCTTTTCTTTTGGAATTTTCTGGCTAGTCCAAAACCAAATGGAATTTTTTCTTTAGCTTCAAATAGTAAGGGTTTTGGTGGGGTTACAAACTTTATTTCCCCGCCAAATTTTTTTACTGGTATTCGCTTTGCAGGTAGTATTGTTTTTTGAGTTTTTTGAAATATAGAACTAACAGGTGGGGGCTTGCTTATTTGTGCTCTTTGAATTTCTGCTTGTGTTACTGGGGGGCGTGCTACTAATGGTTTTTGTTGTTGAATAACACTTGGAATAATTCCTCGAGGTCGTAAGCTTCCTTCTATTGTTAAAAGTCCTGCTGGTGCTTGTCCCTTTTCTTGAGCGGTAAGGCTTTCGATTAATGCTTGTCCTCTTGGGCTGACTCTTCGTGCTTCAAGTTCTCTGGCTCGTATTTCGAAACCTCCTCCAGTTCCCGAAACAATACCTCTTGCTATCGCTATTTGTCCTGTGCTGAAACCTTTGATGGCAGCACTTTCAGGAGTTAATCTTCCACTTCTAAATTCTTCTGCAAGAAGTTTTTCTCTTGTGCTGGGGGTTTCTTCAATAATTCTGATTTGTTCACGCAAGCTTTCAATTTCGGCACGCTGTTCGGGAGTAGCCTCACTCAAAGGTTTACCTAATTGCTTGATGCTCTGCTTTATACGAACTTGCAACTGTTGAACTCGTGGATTAACCATAAAAGGCTAGAAAAGTAATATAAACCAAAAGAGTTGGTAGCACTAAGATAACTTGTCAACCTTTTTCTTCAACTTCATAACCGTCTTAAATAACTGCTGAACTTGAGGAATGCTCATAAAATCATTCAAAGCTTTGATTTCTTTCTCACGCTCCAACTCAGCAATCTTTTCCCTATCTAAAGGACGATTGCATTTAATACAAGTCACGCTTGTTATCTTGTTTAATTCTCGACAATAAAAGCAAGGCTTAGTCTTAGGTTGAATGCCTTTGATTGAACCATCATCAGCGATCAATCCACGTTCTATCAATTCCTTCTTGATACTATCGGATTGCTCACTTTTATCATATGTTTTGAGTTGTCTGGTACTTGTCCATCGTGCAGTGTGCTGGATTTCTAAATCACTTCTGCCTTGCAATCGCAAGAATGTAACTCCGTTCCTTTTCAATGAATAACAAGTTATGTCCTTACCAATTCCTAATTGCTTGCAGGCTTTTCTCAAATGTTTATTCACGACAAATGGAGAGAGTTGTTTATTGTTTTCATTCAAGAAAATATATGCTTCTTTGTTTGTTCTATCAGGGTGGACGTTAAGCCAGCTTGTTAAATAGGAATAACTATCAATGGACTTTAACACTCCTGTTCCTTCTTTACCATGACTTGATAGTTGGATTAATGCGTAATTGTCGTGAAGTTCTATGTCTTTTATCTTTCGCCATAAAAGTTCTTGAGGTCGTCCTAAACTTTCCAATGCTTCCATTAGGTAGAACTGTAAACAAGGTTTGTTGCTAAAGAACGTCACTATTCTTTCAAATTCTTCATAGGTCAAACGGTCTTGTCTTGTTTCCTGCCTGCTCTTATCAATGGTTGACTTCAAATGACGAACCACGTATGGTGATGCTGTTTCGTCTGGTCTGCCCTTTTCGTCATTATCGGGCAGGATTATTTTCCAGATGTATTTGATGTCTCTTCTGAAGTCAGCGCTTGTTTTAGCATTGAAGGTATTGTTTGCGAATGTCACTATAAGGTCTATGTCTTCTCTGGTAACGTCTTTCAGGTCTTTGTTTGTCAGATGAACTATGACTTTGAAAACTTGTAGTAAGCGTGTTCTTCTGACGTAGCTTAGGTCTTTGCTTTCGAATTTGAGAAAGAGCTTTTTGAAGTATTCGAGGTTTGCTGGGTTTTTGCAGTAATACTTCTTGGTGGTAGTTTGGTCAGGACTTGGTGGTTTTGCTAGTTCTAGAAGGTTGTTCTTCAGGTGTTCGTATTTTGCCTTGCTACCGTATATATCGTCGTTTGCCATTGTGGTGTTCTCCACTTCTGGCAGTTCATATAGGTTGGTAGCACAGGGGTTTTAACTTCCCCCCTCATGCGCCGACCGGGATTTGAACCCGGGCTACAGCCTCTTTGCTGCTCTGAGGCTTTTCTTATATATTGTTAGTGCCTCAGAGCACCAATGGCAAGGCAGCGTACTACCACTATACTATCGGCGCGATAAATACGGGGCAAGGCTTACTGCTTTTAAACTTTACGAGATAACGGATTCGTTAAACGGCCCTATAATTCCAGTAGCGCGGTTTGTTA
>Ga0247727_10016996_pt1 | contig 11644 bp, 15 predicted proteins | sample WisWelCaveWW1625_FD_202498 | JGI IMG/M metagenome (GOLD analysis project Ga0247727, IMG submission 202498) | Biofilm microbial communities from Wishing Well Cave, Virginia, United States - WW16-25 | ecosystem: Environmental > Aquatic > Deep subsurface > Groundwater > Cave microbial mat | place... | reverse complement strand
CGCTACAACGTGATCGATCTGGCCGGTTGCAAAGTCGGCTTTCTGATCTGCTACGACAACAACCTCCCGGAGAACGTGCGAATCACGACGCTCATGGGCGCCGAGATCATCTTCATGCCGCACGTGACATGCTGCCTGCCGTCGCTGATGCCCGGCCGGGGCGTGGTCGATCGAAAGCTGTGGGAGAACCGACATCGCGACCCGGTACGATTGCGACAGGAGTTTCAGGGACCGAAGGGGCGCGGCTGGCTGATGCGCTGGCTGCCGGCCCGCGCGTGGGAGAACGGAATCTACGCCGTGTTCAGCAATCCGATCGGATGGGATTACGACACCATCAAGCCCGGTCTGGCGATGATCCTGGACCCATTCGGCGAGGTCCTGGTCGAGAGCCATGCCTTGGACGACGACGTCGTGGTCGGACTGCTGACGGCGGACAAGCTGGATCAATCGTCCGGGCGGCGGCCGGACTTGTATGGCAAGCTCGTCGAGCCCCCGCCCCCCGGTCAAGAGCCGGTGACCATGCCCGGCTGGCGCATGGAGCACGAGACGGGTCCACGTGACCCAGGCACGGCCGAGATTGCTTAGGAACTTGTTTGGAGGCAGTCCCGATGAGACAGCCGCATAATCGTGCATTGAACCGTCGCGATTTCGCCTGTGCCGTCGTCGGCGCCGCGCTGGCGGCTCGGCCAGCACCCGCCGAGGAGCGGCCTCTAGCACCCCTTTCCCCCGGCATCAAGATCTCGCTCCAGATCCCCACCGACTTCACCGAAGAGGACCTGGTCTTTGCGAAACAGCTTGGTGTCGCGTACGTCAGCATCCCGACTACTGGCGGTACCTATGAGACGTTTGCCCAGTTCAAGCAGCGCGTCGAAGATGCCGGCCTGAAAGTGGCGAACATCGGAAACTCCAACGTACACAACATGCCCGAGGTCACGCTCAACCTGCCGGGCCGCGACCAGAAGATCGAACAGTACAAACAGTACCTGCGCGACCTGGCCAAGGCCGGGATCTTGTACACGACCTATGCCCACATGGGAAATGGCATCTGGAGTTCGGAGCGCGAGGCCACGCGGGGCGGCGCGTCAGCCCGTGCGTTCCGGCACGAGACGGCCAAAGGATATTGGGTCGGCAAAGTCTTCGAGCCACCGCTGACCCACGGCCGCAAGTTCACGAAGGAAGAGCTTTGGGAGAACTACACGTTCTTCATCAAGCAGATCGTGCCGTTGGCCGAAGAACTGGGTATCCGCATCGGCATTCACCCGGACGATCCGCCCGTGCCGGAACTCGGCGGCGTCCCCCGCTCGATCTTCGGAAACTTCGACGGGTATTTGCGAGCGTTGCAAATTGCCGACAGCCCAAACGTCGGCGTGTGCCTGTGTTGCGGCACATGGATGGAAGGCGGGCCGGGTATGGGTAAGGACACCAACGAGGCGATCCGGGCGTTCGCCAGCATGGGCAAGCTGTGGAAAATCCACTTCCGCAACGTGAGTGCCCCGATCCCTCACTTCGTCGAAACTTTCGTGGATGATGGCTACACCGACATGAAGAAGGTGATGCGGACGCTGGTCGAAGTGGACTTTCGCGGAATCCTGATTGCCGACCATGTCCCGCAGATGGTGGGTGATCGCCGCACCGGCTGGGCCTACAGCATCGGGTACATCAAAGCGCTGTACGACATGGCCCGCGACGAACGCCCAAGCCGCTGAACTTCCCAGAGGTGCTGCTTTGGGCCGCCGAATCTCTTACACTAGCCGGCCAAGCCTAGTCTGTGACCGGAGGCGCACCATGCTCCCAGTCCGGGGCGATGCGAATTGCTGTTGCGACGACGTGACGCGGCGCGAGTTCCTTCAAGCCGGCGGCCTTGGACTGCTCGGCGTCGGCGCGGCGATGCAGCCGACTGCTGCGCAGGCCGCACGCGTGGCGGCAGCTACCGCTCAGTCGTTCGGAAGGGCCAAGTCCGTAATCGTTCTGTTCCTGTACGGCGCCCCCAGTCAGATGGACACGCTCGACCCGAAGCCGGACGCATCGGTGGAGGTGCGTGGCGAGTTCAAGCCCATCTCCACCAGCATTCCCGGTATCGCCGCCTCGGAACTCTTGCCCAACATCGCCCGCAACCTGCATCGCGTCTCGTTGCTGCGCTCGATGACCCACACGTCGAACAACCATGCCGTCTCCGTCGCGTTGTCGGGCCTGCGCGAGTCGATCCCCGTCCTCGAGGCCAACGGCAACGACCCGCGGCACCAGCCGTATCTCGGCTCCGTGTTGGAGTATCTCTGGAAACAGCAAGGGATCAGCATGGCCAACACGGGTGTGCCGGTAAACATGGTTCTCCCCTGGCCGCTCAATAACAAGACCGACCCCGGCCGCTGGCAACATCACGCGGCCTGGCTGGGCAAGGCTTACAACCCAGTCATTCCGACTTTCGTTGGCAGCGGCGCGCGCGAGATCGGCGACCCGTCTATCAAGGGTTCCACTGCGATCCTGACCCGCTTTGACCCGTGGGATGGCGTGACGCCCGAGAGCACCTTTGCGTTCGAGGGGGCCGCGCTGCCGCCGGACTTGCCTGAATCGCGTCTGGGTGCTCGACGCTCGTTGTTGTACTCGTTTGACCGCCCAGCCGGCGCGTCAGGCGCGTCAGCGAGCCGAGCGTTCGAGCAGTACCGCGAGCTGGCACTGACGATGATCGCCAGTCCGACCGTGACGCGGGCACTGGACGTGGCCCGCGAGCCACCGTCAATCCGTGACCGGTACGGGCTAACGATGTTCGGCCAATGTGCCCTGGCGGCGCGGCGGCTCATCGAGATCGGCGTCAAGGTCGTCACGGTGTTCTGGGACACGTGGACCGACAACAACGCCGCATGGGACACGCACTACAATCACCACCCGCGGCTCAAGCAGGGCCTGTGTCCCAAGCTGGACCAGATCCTGCCGGCGTTTCTCGACGACATGGAGTCGCGCGGCCTGCTCGACGATACGCTGGTGCTGGTGATCAGCGAGCATGGACGGACGCCCGCCATCACGAAGACCGCCGGCGGCGGCCGCGAACATTGGTCCGGTGCCTACTGGGGCATGTTCTTCGGCGCCGGCATCAAGACGGGTCAGGTGATCGGCGCCACCGACCGCGTGGGTGGATACCCGATCAGCCGTCCGACGCATCCCAACGACATCCTGGCGACCGTGTATCATCTGCTCGGCTTCGACCCGCACCAGATCACGATCCCCGACCGCACCGACCGGCCCGTTCACCTGACGGACGGCACCGTCGTGCAGGAATTGCTGGCTTAGGTTCATGGCCCTCACTAATCCGACGCGCAGACTTGCGCGTCGGGTTTGCGTGAAGTTATCCAGATGTTTCATCGCCGATGGTTCGACCGATCGAACCTGTCCAACAGGAGTCGGGATGTCCGCGCGACTGATCCGATTGATCTGGTGCGTTCTGATGGCCGGCTCGTTGGTCGCACAGGCAGATGAGGACACGCGAGCACCGGCGTCTGGGCCCGGCGGACGCCCGACCGGAATTGAGGAACTGCTCGGCGCCTGCTTCCGCCGTGTGCCGAGCGACGCGACCTGATCCGCTATCCGGAGTTTTCCCCCCCGGAAGAAGGGCTGGCAAATCGGCAGCGGCCCGACCGAAGCGATGAGCAAGACCACCACGGCGCGTTTGAAACGCTGCGGCATGCGCTGGGACGCCGATAACGCCGACGCTCTGATGGTGTTGCCGGGCCTTGAGCAAAGTGACCAATGGAAGCTCTACTGGCAAACCCGCCTCAAGCCAACGGGTTAACTTCGCCAGCATTACTGACCACACCCGGCCCAAATCCGTGAGGATTTCGCGTTCGCGTAAAATGCCCTTGTCGTGGTATACTCCCATTATGACTCCAGAACTTTCCAACGACATCGAGCAGGCTGTCGAGCAGCACCACGGCTGTCTTCAGGTCAAAGGCCAGCGGTCCGCCTACGTGGTCATGTCCATCGAGACGTTTCGCGACGTGATGGGCGTTGGCACGGACGACGAACTGCAAGCGTCTCTAGCGGCCGTCGAGCAGGGACTCGCGGACGTGGAAGCGGCACGCACACGCCCGGTGGATGCCTTCTTCCAGGAGTTCGACGCGCGTCATGGAATTCACCGTTGAACTCTCGAACCGGGCCGAGGCGGATATCGAGGAATCCTACCTTCACATTGCGAAAGACTCTCCGCAGAACGCCCTCAATTGGCGCTTCGAGCTAGAGGAGAAGATTCGCTCGCTCAAGACCTTCCCCGAACGGTGTGGACTCGCGCCTGAGCACTACTACGCCAAAGTCGAAATCCGCCAGACGTTTCACGGACAGTACCGCATCCTCTTCACCATTCGCGTCCAGACCGTGTACGTCCTGACCGTCCGCCACGGTGCGAGGAAGTTCCTGACACGGGCCGCGATCAACCGTCTGACGTAGTTGTAAGCAGAGCCGCTGCAATTCGGTTGCACGTGTCTCGCTTGCTTGGAGACTGGCGGTTGCGGCAATCTCGCCGAGTGCCTGAGACCGAACGCCCTCGTTCATTGCCGGGCCACGCCGCCGATCCCGGCGCGACGGGACTGCACTACGTCGCCGAGCGACGCGACATGATCCGCTATTCGGAGTTTTTCCCCCCGGAAGAAGGGCTGGCAAATCGGCAGTGCCGGCGCGCCGGGAAAGCGATGTGCAAGACCACCACGGCGCGTTTGAAATGCTCCGGCATGCGCTGGGACGCCGATAACGCCGATCCCGGCGCGGCGGGATTGGCGGGCCTTGAGCAAAGTGACCAATGGAAGCTCTACTGGCAAACCCGCCTCAAGCCAACCGGTTAACTTCGCCAGCATTACTGGCCACACCCTGCCGAGGTGCTGCCCGATCCGACGGACTGACGAGCCGCCCGGCCGGCTTATGGCCCCGGCGGCGTTGGGGGTGTCGCCGGCTGCGCCGTCGGGCCGGTGATCTGGGCCAACAGAGCGCGGTCGGCGTCGGTGCGCAGCAGGCCGTCGAGCGTGCGCAGCGCCGACTTGTTCTTTTCGTCCAGCGGCCGCGCCTTCGCGTCGATCAAAATCAGCAGCGGACGGATTTGATCTTGCAGGGCCTGGAGCGAGACCAAGTCGGCCTGAAGGGCATCGGTCTCGGCCTGGTACGCGACCATTGCGATGCCGGGCAGGCCCTGGTAGGCTGGTCCCAACTGGTCCATAACGTCGGTCGTATTCGTGCCTCGCGCAGAAATCGCTTGCACCTGCGAGTCCGTGAAAACCCGGTCGTACTCAATTTCAATTCCCGTTGCCATGACTTGTTCGCCTCTCGTGATGATGGGAACTTACGTCAAAAAAAACGCCAAGATTGTCCTGTGACAAATCAGAAATGTCCAGTCAAAAACATATTGTTTTTTATGGAATTCACCATTGTGTAATAACGCATAAGCAGGATTTGGTGCGATTTGAGTTTGAGGTATCGATGTCTGGACTTTTTGTGACACATGGATTGACAAGTTCAGTTGTTAGTCTGGTTGAGTTTGAACACGATATAAATACACTGTCGATATCCAGTTCACTTCAAGAGCCACCAGGTTTTTCCTAGCACTTTCACTATCATATACTTTACATGGAAACGACTTGCGTCAAACTGCCAAATTTGGAAACGAGACGGCTAGAATCGACGTAACTTTCACATCGAACAGTGGCCCGCGGCTACTTGGCGGGGTCGCGGCGGAGGTTCAGCGTAAGTAAGCGTTCGAGGATTTCTTCGTCTGTCAGGGAGTCGGGCCAGCCGTAGGCGGCGAAGACGGCGGAGTCGAGCTTTTGGTGGACCAGCACCAGCCAGGTGGGACGCTGATCGTAGAGATTGGTGAACGTGCGTTTGGGCAATTCGCCTGCGGCCTCGTCGGAGTTTGGCACGCGGCGCGGGTAGCGGACCGGCCGATGCCCACGTTCGTAGTCCCGCCTTTAGGCGGTTCTGGTTTTCCATGGCGCGACGCCAACGAGGAACCGCCTAAAGGCGGGACTACGAACTGGATCGTGGCCGGATCAATGTAGCTTGCCCACGGGCCGCTGGCCGAGCCGTCTGGAGTAAAACTCCAGCACCTCCTCGCGCGTCCACACCGGCGGATTGAGCCAGCCCGTTCGCAGCCGATCCAACTCCCGCGCCGCCTCCGCGATCCGCTCCGACTGCTTCGACTGGTATACAATCAATCCCATCTGCCGCGCCAAAGAAGTAAAATCACGGCGAACGGTTCGCGGCTGGAGCAAAGTCTGCGACACTGTGGTTCTCGTGTGTCGCGCACTCGACCCAGGCACCCTCCATATCGACGCCGGAGTCGAAAATGCTGCTACTGAATGATGCTGGGTGGAAGGCAATGCAACAGGGTCACTATGCCGACGCCGAGCGGCTCTTTCGCGAGGCCATCGACAAGGGGGAAAGTTCCGGTGACGAAAACCAGATCTTTGCACAGATCCTGAATGGCCTGGCCGAGGTCTATCGGCTCACCGGCAACTATGCCGAGGCGGAGCTGCTTTACACTCGATCACTTGCCATCTACGAACAACTCGCCGGGGCGAATTCGTTCGGTGTCGCCTACGTTCTCAACAATCTCGCAAACCTTTACCGCTGGCAGGGCAAGCATGCGGATGCCGAACGGAACTATGAGCGATCCTTGCGGATCTTCGAAGGCAGTGAGGACGCCAAGCCGGAGGACATCGCAGAGGTCGTGGACAACCTGGGGATTGTCTATAAAGAACAGGGCCGGTACTTAGAGGCTGAATCGCTCGTCAAACGGGCACTGGCTATGAAGGAGAAGACCCTTGGACCAGAAAGCGTCGACATAGCCAAAACCTTGGTTAGCCTCGCCGACCTCTCCATCAACCAAGGTAAGTTCGCGGAGGCGGAACTGCTGTACAACCGGTCGCTGGCCATCTTTGAGAAGGCGCTGGGATCGGAACACGATCAAGTGGCTAGAACCCTGGGCAGCCTTGCGTACCTCTATCACACACAACGCAAGTATGCCGAGGCCGAGTCGCTCTACCAGCGGTCGTTGGCCATCTTTGAGAAGGCGCTGGGATCGGAACACGACGACGTGGCCTGGACCTTGGCCAATCTCGCGAGCCTCTACTGCGTGCAGGGAAAGTTTGAGCACGTGGAACCGCTCTACAATCGCTCGCTGGAAATCTTTCAAAAGTCACTGGGATTGGAACATGATTTAGTGGCGCGGACGCTGGGCAACCTAGCGTTTCTCTACGGCATTCTGGGGCGGAATGCCGAGAGCGATGCAGCGTTCGATCGGAGCCGAGTGATCAAGCGGCGAAATCGCCGCAACGCCGATCTCGATGAGGCGGGGCGTCAGAACGACCACGCGAATAAACTCTTCAAACACGGCAACTATCAAGAGGCTGAGGCATGCTACCGGATTGCCCTGAGACTCTATGAAACTGGCCTCGGGCCGGACGATCCGAAAGTGGCGGAACTCTACGATAACTATGCCGCGGTCATGAGAGCACAGAATGGAGACAAAGAGGCCGCCTACTACGCCAAGCGGGCCAAGCAGATTCGCGAGATGGACGAGAAGTAGCGGGGGAGTGGCCGCATGCCCTTGGCCACTTTTGTGAGCAGTTCTGCGGCCCGCTCGGTCACTCGCTTGGCGGTCAGATCGGGTCGCAGCGAATTTGGTTCGGTGAAGACCCGACGAAGTACGTCAAGGTTCGACGGGGAGGCGAGACCGGCGAGGTTGAAGTCGTACACGCGCTTCAGTGTGTCCGTGAAGTTCGTGTGGACCTCGAAGCGGTCCATGTCGCAGACGACCAGAAGCGGGGGGTTCCCCAGGTCCTCGCGATAGAGCAAGAGTTGCTGGTACGCGGCGGCGAGGTCCTTGTGCTTGCCCTTGTACTCCCAGCCGAAGTGGTGGCGTTTGCAGACATCCGCCCAGCCGTCGCCGCCGCCGGTCTTGCTCACGCCACGCTCGAAGGTGTATTCGGTGCCGTCCGGATCGGCCGCGGCGGGCTTGGGCTGTTCGAGTAACTCGCAGAGGTCGAGGAAATGCTGCTGCGACGCGTTCGCTGAGTTGCACGCGCTGCCATTTGGTGATGAATTGCTGCGGGGTCATCGCCGGAGAATCATGCCCGAATTGGACAGCGACGGCAACCCTTCTACTTGAACACCGCACTCGGCCGGCCGTTCGACAACCGCGTTGTGGGACCGTCGCGTGGTGGCACGGTCTCCCGTGGGGAAAATGGGTCGGGAGTTTTATCGACAGGCGAAGTGCCGTTCGGTTCGGTTCGTCGTCATGCCTCGACGCAGACGGTTCGCCAGCGGCGGCTTTGTGTACCACGTGTTGAACCGAGCCGTGGCACGCGATCGTCCTTTTCGGAGCACCGAAGCGGGACAGGTTCGGAAATGTACGGGCCGGTTTTTCGGCTGCTCGCCCCAGCGGGTGGTCGAGCCGAGGACTTGGCCGCGCCGCAGTTCGCCACCTTGCGAACTGGCGCTTTGGAGCGGAGAATTGAGTGACGGAAACTTTGTAACGAATCCCATGAGAGGACCGAGGCCATGGCGACTGTCGATGAAATCGTAGCCGCGGCGGAACGATTGCGACCCGATGAGTTGTTGCGGCTGAGGAAGAGGCTCGAGCGGCTTGAAAAGCAAATCTGGAATCTCGAATCTCAAAAAGCCGGCAAGAACCTACAGGCTGCTGGTGTTACCGACCGAGACATCGACCGCGTGGTGATGAGGCGTCGTCGTGAATAGTGACAGCCATGGCGTTCGCCGAACAGTTAGAAATGAAACTGTGATCGGAGGTGCGGGCATCGGGCGTTGGTCGAGTCTTCGAGTTGCGGCGGGCCGATGTTCGGGTGAATCGCCGCATCAATCGCGGCGAGAACAACGCCCTGAGCGGGTGTCGAACGTGTAGATCGTGGCTGCGTCCATGGCGTTCCAGTCCACCTCGACGCCGAGACCAGGGCCGGATGGCGCGTACACGTAGCCGTCCGCCTGGGTGCGGATCACGTCCTTCATGCCGTATTCGTATGCTTCGTACGGAACCGGCTGTTCATAGTACGTGGCGTTGGGGAACGCGAGCATCAGGTGGAGGTTGGCCACGGAGATGAGCGTGTAGCCCCAGCACATCACTTCGCAGTTCATGCCCGCGGTTTCCGCCAGGATCATGGCCTTGCGGGCGGGCGTGATGCCACCGCACACCGTGACGTCGGTGCGCGCCACGCGCCATGCCTTGGACTGCAGCGCCGCCGCAAACGACGGCAGATCCTGGAACCAGTTGCCCGAAGACAGCACGGGAATGTTCACGCGGCTGGTCAACTCGCGGTATCCGTCCAGGTCGTAGTCCGGCAGCGGGGCCTCGAACCAAGTGAAGCCGAGTCCTTCGAGTTCCTGGGCCACACGCAATGCACCGCCCCGATCGTAATTGTTCTCGGCGTCGTGCATGAACGCGATCTCGCTGCCGGGGTGCTGCTGGCGAACGGCCCGCGCCAGCTCCAGGTCCTTGTCCGGGATGCACCAGGCGTGAAACTTGATAGCCCGGAATCCCTGCTCCAGCAGTTCGTCCACGAAGCGCAGATAGGCGGGGACGTCGGCGAGCAGCGGTGTGCTCGCATACGCTGGGATGCGGTCGCGGGCTCCGCCCAACAACTGGTAGAGCGGCAAATGAGCCACTCGGCCCGCCAAGTCCCACAACGCGATGTCAATCGCCGCCAGCGCGCCGGGTGCGAGCGGAAACACTCGCGGCCTCAAGTCGCGCCCGATCGCTTCCCGCTGCAACGGGTCTCGCCCCACGAGAATGGGCACCAGGTGGCGCAACGTCTCGGCGGTGTATCGGTCGTAATCGAACGAGGTGTAATTCGACACGCCCCCGATGCCTTCCACGCCGGCGTCCGTGTAGATACGGACCAGGGTATTCGTCATGAACTGTTCCGGCAGGTCATGCGACCAGGTGTAGCGCGGAACTTTTGGGGCCACCACTCGGACTTCGACGCGATCGATTTGCATGAAGTTGTTAGCTCCTAGATAGTCTTGCGTGAGTCTGGGACACTAACCCGACGCGCCAGCGAGGGGGAATGCCGGATCGCCGCGGCTTTGACAACAAGCCCCTCGCTGGCGCGTCGGGTTAGTGTCCCAGGATTGCGTAAGGTCATTTAGAACCTCACTGGCCCGGTCAAATGCCTGCCGCCGTATGTCGATCAGCCAGGTAGTCATAAACGATCTTCGCGAAGCCCTCGCAATAGCTCGACTCCAGGTAAAACGCGTCGAGCAACTCCCGAGGCTGAAGCGCGGTGAGGTCACACAGCGGGCTAGGATCAAAGCTCACCGTGCCGCGCCCTTTGAACGCGACGTGTACTTGTTGCTCCTGCGCGGCGGCAGACCCTTCGATCAGTTGCTTGATGGCCGGGCCCGGCCCGTCGGCGCGCGGAATGATCTTCAATCGCCAGGAAGGTGCTAGCGCTGGCAACTCATCGGCACGGCACTGGGCTTCCATCGTTGACGCCACCGTAACCACGGGGACCTCAGCGAGTCGCGCGGTGGTTTTCATCGTGCGTTCGGCCTCGCTGACTTCCAGGCTGGAAAAGATCTTCGGCGTCCCGTAGATCTCACGGCCGGCCGCGATGCCGCACGGACCATCATGAAAAACGTGCGAACAGTACCACCCCACCTCCCCGCGGAAGCTACATTTCTGCTGAACGAACGCCTCCTGGAACGGCCCATAATTGCTGCAAAACGGCACCACCAGCCCGCTGGCGACGCACAGTCCGTCGGCCGCCGGCTGCAGCGGTTCCGGCAGAATCTGCCGCAACGACTCCGGGTCCGCCCGGAAGAACACAAGCTGAATCCGCACGTTTCGGTAGTAGGCGGGCAACGGCGGATAGAACGGCCGGTCCGCGGGCATGTTCCAACCGTCGTCATGAGCCAAACGCATCAGTTCTCCAGTAGAGCGTCGCTTTGAATGTGCGTCTTCAGGTTCCGAACGCATAAAGGTGGTGTTCGGTTCGCACGTAAAGTTTCCCGGCGGCGAAGGTCAAAGCATGAATCATCGAATCGGCTCCGTTTAACATCAGTTCGGCACGCTACGGGCCAATCGCAAGCCATTCCAGCGGTAGCGCCGCTGCGGCCGTTCGGCGTGTCGAGCAGCGGGGTCTAACGATTCGGCGGAATCGGCGAAACCGCCGCCACGCAAGACTCGCAGGCCCGGTGCGGTCAGCGACTCGCGGCCATCCTTCGGATCGTAGAGGTACGGACGATACAGGGTCGAACACCATTCGCTGACGTTGCCTTGCATGTCATAAACGCCCCACCCGTTCGGTTGCTTCGTGCCGACCGGCCTCGGTGCCCAGGTATCAGCTTGCTGCGACACGGCACCCGCGTCGGTTTTGCGCGCCGAGTTGTCGCGGAACCAGGCGAAGCGCACGAGTGTGGTGAGGTCCATCGTCAGGCTGGAAGCCTGCCCCACAACGCCGGGCCTCGGACTTGCGGCTCGGCAGGCGTACTCCCATTCCGCCTCCGTGGGTAGCCGGAAGCCGCCACCCGGTAGCCGCTCGTGGAGCGTGCGGACAAAAGCCTGACACTCGTCCCACGAGACATTCTCGACCGGCATTCGCTCTCGATCGGCGAATTCCGGTCCCTGGTGAATGCTCGGGTTGCTACCCATCAC
>Ga0247727_10016995_pt1 | contig 11644 bp, 10 predicted proteins | sample WisWelCaveWW1625_FD_202498 | JGI IMG/M metagenome (GOLD analysis project Ga0247727, IMG submission 202498) | Biofilm microbial communities from Wishing Well Cave, Virginia, United States - WW16-25 | ecosystem: Environmental > Aquatic > Deep subsurface > Groundwater > Cave microbial mat | place... | reverse complement strand
CGGCCATTCGCGACCGGCTTGCGCGGGATGCGGATGCCGGCGTGCGGGGTGAGGCGGCGTACCGGTTGGGGAAATTCGGGGATCAGACGGTCGTGCCGGCGCTCCAGACGGCGGCCGGTCGCGACCCGGACCCGGGCGTCCGCCGGTGGGCCGTCTGGGCCCTGGAGCAGATCGGTTCGGTCACGACGCCTGCGGCACCGGCCCGGATTTCTTCATCGAGTTGACGAACTCGCGCAGGCGCGTCTGTGTATCCGGGGCGATCGCCGTAAACCGCATGCCCATGCCGGGGAAAAACGTGTATTGATCGGGCTTCGGGCAAACCCACGCCACCCGGCCCTTCCCTTCCATCCATTCGCCCGGCCGGTCCGGCAACGAAAAGGACACGGTCAGTTCGGTTCCGACCGTCAGCGGGCTCGTGCTCTCTATGAACAACCCGCCGCCCCCGACGCCCGTCGCGCGACTCTCGACCTGCGAGCCGTCCGATGCCATGTAGCGCACCTTCGCCGTGAGCGACACGCGGGGCTGCGTCCTCGCTTCATCGGAGCGCGTGTGTTGCTGAGAAAAACTGATGTAGTCGATGATCGCTCCCCAGGTGACCGTGCCCAGGGACTGTCCATCGGACCCCAGCAGCGTGATCGTCTCCCGCTTGGCATCGAGTTCCAGCGACTTGCCTTGATGTGCCTTGGTGGCGACGACTGGCAATTTCATCCCTGCGGCCCTCCTGCCGGCCGCTCCGATGGGTAAGTATAGCGCATGCGGCCGAGGCGTCTAACGGTCTGAAACACAACGGGGTGCTCCCCCTAAGAAGGAACACCCCGTTGGATGGGATTGTCCGGAAACCGGCCGCGGGCAGCCGGTTACGCTGATTTCATGTCCTGTTCGTACATCCGGATCGGCTGGCCTTTGCCGACGATCACGTCCTCGGTGATCACCACTTCCTTGATCTGTTTTTGAGACGGCACCTCGTACATGAGGTCCAGCATGACCTCTTCGAGGATCGCGCGCAGCCCTCGCGCGCCGGTTTTCTGGGTAAAGGCTTTCCGGGCCACGGCTGTAATGGCGCCGTCGGTGAATTTCAGCTTCACCTTTTCGAACGACATCAGCTTCTCGTATTGCTTGAGCAGCGCGTTCCGCGGTTCGGTCAGCACGCGGACCAGCGCCGGCTCGTCCAATTCTTCCAGCGTGGCCACCACCGGCAGCCGCCCGATGAACTCCGGGATGAGCCCGTACTTCAGCAGATCCTCCGGCTGCACGTGCGCCAGGAGTTCGCCGAGCCGCGTGTCGCCCTTCGCTTTGATGTCCGCGCCGAAGCCCATCTGCTTCTTGTTCAGCCGCTGCTCGATGAGGGCCTCCAGCCCGACGAAGGCTCCGCCGCAGATGAACAGGATATTGCTCGTGTCCACCTGGATGAATTCCTGGTGGGGGTGCTTGCGGCCGCCCTGCGGCGGGACGTTCGCCACCGTACCTTCGATGAGCTTGAGTAGCGCCTGCTGGACGCCCTCGCCCGACACGTCGCGCGTGATCGAGGGGCTGTCGCTCTTGCGGCTGATCTTGTCGATCTCGTCGATGTAGACGATGCCGCGTGCGGCACGCTCGACGTCATAGTCCGACGACTGGAGCAGCTTGAGGATGATGTTTTCGACGTCCTCGCCGACGTAGCCCGCCTCGGTGAGCGTCGTCGCATCCGCGAGCGTAAAGGGCACGTCCAGATATTTCGCCAGGGTCTGCGCCAGCAGGGTCTTGCCCGTGCCGGTCGGCCCGACCATCAGGATGTTGCCCTTCTGGAGCTCGACGTCGTCCACCTCGTTGGCGGAGATGCGCTTGTAGTGGTTGTGGACGGCGACCGACAGGATCTTCTTGGCGTGGTCCTGCCCGATCACGTACTGATCGAGGTGGTGCTTGATCTCGTGCGGCTTGCGGAGCTTGGAGGAGATCTCTTCCTTGGCCTCTTCCCAGTCCTCCGCGATGATGTCGTTGCAGAGGTTGACGCACTCGTCGCAGATATAGACGGTGGGGCCGGCGATCAGCTTGCGCACTTCGTCCCGGCTCTTTCCGCAGAACGAGCACCTGAGATGACGGTCCGTCTTGTCCTGTTTGGGCATGACGCCTCCTAGCAGGATGTTGAAAAAGACCTCCAGCGTCGTTCTCGCATCGCTCGGAGACTCAACGTACCGAGAAAAGTACGCTTCGTCTCCTCACTCGCTGCGGCCTTGCTGGACGGCCTTTTTGAACATCCTGCAGTCATCTGGCTACTTGTCCTTCGCCCCGTCGCCCCCGGAATCCTTGCCGACCCCCTTGAGCGCTTTCGGGGGCCGCGTGATCACTTCGTCGATCAGCCCGTACCGCTTCGCTTCCTCGCCCGACATGAAATAGTCCCGTTCCGTGTCCAGCGCGATCTTGTCGAGCGGCTGGCCGGTGTGCCTGGACAGAATCTCGTTCAACCGCTCCCGGATTTTGAGAATCTCCCGCGCATGGATGTCGATCTCCGTCGCCTGTCCCTGGAACCCGCCCATCGGCTGATGAATCATGATCCGCGCGTTGGGCAGCGCGTACCGCTTGCCCTTGGTGCCCGCCGCCAGCAGCAGCGCGCCCATGCTCGCCGCCTGCCCGAGGCAGATCGTGTTGATCGGTGGCTTGACGTACTGAATCGTATCGTAGATACCGAGTCCCGCCGTGACGCTTCCGCCGGGGGTATTGATATAGAGATTGATGTCCTTCTCAGGGTCCTCCGCTTCCAGGAACAGCAATTGCGCGATGACCAGGTTGGCGAAGATGTCGTCAAGCGGCGCGCCCAGGAAAATGATGCGGTCCTTGAGCAGGCGCGAGTAAATGTCGTAGGCGCGCTCGCCGCGATTGGTCTGTTCCACAACAATCGGCACTAGCATACGGACGGTTCCTTTCTCCTCTGGTTACGGATGGGCCATCTTACCACAACGCGGGCTACACAGCAGCTTTTCAACGTCTTTTTCGCTCACTTCTGGATGACGGCGTGGCGGTAGACGAAGTCCAGCGACTTGTCCGCAAGGATGCGCCCTCGCAATTCATCGAGTGAGTCTTCGCCGCCGGCCCGCACGATTTTTTTGATGTCGTCCACCGAAAGCCGCAACTCCGCCGCCATCCGCGCAATATCGGCGTCGAGATCCTCCTGGCTGACCGTGATCCCTTCCTTCTCCGCGATCGTTTCCAGGATCATGCCGACTTTGACGCGCCGCGTGGCCTCGGGGCGAAGCTCCTCCTGCAGGCGCTTGGCCTCCTGCTGGCGCGCCGCCAGGTCGTCCGGACCGGCAGGCTGCGACCGGCCTTTCATCCGCGCCTCCTGTTCCAGCTTCTGCCGAACCATGACCTCCAGCTCCCGTGCGACGAGCGTCTCGGGAATGTCGAAATGATGGGTCTCCACCAGCCGTTTCAGGATCGTGTCCTTATAGGTATCCTCGATTTCCCGCTTGAGCGCCCGTTCCATCTCTTCCTGCAGCTTGTCCTTCAGCTCGGCCAGCGTGCTGTACGGTCCGCAGTCCTTGGCAAACTCGTCGTCCAGCGGCGGCAGCCTTTTTTGCTTCACGGCCGCCACCTTGATCCGGAAGACGACCGTTTTGCCGGCCAGCTTGGTGTCCGGATGGTTGGCCGGATAGGGCTGGGAGATTTCGACCAGCTGGCCTTCCTGCTTGCCCAGCAACTGCTCATCCACCTCGATTCCCATCACCGGCATCTTGGAACCAACCTTGTGCAGAACGCCCTCTTTCTTGGCGCCCTCCAGCGGCGCCAGATCAAGGAACCCTTCCACGTCCAGCACGGCATAGGACCCGTCGGCGAGCGCGGTGCCGGCCGGGGCGGCATCGAGCTGCGCCTGCCGTTCCCGCAAGGTTTCCAGCACCTTGGCCAGCTGCTCGTCCGTCACCGTCCGCGTGTCCATCTTCAGCGAGATCGGGTTCGGCGCCTTGTAGTCGCGCAACTGGATCGGCGGCTTGATCTCGACGGTGGCGGTAAAGGAGAACGGCGCGTCCTTCTTGATCTTCACACGCTCGATCGGCGGGACTTCCACGATGAGCGGCACGATGCCGGCCTGGCGAATGGCCTTCTCGTAATAGGTGGGGATCAGGCGGCGGACGACATCGTCGCCGACGTCCTTGCCGTACCGCTGCTCCAGCAGCGCCTGGGGCGCCTTGCCGGGCCGGAAGCCCGGGATGCGCACCTGGCGGTTCAGCTCGGCATAGACTTCCGCAAACTGCTTATTAACGTCTTCCTGCGGGACCTCGATCTTCAGGGAGCGCTTGACCGGGCCCAGTTCTGTGACTTCGACTTTCATGGGTGTTTATACCTTCAACTCATAATGATTGATCGTGGGTGGGCCACGAAACGACCAAACACTTGAGGTGTTTATCCAGCGGCGACAATTACGAGACAACCCAGAAGAGCCGCCGGCTCACACGAAGTGTGGTATGGCTTGCCAGCCGAAGCGGTATTATTGTTGCCCGCCTTCGCTAAAGCTATGGCGGACAGCCTTCACTCCCGCGAAGGCTGGTGCGAGAGGAGGGACTCGAACCCCCACGGTTTCCCACGAGATCCTAAGTCTCGCGCGTCTGCCAGTTCCGCCACTCTCGCGCCCCGCCCGAAGCACGCTCTCAGAGCCGGTCCGGAACCTTGGTGCGCGACCGCCCTTGCGCATCAGCACTGTGGCATGGTTGTACAGGCCGGTGCGCGCCCCTGTCAAGCAATCACAGGCTCGTGGCGCGAGGGCACGAGGCACGGGGAAAACCGGCCCGTCATAGGGGTGGTACAGGCCCGCTAATCGCAGTATACTAGGGGACCATTTCGCACGGGCGCATGACCGGGGGTCGATGAGGCGGACCGGTTGTTCCTTGTCCGACTTCGTCCCGTCATTATCGGTTCTTGTCTCCGCCCCTTCACGCCATCGGCCGGCCCGTGCGCATGAGGAAGAATCTGAGCCTACTGGCGCAAAGTGACTCTCCGCCCGCATATGATTGAAGCGGGCGGCTCAAGCAAGCTTGGTATGGGGGTGCCTCATGAAGCGCGCAATCCTCACCGCAGCCGTCGTCTCGCTGCTGATGCTGACGCATGGGACGAGCTGGGCGTACCGTGATTACTTCACGCCCGAGCAGAAGGCACAACTGGCGAAAATCCAGACGATCCTGGTGGAAGCCGTGGCCCTCACCGACAAAGGCTCGGTGGAGGCCGGGCCGATCCGCGAGGTGGCCGTCCGCCGCTTCTCGGACATCGGCTACACCGTCGTGACGGACGCCTCGAAACCCCACGACGTGATGTTCAAGGTCAAGTGCGAGCAACGCAAGACCTGGGAAGGGACGAGCACGGCCGGCGGCGACGCGGACCTCCCCGATTCTCCCTCCCGCGTCTGGAAAGGGCCGGCCTGTCAGCTCAACTACACGCTGGGCGGGATGAAAATCAAATGGCAGAAGGAAGTCCGCACCGACTTCGAAGACGCCATTGATGCCGCGCAAAAAGCCAACGCCGGCGACCCCGGCGACTACGCGATAGCGAAGCTGAAGGAACGGCTGGCGACCTACGACTTCCCGGTGATCGTCAGCGCCGACTGGGGGCAGGCCGACCGCCTCTTGAAAGTGCTGGACAACTCCAATAGCGATCAAATGCGCCGGCTCAAGGTCATGTCGCTGCTCGGCGAGATGCAGGCCGACGCGGCACTCCCGCGCCTGAAGGAAGCGCTCAAAGACAAGGACCTGGCCAGGCAGGCCGCCGAGTCGATCGGCAACATCGGGCGCGACGGCATTCCGCTCCTGGTCGACATCGTGAAAAACTCGCAGGACAACGACTTACGCATCTCGGCCGCCAAAGGCCTCGGGCAGGTGGGGGGACTGCACGGAGATACGACCGCCGTGCCGCCGCTGCTCGAAATCCTGAAAGATCCGAATACCGACTGGACGTTGCTGACGGAAATCGCCTGGTCGCTCGGCAAGATGCCGGACAAACGGTCGATCGAACCGCTCTACGCGCTCGACAGAAAGCTGCAGGCGATGCGCGACCCGGAGAATATGAAACTCAAGAAGCTCAAAGAAGCGGTGTTCTGGGCGATCAAGCAGTGCGACACGTGGGACCAGTACAGTTAAGTTGAACTCGCGAAGGGCGGCTGAGGAGGAGAACCTGAGCCGCCCTTTGTGTGTGCAGGAGGCCTTATGACCATCTCACGCAGACGATTCTTGCAGCTTGCAGCGGCGACCGGTGGCGCGCTGGCGTTCGGCGATCTAGCCGGGCAGGTGCTTGGGCTGACATCCAGGGGACGCGTGGCCTATGCCGGCGAGCCGATCAAGATCGGCATCCTCGATCCGCTGTCCAGCCCTTACAAGACGTCTTCGATCCACGACGTGCACGGGGCCAATGTTGCGGTGGATTTGTACAACAAACGCGGCGGCGTCCTGGGCCGGCCGGTGGCGATTTTGGAAGCCGATGATGCCTCGAACGTCCAGACCGCGCTCAAGGCCGCCACGAAGTTCATCAAGGAGGACCGCGTGGACTTCCTGATGGGCACCTTCAATGGGGACGTCGCGCTGGCCGTTTCGGACCTCGCCAAGAAGGAGAACAAGCTTTTCATGGTGACCGGCGCGCACGCGATGGAGTTGACCGGCTCCGGTTGCAACTCACACACCTTCGTCTTCATGCCGAACGCCCGCATGATGGCGCTGGCCGTGGCGCCGCACCTCGTCAAAGCCTACGGCACGAAGCATTACATGGTCACCGCCGACACGGTGGATGGCAAGTCCACGCTCGCCGCCATGACCGAGGCCCTTAAAGCAAACGGCGGTGAGATTGTCGGGCAGACGACGACGCCGTTCGGGACAACGGATTTCACCGCCTCGCTGACGGAGGCGAAGAACGCGAAGCCGACCCTGATCGTGCTCAATCTCTACGGCTGGGACCTCGTCAACGCGCTCAAGGCCTACGCGAAACTGGAACTGGCGAAAGACAAGATCGGTGTGGGCGGCATGATCGGCGGCGAGCAGATCGGCCGGCCGCTCGGCTATGCGAACAACGCCGGCATCTGGGGCCTGATCTGGGATCCGAAGATCAACTCGGACAGCTCTCGCCGGTTCATCCAGGGCGTGATCGACAAGTACAACCACACGCCGACCTCGCGCTGCTACCTCGGCTACGCCGCCATGACGCAAATTCTGGAAGCCGTGCAGCGGACCGGCACCACCGACACCTCCGCTGTCATCAAAGCCCTGGAAGGCCACGAGTTCGATGGCTGCAAAGTAGGCAAGTCGTACTTCCGTGCCTGGGATCACCAGCACGTGCAGGACGTGCTCGTCGGCGAGGCCTACGGCAAAGAGTTGGGTCTCGGCCATTATAAAATTCTCGCGACCGTCCCGGGCGATGCGGTTGCCGGATCGCGCGAGCAGAACGCCTGCAAGCTGTAAACCGCTCGGCGGCGGCTTGGCCTCGTTGACCTTTTTCCAAAGCCGCCGTACAACATGCGCCTATGGCGCTCGCACGGACGCACAGGCCTGTGGCCGCTGTTGCGCTCCTCGCCTGCTTAGTCGCGCTTGCGACAAACGCGCTGGCGGAGCAGCCACCCCGCAAGTCGTCCAAGCCCGCCATCGAATTCACGCTCTCCACCTGGTTGACAGAGGGCAAGACCCGCTGGAACTTCTCCAACCAATCGCCGCTATTCGGCAATCCGACCTCAGAGCTCAACTATAAAGACGTCGGTACCACGGTGGTTGAGTTGGGAGGCAATGCCACCTTCTCCAACCGGTTCTTCGTGCATGGGCAGTTCGGCTATGGGACAGTCGGCGGAGGACGACTCACAGATGATGATTATCTGGCCGGTCAGCAGCTCTTTTCACGAACCGACAGTAATCTGGACGGCAGCCATGTCTGGTACCTGAACGCTGATGTCGGCTACCAGCTCATTCTCTTCCCACAGAACCGTGGTTTCCTGGGCGCGTTCCTCGGCTATCAACACCGGGAGGAAAAGCTGGAGGCGACGGGCATCACCCAGGTGGTCTGCACGGCCCCGGGCGTCCTGTGCAATCCTGCCGGGACCGTGTCCAATGTGGGACAAGTCGTGCTCACGAACACGTCCCATTGGAACGCGCTTCGGATCGGGCTCGAAGGCGACGTGCGGGTCGCGTCGCGGCTCACTTTGGAGGGACAGTTTGCCTTTCTCCCCTTCACGGCTCTGACGAACGACGACATCCATCACCTGAGGACGGACCTCAAGCAGGATCCCAGCATCAGAATGACAGGCACAGGAATCGGCTACAACGCCGAGGCGAAGGCCCGCGTACTTGTCTATGAGCGGCTCTTCTTCGACGTGGGCTATCGCTACTGGTGGCAAAAAATCTCGGACGGAGATATCATCTTCCGCGGGACCACAGGGGATTCCCCCGCGCTCCCACTCAACGAGTTTCGCACCATCCGGCAGGGCGTGACGTTCGGACTCCGGTACACCTTCTAACAGGCTGTTGAAAAAGGCTTCCATCCCGCACGCGGTAGCCTCCTCCTCCCCGGCCATGCTAAGATGCGTCCCTCCCGAGGGTATGCATGCGGAGAGGTGCGAGAGTGGCCGAATCGACATGCTTGGAAAGCATGCGTCGGGGTAACTCGACCGTGGGTTCGAATCCCACCCTCTCCGCCATACCGCACTTCGTGTGAGCCGCCGCGTTCAATCAAATCGCGGCGGATAGTTACTTTGCCTCCAGTAGGCTTAGATTCTTTGGGCTTCATGATTTTTGAGAGGGTGAGATTCGAAGAGGGGGTCCGCGGGGGAGAGGCTCCCCCGCGTGGGGAGACACGAGGGGGCTGGCCCCCTCAGTGGGAGCGCGAGCGGCAGCTGCGAGCGCGACTTCGAATGCCCACCCTCTCCGCCATACCAAAGCAGTGCTGAGTTGCGAGTGCTGAGTTCTGAGTTGGGGAAGAAAACGTTTCGAGTTTGGATTGTTACTCAGCACTCAGAACTCATCGCTCAGCACTTCTTAAGAGATAAGGGGCCGGGCCCTGTGCAACCGAACCCTGCAAACCCCGCCAGGTCCGGAAGGAAGCAACGGTAAGCGGGTAGTTCGGTGTGCCGCAGGATCACCTGGCCCCGCATAACAGGATGCTGAAAACGGTCCCCAACTTCGTTCTCGGTCGCTCGGCCACCTCAACGTACCGCAGAAGAGTACGCCTCAGCGCCCTCACTCCCTGCGGCCTCGTTGGATGACCGTTTTGAGCATCCTCTGGGGATACAGACAGGGAATACAGGCTTGAGGCTGGAATTGTACGTTTCACGTTTTACGTTTCACGTCTAACGCCCCATGGACTATCAGGTTTCCGCCAGGAAATACCGGCCTGGCACCTTCCAGGATGTCATCGGCCAGCCCCACGTCGTGCAGACGCTGGCCAACGCCATCGCGAGCAAACGGATCGCGCACGCCTTCCTGTTCTCCGGCACCCGCGGCGTCGGCAAGACGACCATGGCCCGCATCCTCGCCAAGGCCCTCAACTGCGAGCAGGGCCCCACCGCCACGCCCTGCGACGCCTGCGTCAATTGCCGGGAGATTACGCAAGGCAACTCGGTGGACGTCGTCGAGATCGACGGCGCCTCCAACACCGGCGTGGACGACGTGCGGGAGATCCGCGAGAACGTGAAGTTCGCGCCGTTTCACGGCCACTACTGCATCTATATCATTGACGAAGTCCACATGCTCTCGACGTCCGCCTTCAACGCGCTGCTCAAGACGCTGGAGGAGCCGCCGGCCCACGTCGTGTTCATCTTCGCAACGACCGAAATTCATAAAATCCCGGCGACGATCCTCTCGCGCTGCCAGCATTACACCTTCCGGCGCATTCCGCGGGCGGAAATCATCCAGCGGCTGCGGCACGTCACACAGCAGGACGGCATCGCCGTCGAGGACCGCAGCCTCTCGTCCATCGCGCGGGCCAGCGAGGGCAGCATGCGGGACGCGCTGAGCATCCTGGACCAGGCCGTGGCCTTCGGCGGCAAGACCGTCAAGCACAGCGACCTCGAAACCCTGCTCGGCACCGTGCCACAGGAGCACGTCCGCGCCATGATCGGAGCCGTGATCGGGAAGGACAGCCCGGCCGCCGTGGGCGTGATCGCACAGTTGCTGGATCAGGGGCACGACCTCCGCGCCTACTGCGCCGACCTGGTCGAATATGCCCGCCACATGCTGATCGCTGCGGTCGTGCCCGCCGCGCAGGATCTCCGGAGCCTCATCGAAGCCCCGGAGGACGACGTGCGCCAGATCGTCGAGGACGCCAAGGCCTTTACGGTCGAGCAGGTTCAGGAACTGTTTCGCATTCTCTCGCACGCGGAAGACGCGCTGCGCCTGAGCGCGCATCCGCGCTTCGTGCTCGAGTCCGCCGCGATCCGCGCCACACGGCTGCTGGCCGTCGGCACGTCGGCCGTCGCATCGCCGCCGGCTGCGAATCAGGCGCCGCGTCAGGTTGTGCCGCAGGCAGCTCCGGCTGCGCCCAGCCGCCCAGCTGCCGGCTCCAACCCCGCAGCACTGGCCAGACCGGTCGCACAGACCGCACCCCTGTCGTCGCCAGCTCGACCGCCGGCTGTGGCATCTCCCTCTCCGGCCGCACCCCAAAAATCGGCGCCGCTGCCGCCCAAGTCGGCCATCCAGGCGGCCGGCGCGAAGCCGCCACAGGCCACGCCGGCACCCGCGCCGCCGCCTATCCAACTCAACTGGGAACAGGTGGTGGAGCACGTGTCCGGCAGGCATCCGAACATCGGCGCCTTCCTGGAACAGGGGACGCTGCTCGGCATCGACGGCAATCAGTTGACGATCGGCTACCCCGCCAACTTCTCGGTCGCGCGCGGCATGATGGAGAAACCCGACAACCAGCAGTTGATCGCAGCCCTCTGCGCCGAGCTGGCCGGCCGGCCGGTGCGGCTCAGAATCGTCGAGCTCGCGGACGGTCAGGCGGCGGCCCCCTCGCCCGCCCAGGTCCGCGCCGCGAAGGCCCGTTCCCAGAAAGACGCGCTGCTCGAACAGACGCGCGCACACCCGCTCGCCAAACAGGCGCGGGACGTGTTCGGCAGCGACGTGATCGACATCCGGCACACCGCATCCCGCAAGGAGACCGCATCATGAGCAAGAATCCGTTCGGCAACATGGGGAACATCATGCGGCAGGCCCAGGCGATGCAGGATCAGCTCGCCAAGGTGCAGGAGCAGGCGGCCACGAAGGTGGCCGAGGGCTCGGCCGGCGGCGGCATGGTGACGGTCAAGGCCAACGGGGCCATGGAAATCGTCTCGGTGACCATCAATCCCGAGGTCGTGAAGGGAGGCGACGGCGAGATGCTGCAGGACCTCGTCGTCGCCGCCGCCAACGACGCGCTGCGCAAGGCCAAGGACCTCATGGCCGGCGAGATGAAAGCCATCACGGGCGGCGATAAAATTCCTGGGCTCTTTTAACTCAACGCTCAGCACTCAGGACTCAGCACTGCTTTTCCATGGGGATCGATAACCAAGGGCTCCTCGCACAATTGATCCGGGAACTGGTCCGTCTGCCAGGCATCGGGCACAAGACGGCGCAGCGCCTGGCATTCCATCTCCTTAAGGCTGAGAAGGACGAAGCGATGCGGCTGGCCGACGCCATCCAGGCCGTGAAAGACGGCCTGACGTTCTGCCGCCAGTGCC
>Ga0247727_10016994_pt1 | contig 11645 bp, 9 predicted proteins | sample WisWelCaveWW1625_FD_202498 | JGI IMG/M metagenome (GOLD analysis project Ga0247727, IMG submission 202498) | Biofilm microbial communities from Wishing Well Cave, Virginia, United States - WW16-25 | ecosystem: Environmental > Aquatic > Deep subsurface > Groundwater > Cave microbial mat | place... | reverse complement strand
TCAGCCCGGGCGGCGTGTCGAGTGCCACGATCCGCCCGCGGTCGAGGATCGCGATGCGGTCGCACAGGGTGTCGGCCTCGTACATGTCGTGAGTGGTCAGGATCACCGTCGTGCCGTGGTCGTCTCGCATCTCGCGCACAAAGGCCTGCACGTCGCGCCGTGAGTGAGGGTCGAGGCCGGTGGTCGGCTCGTCGAGCAGCAGCATCATCGGGCTGGTCAGGAACGCCCGGGCAATCGCCACCTTCTGCTGCATGCCCCGTGACATGTGCTCCATCGGCGCGTAGACCGCCCGCTCGCCCAACCCCAGGCGCTGCAGGATGGCGACGATGTCGGACCGCGCGGTCCGCGGCGGCACGCCGTACAAGCGGGCGGCGTACATCAGGTTCTCCATCGGCGTCAGCTTCTTGAAGAAGGACGCCTCGACCGACACCCGGTTGATCATGCGCTTCACCGCCATCTCGTCGCGCACGACGTCGTGGCCGAACACGCGGATCTCGCCGGCGTCGGGGATCAGCAGCGTCGAGATCAGCCGAATCAGGGTGCTCTTGCCCGTGCCGTTCGGGCCGAGCAACCCGAAGATCTCGCCGCGGCTAACCTCGAAGCTGACATCGTCGATCGCCACGACGCGCCAGTCGGCGGCGTCCGCGGCGCCGCCCCGGCCTCGCCACAGGCGGGCAAGGATACCCGGTCGCGTCTCGAACACCTTCCGTGCTGCGCGGATCTCCAGGGCAGGCCGAGCATCCCGCGCGAGCCCGTCGATGGATGTCGGAATGGGGGCCGATCGCGAGCGCGTCTGTCGGTGGTCCTTGGCAAGCGTCATGGCGCAACTCCATCTTAACCAACTTAATTAACACGCCGGATGGGCGCTGGTTGGTTTCGAATTGGTATCGATCGACAAACGACATGCGCGGATCCGGCGATCGTCGCCCCCGGGCAACGCGCGAGACCCCGCCACGGAGGCGGCCCACTGCGGACCTGCGGACGAAGGGTAAGGCTGCGGAAGCGAAACACCGTGGGTGCCTGGGCAACGGCGCCCGCGGACCGTTCGGGTTACGCGGGGGACCTAGCGGAGCATCGGCGCACATCGGTCGCCGGCGGCCGGGATGGCCTCAAACAACCGGTGGCGGTACAATCTAAGGGCTTCGCCGGTGATCGTGCGCACGGCTCCATACCGATTTGCTGACGAGGGTGTGATAAGAGTATATCCTACAAGGCCACCCCTGTCAAGGGATTTCCAAAGACTGCACTCAGATCGAAGGTAGCATCGCCCATGTCCACACGCTGGGTTTACCGTTTCACCGACGGCGCCGACGCCGAGGCCGCCTCGGGCGGCGACCGGGATGCGCTCCGAGCCCTGCTCGGCGGCAAAGGGGCGGGGTTGTCCGACATGGCCCGTGCCGCCGTGCCCGTACCGCCCGGCTTCACCGTGACCACCGCGGCCTGCCTGGCGTATCTGGCGGCGGGCCAGCGACTGCCCGCGGGGCTGTGGGACCAGGTGTTGGAGGCGCTGGCCGACATCGAGCACACGACCGGGAGGCGGTTCGGCGACCCGACCTGCCCGCTGTTGGTCTCGTGCCGTTCGGGCGCCAAGTTCTCGATGCCCGGCATGATGGACACCGTGCTCAACATCGGGCTGAATGACGCGACGGCGGCGGGGATGGTCGCCGCCACCGGCGACGACCGATTCGTCTTCGACACCTACCGCAGGCTGGTGCAGATGTTCGGCGCGGTGGTGTTGGGCGTGCCCGACGAACCGTTCGAGCACGCCATCCGGGCGCGCAAGGATCGGCGCGGGGCGAAGGACGACACCGACCTGGGGGCGGACGATTGGCGGGCGTTGACCGCGGAGTTCCAGGCGATCGTGGCGCGCGAGGCCGGCCGAGCCTTCCCGCAAGACCCGCTGGCGCAGTTGCGGCAGGCCACCGAGGCGGTGTTCCGGAGCTGGAACGGGCGGCGCGCGGTCGACTACCGCAACGCCGCCGGCATCGCGCACGACCTCGGCACCGCGGTCAACATCCAGGCGATGGTGTTCGGCAACCTGGGGGCGGCGTCGGGCACCGGTGTCGCGTTCACCCGCAACCCCGCCACCGGCGAACCGGGGCTGTACGGCGACTACTTGATGAACGCCCAGGGCGAGGATGTCGTCGCCGGCATCCGCAACACCCGGCCGATCGCCGAGCTCGCGGCGGAGCTGCCCGACGTGTTCGCCCAGTTCCGGACGATCGCCGGGCAGCTCGAGCGCCACTACCGCGACATGCAGGACGTCGAGTTCACCATCGAGCGCGGCAAGCTGTGGATGTTGCAGACCCGTAACGGGAAGCGCACCGCCCGCGCGGCGGTACGGATCGCGGTCGAGATGGCCGAGGAGGGCCTGATCGACCGCGTCGAAGCCGTGCGCCGCGTGACGGCGGAGCACGTCGAGTACTTTCTCCACCCACAGTTCGAATTCGGCGCCAGGCGGTCGGCCGAGGCCGCCGGCCGGCGTTTGGCCACCGGCGTCAATGCCTCGCCGGGCGCGGCGGTGGGCCGGGCGGTGTTCGACGCCGACACCGCGGCGGCCTGGAGCAGGGAAGGCCAGCCGGTGGTGATGGTGCGGCCCGAGACCAAGCCCGACGACGTTCACGGCATGCTCGCCGCCAAGGCCATCCTGACCAGCCGCGGCGGCGCCACCAGCCACGCGGCGGTGGTCGCCCGGCAGTTCGGCGTGCCCGCGGTGTGCGGTGCCGAGGTCGTCGAGATCGACCTCGGTGCCCGGCTCTTCCGCGCCAACGGCGCCGTCGTCCACGAGGGTGACACGCTGTCGGTGGACGGCACGACCGGCGAGGTGTTCATCGGGGCCATCGCGCAGGAGGTGCCCGAGGTGTCGGACCCGCACCTGACCACGCTCCTCGCCTGGGCCGACACGATTCGCCGCTTAGGGGTGTGGGCCAACGCCGATTACGGGCCGGACGCAGCCCGCGCGCGTGCGTTCGGGGCCGAGGGCATCGGGCTGTGTCGCACCGAGCACATGTTCTTCCAGACCGACCGCCTGCCGATCGTCCAGGCGATGATCCTGGCCGAGGACGACGCTGCCGCACGCCGCCAGGCCCTCGACAAGCTCCTGCCGATTCAGCGGCAGGACTTCCGCGAGGTGCTCGATGCGATGGACGGCCTGCCGGTGATCGTCAGGATGATCGACCCGCCGCTGCACGAGTTCCTGCCCAGTCACGCCGAGCTGCTGGTCGAGGTGACGCGGCTCGAAGTCACCGGCGTCGACCCGGACCGGCTGGCCGAGCGCCGGGCGCTGTTGCACAAGGTGGAGGACCTTCATGAGGCCAACCCGATGCTCGGCCTGCGCGGCGTGCGGCTGGGGATGATCTACCCCGAGATTACCGCGATGCAGGTGCGGGCGGTGCTCGAGGCGGCGTGCGAGCTGGCGCAGGCGGGGCGGAACCCCAGGCCCGAGCTCATGATCCCGCTCGCGGCCCACGTCAACGAGCTGAAGACGATGCGCGCGATCGTGGAGGATACCGCCGCGGCGGTGTTCGCCGAGCAGGGCACGCGGGTGGCTTTCAAATTCGGCACCATGATCGAGATCCCGCGCGCGGCGCTGGTGGCGGATCGGCTCGCCGAGGTCTCCGAGTTCTTCTCGTTCGGCACCAACGACCTCACCCAGACCGGCTACGGTATCAGCCGCGACGACGCCGAACGGCGCTTCCTGCTGGATTATGTCGAGGGCGGCGTGCTGCCGCAGAACCCGTTCCAGACGCTCGACGTCGAGGGCATCGGCCAGCTCGTCGAGATGGCGGTGCTACGCGGCCGATCGACCCGGCCGGGGATGGAGATGGGCATCTGTGGCGAGCACGGCGGGGATCCGGAGTCGATCCGCTTCTTCCACCGGGTGGGCCTGACCTACGTCTCGTGCTCGCCCTTCCGCATCCCCGTCGCCCGCCTGGCCGCGGCGCACGCGGCGCTCGGCATGTGACCCATTGCCTCGGCAGGGGCCACCTAACAAGCGACCCTCGGTGTCTGGCCGACGTGGCCCATGCACAGGCCAGGAAGATTACCGTTAGGGGCCGACCTGCGTGTCGGCCCCGGTCGGGTGGGCTACGGGTACGGATCCTTCGGCTCCGGCTTGGACGGGCCGGGGTAGCCGGGACCGGGTGGATTGGGCGGCGGGGGCGGCGGGGCACCGGTCGGCTCGCCCGGCCCGGGCCCGGCCGTCGCCGCCGCGCCGCCGGTGGCCACGGCCGCGGGGGCGGTCAGCGTCAGCGAGATGCCCGCCGTCGGCGTCAGGGTGGCGGTGCCGGCCGGCCAGCGCCGCGGCGTCTTGCTCGACTGGCTGTGCTGGTCGCGTGCCTGGCGCGTGGCCGCCAGCAGCGCGGCGGTGGCTTGGCGCGCCGCCAAGTCGAGCGTGGCGGACACGGTCGCGCTCGACTGCTGGTCGGCCCCGGCCCGCAGCGTCGCGCGGCCGCGCGGCCCCGCCCCCGCTCCCGCTGTACCGATCGAATCCTCACCCGCCGGCTCCTGGCCGGTGGACGTCGTCTCAGTGGCCGCGATCGCCGCGGCCGCTGTGGCGCGGGTATCGGGGTTCGGCGCCAGTGTCTGGACGCGCAGCCACAGCGCGGGCTGCGTCGCGAGCAGTCCGGCGATGAGGCCGAGCACCAACACCGCCAGCATGCCCATCGCGCCACGCGACACCCACCGCCCCGCGCCACCGGCGGACCACCAGGCGCGCATGGCGCCGGCCAGCACGGCCGCTCCGGACGGCTGAGAGGCGCGCGGCGCGGCGGCGGCGAAGCCCACGTCGAACCGCGGGTAGGCCGGGGGAACGGGCAGGCTCTCGTCGCGCAGGCCGGCGAGGCTGGCGACGAGTCGCCGGTACTCCTCGGCGCACTCCGGGCAGCGCACGAGGTGCGCATCCACCAGCGGGAACGCGCGGCGCGCCGCCCGGCCGCCGATCTCGGCACCGACGTACCGGTCGAGCCGCGCCCGGCACTCGGCGCACGGGATCTCGCCGTCGAAGCCGGCGACGATGGCGGTGCCGAACTGGTCCAGCCGTGCCCTGCATGCCGCGCACGCGGCCACGTGGGCGCGTGCGGCGCCCAGCGCATCGGGCGGGGCACCGGCGATCTCGACGGCGAGCACGCGCCTCACCTCGCGGCAGTTCATGACCATTCTGATCTCATTCCAGCGTTCAGACGAATTAACCCGCCCGATGTTTTCATGCCGGCGCCCACGCCGCCACCCACCTCACTGAAAGCACGCCCGCAGCCGGGCCATGAACGACGCGTCGTCGCGCAGCTTGGCCAGGTCGCGGCAGCGGATGACGTGGATGTTGCGGGCGGTGGTGCCGAGGTGCCGGGCGAGGTCGTCGTCCTCCCAGCCCTCGAGGTAACCCTTGAGCAGCACGATCCGCGAGTTCTCGCTGACCGCGCGGATGTGGTGGATCTCACCGAGCACGGCATGGATCTCGGCATACGACAGCGCGGCGTCGAGGTCGGGCGCGCCGGGATCGGCGATCCGATCGGCCATCGGGTGCCCGTCGGCGGTCTCGGCGGTCTCGAGGCGGAGCTGCTGGCTGAGCGCGACGCGCTTGGCGCGGTGGACGCGCGGTGCCGGCTCGAGCTTGCGCAGCTCGTCGACTAGCTTGTTGGTGGCGATGCGCACCGCCCACCCGAGGTAGCTCTCGGGCTGGTCGGGGCCGCGACCGGCGTCGAGCTGCTGCCAGATCGTCACCAGCGCGTCCTGGGCGCAATCCGCCGCGAGGTGCTCCAGGCGGGGATCGGCCTGCACTTGTGGCCAGAGCGCCCGGTACAACCGGCGCCCGAGGTCCTCGAACGCCGCCCCCCGCGCCGCCGCCGAGGGCGCCCGGCACGCGTCGTAGAGGGCCTTCGAGTCCGCTGCGAGGTCCATGCGCGGTGAAGTATGCGCAAATCGGGTGAATTGTGAAGCCGGGGGTTGCACCTTGTCCGCCCCTCGCCGCCCTGCTACACTTCGGGCGGGTCGGGCACGGGCCGACAGGCATGCCCGCCCGACCCGCCGACCCGACCCGTACCCAAGGACCGACCATGGCCGCCCAGGCCCTGTACCGCCGCTGGCGCCCGCAATCGTTCGACGACGTCCTCGGCCAACCGCACATCACCCAGACGCTGCGGAACGCCGTCGACGGCGACCGCCTGGCCCACGCCTACCTCTTCACCGGCCCGCGCGGCACAGGCAAGACGTCGGTCGCGCGCATCCTGGCCAGGGCGGTCAACTGCACCGCGCCGCCGGGCGTCGGCAAGCCCTGCAACGCGTGCGCGCTGTGCGTGGCGATGACCGAGGGCAGCTCGCTCGACCTGATCGAGATCGACGCGGCGTCGAACACCGGGGTCGACGACGTGCGCGACCTGCGCGACAAGATCGGCTACACGCCGAACGAGGCCAAGTACAAGGTCTATATCGTCGACGAAGTGCACATGCTGTCGACCGCGGCGTTCAACGCGCTGCTCAAGACGCTCGAGGAGCCGCCGAACCACGCGATCTTCATCTTGGCCACCACCGAGCCGCACAAGATCCCCGACACCATCGTCTCGCGCTGCCAGCGGCACGACTTCCGCCGCGCCAGCCTGGCGATCACCGTCGCCAAGCTCGAGCGGATCTGCCAGGCCGAGGGCGCGACCGCCGACCGCACGGCGCTCGAGCTGATCGCCCGCAGCGCCACCGGCTCGATCCGCGATGCCGAGAGCCTGCTCGACCAACTGATCGCCACCGGCGAGGCGGTGACGCCCGGCAACGTGCGCGAGGTGCTCGGCACACCGGCCGGCGAGGTGGTCGCCGGCCTGGTCGACGCGCTGGTCGCCCGCGATGCGGCGGTGGGGCTGGCGCTGGTCAACCAGGCCCTCGACGGCGGCGCCGACCCGCGCCAGCTCCAGAACCAGACGCTGGACTACCTCCGCGGCTTATTGTTGATCCAGACAGGCATCGATCTCGGCTTGCTCAACGTGCCGGGCGAGCAGCTCGCCCACATGCGCGACCAGGCGGCTCACCTGCCGATGGCGGCCCTGGTCGGCACCATCCATCGCTTCAACGACGCCCGCCCGGCCGCCGACCGCAACCTGCCGTCGCTGCCGCTCGAGCTGGCGGTGGTCGAGACCGTGCTGGCGCTGGTCGAGCCGCCCGCCGAGCCGGTGCGCCCCACGGCCACGCGCGATCCTCGCGCGGCCACCCCCGCGCCGGTGGCGTCGGTCTCGACCGGGCCGCCAGCCTCCCGCGCCCCCGCGCCGGGGCGACAGGTTGCAGTGCCGGTGCCGGACGCTTCGCCGCCCCCCGTCGCTTCGATCGGCGACGGGCCGACGGCCGTCGCTCCGGCCCGCGCGGGCGCCGGTCCGGTGTCGCCGCCTGGTGGAGACGATCCGCTGGGACGGGTGCAGGCACAATGGGGGGCGTTCGTGGCGGCGGTCGACCGGCGCGATCGCAGCATCGGCGCGCTGCTCAAGGACTGCCGGCCGGTGGCGGCCGACGCGGCGTCGGTAACGCTTGGGTTCTTTTACGACTTCCATGCCAGGCGGGCGTCGGAGCCGGAACGCTCGGCGCTGCTCTCCGACGCGTTGGGCGCGGTGCTGGGGTCTCGACCGGTTGTCGTGTGCACCGTGGTGCCCGCCTCGCACGAGGAGCGTTCGGCGCGCCCGAGCAACAAGACCGACCAGGCCAGGGCCGACCCGTTGGTGCAGCACGCGATCAACGCGCTCGGCGCGCACATTACCGGTGTGGCGGCGGAGGACGAGGATTGACCGCGCCTGGCGGTGTGGCCGGGCGGACGGCGGGCTGGGCAATGCGATCAAAACCATCACGGCAAGGGGAATGACGACTATGTCACGCAACCGAATCGGCGGCTTTCCAGGCGGGGGGCGGCCGGGCGGCAGCAAGAACATGCTGCGCCAGATCGAGGAGATGCAGGAGCGAATGCTGGCCGAGCAGGAGGCGCTCGGCCGCGAGACGGTGGAGGTGTCGGTGGGCGGCGGCGCGGTGATGGTGGCGATGAACGGCCATCAGAAGCTGCAATCGGTGGCCATCAAGCCCGAGCTCCTCAGCCCCGACGAAGCCGAGATGCTGAGCGACCTGCTGATCGCCGCGGTGAACGAGGCGGTCGAGCGCTCGCAGGCGGTGGCCGGCGAGCGGATGGGCGCGCTCACCCGCGGCCTCAACCTGCCGGGGCTGGGGCTTTAGGCGACCGCACCTGTGGTCGAGCCTTCCCTGCCCGGCCCGGTGGCGCGGCTGATCGACGAGTTCGGCCGGCTGCCCGGCATCGGCCCCAAGACGGCGTCGCGGCTGGTGTTCTACCTGCTGCGCGCGCCGGATAGCCAGGCCAAGGCGCTTTCCGAGGCGCTGCGCGGCCTGGCCGAGGGTCTGGTGTACTGCCAACGCTGCTACAACATCGCCGAGGCCAGCCCGTGCGCCATCTGCGCCGACCCGGCGCGCGACCAGGCGACGCTTTGCGTCGTCGAGGAGCCGCTCGACGTGGTGGCGCTGGAGCGCACGCGCGAGCACCGCGGGCTGTACCACGTGCTGCACGGCGCGATCTCGCCGGTGGATGGCATCGGGCCGGCGGACCTGCGGATCGACGAGCTGGTCAAGCGCCTCGCGGGCGAGCCGGTGCGCGAGGTCATCCTCGCCACCAACCCGTCGCTGGAAGGCGACGCGACCGCGATGTACATCGAGCGCGCCATCCGCGCCGGGCCGAGCGAGGTGCGCCTGACCCGCCTGGCGCGCGGCCTGCCGGTCGGCGGCGACATCGAATACGCCGACCAGGTGACGCTGGCGCGGGCGGTGAAGGGGCGAAGCGAGGTGGGGTAGCCTCGACCGAGGCGCGGGTGGTCCCGGTGCCGTACCCGGGCGGCTACCACCGTGGCCGGCTCAGCCCCTCCTCCAGTGCCCGCAGCGCCCGGCGGGCCAGGCAGGTGCGGCAGGCACCGCACTCGCCACCGACGCTGCGCTGGCACGGCTGGGCGGCCAGCGCGTCGAGCAGCGCGTGCATCTCGGTGAGGATCTGGTGGTACGACATCGGTGGGTGCTCCTTTACCGCGGCGCGGTGAACCGCTCGACCTCGGCCAGCATGTCGGGCTTGCGCACCTCGGCCTCGATGGCGGCCGCGTCGAGCGCCAGCGACGGGATGTCCTTCGTCACGTCGAGGATGAACATCGCCCGCGCCCAAAGCAGACCGACCGCGTCGCGCATCGCCGGTGTGTCGAACAGGACGGCGTAGTCGACGGGGTGCCGCTCCCGTCCGTGGCGCAGGTAGAACTGGGTGTACATCATCATCGTCACCAAACCGTCGCGGTGGCTCTGCCGCAGGTTCGGCGGGAACTGGTCGTGCACGCCGTAGCCCACGAAGAGGGAGTGGGTGTAGGCGTTGAGCTCGTCGACCAGGTTCTGGAAGCCCTGCTCGCCGCCCTGCCCCTCTAGGTAGACCTGGCGGTATTGATTGCTGAGCGGCCCGACGATATACGGCACGATCTCCTTGCGCGCGAACGTCTCGACGTGTGGCACGAGCAGCGTCAAGTCGTCGCGCACCACGTAGGCGGTCGACTCGAACCTGGTCGCGACCATGCCCTGCTGCCAATCGAGTTGGTGATTCATCTCGTGCACCGTCAGGTCAGCCGCGCGCAACAGGTTGTCAAACGTATCGTTGCGGTTACCGACCCAATTCTGGGCGCTCTGCTCGCTGTTGTTCAGCTTGGTGACAATGTAGCGTCCGTTCGCGTAGCGCCGCTTCAGCACCTCGAGCAGCGTGGCGTACCACCGGTCGCGGCGGTAGGCGGACCGCAGGTCGCCGAGGTCCGCGAAGTCGGTCAGCGGTTCGTTGTAGCCGGGCTTGAGCGTCGGCGTGGCGGTGGGTGTCGGGGGGATGTCGGTCGCGGTCGGCGGAACGTCGGTGGGAGTGGCGGCCGACGTCTCGGTCGGCGGGACTGTCGGTGAGGGCGGGGGAAGGGACGGCGCGGGGGTGAGGTCGGACGCATCGATGCGCCGGAGCACCATCGGCACGAAGATCCAGGCGTCGGCGCCAAGGTCGCGCAACGCGTCGGGCCCGCGGCTTGCCGCGACGGCCTCCATGTCGGACGTCGCCGCGTGGCGGGCCGGTAATCCGAGGTCGGCCATCGCCACCGCGGATGCCCCCACCGGCGGCGACTGCGAGCGGCCCAGGGCTGCCACGCCGACCATCGCGGTGACCAACGCGACCAGGCGGTTGATACGGGTGCGGCGCGGCTCAGGCATGGCGTTCTTCCTCCGAAGCTTGTGGTGCATCGATCGCTCGCCGGCCGTCCGCCGAGGGACCAGGCGGTGCCTTCTCGCCCCGCAGCGCGGCATAGGCGCGCTCGAAGCGGCGATCGACCGCGATGCCGGGCGTGCGCCGGCGTGGGCGCTGTCGGGGCGAGATCCCGAACAGCGCGAGCAGTACGGCCGAAACGAACAGCTTGAGGTCCAGCCCCGGGCCGCGATTGCGGATGTACAGGCGGTCGTAGCGCAGCTTCTCGCGCGGCGTGCTGTAGTAGTCACCGTACACCTGGGCCATCCCGGCCAGCCCGGGCCGGACGGCGTGGCGCTCGGCGTAGCGGGGGATGGTACGCAGGTGGCGCTGGACGAACACGGTCCGTTCCGGCCTTGGCCCGACCAGGCTCATCTCGCCCCGCGCGATGTTGAACATTTGCGGCAGCTCGTCGATGTGGGTGCGGCGCAGCAGGTTCCCCAGCCACGTGACCCGCGCGTCGGCGGGCGCGGCGGGGACCGGGCCGGTCGATCCCTCGGCGTCTTTGACCATCGACCGCAGCTTGAGCTGGTTGAAGCTGCGCCCGCCGCGCATCACCGCCACCTTGGCCACCAACAACGGCCCGGGATCCTGCAACCACACCGCCAGCGCGAGCACGATCGAGATCGGCAGCGACACCATGATCATCGCCATCGAAACCATCGCCTCGATGACGCGCTTGGTCCGGTCCCACGGCTCGTTCTCCAGTCGTAGCCCGGCGTGGCCGCGCTCGACCTCGGCGACGACCTGGGGCGAGGGGCGCGCGATCACCTCGACCAGGCCGAAGTCGCGGCGGGTCAACCAGAGCGCCGCGGCGAAGGTGCCCATGGTGCCTACCGTGAAGTAGTTGACGAGAAAGATCGTGCCGTACTGCCACTGGTACCACGCCACGATCGCGCTCAGCGTGGCGCCGGCCAGGAACGCCAGCCGCAGCCGCCCCTCGCGCGAGAGGCCGAGGGGCGCGGGCAGGCCACGGATCATGCCATCCGCCATCCGCGTCAGCACCACGTAGATCCCGAAATACAGGCTCCACTGCACGCCCTCGTTGGGTATGTTGTAATCGTAGAGCCGGGCGACGTAGATCGTGTATCGTTGCACTACCGCGAACGTGACCACCGTGAGGATGGCGTACACCAGGAGCAAGTAGCGAAAGCGCCGCGACGCCCGATTGGCGGCGGGGGCGGCGAGTGGGCGGATCGGGAGGGGCGCGGTCATCGGGGTCTATTATAATCGTCTCACAGCCGATGAAAACCGCGATCCCCGATTCCGACCCCGCCGACTTCCTCGCGAGTCGCCGCCGCTCGATCCTCGGCATCCGCGCCGACGACGTGACGTGGGGCGAGGCGCTGGCGCTCATCGACGGCTTCGTCGCCTCCGG
>Ga0247727_10016993_pt1 | contig 11645 bp, 10 predicted proteins | sample WisWelCaveWW1625_FD_202498 | JGI IMG/M metagenome (GOLD analysis project Ga0247727, IMG submission 202498) | Biofilm microbial communities from Wishing Well Cave, Virginia, United States - WW16-25 | ecosystem: Environmental > Aquatic > Deep subsurface > Groundwater > Cave microbial mat | place... | reverse complement strand
GCCAGTCGGGGCGTTCCTCGAAGCGGGCGCGCAGGTCGAAGGACACCACCCGGTGGGCGCGGGCGAGGCGCGCGGCGACCGCGACGAATGCCTCCTTGAAGCCGGGCAAGGGAGGGAGCAACAGCATCGCCGGCCCCTCGCCCATCACCACCACGCGGGTGTGGCCGCCCGCCAGCTCGAATGGCTGCGGCTTCCAGCCGGTCAGCCACTCCGAACTCACCCTCCGTTCCCATCCGGAGGCAAGTGTCACGGCGATGTTCGGCGACAGATCCCGTCCTCCAGCCCGAGGGCGCGACGCACGATCACCGGCCGCGTCGGCTGCCTTTCGCACCGATCCGGGTCGCCCGACCACCGGGAATGTCGGCTACCTGGTGTCTCGCCTTGACAGCCGCGCGCCCGGTCGTGACACTGGCGCCGGATCGTTCCTGATCCCACGGCACTCTACATCCAGACGCTTTTCGGCACCCCTCACACCGCCCGCGGCGGTGGCGCGCTCCGCCGAGATGCCTGGAAGTGCCCGTGATGCCAGGGTTGCTCCGCACGATGCTCGACTGAGGCCGGAGCCCATCAGGTTATGAGCCAGCGCGCCTTTCGCTTCATTCCTTCGCTCCCCGACGACATCTGGATCCGGATCCAGTCCAGTCCGCGGCGTCTCCTGATGCTGGATTACGACGGCACCCTGGTGCCGTTTCATACCGAGCGCATGGCCGCGGTGCCGTCGGCCGCGACACTCGAGGCGCTGCGCGCCATCCTCAGCGATCCGGCCACCTACGGGGCCGTCGTCTCGGGGCGCCCGATGGCGGAGCTGGCGGCCCTGCTCGGGCCGATCCGCTTGCACCTGATCGCGGAGCATGGCTGGGAGGAGCGCACCCCGGACGGCCGGCAGACGACTCACCCGCTGCCCGGCCCGATCGCGTTCCGGCTCGGTCAGGCGGTGCGGGCCGCCGACGGCTATCGGGACTTGATCGAGCGCAAACGCTGTTCGGTGGTGCTCCACACCCGCGGGGTCGATGTTCCGACGGCCCGGGGGGTGATCGCCACTTGCGGGCGGCTGTGGCAGGAGTTCGTGGTGCGCGACGGACTCCAGATCCTCCACATGGACGGCGGGCTCGAGCTGCGCGCCACCCAGCGCAGCAAGGGGACGGCGGTGCGCGATCTGGTGGCCGTCCGGCCGGCGGACTCGATCCCGGTCTACGTGGGCGACGATGAGACCGACGAGGACGCGTTCGCCGCGGTTCTTCAGCATGGCATCGCCCTCCACGTCGGGTTGGGAACCGGGACTTCGGCCCCGTGGTCGCTGCCTTCGCAGGAGGCGGTATTGCAGTTCCTGCGTCAGTGGCATCGCTCGGTGAGTGGTGACGAAGGGGGCTCGTCGTCGCCCTGAGGGGCGCCGCGGAGGGAACCGGAATGAAGGGGCTCGAAAGGATTCGCCGCCTCGCCACCCGCGCTGCCATCCGCAGCGATCAGCGCCGCAATGGGCACGCGCCCACCTCGGGCGCCGATCTCGCAGACTGGGCCCGCACCCATCTCGAAGGCCGGCGCCTGGTGATCGTGTCCAATCGCGAGCCGTACTCCCACGTTCCCGGGCCCGAGGGGATTCGCAGCGTATGGAACGCCGGCGGACTCACGGTCGCGCTCGACGCGCTGGCGCGCGCGATGGGAGGCGTCTGGATCGCGCACGGCAGTGGAGCGGCCGACCGCGAGGTGGTGGACGAGCACGATCACGTCGCCTGTCCGCCCGGGCGTCCGCGCTACACCCTGCGCCGGGTGTGGCTGACGCCCGAGGACCACGATCACTACTACGCCGGGTTTTCCAACAGCGCGCTATGGCCGTTGTGCCACATCGCCCACGTGCGCCCGCGCTTCGAGCGCGCGGACTGGGAGTGTTACCGCGACGTCAACCGGCGCTTCGCCGAGGCCACGCTTCAGGAGGTCGGATCGGGCCCAGCGCTGGTGTTCCTGCAGGACTATCACCTGGCGCTGGCGGCGCGTTACCTGAAGCGCGCCCGCCCCGACCTGAGGGTGGTGCTGTTCTGGCACATCCCGTGGCCGAACGCCGAGATCTTCCGCCGCCTGCCGTGGCGTGAGGAGCTGATCGACGGCCTGCTGGCGAACGACCTGATCGGCTTTCACATCAACCTCCACGCCATCAATTTCCTCCAGACCGTGGCCGATACCCTCGAGACCCGCGTGGACCGGGAGCACCGCGCGATCGAGCGGGACGGGCATCGCACCTGGGTGAGGCACTTCCCGATGGGCGTGGACTTCGCCGAGATCGCCGCGATGGCCGAGATGCCCGAGACCCGTGCCGCGGAGGAGCGGCTGCGCTCCGATCTCAAGTTGGGAGACGCGCGCCTTGGCCTGGGGGTGGATCGCCTGGACTACACCAAAGGCTTGCCCGAACGACTGCGGGGCCTGGAGCGCTTCTACGAGAAGTATCCGGACTGGGTGGGACGATTCCGGTTTCTCCAGGTCGGCGTGCCCTCACGGATCGAGCTCGAGGAGTACCGCGCGGTGCGCACCCAGACCGTCGAGGCCGTGGAGCGCATCAACCAGCGCTTCGGAACCGCCGAGACCCCCGCCATCCATCTCATCGAGGACAGTCTCGATTTCCGCGACCTGTTGCCGCTCTACCGCGCGGCGGACCTGTGCGCGGTGACCTCGCTGCACGACGGCATGAACCTGGTGGCCAAGGAATACATCGCGGCCTCCCCCGACCTCCAGGGTGCGCTGATGCTGTCGCCGTTCTGCGGCGCGGCGCGCGAGCTGGAGCGGGCCTGGATCGTGTCCCCCTACGATCGTGAGGATCTGGCGGACGTGTTCCTGGCGGCGCTCACCGAGGCGCCCGAAGCGCAACGCGCGCGCATGGCGGACCTCATGGAGGTGACGCGCCGGCGCACCATCTTCGACTGGGCGATCGACGTGCTCGAAGGCGCGCGATCGCTGCCCGAACTGCCCCCCACACGAGACGCCGAACGGAAGCGCAGCCGCAAGTCCGCGGCCAGGTCCGAATCACGGAAGGCGAGGTCAATATGATGATCGCGATGGTTCTTCAGCAGTCGGCGTTCTCCGGATTCGTCGACCGCGTGGGCACGATGGTGTCCGGGTTTCAGGGCGGAGCGCTCGATGTCCTGCTCGCGATCGCCATCGTCGTCGCGGCCTGGGCGCTGGCGCTGATCGTGAGCGGGCTGGTGCGCCGGATCCTGGGATGGGTGCGCTTCAGCGAACGCATGCCGTCGTGGTCGGGCGGGCGCGCCGGGCTCGACTCCGGCTCCCTGGTGGCGTGGGCGGTGCGCTGGTTGATCCTAGCCTCGGGGCTGATCCTGGCCTGCGACGTGCTCGGCTTCGAGCTCAGCACCTCGCTGACCCAGCGGCTGAGCGAGGTGCTGCCGCGGGTGCTGGCCGCCACCCTGCTGCTGGTGATGGGCGTGACCGCCGCGATGCTCCTCGGGACCGTCACCGAGCGCTTCTTTGGTTCCGCCGGCCTGACCGGCGCGCGGCTGCGCGGCCAGATCGTCACCGGATTGCTGACCTTGTTCGCGGTGCTGCTGGCGCTCGAGCAGCTCGGCTTTGCCGCCCAGTTCGCGATGGCGGTCGGCCTGATCCTGATGGGCGCGGCGGGGGTCGCGGTCGCGCTCGCCTTCGGCCTCGGGTGCCGCGATCTGGCCCGCGACTTCGTGGTGGAATACCTCAAGTCGTTGGACGAAGAAAAGACCCCGCCCCGCTCATGAGCGACCCGCGGCCCGCTCCGATCACTCTCGAGGCGGCGGTCTACCTGGTGCACCCCACCGGACGAACCGCCTCGAATCTAGACGAGTTGAAGAACCTGATCGAGGGCGCCAGCGACGACGAGCTGTTCTTCCATTCCCAGATGTCGCGCCTGCGCCATCGCGAAGAGGACGACCTCGCGATCGATGACTTCAGCGGCTGGGCGCGCGGCGTGATCCAGGACCCCCAGACCGCCGAACGCCTGGCCTTCGCGGTGCAAACCTCCCCGCACGACCCCGGCCAGCTCCGCCTCACGCTGCTCGAAGTGTTGGGGAGCATGTCGGCGGCCGATCGCCTGCGTCACAGCGCGCCGGACGGCGGCGCGTTCATCGGCCTGGTGCACGAGACTGTGCGGGTCCCGACCGGCTCCACGGTCGAAGATGCGGGGTCGCTAATCGACGCGCTCGCCGAGGCCCATCTCAGTGCCTGGTTCCATCACCTGATCGAACGCTCGTGGGCCGTGCCCCACGAAGACACGGTGGCGGGATGGCTCGACGGCTGTGGCGCACCGCGCCTCGGGGCACTGGTCGAGGACGAGGCCGCCAGCGGGCGCACCGTGGCCGCGATGCGCAGCCGGGTGCTCAACTACTGGCGGCGCTCGCGGATCGCCCGCAACATCGCCGACCGCCGGGCGCTGCCCGAGGATGCCCGCCGCGAATCCGAGCAGGCGGTGGTCGCGGGCCTGGTGAAGCGCCTGCGCCATTCCCCGGGGGCTCCATGAGCCGGGTGGCGGTGCGCACCGACGGACCCAGCCTGCTGGAGGGATATCGGGAGATCGTCGGCGACGGACCGATTCGGTTGCTGGAGGGCCTGGCAAGGCGGCTGCGCGGACGCCGGATCGTGATGGTCAACTCCACCGCCACCGGGGGCGGCGTGGCCGAGATCCTCCACCGGCTGGTGCGGCTGCTTCTGGAGCTGGGGATCCCCACCGAGTGGGAGGTCATGCCGGGCGACGCGCGCTTCTACGAGATCACCAAGGCGATTCACAACGCGCTCCATGGCGTGCCCACCCAACTGACGCCCGACGACTGGGACTATTTTTTCGAGGTCAACCGCCGCGCCGCCGAGGTGCTGGCGCTCGACGGCGACCTGGTCATGATCCACGATCCCCAGCCGGTGGCGATGGCCGCACTGCGCAGGCGACCCGGACAGACCTGGCTGTGGCGCTGCCACATCGACCTGTCGACCGCCGACCGCCGGGTGTGGGAGGCGATGACCCCGTACGTGGCCCAGTACTCGGCAGCGATCTACTCGCACCACGCGTTCGTGCCGACCCCCACCATTCCCTCCTTCCTGGTGCCGCCGTCGATCGATCCGCTCTCGGACAAGAACCGCGAGCTCGATCCGGCCGAGCAGGAGCGTTTGCTGGCGCCTTACGATCTGCCCGAACGCCGGCACTGGGTGACCCAGGTTTCGCGCTTCGACCGCCTCAAGGATCCGCTCGGGGTGCTCGAGGCATTCTTTCTGGTGCGCAAGCGCGAGAACGTCCACCTGGTGCTGGCCGGGGGAACTGCCGACGACGACCCTGAGGGTGCGGAGGTGCTGCAGGAGATCCGCGATCGTGCCGGCGCCCGCACCGACGTCACCATCCTCGCCCTGCCGACCGACGCCCACCTCACCATCAACGCGCTCCAGCGGCACTCGACGGTGGTGGTGCAGAAGTCGCTGCGCGAGGGCTTCGCCCTTACGGTCTCGGAGGGGCTGTGGAAGCGCCGCGCCGTGGTGGCCGGGGCGGTCGGTGGCATCCCGCTCCAGGTGTTGCACGAGCGCACCGGGATGCTGGTGCGCTCGGTGGAGGGCTGCGCCTACCAGATCACGCGGCTGCTGCGCTCGCCCGAGCTGCGGCAGCGCCTCGGACGCGCCGGGCGCGAGCACGTGCGCGACCTGTTCCTGCATCCGCGCGAGGCCTGGGACTATCTGGCGTTGTTCGCGCGCGCGAGCGCGTAAAGACTGCTTCGGAATTCCTTGCAGGGCGCAACGCGCCCCGTCCGCTTCGCACGCTCGAACCTGGCGGATTCACCCAGACTTTCCCGCCCGGTGCACCGCCCCCGCGGACTCGATTCGGCCCCGTGGGCCCGCCCACCGCACCCAGCGGGTTACCGCTCAAGCACTTGGTGCCCCGGCCATCGGCCCCGTGCGTCCTGCACGCCGCTCCCGGCACGGACACTGCACTGCGGCACGTGTCCGAGCCACCAATACCCAATGCCGGGGGATGCGCCATGCTCTCTCTTTCTGCGCTGACGATCACACTACTCGCGACCGTGTCCGCGACGACCGCTTCCAACTCGTATGTCAAGGACAACCAGGTCCATGTGCGGTTCTACGATCTGTCGAAGATCTACGGGCCGCTGAAATTCTACGTGTCGGCCAACAACTTCCCGGGCGCGGGGTGCTCGACCTGCCCCGACGGGACGACCGCCGAATACGTGGTTCCGCCCGACATGGTCTATCAATCGTGGCCACAGGGCGGAAAGTACTTGGAGGTGAGATTCCCGACCTCGGCGGTCGGGAACCTGCAGCAGTTCTACTACACCGCTGTCACCTGCCTGGCCACCGAGGATCGCTTCCTCGGCACCGGCGCGGTGCCGACCTCCACGACCCTCAAGGGCAGGCGGTGAAACAAGTCTCGAGCTGATCCCCGGGACGGTGACACTGCCCCTCGCGGGAACTCCGCGGGGGGCAGGCTCTGTTACCCTCCGCCTCCGTGTCCGATGCCATCCACCGCTTCCCGGCCGGCTTCCTGTGGGGTGCCGCCACCTCCGCCCACCAGGTCGAAGGCGACAACCGCCTCAACGACTGGTGGCGCTTTGAGCAATTGGCCGGGAAGATCGCCCACGGTCACGTGAGCGGGCCGGCGTGTCGCCACTATGAGTTCTTCGAGGGCGACTTCGCGCTCGCGGCCGGCGACGGGCACAACGCGCACCGATTCTCGATCGAGTGGAGCCGCATCGAGCCTGAGCGCGGCCGCATCGACGCGGGCGCGTTGGCCCACTACCACCAGGTGCTGGCCGCCCTCCGGAGTCACGGCTTGGCCCCGCTGGTCACGCTCCACCACTTCACCAACCCGCTGTGGATCGCGGATCGGGGCGGCTGGGAGAACCCAGAGACCATCGAGCGCTTCTGCGAGTTCGCTCGATTGTGCGCGCGCGAGTTCGGCGGCGAGGTGGACTGGTGGTGCACCATCAACGAGCCCGACGTCTACGGCTTCCGCAGCTACTCCGAGGGCACCTGGTCGCCAGGAAAGCGCGACGACAGTGCGGCGCTGGCAGTGATCGCCAACCTGCTGGAGGCGCACGGCCGCGCCTATCGCATTCTCCATGAGGAGGACCGGATCGACGCCGACGGCGACGGCCGCGCCGCGGTGGTCGGCTTCGCCAAGAACTACCCGATCCTCGAGCCGGCGCGGCTGTGGTTCCCGCTCGACCTGGTGCGCGCCGCGGCCGAACACCGGGTGTTCAACGACGCGGTGCTGGCGGCGCCGGTCACCGGCGAGATCGCGCTCTCGATCCCCGGGGCGCGCGCGGTGAAGCGGCGGGTGCCGGAGCTGGCGGGCAGCCTCGACTACCTCGGCCTCAACTACTACACCCGCTGGAAAGTGAAGATGTTCGCGCCCGACCCCCACGTGGCCGCACGTGGCACGACACTCAGCGACTTGGGCTGGGAGATCTTCCCGCGCGGGCTCGAACAGGTGCTGATGCGGCTCCGCTCGCTCGACGTCCCGATCATGGTGACCGAGAACGGCGTCGCCGACGCCACCGATCGCTTGCGGCCGCGGGCGCTGGTGAAGACGCTGAAGCACATGGGGCGGGCGATCGCGCGCGGCGCGAAGGTGCTCGGCTACTTCCACTGGTCGCTGCTGGACAACTTCGAGTGGGCCGAGGGATACGGCGGGCGTTTCGGGCTCTACCGGGTGGACTTCGATGACTTCGGGCGGCCGCGCACCCGCACCCGCAGCGCCGAGATCTACGGCCGCATCGCCCGGGGCAACGCGATCACGGCGGACGATGCCGCCGAGGCGGGAGTCAATCTGTAGGCATCCAGAGAAGCGGCCGGTCCGCGACGACTACTTCTTCTTCGCGAACTCCGCGAGCCAGTTCTGGACCACCGTCACGCCCGGGGGGCGGCCCTTTTCGCCCGCGCTTCGGACCAGCGCGAAACGGCTGCCGTCGCCGGCGACCGCAAACGCGCGATACCAGTTGAAAGCCCCCATCCCCATCGCCGGCCGGGTGAACAGGCGCTGCGGGCGACCCAGGATCGGTGACGTTGACCCGCTCACTTCCACCTCCATCAGGTCCTCGCCCTGCACGAAGTAGAGCCGGTCGCCCCGCGCGTTCCATTGCGCCCATTGACCTCCGGCGACCGAGACCTGCCAGCGCCCGTCCGCGCCGGGGAAGCGGGTCAGGTAGATCTGCCACTCACTCGATTCGTCCGACATGTAGGCCATCCAGCGACCATCGGGAGACACGTTTCCGTCCATCACCCGAGGGTTCCCGATCACCAGGGGACGGAGTGCTCGGTCGCCCGCGAGGTCGACCGCCACCAGGTCCCAGTTGATGAACCCCTCGCCGAGACGGATGACGACGAGTTGCCTTCCATCCGGGGTGAAGCGAGGCACCGCGGCGCCGTGCGCGACCGTGTCGGCACGCCCGGTGCCATCGGCGGCGCCGATCAAGATTCTCCAGCAGCTGGGTCCGGAACACTCCCGCACCTGGGAGTGATAGGCAACTCGGTCGCCGGTCGGTGACCATTGAGGGGCGGCATCGTTCGCGGGGTCGAACGTCAGGCGCGTGCGCGTCTCGCGCCCCACGTCGTAGACCCAAAGGTCGGAGTTGTCGTTCTCGGTCAGACTGTTCGCGACCAACCTGCCGTCGGCAGACAGCACCGGGTCGGCCAGTTGGTTCGCGGCTTCGCCGATCGCGCCGGTCTCCTTGCCCTGCCGATCCATCCAGATCATCTGCCGGCTTCCGGCACCACTGCCGCCCAGGTAGGCCATCACCCCGTCGTTTGAGACACTCCCCGCGTGCCCATCCGCGGCGACCAGGAAGGGGGGGCCGGTGGTTTCGAGTTTCGCGAGCGAAAACGGCACCGCCCACAGACCGGGGGTAGTCGGCGAGCGTTGGAAGAGAATGTGCCCCGATCGGGCATAGATCGGGCGCGCCAAGCTCTGCCCGGGAAGCTCGACCAGGACCCTGCGCTTGCCGTCTGTCCACAGGGTGACGTTCGAGATCCCGCCGCGTTTGCGGTGGCCACAGAACAGGATTCCACGTCCACCGGGCAGTGCGGCGGGCTCGTGCAGGTCGGTTTCGCTGGTATCGGGCCGGACGATAGTGGAAGGATCGCCGCCCAAGGCCGGGGCTTTCATCACGCCGGCGGAATCGCCGCGCGAAAAGAGGATGCTCCCGTCTTCAGTCCAGAACGCGCCACGTCCGCCGCTCAGGGTGGCGCGCGCGTCGCAGATCGCCTGACTCTCGCCGCCGCCAACGTCCACCTTCATGATCCGCGTGCCGGTGATGTAGCCGATGGTGCGAGAGTCGGGAGACCAGAACAGGTCCGAAGCCTGCGCATCGGTGACAAGGTCACGCGGCTCCAGCTCGCCGAGCTTCTGGAGCCAGATGTGGCCGCCACTCACGAACGTCACCATGCGACCGTCGGGCGAGACCGCCGGATACGCGGGCACCGGGTTCTCGGCGCCGGGAGCCGCGACCTGGAACTTGAGCAGCGGTTGTGCCACGGGTCTGGGCCGCAACACGTTCGTCACCACCAGCGTCGGCAGCACGCCAACGATAAATCCCGCGGCGACCAGAATCGGGATCGGCACGCCGCGTCGCGGAGCGGCTCCGAGCGGGCCGGCCTCGCCCGGCTCCTCGGCCCCGCCCGCCAGCACCTGCTCGATCAGGATGCGCGCCTCGCCGATGTCGCGCAGCCGCTGTTTGGGATTGCGTTCCAGACAGCGCCGGAGCAGCTCCCGGATCCGCGCCGGGGTCTCCTTGGGCAGGGCGCTCCAGTCGGGGTCGGTCTTGAGCACGCTGGCCAGCGTGTCCGAGATGGTCTCACCCTCGAACAGCCGCCGGCCGGTGAGCATCTCCATCACCAGCGCGCCGAACGCCCAGATGTCGGCGCGCTTGTCCGCGGCGTGGCCGCGGGCCTGCTCGGGCGCCATGTAGGCCGCGGTGCCGAGCAGCACGTTGGCGCCGGTCAAATGGCCGGTGATGGTCGGGGACTGTGACATCATTGCCGAGGACGCCGGGCGGCTGGCGTCGCCCTCGAGCGCCTTGGCGAGTCCGAAGTCCAGCACCTTGGCCTGCCCGCCGCTGGTGAGCTTGACGTTGGCGGGCTTGAGGTCGCGATGGATCACGCCCTTCTCGTGTGCGTGCTCGAGCGCCTGGGCGATCTGCAGCGCCAGCGGCAGCGCTTCGGCAACCGGCAGCGGTCCATGCTCGATGCGCTGTGCCAGGTCCTCGCCTTCGACCAGCTCCATGGCCAGGAAGCGGACGCCGTCGGCCGAATGGAGCCCGAAGATCGAGGCGATGTGCGGATGGTTGAGCGAGGCCAGCAGCCGCGCCTCGCGCTCGAAGCGCGCCAGGCGCTCGGGGTCGTTCACGAACAGGTCGGGCAGGACCTTGATCGCGACGTCGCGCCCCAGCTCGCTGTCGGTGGCGCGCCACACCACGCCCATGCCGCCTTCCCCGATCGGATCGATCAGGCGGTAGTGGTTGAGGGAGCGGCCGCTCGTGAGGGACATGGAGAGCGGCAGTCTACGGATCGGGCCAACCGGCCGCAAACCGCTGTCGGCCGCGCGGTTTGGTTCGCGGTGCCCGCTCGACTAGACTGCGCTGCCCGAGGAGACCCGCCATGTGCCCGATCTGCAAGACCCACGACGGAAAGCCCTGCACCATCGAGGAGCGCAAGGACGGTCACCTGGTCTGCTCCTGCGGCAAGCACTCGTGGCCCAATGGCGGCGCGCTCCAGGAGACCTGCCGGCTCATGAGTCTGACGGTGGTGCGCACGGTTCATACCTGGACCCAGGGAATGTAGGCGGGGCAACACCTTCGACGCCGCCTGGCGTTGGCGCCCACCCTGCCCTGCGCTATGCTCCTGGCCGTCGCCACGCCGGAGCCCACCGATGCCGAGAGACCCGTTCGAAACCGCGCAGCGTGAGATTGAGCGCTTCTGGCGCGACCTGGTCTACCGCGGCCACGCGCGCGCCCATTTCGCGGAGCAGCCGTGGGTTCCGGCGGTCGACGTGGTGGTCTCCGAGCATTCGGCGCGGGTGATTCTCGAGCTGGCCGGGGTGCCGCGCGACGCGGTGCGGGTCCGGCTCCGGGGGCGGATTCTCGAGGTCGGCGGCCGTCGCGTCCCGCCGCATGAACCCGGCGGCGCGCACTACCATCGCGCCGAGATCTACTTTGGCGAGTTCCAACGCCTGATCGAGCTGCCCTGGGAGGCGGACGAGAAGGGCGTTCAGGCGCAATACCGGGACGGCATGCTGGAAATCACAATCCAGGCCGCTGTGCCCGAGTCTTCACGCGAGGTCCCGGTTCGCGAGGCTACGCCCTAGTGTCCCGAGTCAGGAATACGCTGACCGAGGTCGGAGGCCCGCAGCGGTCCAGGCCAGGCGCGCCGACGACGGCGTATCCACAGAGATACGCGCAGGAGGCGCAACGCCGCCTGGGCAGCGAGGGCCCCGAGATCTGTCAACGTACTCCTGACTTGGGACACTAAGGTGGCGCTCCTGTGACCGCCAACCGCAAGCGCGCGCGGCGCAAACCGCGCCGGCCTGCCGCGGCCAACGCGCGACGCCGGCGACCCGCAGCCACCCCGCGCTCCGCGACCGCGCGGCGCAGCTCAAGCGCAGCCACGGCCCGGAAAGCCTCACT
>Ga0247727_10016992_pt1 | contig 11645 bp, 9 predicted proteins | sample WisWelCaveWW1625_FD_202498 | JGI IMG/M metagenome (GOLD analysis project Ga0247727, IMG submission 202498) | Biofilm microbial communities from Wishing Well Cave, Virginia, United States - WW16-25 | ecosystem: Environmental > Aquatic > Deep subsurface > Groundwater > Cave microbial mat | place... | reverse complement strand
CGCTTTCGGCGCCTGCTGATTCGGTGGGACAAAAAACCCGAAAACTATATCGCCTTTCTTCATTTCGCGTGTGGCTTGATTGCCTTTCGCGCTTCAGGGTTATTCGGATAGGCACTAAACCATTGAAATTTCAAAACCCGTTTTTTTGGGCAAAAACGGGTTTTGAAATTTCAATCTTATCTGCCACTTGACCATCTCATAGTACGTGCTTTATAATCCGCCTAACTTCGCAAATCCTTTTTGGGGACACGCCGTGTCCAACGCTCAATGTTGAGCAATACCCTCGCCAATTCAAAAATCGTGCCAAAAAACCCGTTTTCTCAATTGGAATTCTCAAACAAATTGTCGAAATCTAAGAAAACGGGTTTTTGGCGATGGTATTGTTGAGAGTACCAAATTTTTCCCCGATGTTTCTTTCTCACACGCGCAGCTTTACTCTGGCGCGTCCATTCCCGCATTTTTCTTTAGATTGATGTGACGTTCACCGAAAGGAGGTGGTACGCCTCATTGTAGTTATCGTTTTGTATGCCGCATCCAAGAGTGGCGATCTTGCAGAAAAACATTTTCTGCGCCGACTAAAACGGCTGCGCGGCACACTCATTTGTCAGTCAACTTTCAGGAGGAGAAGAAGATGAATCGCAAGTTTATGTTAGTCGCAACGCTCGTACTCGCCGTTGCTGTTGTTTTGGCGGCGTGCGGAACAACCGCCCCACCAACCGCCGCGTGCAAAGTCAAGATCGTTTCGTCCTTGCCAATGCAAGGTGCAGCGAAAGCGCAAACTGATACAATGGTCAATACGATCAAGCAAGCGCTCGAAGATCACGGCGCGAAATCCAAGGACGGCAAATGCACCATCGAATACTTGCCGTGGGATGATGCAAGTGCGGCGCTTGGGAAATGGGACCCCGCCGTGGAAACGGCAAATGCCAACAAAGCGGTTGCGGATGCAGAAGTGCTCGCCTATCTTGGCACGTACAATTCAGGCGCAGCGAAACTCTCGATCCCGATTTTGAATCAAGCCGGTCCACTCGTCATGGTTTCCCCCGCGAACACGTATCCGGGCTTGACCAAAACCGCAAGCGCAGAAGCTGGTGAACCCGCCAAGTATTATCCGACAGGGGTTCGCAACTATGCACGCGTCGTTCCAGCGGATGATATTCAGGGCGCAGTCGGTGCGCGCTGGTACAAGGACCTCGGCATGAAATCTGTGTACATCCTCGACGATCAAGAATTGTACGGCAAGGGTGTCGCAGATGTGTTTAATGCGGAAGCAAAAAAGATCGGTTTGGAAGTCAAGGCGCAAGAAGGCATTGACACCAAAGCCACCGATTACAGCGCGCTCGCCACAAAAATTGCCAACTCGGGTGCCGATTCTGTGTACTTTGGCGGAATCGAATCCAATCACCCCGGTCTCGTTTTGAAAGCCCTGCGCGCGGCAGGTTGGAAAGGTCAATTTGGCGGACCTGACGGTATCTTTACCACATCCGTCATCCAAGAAGCGGGCACCGATGGCGAAGGCATGATCGCCACTGCGGGCGGTATTCCACCCAAGGAAGTTGCGAAAGCCAGTCCTGCTGGACAGAAATGGTACGATGCGTACAAGGCAAAATTCAACGCCGAACCCGAATTTTATGCCACGTATGCGTACGAAACCATGAACGTCTTGCTTGCGGCGTTGGACAAGTGTGCAGCTGCGGGAACGGTAACCCGCGTGTGCATGCGCGATTCTGTCTTTGCCACCAAAGACTTTGACGGCATGTTGGGCGCTAAATGGTCGTTCGACGCTGGTGGAGACACAACCCTCACCACCATGTCCGCCAATGTTGTCAAGGGCGGCGAGTGGACGTTCATCAGTCCGTTGAAATAAGCAAGCGTTTGTTCCGGGGAGGGTGCGTTGCGCCCTCCCCTTTCCTTCGCCTTTTTCTCTGCCTGGCGGATGGTGTCGTGAATGATCAATCCGTCAACATCCTATCTTCCGTCAGCACCCTTGACGTTTGAGGAGCCACCATGACTTCTCGCATTAAATTGACCCCACGCAATATCCTGATGGGGCTTATCATCCTCGCGTTTGCCGCGTTCTTGGTGAACGCGTTTCTCGCCAACCCAATCCTCTTTACCAAACAGGTCATCAACGGCTTGTCACAAGGCGCAGTGTATGCGCTGATCGCGTTGGGCTATACGATGGTCTATGGCATTGTCGAACTCATCAATTTCGCGCACGGTGAGGTATATATGGTGGGCGCGTTCACCGGGCTTACGGTTTTGAGTTTGCTCGGTGTCAGCGAAAAATCACCACCCGGTCTCATTATCTTTGGCGTTGCCCTCTGCTTTATCATCGCCCCCGCAATGACCGCAGTGTTGAACGTTGGCATCGAACGCGCATTTTATCGCCCCTTGCGTAATGCGCCGCGCCTCGCGCCATTGATCACCGCCATCGGCGTCTCCTTCGTGCTGCTGCAAATCGGATTGATTTGGGGCGGACTCCCCAAAGACCCCTTTATCTATTTCGCGGGAAGTGGCGCACAACCAAAACCTTTTCCCAATCTCATCCCCAACATTAATCTCTTGACAGATGTTTTGGGTCTCCAGACGGACCTTGCCATTACCGCCAAACAACTTTTCGCCATCGGGCTTGCCGTGCCATTGATGATTGCGCTGCGGCTCTTTGTCTCACGCACCCGGACGGGCAAGGCAATGCGCGCCACCGCACAAAATCGCGATGGTTCGCGTTTGATGGGCATCAATGTGGATTTGATCATTGCGATCACCTTTTTGATTGGCGGCGCGTTGGCAGGCGCGGGCGGCATTGTGGGCGGCTTGTATTTTCAAAACGCACAATGGAACATGGGCTTTGACGCGGGCTTGAAAGCATTTACGGCGGCAGTGTTGGGCGGCATCGGCAATATCACAGGAGCAATGTTGGGCGGATTTTTGATCGGACTCATTTCCGCGTTGAGCGATCAATACTTTGCCGCACAATGGACACGCGCCGTCGTCTTTCTCATTCTCGTTTTGATTCTCGTTTTTCGTCCCACTGGGCTGCTGGGCAGCGCGGTGGTGCAAAAGGCATAAGGGGACCCGATGGCTGCAGCTTCTCAAACGGAATTGTCAAACGGATGGGCGAGCTTTTTACGAAAACGCTGGCCCCTGATCGCGTTAGCGGTTTTTGCCGCGCTGTATCCGTTCATTGACACGCTTTTGCTCAACCTCACGCAGCGTCAAGTCGGCGGCTATACGGGTTCCTTTGTCAACATCATCGTCTTTTCGTTGCTGGCATTGGGCTTGAACATCGTCATTGGCTACGCGGGGCTGCTCGATCTTGGATATGCCGCGTTCTTTGCCATTGGTGCGTATGCGATGGCATTGACGACGTCACCTTCTCCTCCCTGGGGTCCTTTTCCTGTGCCGTTTCCATTCAATTATTTTTGGGTGGGGATTATTTTCGCCGCAGGCATCGCCATGTTCTCAGGGCTATTGCTCGGCTCACCGACGATTCCGCTGCGCGGTGATTACCTTGCCATCGTCACACTCGGCTTTGGCGAAGTCGTGCCCGTTCTTTTTCGCAATCTCACCTGCGTCACCATTCCGTTTCTCGGTTGGGATTGCATAGACATCACCGCCGGGGAAAAAGGTGTCAACCCTATTGCCTTGCCGACCATTCCATTCACGGGATACACATTCAATAAAATTGATCTCGGACCGTGGTATTGGCTCGGGCTCGTACTCATGGTTTTTCTCGTCTTTTTCAATCAACGGCTCGAACGCTCGCGCCTGGGACGTTCGTGGATGGCAATGCGCGAAGATGAGGATGCAGCTGCCGCGATGGGCATTGACACGGTTCGCGTCAAGTTGCTGGCGTTCATGATGGGCGCGACGATTTCAGGATTCGCGGGCGCGTACTATGCGAGTTACATTCAAGGCGTGTTTCCCAGCACGTTTGAATTTAGCACCTCGATCATTATTCTCTCCGCCGTCATTCTTGGCGGCATCGGCAATCCGTACGGCGCGCTGCTCGGCGGTCTCGTCATCGTCGGTGTGGACACGATTCTACTGCCAACGCTGGATGGCATCATCGTCCAAAGTGGCATTGACATTGGTTTTGGCATCAACAACTTACGATATGGGCTATTCGGGGCGACGCTCATTTTGATGATGCTCTTTCGCCCCGAGGGGCTCTTGCCCAATAAAGCGCGGGCGCGCGAATTTCACGAAGCGGAAGAAGAAGAAAAATTATCGGGGGTTGATGCTGCTGAAGAGGAACTGGCACGCGAAAGCGGGGCGGGTTAATACCAAAACCTCGAAGGTCTCGAAGACCTTCGAGGTTTTTTTGATGGAGCTGCAAATGGAACTAACGCCCGAACAAAAAATTTCGATTGAGCGTTTGTACGAAAATGAATCGCTCACCGACAATCTCACCGACAACGACGCGCGCGCCGTTTTGGAATGGGCGCAGCAGCAGATCATTGCCGAGACCGATGGCGAATTGGTCAAGCAAGCGGTCCGCGCGGCGAATCAAAGCGGTGAAACAGGCGTCGCATCGCTGATCGCGCAAGCGAGCGCATTTCTCGGACCAGCGCTCGCTGCGCGTGAATCTGATGCATCCTCCGCAATGAAAATGGACGACGCGACAAAGGAAACGGAAGCGATGCGCGAGCGCAAAGCGGAAGAGATGGGCGCAATCTCGACGGACGCGCCCGGCACATTGAGCGTGGCGGAGAAACCAGCAGTTTTGAGTGCGCGGCAAGTTTCTGAAAAAGACGCGCGCCTCGAAGCTTCGGGCAGCGAAACAGAACAACGCTTGCCTACAGCGCGCGCCGATGCGATAATTGGCGCAAGCACAGCGGGCGCGCCTTCTGCCACCGCCGCGCCTGCTCCGTCCAAGAAAACGCGCCGCAAATCGAAACGCAAAAAGAAATCAAGCCAATGACCAAAAAATCGCGTTCGCCCCAAGCTATGTGAAAATTTGCCACGCACCTTCGAAGGTGCGTGGCAAATTTTCACACGCGCGCAAAGATAAAACCAATGACCAAAAAAATGCGTTCCTCCAAATCCGCCGCATCGAATTTCAGCCCCTGGATCATTGTGACTGGAATTGTGATCGTTTTGCTCATCGCAGGCGTCAGTACCATTTTTAGCAGCTGTTCCCCTACAGGCGACAGTGGTGAAGTGATCAATCCGCCGCCCACTACAGCGCCGATTCCTAATCAACCCGTCACCACTCTGCCCAAGGCAAATGTCAATGAAGGCGCGTGGTACACGCTTTATTTTACAAAGCCGAGTTATCCGGAGAAAAAAGAAGAGCGCAATGGCGGTGTGGATCAAGCCATCATTGCGGATTTTGAACGCGCGCAGCAAACGATTGATGTTTCCGTTTTTGATTTACGTTTGCCGTCGCTGGTGGATGCGTTAACGCGCGCGGTCGCGCGCGGGGTTCAAGTGCGCGCAGTGGTGGATTTCGAGGCGAATCAAGACGCAAAAGAATTTACGGACGCGATACAAAAAATCGAGAAAGCGGGTGTGAAGGTGATCAAAAATCATCGCTCCGCGTTGATGCACAACAAATTCGCCGTGATTGACAATCGGTTGCTGTGGACAGGTTCCATGAATTTCACGCCGAACGACGCGTATCGCAACAACAATAACATGCTGCGTTTGAGCAATGTGGCGCTGATTGAAAATTACAATCAAATGTTTGAACGATTGTTTCAATTGCGCGCGCAAGAAGCGCCCTCCAAAATTATTCCGAATCCGCGCGTGGAACTCGACAAGGGCGTTGTGATTGAAAATTATTTTTCGCCCAACGGCGGCGCGCAACAAGCGATTCTGGATCGCCTCAAAGCTGCCAAGAAAAGCATTCGCGTCACTGCATTTTCTTTTACCGATACCGCGATGGCGAATGTGTTGAAAGCGAAACACAAAGAGGGCGTCCTGGTGCAAGCGGTTTTTGAAACGCGCAACAACGCGGGTCTGGGCGCAGAATACGCGGGCTTGAAGCGCGCGGGCGTGGACATTCTCGAAGACGGCAACTGTTACATTCTCCACAGCAAACTTTTTATCATTGACGACAAAACCGTGGTGATGGGTTCGTACAATTTCAGCGATGCGGCGAACCGATCGAACGACGAAAATTTGCTCATCATTGACGATCCCGCGCTGGCAAAAAATTATGTGTCCGAGTTCAAACGGATTTACAAGCAGGCGGAGAATCCGACGAAATGTGATGGCGGGGGCTAAAAAAATTCCCGATGTAAAACACCGGGAAATTTTTTGTGGTAATTATCGCTTTTTCGTGCGAGTCAGCCGCACATCATCTATGAATGCACCGCCTGGTAGCGTGTTTTGGGCATCACTCCGCCAAACGAACGCAAGCCACACTTTCGGGCGTCCGACCAAATTGCCGAGTTTGTACACTTTGGTCAGATCAAAGTGCGCGCTTGCCCAACTCACATTGGGCGACTGCGTCAACGACATAGCATCGGCTCTCGGCACAACAATCAACCCGTCTGTTGTTGCATCCCACTCCGCTTCCTCCGGTGCGTTGCTGCCCCCAGTCGTTCCGGTGTACGAAACGCCATAGTATTTTTTATTATCCACTGACGCGCCGACAAAGAGTGAATCTTTGCCTTGCTCCGCGTTGAGCCACAATCTGAAATACAAATCAGCGGCTTTGGATTTTTCGAGACTGAACGGTCCGTAAAACATCCAGTTCTTTTGATCCACCGGATAATTTTCGCCGCACTGCAAATCCATCTTTTCAACTGCCCACGCGCTGTAATCCCCGCCGTTATGTTCGCAGTCGGACTTGCCCCAGCCATCATACACTTTCCACAGATTGCGCGGGAAGGTGCTTTCAAAGTTTTCTTTCATGATGACTTTGACCAGATTCCCGGGGGTTGGACTCGGGGTTTGCGTAGGCGTTGGAGTCACAGTTGGGGTTAAGGTTGGAGTGTATGTTGGAGTTGCGGTTGGTTCATCCCCAACTGCTTCATATGCTCCACTATCACAACCTGTCCCTTGTGGGCGGGCAACGCCGCGCTGATCGTTTGCAAATAAACAATTCGGAGAGGGAACTAAACCAATCGCAGGACTTCCAGGCAACAACGCCATTGTCTGAGTTGGACCTCCATTATTTGCCAATGCGGCAACCAACGGATCAATACCAATGACATCCGTATTAGCAGGTGTGCAGTTCAGATTGCCTTCAATAACATTGTATCCTATGTTGTTCAGTGTCCCACCAACCTGACAATCACCTCCAGAATTATTGGCAATAATGGAATTCTCCAGAGTAAGAGTATTCGCCGTCACACCGAGCCCCGAATTGTTGCTTATCGTTGCGTGGATCAATGTCAAAATTTCGGATGTAATCACAGTGGGCGTCCCACTATTTCCTGAAACCGTACTGTTCTTTAGAATAACGGTGCCAAAATTACTGATAGCGTTTCCAGAAAATGCGCCAACAATTGTATTGCCGCTGATTGTGCTGTTTTCGATGGTTACCGTACCAGAATAATTTTGGATAGCTCCCCCCCCACCTCCACCTGAGCCCCCGCTCCCCGCTGTGTTATGACTAATCGTCGAATTGTTTAATGAGAGAGTGCCAAAACTGAAAATGCCACCTCCCATCCAACCGCTGGTGTTATTTGTAATCAGACTATTTTGAATATTCAGGATTGCATTATTGCGGATTCCACCACCTTGAGCTGAATTATAACCATTTTGAATGATAAACCGCTCGATATTTACGATGCCCTCATTCACGTTAATACCGCGCCGCGTATTTTGTCCGTCGAGCGTTGTCATCCCCGTTTGAGAAACAAAGCTTGCATCCCAACCGCCAGAAAGTGTAACATCCTGATCAATAAAGACAACATCATTCCCAGTATTTGTGTACATTCCATTTGTGATTTTAATTGTATCACCCGCGACAAATCCCACTTTCGCCAACGCGCCATTGATCGCCGCACAAGCAGTTGCAGGCATCGCACAATCATCACCGTCACTGCCGTCAACTTTTACATACCACGTACCACTAGCGCGCGCTTGCTTTGCCAACCCGACAAGTGCGATAGACAAAGCCCCGACTACCAATAACGCAATCGCCACACGCGCCACCATCGGCGATTTCCCAAACACCCGACGCAAAGCTTTTGTGCTGAACATATATTCCTCCGACAAAGAAATTTTTTCCCCTCAAACAACGCGAGTAATTTTACCATACGCCTTTTTGTCCGCCAACTGTTCTGTCCCCATTGACCACAACTCTCCGCGCGATATAATTCACTCCTCGTTTCAACGCCCTCGCTGGATTTTGTTATACAGACTTGACATGCTTGACCATGTGACCACATCGCTTATAATGTGACCACATTGGAGGAACTATGACAACAAAGACAGTCGGAATCCGCGAGTTCAAAGCGCAAATGGGCGCGTACTTGCGCCAAGTTAAACAAGGCAAGGTCTTGGTCATCACCGAACGCGGCAAACCCATCGGACAACTTGTACCAATGCCAACCTCCCTCGAAGAACGACGCCGCAAGTTGATGGAGACAGGTTTTGTCAAATGGAGTGGGCGCAAACTCCGTCCGCGCAAACCCACCACTAAACTGCGCGGCACCAAAACGATGGCGGAACTTGTGATTGAGGGACGCGAATGATTGTGTATCTGGATACCAGCGCGTTGGTAAAACGATACATTCGGGAAGCGGGCTCGGACCAAGTGGAACAGCGCGTACAGCAAGCCGCAGCGATCGGGAGCGCAGCCATTACGCGCGCCGAAGTTGCGGCGACGTTTGCCAAGGCGGTTCGGACAGGTTTGCTCAAACGCGACGCCGCGCAGCACGACTTGGAGACCTTTCGGCAAGATTGGAATGATTACGAACGGTTGGAGGTGAACGACACTGTTGTGGCGCGCGCGGATGCGTTAGCTTGGCAGTACGGCTTGCGCGGCTACGACGCCGTGCAACTTGCGACCGCGCTAATTTGGCACGAAACATTAGAGAGCACCGTAACGTTTGCGACGTATGACAAAGCATTGTGGGGCGTCGCGCGTCAAGTTGGGCTTGAACCGTTCCCGCCAGATTTGGTGGAGGAGTGAGCCATGAGCAAATCCTATACCACCCTCGGCATCAACCATCACCGCAAAGACGGCATCGCCAAAGTGACGGGACGCGAAATCTACGCGTCCGATGTGACATTGCCGCGCATGTGGCACGCGCGCGTTTTGCGTTCGCCCTACGCGCATGCGCGGATCAAAAGCATTGACACACGCGATGCGGAAGCGTTGGGCGCGATTGTGTTGACTTACGCCGATGTGCCGCATTTGAAATACAACGAGCGCATCGTCAGCACGCCGCCATTTTTGTATCGTGACCGCACCGTGCTCGCGGACAAAGCGCGGCATGTGGGCGAAGCGGTTGCTGCTGTCGCAGCAAAGGACGAAGCGACGGCTGAGAAAGCATTGCGCGCAATCAGAATCGAATGGGAAATTTTGCCGCATTACTTGAATCCCGATGACGCGCAGCAAGAGAATGCAGAACCGATTCACGAGGCGATTGATCTCAATGGGCAAGTGCAGCCCATTGAACACAATGTCGCGGTGACACGCACGGTAAATGTGGGAAACACTGCTGAAGGGTTTGAACTCGCGGATTTTATTTTCAAGCGCGAATTTCTCACCAGCCGCATTTATCACGCGCAGATGGAAACCAAAAGTTGCGTGTGCGATCCCGCGCCCGATGGCTCGATCACGGTGTATCCCACAACGCAGAGTATTCACAACGTCCGTCAACTGCTCGGCGAAATTTTTGAAATTCCTTTGCACAAGGTCAATGTCAAACGCGTTGCCATCGGCGGCACGTTCGGGTCTTCGATTCAGATGAATTCGATCATTCCGATTTGTGTTGCCCTCGCGTTGAAAGCGCGGCGTCCCGTGAAATTGGTTTCGACGCGCGAAGAGGACATGTACGATCATGTGCGCTATCAAACAAAATTGAAATTAAAAGTGGGCGTGACGCGCGATGGAAAAATTACGGCAGGACACATTCAAGCCCTCGCGGATATTGGCGGTCACAACATTCAAGCGTATCCATTGCTTTCCGTTCTTGCGGGCTGGAGCGCGTCGTTGTATAAATTTCCGCATCTACGTTTTGAAGGCAAAGCAGTGTACACAAACAAAACGCCTTCGTGCGCGATGCAAGGGTTCGGCAATCCGCAGGCGACGTTCGCGATGGAATCGTTGATGGATGAGATCGCCAACGAACTTAACATTGACCCGATTGATTTCAAATTGAAAAATTATGTCGGACTCGGTGGCACGTTTTGGGGACAAGGACCTTCCGTGCAATCCATCATTCGCAGTGACGGCGTGCCGCAACTTTTACGCGAGGGCGCACAAAAAATTGGCTGGCGCGCGCGTCCGAAACCCGGCACCCAAACGGGACGCTATCGTCACGGCATCGGCATGGCGCGCGGTTTTCATACAAGCGGCGCGGGCGCGCCGAAACCGGGCGAAGTGATTGATTATTCGGGCGCGTTCGTCAAAGTAAATGAAGATGGTTCGGTGGATGTGATTCATGCGATGATGGATCACGGCGGCGGTACGCTCGAAGCGATTGCCAAAATTGTCGCTGAAGAATTGAGTGTGCCTATCGAACGCGTGGGCATTTCGCCCGCCGATACATTGACGACGGTGTACGATGTGGTCACACACGCGACGCGCGGTGTGTACGCGGGCGGCGGCGCGGCGCACAAAGCAGCTTCAAAAGTGAAACAACAAATTTTTGAATATGCGTCGCGCGTTCTCGGTTTGCAAGCAGATTCGCTCGTCATTGAACCCGATTTTGAATTGATGCAAGCCATGATCTATTGTCCGAATTTTCCCGAACGCCGCATCACGCTCGGCGCGCTCGCGAAACAATTGCAAATCAATTCGTGGGGGACGATGGCAGCGGTAGAAAGTTTGCGCCAAGTGAATTGTCCGCCCGCGTTCGTCACCTATTTCATTGACCTCACCGTTGATACGGAAACAGGTCACGTGACGACGAATCGTGCGGTCATTGGCAGTGACTGCGGCACGCTCATCAATCCCGACATGGCAATCGGGCAACTCGAAGGCGGTCTCTCGAAAGGGATGGGTTACGCGCTCATCGAAGACAATCAATGGGACGCGCAAACGGGGCAACTTGCCTCGAAAGGTTTTTGGATTGACGCGAAAACGCCCGCCATCAGTGAAGCGCCAATGAACGCCAACATCGTCACGCATTTTTCCGACACCTACGAACCCAGCGGTCCCTTCGGCGCAAAAGGCATCGGCGAAGCGGCAACGAATCCCTGCGCGGCGGCTTACGCAAACGCGTTGTACAATGCGTTGGGGATTCGGTTTTGCGAGTTGCCGATTACGGGGGAGAAGATTGTGTGGGCGGTGCGGAAGAACGAGGAGCGTGGAGCGAGGAATGAGGAGCGAGAAGTGATGGCGGTGATGCGAGTGGTGGAGTAAAACTCAGGTGCTTGAGATTTTGCCTAGCAGTCTGTCGGAGAGATATGTAGAATCTCTCGGTTGATGTACAATTCGCGTATGAGCAGAGAATTCAAAACTCCCGATTACGAAGCCACACTCAGGTCCACGATTACCCTCCGCGAAGCAT
>Ga0247727_10016991_pt1 | contig 11646 bp, 15 predicted proteins | sample WisWelCaveWW1625_FD_202498 | JGI IMG/M metagenome (GOLD analysis project Ga0247727, IMG submission 202498) | Biofilm microbial communities from Wishing Well Cave, Virginia, United States - WW16-25 | ecosystem: Environmental > Aquatic > Deep subsurface > Groundwater > Cave microbial mat | place... | reverse complement strand
AGATCCGCCCTGGAGGCACGAATGGTGAAGGTATCACGAAAGCGGTCGAAGAAGCCCACCAGGCGCTCCAAGCCCAGGACGGGGGAGAGCTAGGCCGTGGCTGACGAGGAGACGTTCTCCATCGAGGACTGCAAAGGCATTGCCGAGACCGATAAGGCGGTGCGCGTGGAGTTCGAGGATGAGGATGGTGTGCCCCAGAAGGAGTGGGTGCCGCGGTCCCAGATTCACGACGATTCTGAAGTGTACGGTGACGGGCACGAGGGTACGTTGGTGGTCACCGCCTGGATCGCAAAGCAGAAGGGGTGGCTGTAAACCGTGGGTTTGTGCACCTCGACGACTTGTCTGGGCATGCCCTCCCGTAAGTTCTGCTGGCCGGGTAGGATGTCGGAGCAACAGTTCTGTTTGAAGTGTACAATGCGCGCGGTGTCCATCGCCTAGACGATGGGTTTCATACTGGCGTTCCGGGAGATCCTCGATCACGAGAGCATGTCGATGACTGCGGTCGATGTTCTGGAGTTGGTGCGGCGGTGCGCTGCCGCAGCGAAGGAGCAGCGATGACCGTCGAGGAAGAAGGGCCTCGGCCCGTGAACCAACTCGTCGTCGGCAAGTTCGCCGCGGCGATGATCGAGAAGCTGGAGGAGAACAACTACAAGGGCGGCTGGTCCACGACGACCGTAAACTACTTGGTCGGCCGCGCGCGGCAGGAGCTGGGCGAGGTCGTCAGAGCGATCGACCGGCTACGCCCGGAGCCGTCTATCGTGGCGCTCAAGGCCGTCGTCTGGGAGTGCGCCGATGTGGCGAACTTCATGATGATGCTTGCCGATGTCTGCGGAGGGTTGGAGCTGTTCCAGTCGGCCATCCCCGACCCGCGCCAGCCGGGAGACGGGTCCAGGCAGGCCGTGCCCGTCGAACCGGCAGCGCCCGCCCGCGCGGAAGGTGGGGAGGCATATGCCGACGTGGCCGCCGACCGCGACCGGGCCTGGAAGCGCGTGCGCGTGCTGGAGATCAGGCTCCGCGAGATGGTCTACATTGCCGACGGCCGCCGGGATCGTGCGTTGCCGGCGCTCGGCCAGGTGACGCGCGACTGCGGCATGGCTAGGCCGGAACGTAGCTCTCGATGCCGCGGCCGGCGTCGGGGTGCGATGTCGGTCGCCGATGCAATCGTTCGGCTGCTCTGGCGTGACGGGAAGAACAAGTGGCGCGAGCGTGCGCTGGGTGAGATGGGCGTTGAGGTGAGCGCGCTGCTTGGCTACGAAGTTCCCAGTTCTTCGATCCGCTCAACTGTCTACAAGCGCACAGACCTGTTTGAGCGTGCGCCGGGCGAGTCCGGCGCGCTCTATCGACTGACAACCAAGGCGCGCGCGTGAAGGCGCGCAACAAGTTCTGCCGGATCGAAGATCTGACGAACGAGGCGTCCGTCGAGCAGTTCTTTGTGTCGCGTCTACTGGCGGATCTTGGGTACAAGGACAACCAGATCAAGCCGAAGACGAGTCTCGACCTGCTGACGGTCAACGAAGGACGTCGCAAACTCAAGTTCAAGCCGGACTACGCGCTATCCGTCGGCGGGAAGATCCGGTGGATCGTGGAGGCAAAGGCGCCGAGCGAGCCACTTGCGGGTCATGTCGGGCAGTGCTCGGGATACTGCCTCGCGCTCAACGCGGCGCAGGCCGACAACCCGGTTGAGTTCTTCTTGTTGACGAACGGGGTCGCCACGGAAGTCTTCGCGTGGGATCGCGATACGCCGTTGCTCACGCTGAAGTTCGCGGACGTGAACGATGCAAACGCTGACTACAAGCGGCTTTGCAGCATGCTGGCTCCCGGCCAATTCACACGGAGACAGCGCCCGCCTGCTGCGACGCACACGCTCCGCCGTCGCACCATCGAGGACGTGAACGCCGACTTCTCGTGGTGCCATCAGTTTATCCACCGGAAGGACGCACTGAGTCAGTCGGCCGCCTTCTTGGAGTTCGTGAAGTTGGTATTTCTCAAGCTCCTCTCCGACCGCGAGGTGCGCGCGAAGCATCCCGACCTTGCAGGTGACGAGATCATAGAGGTTCCGAATGACGAGGTTCGGTTCTCGACCCGTTGGCTAGATGCCCGGATGAACGACGCGCCGAACCCGTTGGACGCGTTGCAGTTCAAGACCCTTCTGACCGACCTAGAGCGGGAGATCTCGCACAGGAAGCGCAAGAGAATCTTCGATCAGAACGCCACGATCATTTTGAAGCCAGACACGATTCGCGGTGTTGTGGCCAGGCTGGAGCACACGGACCTCTACAGCATTGACGCTGACCTCAACGGTCGGCTGTTCGAGACGTTCCTAAACGCGACCATGCGCGGCAAGGATCTCGGGCAGTTCTTCACAGCGCGCTCGGTCGTAAAGCTTGCGGTCCGCTTGGCTCATATACGCGTCGGATCCGACCACACCGACACTGTGCTTGATGCTTGCTGCGGAACAGGCGGGTTCCTGATCGATGCGCTCGCCGACATGTGGCGCAAGGTCGAATCGAACAAGAGCAGGAGCAATGTCGAGCGCGAAAAGCTCAAGAAGCAGATCGCGACGAAGCACATCATCGGGATCGACCTAGCCGCCGATCCGCCCTTGGCGCGAATCGCGCGGATGAACATGTATTTGCATGGCGACGGCGGAAGCATGATCTACCAGGCCGACGCGCTTGATAAGGATGCCGGCGCGGGCGTGAGTGACGCGCCTGAGATCGCCGCTGAGAAGGCCGAGCTGCGGCGTTTGATGGGGAGCGGTGGGTTCGCTGACGTCGTGCTCACCAACCCGCCGTTTGCGAAGGAATACAGCCGCAGGGAGGGCGATGGAGCGCTGCTCGATGAGTACCAGATGGCCTTCGCCTCCGACAAAGGCCAGCGCAAGGCGCGCCCTGGTCTGAAGTCGAGCATCATGTTCTTAGAGCGCTACCACGACATGCTGCGTGCGGGCGGGCGCATGGTCACGGTGATCGACGACAGCATTCTCGGCAGTGCCGATCACAAGCACGTTCGCGACTTCATCCGCGAGAAGTTCCTGGTTCGGGCCGTTGTGTCCCTGCCGGGCGATGCTTTTCAGCGCTCTAACGCCCGCGTGAAGACGTCGCTCCTGTACCTCGTGAAGCGTCAGTCTGCGAGCGAGGAACAGCCCCCCGTCTTCATGCACTATTGCACGGTCGTGGGGCTCGATGACCCCGCGCGGCAGCGAGTGCTTCCGATAGACAGGGAGAATCGCGAACGCGCAAGAGCCGAGGTGAGCGCTATTGGTGATTTGTTCGATGCGTTCATGGCGGGCAACGACGCGGCAGAAAAGTGGACGGTTCCGCCGGCCGCGATTGCTGATCGTCTAGACGTCAAGCACGGACTCTTGCGCCCAAGCCGACTTGTCCCAGGGTGGCGCCGCGCTGGCGGAAGCGGCGCTCTGCGCGACCTCGTTGACGTCCGTTGGCCCATTCAGGAAGACACTGACGAGGCAAGCTCAGAGACCGCGGGGGATGGGCAGCGGTACCTGCGCGTTCGCTACGACGGGTTCGCAGAGGCCGGGGAAGATGTCGCGGGAGAGTCTGAAGGTGAGCACCTATTCAGGGTTCGGGAAGACGACGTTGTAATCAGCCATATCAACGCCGTGCACGGAGCCGTGGCGGTCGTCCCCTACGACCTTGCAGGCTCGGTGGTCACGAACGAGTTCACCGTCTGCCGTTCGAAGCCAGGCGTGGATCCACGCCTCGTGTGGTCACTCCTGCGCTCACCGGAGGCCCGTGCAGACCTGCTGATTCTTGCCACCGGCATTGGCCGTACGCGCGTCAAGACTGAGCAGGCGATGAAGCTTGAGGTTCCGGCGGTAGAGGCATCCGTTGGCGATCAGCTCGTATCGGACCTGCGTCGCGCAGAGCAGTTGGAGGCTGAGGCTAGCGAGTTGCGACGCGCAGCAAGGCAGACGTTCGAGGAGCGCTTCGGACTCGCAAACACCAAGGCAGAGGAGATCATCGCTGCCTTCAAGCCGCCTCGATAGGCCGCAGGTTGCGCCGATGGGTAACGCGCTGACAGAGGAACAGTTTGAACAGCTCCTCCGTGAGACAAGAGCGTTCCTTGCCGATGCGCCCGCGATAACAAACGCGATTCTTCGAAAGAGAGCGGGAATCGTCTACGACCAGGCCACGCGCTTCTTCAATGAAGCCATGGCACGCGGGCTCCTGGAGCGCCGGGGCACCGCCAGCAGCATCCGGTATGTGTTGCCCGGCGCCCCGGACTGAATCATTGGGCAGTCCGGCGAATTGCTGGGCAGCCGGGCATTGATGGGCAAAGCCGGTGGCGTTCATGGGCCTTGAATCTACCTGAGCGCCAGACACCGGCGCTACTGCCAAATCCGCCCTTTTGGCCGCCCGGCCTGACCTTTCCGTGGTTGTCGTGGCGCCGGCCATGCCGTAACGTCTTCCTTTCGAGCGCCGCGGAGCCCGGCGCGCCCAACCTCCAGGGAAAACCGTATGGCACGCCGCCCAGTGACCCGTGAGCTGTACGACCTGATGCTGGCCGGCTTTCGAGAATCCCCCGGAAACGCCTCTTATGCGGCGCGCGCCGCTGGCTGTGAGCGCCGGATGGCGGCGCGCGGATGGGCCGCGGGGTGGCCGGCGTACCCGTGGGCGCGCCCCATCCGCAAGGTGGTGGCGGAGGAGCAACTTGAAGCCGAGCGTCGCAGCACCGAGGAACGGCGTCGCGACCTCCAGGAGGCGGAGGCCAAGCGGAAGGAATCCGCTGAGGTGTCGGTCCGGTCATGGATGCGCGTCGGTTCGATGCTCGCCCTCCAGCGAGAGGCCCTGTACCGACAGGCCGGCGTGACCAGCCAGATGGCCGCGGCGACGTTGAAGTTGGCCCCGCGGGTGGCTCAAGCCCTGGAGGCGATGGCCGCGGAGCCGGAGCTGCCGCCGTTGCCGACGACGCTGCGCGTCCTGAGCCAGACGACCGTGATCCTCGACAAGCTCGCTAAGGCTATCTCGGCGCATGTGGCAGCGGAGCGCCTGTTCCACAACGAGCCGACCGCCCAGGAGATGCCGAGCGCTGAAGGTGTGGACGAGGTGCTCTCGCTCGAAGAGGGCCTGCGGCGCGTGGAAGCGGCCGGGCAGGCGCTCGCTTCGGTACGGGATGGTCACTTGCGGGTGATCCGCGGTGGGGCGGACGACGCTTTGAAAGATCCGGCCGGCGGTAACGGGGTTGCCGGGTTGGAGCAGGCGCGCGGTTGGGACGGTCAGGAGCGGAAGGTGTGACGCTCCAGGGAGTTTGTCCTTCGTGGGGCCCGGCTAGGGCATCGCTCCAGGGAGTTTGTATCCTGTGGAGCTAGCCGGCCTCGAAGACATCCAGCTCGCGGACCCGGGCCTCATCGCCCAGCTCCGTACCCTCGACCAGCAGCACATGCTGGCCGCGCGGGAGGACCCGAACGCCTTCGTCACCTACGTGTTGCGCGACGAGGAGACCGGCCTGCCGATCGTGCAGTCGAGGTGGCACATGGAGTGGCAGGCGTTGCTGACCCGGCATCGGCGCCTCATCCTCTGGAGCCACACGGAGAGCGGCAAAACGGCCCAATTGGGGGGCCGTTTGCTTTGGGAGTTGGGCCGGAATCCGCAGCTCCGCATCGTCATCCTGTCCAACACCAACGAGCAGGCCCGGCGGGTCACCACCCAGATCGGCCGTTACATCGAGTTCTCGGGTGAACTGCACCGGGTGTTCCCGGGGCTGGTGCCGGACGAGGCGCTGCCGTGGACGGTGCAGCAGAAGTTCGTGGCGCGCCCCCACCAAGCGAAGGACCCGTCCATCCGGTCGCTCGGCGTCCACTCGAACATCCTCGGCGGCCGTATCGACCTGCTGATCATCGACGACATTCTCGATTACGAGAACACGCGCACCCCGGGGCAACGTGACGACCTCGTCCGTTGGTTGCTCTCTACGATTGAGGGCCGCTTGACCCGAAAGGCCCGGGTTTGGTGGATCGGCAACGCTTGGCATGTGGATGATGCGATGCACCGCTTCGCCGCCCACCCGGCTTGGCGAGCGTTCCGGTATGCGGTGGTCGACGACCGGGGGCAGACCATTTGGCCGGACAGGTGGCCACAGGGTCGCGTCGACACCAAGCGCGCCGAGCTGGGCCCGGTGGAGTTCGCTCGCCAGATGATGTGCAAGGCACGGTCGGACGAGGAGTCGCGCTTCAAGGAGGCGTGGATCGAACAGTGCAAGAAGCGGGGCGAGGGCAAGACGCTCATCCACGCGCTGCGGGAAGTGCCCCAGGGCCACCGCACCTACACCGGCGTCGACCTGGGCGTCCGCGTGGCGAAGACCCGCGGCGCGGGCAAGCCGGACCTCACCTGCCTGTTCACCATCGCCGTTCACCCGGACGGCACCAGGCAGGTGTTGGATATCGACTCGGGCAACTGGGCCGGTTCCGAGATCGTGGAGAAGATCATCAGCGCCCACGCCCGCTATCACTCTATCGTCTTGGTGGAGAACAACGCCGCCCAGGAATTCATCCTCCAGTTCACGCGGGCCAAGTCGGCTGTGCCGGTGCGGCCGTTTCACACCGGCAAGAACAAGTACCACCCGGAGTTTGGCGTCGAAGGTGTCGCCACCGAAATGGCGAACGGCAAGTGGATCATCCCTTGCATGGGCGGCATGCACCCCGAGGTGGCTGCATGGGTGAACGAGTTGCTGTACTACGATCCGAAGGTGCATGCTGGAGACCGATTAATGGCAAGTTGGTTTGCCCGTGAGGGTGCCAGGATGGCGACGAGCAAGGGTCGGGTGCGCACCGGGCGCATCGACCTGATGTCGAGGTGAGGCGGCGATGGCGATCCCGAACAACGTGGCGAGCACCCGGCGCGATCTGATGGGCGGCGCGATGGACCCCGGCGAGGGCCAGCCTCACGGGCCGGGCCGCGGGCTGTCGCAGCGGCAGCTCCGGCTGAACCATCTGTGGTCGCACTACACGGGCAACAGCTATGATGCACGGCGGGTCGATTGGGACGGCTCCGAAGTGCTCGACCACCTGGAGCACGAGGTTGTGGCCCGTGCCGGATTCGTGCCGCCGGGCTTCTTCATGGCGGGTAAGGACCTGCCGTTGAAGTTTAGGAAGCCGACCGCTCCGTACTACCTGGTGCGCGTGGTGGTCGAGCGCTTCACCGGTCTGCTGTTCTCCCAGAAGCGCCACCCGAAGATTGCGGTGCCGGGCGACCGGGACACGGAGGCGTGGATCGCGGCGTTCGCCAAGGCGACGCGGCTGTGGGCGCGGTTCATCAGCGCCCGCCGTCTCGGCGGGGCGATGGGTTCGGTGGCCATTGGCTTCAAGTTCGTTCGCGGCCAGCCGTTCGTCGAGGTGCACGATCCGCGCTGGTGCTTCGTTGAGCTGGACCCGGACACCGGGGACGTGGCGACGTTTGAGAAGCGATACACCTACCCGCACGAGGAGCGGGACGTGGACGGAGAGTTGGTCGAGCGTTGGTACTGGTACCGCCGCGTCATCGACCGGGAGACCGACACGATTTGGCCGCGGGTGCCTGTCGACCAGGGCGAGCCCCAATGGGGGCAGGAACGGCGCGTGCAGGCCATCCACGGCCTGGGCTTCGTGCCGGTGGCGTGGATCAAGAACACCGACAATCCCGACGAGCTGGACGGCATCCCGGACGCGCACGGCATCTACGACCAGGTGTGCGCCATCGACGCCCTCCAAAGTCAGGCGTATCGGGGCATCTTGGCCAACCTCGACCCGACGTTGAAGATCAAGACCGATGCTGAGGTACCCGGCGAGGTGCGCAAGGGGAGCGACAACGCGATCGTGCTCGGGGCGGGCGACGACGCTGGCTATCTGGAGATCACCGGCACCGGCATCAAGCTGGCGCACGAGCAGGCCACCCGGACCCGCGAGCAGGCGCTCGAAGTAGCGCGCTGTGTTCTCGACACCAACTTCGAGGGGCCGGCGCGTACCGAGGCAGAGGTGAAGGGCAACTTCAGCGCGATGCTAGAGGCTGCGGATGAGCTGCGTGAGCAATGGGGCGAGGAGGGTGTGCGTCGGCTGTTGGTGCTTGTGTTGCGCGCGGCGCGCAAACTGGCCAAGGGAGCGGCGACCAAGCGCGCGGACGGGGCGACCGAGTTGGTGCGATCGGTAGTGCGGTTGCCCGGTAACCCGAAATTGGGCTCGTCGGAGGAAATCGAGATCGTCTGGCCGGACTACTTCACGCCGTCCGCGCAGGACGCACTCACCGCCACCCAGGCGGCGACGCAGGCCAAGGATGGCGGGTTGATCGACCAGGAGACGGCTACGCGGCATGTCGCTCAGTATTTCGGCGTGGAGGACGCGCAAGAGGTGGCTCAGAAGGCGAAGGTGGAGTCCGACGCGGCCGAGGCAGCGATTCAGCATGCGGCCGAGGCAGCGATGGGCGGTGGCTTCGGAGGCGAGGGGTAAGCGGTGACGACGAGGCTTTGGCGCGGCGGCAGGGTGGCGTGGGCGAGCGGCGCCGACACCTTTGTGCCGTCGGCGCACAATTCCGAGCCGTGCCTGCCGGTAGTGGGCCCCGGTGGCGGGTTGCCCGAAGGACCGTCTATCGACGATCCCGAGGACGGGTTATCCTACCGGTTGGTCGCGCCGGTGAGGTTGGCGCCCGACCAGGGATGGAAGCGTACCGCAGCGTGGTGCGAGGAATTGGGCTGTACGATGGCCCGTCTGCGCGAGCTGGTGCAGGCTGGGCTGTTTGATGCGGCGACCGAGCGCGGCTCGCCACACCGGATGTTGCGTGCGCTCGACCTGCCGCGTGCGAAAGCCGCCTTGCTCACCGTGCCGGAGGCCGAGTGTAAGCAGTTGGCCGGCCGGCGGAGGCGCTTTTGATGGCCACGTTCGTGGACGAGGAGGTCGTGCGCTCCATGCTTATGTTCGGTGTCAGGCGCGCAACGTGCATCGGGCAGCTCGATGACCCGTTTGAGGTGATTCGGTACGAGCTGTGCCTGGATGGCGACTGGGCCGATCTGAGCACACGCATCGTGTGGGCCGCCACTGGTGGCCGCCACCGTGCGCGACCGTTCGTTCTCAAGGCCAGCTACAACCTTCGGGAGTTCCGGTGATCATCGCGGTGGACTACGACGGTACGGTGGTCGAGGACGGTGCCCCGCTTGACCCGCCCAAGGTGCGCGCCGGTGCCAAGGCGGCGCTCGTCGCGTTGCGGCGCGCTGGGCACGTCCTCGTGCTGTTTTCGTGCCGGTCCAACGCCGCGCACCGGCTGAACTGGCGGCTGAATCCGCTGTGGACCGAGGCGATCATCCCGTTCGACGAGGCGGATTGGGAGCGGCAGCGTGAGATTTGGGAGGCGATGCACCAGCTCATGATCAAGCATGTCGAGGAGGAGCTGCCGGGCGTCTTTCACGTGGTGGATCAGGGCTTGCAGGGCAAGCCGGTGGCGGATGTATATCTTGACGACCGCGCCTTCCGCATGAGTCGGCGCTCATGGCCGGAGGTGGCGATGCTGTACGGGGAACCAGAGGTGGGTGTTCGTGGGCAAGGCTAAGGCGAAGATTCGAGAACGGGCGCGGCACATTCGCAAGCTGATGGGCGGGGCGATGTCCGCTCGCGAGGTGCACCAGAAGCACGCCTTCCCACCGGGGGCGAAGTGCCAGAGCTGCGGCCGGCGCCCGCTGTTGCGGGCGATCACGCTGGCGCCGATCGACGAAGCCAAGCGGTACTACCCTGAGATCGAGGCGTTGCCGTCGCCGGATCTGTTCAAGATCTTGGTGCCGTTGGACCCCGGCGACGGTAAGCCCCGGCCACACGTGCGTCTCGGTGTCGCGTACGCCTGCCGGGAGTGCGGCCCGACGATGGAGCGTGCGCTGGCCAAGCTGCCGTCCTGGGTGGTGGTCGACATCAACCGGGGCCCAGCTCAGGAGCGGATGTTCTCGGCCTGAAGCGGGCGTCCGTTACTAGCGGACGCGTGCCGGAGCCGGACAGGATGCCCAAGTCGAGGACGGGAGGGCCCCACCATGCACGAGATTCACGACCACAAGACCAACGCCGCCAACGAGAAGATGCAGATCATCGCTCTGGACGACTTGGGCCCCGGCGGGGCCAACCACGCCTACCAGCTCGACTGGGGCGCAGGCTCCCTGGTGGTGCTCTTCCAGAAGGGGCCCATCGCCGAGGTCGGCGCCAACGGGGTGACCAACGAGGCGCTGCTTGCGCTGGTCATCGACCGGATGCGCGCATTCCAGATGGGGGATTTCGCCTGCGAGGAGAACGCGGAGGCGCTGCACCACCTGATCCTGGCTATGGGGGCGCTGCGCCGCCGGACTGCCGGCCGGGTGGCGCGCGGTGTTGAGGGGACGAACACGCCGTGAAGGTGCCTTCGTCCGACCCGATCATGATGTGTGACAAGGTGGGCTGCGGCCAGCCTGCCGCCTTCCGGGTGGTGCTGTTGATGTGGGCCACCGGCTACTCGAAAGAGGACCACCCGCCGTTTCAGGGTCAGTTGGGCAACTTGGTGCTGTGCGCCGAGCACGGGGCAACGGCTCGGGTGTCTGATGTCGTCACCGACGAGGCATTCGATCACATCGACCGGGAGATGGTCATGCGCGGGCACATCCCGCCGGACAGGCAGCTGACGGAGCTGCGCATGGACCCGATCCAGCGCGGGGGCAGTGCGTGAAGGTGCAGCGCTCCGACGGCGACCACGGTTCGCGGATGCTGCGCGTCGTGGAGGCCGATGGGCGTGAGGTTTCTCTGGTGGACGAGCCTGCCGGCATCGCCATTTATCATGGCCGGCGCGAAGTGGTGGCCTTCGGGATCTCGCATCGGGCCGCTCTGCGGCTCGGGCTCTTCCTCGTCTTGTCGGCTGTGCACGCTTGGTGGAGGAACAGGCGATGGTGAACCGGGTCAAGAACATCCCGCGGCAGCGTCCGAGCCGGGAGGCGCTTCAGGCCGCGTTCGAGCGCGAGTTGGTGCGACAGGCGACGATCATCTTGGGCGGCGCCAATCGGCGAGAGGTGCAGTTGAAGCATGGGTTGCCGCCGACCATATTGACCGACGGAGAGACGACCTTGGTGACGTTCACTGTGGTCGTGCGTGAGCGTGGGGCGCGCTGATGGCGAAGCGGGGCATCCGCGAGGAGGCGATGGCGGCGGCGGCCACGCACAAGGCAGCGATCGCCCGCGTCGTTGATCGGCAGGCCGTGCGGCCGTTGGCGCGCGACCATCAGCGCGCGCTCGGCGTGGTGCACCGCGCGCTCGGGGAGCGCTCCCGTAAGAAGATGGGCGTGGCGGCGACGACGGCCGACCTCGGCACGATCTCCCGTGTGGCGCAGGCGCACCTGCGTGCGGCGTATTCGTTGGTCGGTGACCGCCTGGTCGACGCCGCGCGTATCGCCACCGCCGAAGGAGCCAGCTCGTTGGCGCGGTTCTACACCTCGATGACCGGGCGAGCTTCCGCCCTCGATGATCCGGCACGGGTGCGCGTGTTGGCTGCGCGTCGGTTGCCCAAGGTGATCGCTATGAGGGACGCCGCTGCCGCGCAGCTGGCTAACAACGCGCAGGCGGCCATCCGGGCCGTGCTCACTGGCCTGCGGCCCGGAGAGGTCAAGGTCGGTGAGGCGATCGGCGCAGCGGTGGAGGCGGCGGACCGGCAGTGGTGGA
>Ga0247727_10016990_pt1 | contig 11646 bp, 10 predicted proteins | sample WisWelCaveWW1625_FD_202498 | JGI IMG/M metagenome (GOLD analysis project Ga0247727, IMG submission 202498) | Biofilm microbial communities from Wishing Well Cave, Virginia, United States - WW16-25 | ecosystem: Environmental > Aquatic > Deep subsurface > Groundwater > Cave microbial mat | place... | reverse complement strand
TCAGCGCGTAGTCCGTGTCATTGGCCATCACCAGGGCGTCCTCGAAGCTGCGCGCGCGGAAGACGCAGAGCAGCGGCCCGAAGAGCTCCTCCCGCGCCAGCCGATCCGTCGGCGAGAGCTCCGTCGCGATGACCGGCCCGACGAAGTGGCCCTGCGCGGGCAGCCGCGCAGCCGGATATTCGTAGGCGAGGCGCCCGTGCTGCCGCGCCCACTCGACCGCCTCCCGCAGGCGCCGCTGGGCCGCCGCATCGATAAGCGGCCCCACGTCGGTGGCCGGATCCGCCGGGTCGCCCAGCACCAGGCGGTCCGTGGCGGCCGTCAGCCGGGTCAGCAGCGCGTCATAGACCGCCTCGTGGGCGATGAGCCGCGAGGCCGCCGAGCACTTCTGCCCGGCGTAGCCGAACGCCGAGCGCACGATGCCCGCCACGGCCGCGTCAAGATCCGCGTCGTCATCGACGAGGATCGCATTTTTCCCGCCCATCTCCGTGACGGCGTGCTTGACGAACCGCTGACCCGGCCGCACCCTGCCGCACGCCTCGATGATCGACAGCCCCACCGATTTGGATCCCGTGAACAGCACCGTGTGGACGCCGGGATGCTGCACCAATGCCGCCCCGACCTCTGCGCCGGGGCCGGGCAGAAACTGCACGATGGCGGGCGGGATCCCGCAGTCGCGCAGCGCGCGCGCGACCAGCGCCGCCGTCACTGAGGACTGCTCGGCCGGCTTCAGGATGACCGCGTGGCCCGACACGACGGCGGCAGCGGCCATGCCGGTCAAGAGCGCCGTGGGAAAATTCCACGGGGCGATGACGACGGCCACGCCGCGCGGCAGATAGCGGTACAGATTGCGCTCCCCGGGCCATTCGGCCAGCCGACGGCCAGCGGCCAGCTCGGCCATGCGCTCGCCGTAGTAGGCGAGATAGTCGATGGTTTCGACGACCTCGGCGTCCGCCTCGCGCCAGGTCTTGCCGACCTCCAGCACCTCCCACGCGGCCAGTGCGTGGCGTTGCCGCCTGAGCGATTCGGCCGCCCGCCGCAGACAGGCGACGCGCTCTTCCACGGGGGTCTGCGCCCACGCGGGCTGCGCCGACGCCGCATGCGCCACCGTGCGATCGACCTCGGTCACGCCCGCCTTCGCCACGAGGCCGATGACCTGCGCCGGCAGCGCGGGATTCCTGACGACGAGCGTCGCCGACGTCTCCACCGCCTCCTCGCCAATCCACAGGGGATAGTGTTGTCCCAGCCGGCCTCGGACGCTCGTCAGCGCCTCGGTCATGGCCGCTCGAGATTCGGCCCGCGAGAAATCGGTCAGCGGCTGCCCGCTCCAGGCCGTCGCGGGTTGGGCCGCGGGCTCCGGCCGGACCGCGGGCGGTGCGAGCAGCTCCTCAGGGCTGCGCTCCTGCAGGAGGTCCTGCCGCAGGAATGATTCGTTCGCGGTGTTCTCCAGCAGGCGGCGGACGAGGTAGGCCATGCCGGGAATCAGCTCGCCGATCGGGGTGTAGATGCGCACGGGATAGCCGCGGGCAACGATGGCCGCCTGAAGCGCATCGCCCATGCCATAGAGCAGTTGGAACTCCAACCGGTCCTTGGCCAACCCCAGCAGCTCAGCCGCCGCCATGGCGTGGGCGATCGAGCGCACGTTGTGCGAGGCCACCGCCGTCGTGACCAGCGGGTGCGCGGCCAGCAGCCGCTGCGTCAGCCGCTCGAAGGCGAGATCCGTGGCACTCTTCTGCTGATGCACCGGCACCGGCCAATGGGCTTGCAGCGCCTGCGCGACTTCGTAATCCCAATAGGCTCCCTTCACCAGACGCACGGTCAGCAGCCGTTCGTGCGCGGCCAGCCAGGCGAGCAGCTCCTCCACGCTCTCCTGCGCATCTCTGAGGTAGGCCTGGATGACGACGCCGAGCGACGCCCCGGTGTCCCGCTTAGCACCTGCCTGCGCCCCGCCGACAGGTGGGGCAGGCAGGTGGACCAGGACGCGCCTCGCCAGCGAGAGCGTGAGATCCCGCAGCTCATACTGCTCCATGTCGAGCGTGATGAGCGCGCCGCAGCCGGCCGCGTCGTCCATCAGCGGCAGCAGGCGCTGGGCCGCCCGCTCCATGCTGGCAGAGGGACTGATCGGATCGAAGCGGGGCGAGAGCGCCGAGGGTTTGACGGAGAGGTTGACCTGCGGCCCGCACGTCAGAGGCCGTCGGGCGGAGGGCAGCGCGGCGCAGGCCCGGGCGGCATCGCGCAGCACGGCGCGGCACTGCGCGGCGTAGCGATCCGCCTCCGGCTCGCTGAGCACCTGCTCGCCCAGGAGATCCAGGCTGCACGTGGCACGGCGCAACGCCAGCGCGTGCATGACCGCCTCCACCGCGTCCGGCTGCGACTGCGCGATGAACTGGCGGGCGACCTGCTCCACCAACTGCCGGATCACGCCGGCGACCGCGCCGTGGGTGAGCAGACCCGAGCGCGCCAGCTGCGAACCGAGCCGCAGGGTGGCGGGCAGGCGCAGGTCGCTCGTTGGGAAATAGTCCCGCAGATGCCGCGCGATGGCGCGGGGGCTCTCGAGGCTGGGCAGCACGTCGATGAAGCGCAGGACCGCGCCCTTGACCGACGGATCCGCCAGGCACCAGGAGAGCACCTGCGCGGTCCAGCGGTTGAGCGCCGAGAGGTGCGCGTGCTCGCGCCGGGCGGCCGCAAACAGCTCCCGCCCGATGGCCTGGGTGCGCGCCTCCAGGGCCCGCGGATCCGCCTGACCGGTATCTGATCTCATAGGGGCAGGGTTGCACTCTAGAAGATATCAGATACAGGAACTGGTGTATACTACTGCCCATGGCGTCTGAAATCGTGCACGTGAGCGGCCACATCATCGACTCGCTCATCCTGCCGAAGGTGCTGGATGAGATCATGGATCTCGACGGCACGTTTGAGATCCTCGAGATTGCCGTCGGCAAGCGCAAGACCGACACCTCCAGCGCCCGCCTGCGGGTCCATGCCACATCGCAGCGCCACCTCGACCATATCCTGAAGCGCCTCGCGCGTCTCGGGGCGATGCCGCTGCACCTGCGGGACGTGCGTCTGGCCCGCGCCCCGAAGGAGGGGGTGTTCCCGGGCGCGTTCTACTCGACGACCAATCTTCCGACGGACATCCGCTTCCGCGGCCGCTGGCGTCCGGTCCAGTCCATCGAGATGGACTGCGGGATCGTCGTCAACCCCTCCACGGGCGCCGCCCGCTGCACCCCCATGACCTCCATCCGCAAGGGCGACTGGGTCGTCTGCGGCGTGGAGGGGATCAAGGTCACCCCGCTGGAGCGCGCGCGGGTGGCCGAGGTGTTCCAGTTTATGACCAGCGCGGTCTCCTCCGAGAAACCCAAGGCGCAGCTCATCGAGCGACTGGCGCGGGAGATGCGCTCCATCAAGCGCGCACGGCAGAAGATCCTCGTCGTCGCCGGCCCCGCCGTCGTGCACACCGGCAGCGGCCCGTACCTGGAGCGGCTCATCAAGGCCGGGTTCGTCCAGGTGCTCTTCGCCGGCAACGGCCTGGCCACCCACGACATCGAGTCCGCGCTCTACGGCACTTCGTTGGGCGTGCGGCTGGATCGCGGCGTCGCGGTCAAGGACGGCCACGACCACCACATGCGGGCCATCAACACGATCCGGCAGCTCGGTGGCATCCGGCACGCCGTCCGCCGCCGCATGCTGCGGCGGGGAATCATGCATGCCTGCGTCAAGCGCCGGGTCCCGTTCATTCTGACCGGCTCGATCCGCGACGACGGGCCGCTGCCGGACGTCATCACCGACACGCTCAAGGCCCAGGAGGCGATGCGCAAGCAGATCCCCGGCGTGGGCCTGGCGCTGATGATCGCCTCGACCCTGCATGCCATCGCCACCGGCAACATGCTCCCCGCCACCGTCAAGACCGTCTGCGTCGACATCAACCCCGCCGTCGTCACGAAGCTCTCCGACCGCGGCACGTTCCAGGGCATCGGCATCGTCTCCGACTCCGAATCGTTCCTCCGCGAACTCGTCCGTGCCCTCCGCCTCTAGCGTTTTCCGCATGCCACAATCACCTCATCACCCCATCACCCAATCACCCGTGTTTCTCATGTGCCGCCCCACCTACTACCGCATCGCCTATGAGATTAACCCGTGGATGAGCCTGAAGCGGCCGGCCCGCCGACGCCGGGCGGCGGCCCAATGGCACCGGTTGCACCAGCTGCTCACGCAGGATCTGGGCGCGCGGGTGCGGCTGCTCGCCCCGCGAGCGTCGGTGCCCGATCTCGTGTTCACGGCGAATGCCGGCCTGGTCGCCGGACGGACGCTCATCCGGAGCAACTTCCGCTATCCGCAACGTCAGCTCGAAGAGCCGGTGGTGGAACGGTATTTCCGACGGGCGGGATTCGGCATCGTCAGGCTCCACGAGCGCTACCGCTTCGAGGGCGAGGGGGACGCCCTCTGGCTGGGACAGACGCTGGTGTTTGGGTTCCGCTTTCGATCCGACGCCCCGGTGCACGAAGAGCTGGCGCGGCGGCTGCGGGTGCGGGTGCTGCCGGTGGAGCTGGCCGACCGGCGGTTCTACCATCTCGACACCTGTTTCTGCCCGTTGGACGCTCGCAGCGCGCTGTGGTTTCCCGGCGCCTTCGACCGCTACGGCCGCCGGGTCATCGAGCATCTTGTGGCGCGGCTGATCAGCGTCTCCGAGGCGGATGCCAGGCGGTTCGTCTGCAACGCGATCGTCATCAACCGCGCCGTCGTGGTGCAGGCCGGGCTCTCCGCGGGGCTGCGGCGCCGGCTGACACGCCTGGGCTTGCGCGTCCACCAGCTGGATCTCTCGGAGTTCCTGAAGGCTGGCGGATCGGCCAAGTGCCTGGTGCTCACGTTACGGCGCGCGCAGCCGCAAGAGGAGCGCACCTAAATGGGCTCAGACGCGATGGAGGTGGTCATCCGGCTCGGCGTCGCAGCGCTTGGCGGCCTGGCGGTGGGCATCGAGCGGGAATGGTCGGTCAAGCGGGGCCAACATGCCCCGCATTTCGCCGGCACGCGCACGTTTCTCCTCTTGGGGCTGCTGGGTGCGCTCGGAGCTGAGCTGTGCCGCGTGGGCCTGGTGGCCGCCGGCACCGCGCTCTGGATTGCCAGCGCCGCCCTCATCGTCGCGGCCTATGCCATCACCTCGCGCCGCAACGACGTCGGCGGCACGACGGAGGTGGCGGCACTCATCGTCTTGGCCAGCGGGACGCTGGCGGGATTGGGCCAACTCACATTGGCCAGCAGCCTCTTTGCGCTCACCGCCCTGGTGCTGGCGGAAAAAAGCGCGTTTCACGCGTTTGTGGCGCGCATCAGAACCCAGGAGCTGCTGGCGGCGGTGCGATTCGCCGTCCTGGCCCTCGTCGTCTTCCCCGTGCTGCCGCAGGGGCCCTTCGGCCCCGGACCCGGCTTTCGTCCCCGCGAGCTGTGGGCGCTGGTGCTGCTCTTCTCCGGCTTGAGTTTTGTGAGCTTCCTGGCACTTCGCCTGATTGGGCACAGCCGCGGGTATGGATTGGTTGGGGCATTAGGCGGGCTGATTTCCTCCACCGCGGTCACGCTGAACTTTTCACAGGAAAGCCGGCGCCAGCCGAAGCTCGGCCGCGTGCTGGGCCTGGGGGTGATCGCCGCCTGCACCGTGTTGCCGGTCCGCGTCCTGCTGCTGTGCGTGGCCGTCAACCCTTCCCTGGGGCGTGACGCGCTGCCCTATGTGGCCGTGCCGTGCGTGGCCGGTCTGGTGGCGGTGGGGCTCGTGCTGCGCCGCCGCGATCCGCGCACCGGCGCGGTGGAGATGCCGGGCAACCCGCTGCGATTGACCGCCGCCCTGCAGATGGCGGTCATGTTCCAGGCGGTGCTGTACGTGATGGGCTGGGCCAGCGGACGCTTCGGAACCCAGGGGACGTTGATCTCGGCGGGACTCTTGGGATTGACGGACGTCGACGCGCTGACCTACTCGATGGTGAAGCTGGGTGGCGGGCAGACGCTGACGTCGATCGCGGCCCAGGCGCTCGCCGTCGGCGTCCTCGTGAACACCGTCTTCAAGCTGGCCCTTGCCCTCGTGGTGGGCCGAGGGGCGTTTCGCCGCGTCGCCGCCTTCGGCCTGATTGCGCTGTGCGCCGGAAGCCTCGCGGCGCTCCTCGTCCTCTAACCAAAAGTACCTCACCGATAGTAGGCGGGCTCGTTGCCTTTCTTCCACTTGATATTGCAGCCCAGGCTTGGCCGCTGGCTGGGGCTGACTGGCTTGCCCGCTAGCACCGCATCGATGGCCGCGCGCAGATCCTTGCCTGTGACCGGTTTGCCGTTGCCTGGCCGGCTGTCATCGAGCTGGCCGCGGTAGACCAGCATGCGGCCCGCGTCGAAGAGGAAGAAATCCGGCGTGCAGGCCGCGGTGTAGGCCTTCGCGACGTCCTGGCTCTCGTCGTAGCAGAACGGAAACGTGAAGCCCAGCTCCTTGGCCATCGCCGCAAGCGGGCCCGGTGCATCGTCCGGATAGCCCGCCGCGTCATTGGCGCTGATCGCCACGATGCCGATGTCTTTGCCCGCATAGTCCCGCCCCAATCGGGCTAGTTCCTCCTTCACGTGCACGACGTACGGGCAGTGCCGGCAAATGAACATCACCAGCAACGCCTGCTTGCCGGCGAAGGTCCCCGGCGAGATCGTCCTGCCCGAGACGACATCCGGCAGCGAGAAGTCCGGCGCCTTCGTGCCCAGCTCCAATAACATGGTGGATGGGGTCAATGCCATTCGCGGTTCTCTGCTTTCTGCCTACTGCCTTCTGCCTACTGACCAATCACTTGATCAATTTTCGCCGCGAGAATGAAGTCGTTCTCGGAGAGCCCGCCGATCGCGTGGGTGGAGAGCTCAATGGTGAGCGTGCGGTAGCCGGTCAGGTGCAAATCCGGATGGTGATCCTCCGCCTCAGCGATGGGGGCGATCTTCTGCATGAGAGCGACTGCGTCGAGGAAATCCTTGCACTTGATCGGCTTGCGAATGCTCTTGCCGTCGCCCGTGAGCTCCCACCCTTGCACATCCGCCAACAGCTGCCGTGCTGCGCTCGGCGGGAGCGGCTCCGCGCCCCCTTCACAGGGCTTGCACTTGCGGCTGGCCAACGGTGCCGTCATGACGATCGCTTCACGTCGATGACCCGATAGGGGACAGCGGTCTTTGGCAGTGTTAGCGTGAACCGTTGCCCCTTCGTCTTGCCGAGCAGCATCTTGCCTAAGGGGGAGGCGATGGAGAGCGTGCCGTTCTGGGGATCGGCCTCGTCGGGCCCGACGAGCCGATAGCTGAAGCGCTCCGTCGTCTGCTCATCCTCCAGCGTCACCAGGGTGCCGACGCGCGCCTCGCCTTCCTTGATCCCCAGCTCCTCAATGAGCTGCACGTGCTGGAGCTTCGCATCGAGCTCCCCGAGGCGCTGGGAGACATGCTGGAGGCGCTCCCGCGCGGCGTGGTACTCGGCGTTCTCGCGCAGGTCGCCCATCGCCGCGGCCTGGCTGACCTCCTCGGTCAGCTCGCGTCTTTGCTTCAGGAGGGCTGTGCGCTCGGCTTGCAACTTAGCGTGGCCTTCTTTGGTGAGGTAGGTCTCACTCATGGGGCTCTAGGTCCGAGGCTGGAGGCTCTAGGCCATGCCCTTCAGCCTAGAGCCGTGAGTCGAGAGCGACGTTACTTGGTCCAGGTCTTCTTGGGCCGCTCCGGCTCTGCGGCCATTGGGGACTGCGCCGCGCCCGGCTCCGCCGTCGGCACATCCCAGCGGGAGGCGGCCGGCTGGCCGTAGCCCGGCGGCAGTTCGTCAAATGACGCGGAGGACTGGCTGGTCCCCAGGCAATTCTCGTAGGAATCAGAAACCGGCATGCCGTTGAACCCCGGCACCCAGAATGTCACGACGTCCACGGCGCCGGATCCCAACCGCAAGATCCCGCAGCCGACACCCTTGCCGAGCCCGGTCAGCGTGCCCACGAAGGGCGGGCCGGCTTTCGTTTCGTTGACGATGTTCACCACGATGTCCACCGGCGAGGTGAGCACGTTCAACAGGCCGCGCCCGATCATGCCCCCGAACTTGCGCTTGTACTCCGGCGATTCCGCCGCGTCATGAATTCTCGTCCGCGCCGCCCAAGCCGGCTGCGGCCCGGCGAGCAGCACCCCGAGCAGGATTCCGATGACCACGCGTCTCATGGCAACCTCCATTGTTGGCGAGATACGTTGAAGACAGTCTAATGCGAAAGCAGGGAGGTGTCAACCGCGAGGTGGCAACGAGTGGCGCGAGGCGCCGGAAACCGAGGACCCTGACGTGCGGCGGCGCGAGGCGCTGACGAGCAGGACGCCGGCGGCCACCAGGCCGAACGGCACCGCGAGCAGCAGCCCGATACTGAGCGCGTAGCCCTTAGCCATGGCCAGCTTCTGCTGGAGCTGGCCCGGGTCGAAGAGCGCTTCCTTGCAACCTGGACATGCGTTCGCGATCGATGGTAGAGAAAGCGCAAGCAGGAGCGCTGCAAGGAAGAGCGCAGCTCGGTGAGCGCCAAAATCCAAAATCTCTTTCATGGGGTCCATGAGCTGCGGTAGAGCATCCAATACACGACGATGCCTGTGACGCTGACGTAGAGCCACAGCGGCGCGGTCCAGCGGGCGAGCCGCTTGTGGCGCTCCAGCTGCTGGCGCAGGGCCAGCCACACCGTCCGCGCCACCAGCGGCACGATCACCACCGCCAGCACCGTATGGGAGATGAGAATGGTGGCATAGACGCGGCGGCTCCACCCTGTGCCGAGGAACTTCACCGAGCCGACCTGGACATGGTAGGCCAGGTACGAAACGAAAAAGGCGGTCGTCACCAGGCAGGCCCCCGTCATGCAGATCAGGTGGGCGGTAATCCGCTTGGCCCGAATGCAGGCCAGGCCGGCCAGCAGCAGCGAGGCGCTGGTCGCATTGAGTGCCGCATTGACCGCCGGCCACACGGTGTGCGTCATCCCACCACCTGCCGCTGGCGTCGCTTCAGGTGCGGGGAGTCAGAAAACGGGGCGCGCCCCAACGACGCGACGCCGGGCCAGCATCGAGTCAACTGCCCATCAAGGCTGGCCGTCCGCCTGCGGCGGACGACGGCAGGTGGTGGGATCATGAGCGCCGCTCAAGGAGCTGCCTGGCCTCTTGCTCAAGTCGTCGCATCGCCTCGCTGTCCGTCGCGTCGTAGTAGCCGCGCAGGCGCCCGGCTTGATCAACGAGAATCAAGCGCACGCTGTGCGTGATCGGCTCTGCGATCGAGCCATCCTCCCCCACACCTAATTTGAATCCTTCTCTGGCTAACGCATGGAGGGCTGCGCGCGGCCCGGTGACGAATCGCCATCGGGCGCCACGAGAACGTCGGCGCCCGTCCGTAGCACCGAGGTCGCGGGCGAACGCCGCGAGCCGCTCGACGGTGTCATGCTCCGGATCCACGCTGAACGAGACCAGTTGCACCTCGGGGTGGGCCTCCAACCGCTCCTGCAACCGCTGCATCGCTTGATGCATCAGGGGGCACTGGCCCGCGCAGCGCGTGAAGATGAAGCCGGCGATCCACACGCGGCCCGCCAGCGTTTCGTGGGTGAACGGACGCCCGTGATGGTCGGTCAGCGCGAAGTCCGGCAGCCGTCCTTGTTTGGCAAACCCCGCTGTTATCGCGCGACTGGACGGGAACGGGCGGGAGACGCTGGAGAGGACTGCAGATGAAGCCGACGCGAAGGACGGGCCGCGGTCACACACGAGCAACCCGAGCAGCAGCGGCAGATAGAGCAGCGAGGAGCGGAACAGCCACCGCGCGGTGGCGGGCGACGGCAGCAGGGCGGTCCGGATCGCCATCACGAGAAACGCCAGGCTCACCAGCAGCGCACCGGCAAAGTACCAGCTGCCGCCCATCCCGATCACCGAGGGAAACAGGCTCACCGGCACCAGCGCCGCCCCGTACAGGACGATCTGGCGCGCCGTCATCATCCCGTCGGGCTCCGTCGCGGGCAGGACGCGCAGCCCGGCCCGCACGTAGTCATCGCGGTAGAGCGTGGCGAGCGCTAGGAAGTGGGGCAGCTGCCACACGAACAGCAGCCAGAACAATGCCCACGCGCCTATGTCCAGGCTATTGCGCGCCGCGGCCCAGCCGATGACCGGCGGCAGTGCGCCGGGAATCGCGCCGGCCAGCGTGCACAGGGCAGTGCGCCGCTTCAGCGGCGTATAGAGGAGCAGATAGCTGGCCGCGCTGAGGATGGCCAGCATCGCCGCCAAGACGTTCACCGCTACGGCCAGCAACAGCGCGCCCGCGATGATCAACAGCCATCCGAAGCGCCTGGCCGCTTCCGGCGCGATGCGGCCGGAGGGAATCGGGCGATGTTGCGTGCGGCGCATGAGGGCGTCCGGCCCGCGCTCCATCCATTCGTTGAGCGCGTTGGCACCTCCCGCCACCAACGCCGTCCCGATCAGCGCAGCCGCCAGGAGAAGCCATCGAACGGGGGGAGCCATCCCAAGCCAGAAGCCGGCGGCCGTCGTCACCAGGACGAGCAGGGTGAGCCGCGGCTTCGTCAGCTCCAGATACGCCGTCCAAGCGCGCCGGCCGGAGGAGGCCTTCGCCGGGCGCGCGCGGCGCAGGCTCTCCCAGGCGAGCACGACCGCCTGGGCCAGCACGAGGGCGCCGACGGCGAGATGGCCGGTGCGCAGTGCTGCGTGCCCGCGATGCAAGAACACGCTGAAGCCGAGGGTCAGCTGCGCGGCCAACAGGATGAGGAACCGAGCGGCGTGCGACCAGATGATCGGCTGCGCCCGCCGCGCGCGCCAGGCCAATCGGCCCAACCACGCGGCCGTGCCGGCCAGCAACAACCCGGCGCTCAGATGGAGCAGGACCCCCCCACCAATGGCATTGGTGGGGGGGGCAGTATGCCGGATGACCGCGCCGAGGACCAGCTGCGCGATGCAGAGGCTCGCCACCCCCAGGCCAACCGCCCGCAGCCGACGCGACGACGGCGCGGGTGCGCCCGATGGAACCGGCCGCCATCGCGCTGACGTGGCGTACGCCAGGCAAGCCATCAGGCAGAAGACCGCCTGCCCAAGACACGCGTGGGCGATCGAGATCTGCGGCGGCAGCAACAGCAGCACCGTCAGGCCGCCGAGCAGTCCCTGGACCACCACCGCGCCGAACGCAGCATAGCCTACTCGCCGCACCCAGCGTCTTGGCTCAGTCTCCCAGAGCCATGCGGCAAGGATGAGGATCATCAGCCCGACGAAGGCGGCGATCATTCGGTGGCCGTGCTCGTAGACGATGCCGCCCACCATCGGCGGAAACCACGTACCATAGGAGAGCGGCCAATCCGGCACGGCGAGTCCGGAATCGGTGGACGTCACCAGCCCGCCGGCGATCAGCAGGACAAACGTCGCCACGGCCGTGGCGATAGCGTAGCGATGGAGCGTCATTTCGGTACCTAGTACCTGGTTTATCGAATGTGCTGAGGCAGCCAGTCGTCCTGGCGGCCGGGGACGCTATATTCGTATGGGCCGTGGTAAACCGTCAGCGGCTTGGCGAAGTTACCATGCGGCGGCGGGGAGGAGGTGGCCCACTCCAGCGTGTTGGCCTGCCAGGGATTCTCACCCGCCTTGCGGCCGCCAAAGAGGCTCCAGAAGAAGTTGACGATG
>Ga0247727_10016989_pt1 | contig 11647 bp, 15 predicted proteins | sample WisWelCaveWW1625_FD_202498 | JGI IMG/M metagenome (GOLD analysis project Ga0247727, IMG submission 202498) | Biofilm microbial communities from Wishing Well Cave, Virginia, United States - WW16-25 | ecosystem: Environmental > Aquatic > Deep subsurface > Groundwater > Cave microbial mat | place... | reverse complement strand
CCATCCCGTACGTCTTCGTCATCAGCACGCTTGCACTCTTCTGCATCGGCGCGTTCAAGGCGCGCATCACGATCGGCAACTGGTTCCGCAGCGGCATCGAGATGGCGATCATCGGCATGGTCGCAGCGCTTGCCGGCTACGGCATCGGCGCATGGCTCGGGGTGACGCTCTGATGGCGGCGAAGAAGAAGAGTCAGAGTCCGAAAGCGTCGAAGCCGAAGAGACCAGCGAAAGCAGCTGTGCCGAAGACATTCGCAGGACAGCTGGGCGTCAAGGAAGGCCATCTTGTCATATGCCTCCACTGCAAGGAACAGTTCTTCGCCAAACTCCGCAGCCAGATGCCGCGCTACGCGCGCGCGTTCCAGGTCGTGGGCGAAGACAAGGTGCCTGACGTCATCGTCCGCTTCTTCAACGAACAAGCGGACTTCGAATCGAGTTTCCGCTGGCTCACCAAGCGCCTCGCGCCCGATGGCATCATCTGGGCGGTGCTGCCCAAGAAGACGCACACGCGCAACCTGCGCAAAGAGATGCTCGCCGCAGCCAAGCGCGAAGGGATGATCGAAGGCAAGAAGATGGAATTCGGCCTCACCGAGATGGGCATCCTCCTCCGGCGCAAGAAATAGTAACGAAATCATTTTATAGCCATCCCTACCAACACCTATTATGAACAAGGTGTTCACGTATCTCATCATTCTATCGCTTCTCGCGAGCAGCGTGCTCGCCAGCCGCGACTTCACGCTGCCGAAGCATGCCAAGCAACTCAGCGACACGCTCTACGACCTCGGCGAGGCCGATGTCGATGGCAGAGCGGCGCACGGTTACGCGATTGTCCACAAGAACGGCAACGCAAAGCCAGGCACCGGCGGACCCGGTGCGCCCACCTGCTACGGTTTCCTTGCGAGCGGCGCTCGCTGGAAGACAACGGAGAGTTATATTCTCGACGCGACCAACGATGACGGGCTCAGCGGCGCAACCGTTGCGAACGTCATCGCAAGCGGCACCGAGCGCTGGGACGCAAACGTCGCATTCGACGTCTTCGGCGTGCAGGCGGCCGGCATCGTCGATGGCGTTGATTCAAGCGCGCCTGACGGGAAGAACGAGGTGCTCTTCGGCGCCATCACGGATGCCAACGCGATCGCGGTCACGACCGTCTGGGGCTACTTCAGCGGCCCGACGCGCAGCAGACAGCTGCTCGAGTGGGACATGATTTTCGACGATGACGACTTCCAGTGGGGCGACGCGACCGTCAACGCAAGCGTGATGGACTTCGAGAACATCGCGGTGCACGAAATCGGTCACAGCGCAGGCATGGCCGACCTGTACACGAGCGCGTGCGCAGAGCAGACGATGTACGGCTACGCCACCGAAGGCGAGACCAAGAAGCGCGACCTGAATACCGGCGACATCACCGGCATCCAGACGCTCTACAAGTGAGCCGGTTCATAATCTTTTAATGCGTTCTTCTTTCGCCACTGCGCATGGGAGTGGATTCAGTCGTCCTCGCATGCAGCTATAACCACGAATACCGTGGCAACGACCTCTTTGCCAAGATAAAGACTGAAGCGGCAGGCGAGCAGCAACGCGGCCGGCAGTACAGCAACCACTACATCTACCGCAACGGCGACGACGTCAAGTTCCTCTGGCAGTTGCAAGGCGTGCCGCTCGCGGGCTACTGCCTCATCAACGCGCTGCGCTCGCAAGCGCGACGCATCGCCATCGTGGGCAACAAGAACATACTCATGCTCGCCAACGCGTTCCACGAGGAGTTCAAGCACGAGCTGCGCGACAGGGAATTCTCGTTCGCCTATGAAGGCGACACCCCGTCGATGAGCGGCACCATCAAGGCAGGCGTGAAAGCGCTGCGTCTCGCCGACGACGAACCATATGGCCTGGTCTGCGGCGACATCCCGCTCTTCGCCGACTATGACGTGCTCCTCGACGACCCCGCCATCGAGAAGAACGACGTCGTGCTCGACCTCAACGGCTTCGAGAACCTCTTCAAAGGGCAGGAGTGGCCCGGCCACTTCCCGCGCTACTACCACTGGAAGATAGATGGCGTGCAGATCAAGGAACCCAACTGCTACCTCCTGCGCAACACCAAGCGCCTCAACGACGTCATCGAGGACATCTACGCGACGCGCAAGAGCGGACGCTCGGGCGGCTTCGCGTCACTCCTTCTCCGACGCCTGCCGGCCAAGCTACCTCTCGCGGCGCCGTACCTGTTCTTGCACGAAGGACGCAACCTCGGACGCCTCGCGACGCACTACCTCACGTCGCACTTCAACGGCGGCTTCGACAAGAAAGTCGCGGACTGGAATGGCAACCACATGTCCTGGCTGCTGAGCACACTCAGCGGCGCAGGCATACGCGTCCGCTCGACGCACAACGACCCCGGACGCATCGAGGACGTCGACAGCGTCGAGGATTTTGCTTTGCTCGGCGCGATGAGCGCGAGCGACCATTTCCTCCACCAACACCACGACGACGTGCGGCGCTTCCGCTACGAGGTCATGCCGCGCATCGACGGTGACGCCATCTTCAAGCGCTTCCCTGCCTACGCCAACGACTGGTGCTGGAAGCTCGGACTCAAGCCGCTCTTCGACGGGGACGAGCACGTCGTCGACGTGAACAAGCTGTTCCCGCAACTCACGAGCGTCATGGTCGGCAACGGCGTGCGGACGCACCATCAGCTGCGGCGTGACGCCCGCCAGAAAAACCTGCCGCGACGGATGTGATGAAGTACTCGACGATTTTATCCACAACAAGACGTTTCAGAACCCGATTTTCTTAGAACCCGGGGGCCGCATCACTGCAGCGCAGGCCAGAGAACGCTCTGCTCGACAGAACGGTACATGTGCATCGCGTCCTGCAGGCCCTGCAAGCGGTTGATGGACGGGTCGTTGGACGCGGCGGCGATGCGCGCCAACGTGTCGAGCGTCTTGTTCACGCTCTGCCTGCCCTCGCCCAGCGCGCGTGCCATGCGGAACTTGCGCTTCTTGGCGATGCCTTCCATCGTTGTGATGAGCTTGGCCTGGTCGCCCACGAGCTTGTGCATCTCGCGGAAGAACGGGTCCATCGCGCGGCCTTGCTCGGTGCGCGTCGAACTCTTGCTGTACTGGAACTGCTCGGACGCCTCGCGGCTCAGCACCGAAAGGCGCGAACGGTTGAGCAGGTAGCTCGAGAATGCATTACCTAGCTGCGGGTCGAGGTCAGAAAGCGAATCGACCAGAGATTCATTGGGCGAACGCTCCTCGCGCCTGCCAACGATGGAATCCAGCAAACCCATAGTGACAGTGCGGACGAACGACGAATTTAAGCTTTACTGTGCCAGCGTGGTGACGAGCGCAGCAGTGTCCTTCACGATGGCTGCAGGCGTTATCTTGAGGAGAGTTGTAGTAGAGCCGCCGCCGACATAGACTACATCCAACGTCATGACCTTCTCATCGACGAATGTCTTGCAGCCGTGACCTATCGATGGCACGCCGCCGACCTCATAGCCGGTCGCGTTGAGGACTTCCTCCTTCGTGGCGATGCGCACGTTGCCTGAACCGACGAGTTTCCTGATTTTTTCCAAGTCGACTTTGTCAGCACCACGGAGAATGCAGCAGATGATGGTGCCGTTGGCCCAGAGAACGACTGTCTTGACGATGTTCTGCAGCGGGATGCCAAGCGCTGCAGCAGAATCGGCAGCGGTGCGCACGACGTGTGTGAACGAGAGCTGCTCTGCAACGATGCCGCTACTTTCTATATATTCCTTGCAGCGTTGTGCGCCGCCCGACACGCCTTCCTGCGTCCTGTCCATCCCTTCAGGCACAACAGGAACATTTATAAATGAACGTGTCATCGTGAAGCATCAGAAAGAGGTGTATGTAATGCGCTGGTCCAAGAAGGGCGCTCTTGAGCTTTCCATCAACGCAATCGTCGTTCTCATCCTTGCCATTACTATCCTCGGTTTGGGTATCGCTTTCATCCGTGGCCAGTTCGGCGCTCTCAGAGGCCAGTTCGAACAGGTCAGCGGCGAAGTCAAGACAGAGCTCATCAACAAGATCCGTGAGTCGGGCGAGCTGCTCGTGTTCTCGCGTGGCGAGATAGACGTCCAGACAGGCAAGAAGGACACCGTCTACTACGGCATCAGCAACACCGCACCACAGAAAGCATGCTTCTACGTCGTCGTTCAGTGCCTCAACGCACAGAACCCGACCGACCCCGAATACTGCACGCAGGACATCCGCCTCGGGCAGCTTGTCGCAGGACCTTCCAAGGACCAGATCCGCAAGAAGTGGATGAGCCTCATCTCACCCGTCGACATCAACGCCAACGACGTCGGCGTCTACCCCATGACCATCCAGATAAGCGGCGCTCGTAAGGACACTTACCTCGTCGAGATCCTCGTCGCGCTGCCAAAGGCGGTGGGCGAAGCGGAAGGCGATGAGGAAGTCACGTGTTCCTCCGTCGCGTCCGAGACCGTCTTCGACACCGAGACAGGCGAGATAAGCGGCGAGTGGACCGTCTACGCGCGCAAGCAGTTCTACGTGAACCTGAATTGACCATGGCACCTAAAAAACCCACCAAAGTCAAGCGTCGACTGACGAGCAGCGAAGAGTTCGACATCATGAAGCTCGTGCTCGACAAGTTCCTCTGGATAGGCACGTTCCTCATGGGCTGGGGCCTCTTCCAGGCCATCGGCGGCGATGGCGAACAAGGCCTCTACTTCATCGTCGCAGGCGCGGTCGTGCTGGTGCTCTTCAGCATCATCATCGTCCGCGAGTTCGAGCACCTGCGCTGACAATGACATTCTCCCGCAAAGGGCAGTATGCGCCAGGCGCGCCGCAACAGAACCCGTACCAAGCGCCCGACGCACCGCGCTACCCGCAGCAGCCCGTCGGCCCGCAAGCCGGCGCGTTCGGCACCACGCCCAAACAGCCGACGCTCACGCTCTCGCCCAAAACACTTATCATCATCGGCGCGGTCGCCGCGCTCCTCATCATCGTCTTCATCATCATCCTCGCGCGCCCGCGCTGCCCTGAATCGTGCCAGCAAAAAGCATGCGAGAAGTTAATCACGTGTAGCAGTGAAACAGACTACCAGTGCAAGTACGAGGACAAGCCAAACTGCGACAAGGAATACGAGCTCAATAAAATGGGCTGCACGGGCAAGACCGGCGTGATGATCAAGACGTTCGACAACGTCACAGAGGACTGCGCGTGGGATGTCGACCCCAAGGAAGCGACGAAGGTGTTCAGCACCACGCTGCGCCAGAGCGGCGCGGGCGTGCGTTTCAGGGCACAGATAGAGTACGACCAGCCGTTCAATCTTGGGAATGATGAACTCGTCACCGATATCGCGGGCGAGGACATCCCGGAAAAAGTCACCAACCTGCGCATCACGCGCGTCGAGTTCGAGGGCACGGACGACAAGAAGCAGTTGCAGATAGTCGGCGAGCAATTCATGAACAAGCCGATCCCGAGCTCGCAGGTCCCTGCACGCGTGCGCATGCGCCTCGACATGCCCGGGACGGAACTGGCAGGCAAGCTCGCAGGGCTCAAGCTCGTCTTCGACTACGGCTACGACGAGGCCAGCGGAACCGGCGTGCGCTCGCGCGAAGGCAAGATAACGCTCGCGCTCTCGGGCGCGACGTTCGAGTGGAGACGCCCGACGGTGCACTACAGCTGCCCCAGCGACCCGCGCCAATGCGACGATGGCGACCCCTCGACGCGCGACTTCTGCGACGCATCGAGCGCGCCGTTCTGCCAGCATGAAGCCATCGCAGGCGCGTGCGGCAACGGGGTGTGCGAAGCGAGCGAGAACAAGTGCACGTGCGCGCAGGACTGCGGCGCGTGCGGCGGCGCGGGCAAGGTCACCAGCAGCCAATGCATCGCCAACCAGTGCCAGGTGCAGCTACGCGGCGACATCGTCGTGCAGCCGCTCAAGCTCGTCGACCAGCGCGCGCTCGACAGGGCGACCGTGAGCACCGAGATCGAGTACAACAGCCCCTTCCGCAGCGGGGAGGACCTCGTGACCCTCACCGTGCGTCTCGACGAGACAGACCCCACCATCGAAAGCATCTTCATCGACACGCTCCAGATCCTGCGCAGCGGCAGCCAGGAGATAGCCAGTGTCAGCGTCCGCCAGCCGCTCACCCAGGTGGGCGACACCGCACGCGCGTCATTGACCATCCCCATCCAGGGCGTCGAGGAGGAAATCACGCCCCAGGCCAAGATCACATACACCATCGTCGTCGCCGGCAAGCAGGACACGCGCTCGTACACCCAGTCGATGCAGCGCGTGGTGGTCTACAACCCACAATGAAAGGCACGCATCGTGGCCATGGAAGCAGTCGTGTCCTCAGAGGCAAGCGCGGCTTCGAGCTGAGCATCGGCTTCATCGTGATACTCATCATGACGATCGTGATCTTCACCTCGTCGCTCGTCCTGGTGCGCAAGTTCTTCGTCGAGACCAAGAACATCGAACGCACGCTCAGCACCGACGCGCAGCGCCAGATAGAGAACCTCATCGTCTCGGGCCAGACCATCGCTGTCGTGCCAGCGCTCGTCGAGACCACGCGCGGCAAGGGCGTCACGTCCGGCGTCGGGTTCGTCAACATCCTGCCCGAGAAACGGACGTTCTTCGTCGTCGTCGTGTTCAGCAATGCCTTCGGCACGGACGAGTCCCTCATCACCGACGCGACGCCGGAGATCATGGACAAATGGGTGCTCTACAACCCCGGCCCATACGAGGTCGTCCGGGGTGAGCGCATCACCATCCCGCTCCGCACCAACCCCTCGCAGCAGCTCGAAGGCGGTATCAGGACGCCTGACGGGACCTACATCTACAACATCTGCATCTTCGTCAACAACCCCAAAGCAGGCATCAGCGCCGCCAGCATCGAAGCGGGCATACGCGACGGCACATCGTACCTCACCAAGTGCCGCGACACGAGCCACCCGCAGCGCGGCACGCCGACACGCACGTCGCTGGGCGACACGCTCTACACGCGCAAGACATACAAGTTCACGGTGGGCGTGGATTAGGCACGCATGGTTGCCCCTCGGCGCGACGTTGGACGGCGAGGATTCGAACTCAGCATCTCGTTTCTCGTCATCCTCATCATCAGTGTCGTCATCTTCACGCTCAGCCTCGTCATTCTGTCGAAGTTTTGGCCCATCAGCAGCGATGTGCCACAAGCGCTCCGAGACGAGCTCGAGGGAGAAATCGCAAACATCCTCACGCAAGATCAACGTGTCGTCGTCTATCCCGCCCTCCTGACACAACCCCGCGGCATACATGACCTTGCGCTCGTCGGGTGGACGAACGCGAAGCAGGAGAAGCGTGACTTCTACATCATCGTAGCGAACACTGCAGGCATCGACCGGGACGGAAACAACATCATGCTCGAGCCTACCGACGTCGACCGCTGGATTCTCTACAAACAAGGACCGTTCACCGTGGAACGGGGGCAGCAACAGCGCACTGACCTCCTCACACATCCACCACGCAGGACAGGTAACGCAATCACACCGCGCGGCTCGTACATCTTCAACATCTGCGTCATTGACGTGGCTGTCGGAGCAAGCGTCGATGTGGTGAGCACGCGTGAAAAGTGCAGGAACGCCAAACCCGAGACGCTCAAGGAACTCCCGCTCTTCACAGGGCACCCCTACAAGCTCCAGATCGACGTCGAGTAGTCAACGCCAGTATTCAAAGCCCGTTGACAAGGTCACGCAATGCTTTAGCAGGGTTCTTCGCCAGCGTGACGCCGCTTGCCACCAGAATTCCTTTCGTCCCGAGCTTCCTCGCTATCGCGACGTCTTCTGTCGTCTTGACGCCGGCGCCGCAGAGGACTGGGATGTGCTTGATTCTCGACGTTGTTGCCGTCAGGATACCTGGTTTTGCTTTTGAGACGCTCACGTTGCCGCCGATGAGTTCAGGCGGCTCGATGGCGACCACGTCAGGACCGAGCGCCGCTACGTTCCTCGCGTCCGCTGGCGTGTTGGCGCATGCACATACCCAGAGTCCGGCGTCATGCGCTGCTTTGATCGAGGCGCGCAAGATACTCTTTGGCAAACGGTGCTCGCTGTGGTTGAGCAATGTTCCTTTCGCACCATGCATCTTCGCAAGCGCTGCCGGCAGGTGCCCTGTGTAGGAACCGAAGCCGACCGAGGCGACGTGCTCGACGAGGACGGGGATGGAGACCGCTTTGGCGACAGCAGGCAGGTCGATTGCCTGTACTGCGATGGCGATGGACGCGCCAGTCTGCCGTGCAACCGCCTGACACTGCTTTGCCAGACGCACCGCATCAGCACCGACAGCGCCCTTTGTCGCCTTGCAGTTGACGATGATGAGTGGCAGTCGCATCAGTGCCTCGTTGATTCAAGAAGCACCATGCGCGCACGCATCACACGAGCAGTCATCGGTCTCATGCATTCATCCCCAGCAAGACGAAGAAGACAACCGGGCCCAACGCAAGAACGCCAAGTTCTACCCAGCTGCGGCGGCGCAGGACATCGAGCGCGCTTGACATCGCACCCATGAGCAGCAGGCCGCTGACGATGAAGACGAGCGCGGACGAGATGTCAGGATGGACGTTGAGCACGAGCGAGCCGATCGCGACGATGGCGGCAAGCGGCAGCACTGCGACGAGCGACGCGAGCATCAGCGAGCGCATCAGGCGCCTTCCTTCGAAATGCAGCAGCGCGAACGTCGCGCCTGCCTCGATTGCAAGCAATGGCGCGCCGATTAGCGAGAGCGCGATGATCGCATCACGCGAACCTGCTCCCGCACCGATGGCGAAGCCCAGCATCAAGGCAATACAGGCGACGCGTGCGAGCGAGAGCCAGCCGCTGGCCGGCGCCTGGTTGTCCTCGACGACGCGTTCTGCGAAGACCCTGGCCAAGAGCATCCAGAGCAGGATGCCGCACACAGCATAGATGCTCGGATAGAGGCCGACGCCTGCTATGTAGGCGATGGGGCGCAGCACGAAGACGAGCGCACCCAGCGCGATGCCTGCGAGCGCAGCGGTGACGTAGTGTAGTATCGAGTCCGCGAGCCAGAGACGGATGCACGAAATGACAAGTATGACGACGCCGACGACGATGCCTGCGATTGCCGCGTCTGTGTTCACGACCATCAGCGCATCTCCAGATCACAAGCCATCAGTATACACACCATCATCGCACCTTCTTCAAGGCGGTTTCTATCTTCTGCCGCATCGCGGGTTCTGGCAATTGGCCGACGATGCGGTCCACTTCCTTGCCGTCCTTGAACAGGATGAGACACGGGATGCCCAGCACGCCGTTCTCGACAGCGAGGTCGCGGCCTTCCTCGATGTTGAACTTGGCGAATGCGAGTTTGCCGCTGAATTCGTGGCTGAGCTTCTCGAACGTGGGCGCAAGCGCCCTGCACGGACCGCACCATGCCGCCCAGAAGTCGATGATGATAGGCCCCTTCGTTATGGCCGCTGGGAATGACTGTGGTGAGAGTTCTTGCATGGTATGATGCTCGTCGAGTATGAGTGTTCGTGCGCCTCTTTTCCTGACGGACAAGTGGCGCGGAGCGTATAAAAAGGTTACTCAGTGCACGCCTTTCTGGCCAGTGAGCCACGCATGGCATTCCAAGGCCGCGACCGCGCCCTCACCTGCTGAGATGACGGTCTGCTTGTACTTGACAGGTGTCACGTCGCCGGCGGCGAAGATGCCCGGACAGGACGTGTTGCCGTTCTTGTCCACGATGACCTCGTTCTGCTCGTTGCGGCTCACGAGACCGGCGACAGCGCTGCTATCGACGATGCTGCCGATCTCCAAGAAGATGCCATCCAGAGGGAGGTCGGACGTCTTTCCGTTGATAGTGTCCTTGAGCGTGATGGACGTGACGAACTTGTCGCCCTTGACCTCGATGGGCGTCTTGTTGAGCATGATCGTCACGCGCTTGTCTGCTTTGAGCTTCTGCACCGTTATCTCATCGGCGCGGAACTTCTCGCTGCGGTGGATGAGATAGACCTTCGAGCCCAGCGGCGCGAGTTCCAACGCGCCTTCGGCAGCGGCGTTTCCTGCGCCCACGACAGCCACAACTTTCCCTTTGAAGAGCGGCGCATCGCACGTCACACACGTTGCGACGCCGCGGCCCCAGAACTGTTCTTCGCCCGGGATATTGAGACGTCGTGCGTTACGACCGAACGAGAGGATGACCGCACGCGTCGTACGCGCGGTGCCATCATCAATTGTAAGAGTGAATGTGTTGTCCTTGTTCTTGTCGACCTTGGTGACGCCGCCGTACTCGAAGACCGCGCCGAACGACTCGGCATTCGCCTTGAACTTCTCCATCAACTGCGGCCCGGGCTGCGGGTCGACGCCAGGATAGTTCTCGATGTGGTTGGTCTGGTTCGTCTGCCCGCCCACGTCGCGACTTATCACGAGCGTCTTGAGCTGCTTGCGGCAGGTGTAGATGGCAGCAGTCATGCCGGCAGCGCCTGCACCAACGATGATGACGTCGTAGTCAGTCATGGAATCGCGGCCTTGTCAGCCCCACTTAAACCTTTCGCACGACGCATTCTCGTGCTAGAACTCAACCTTGACGTCCTTGCGCTCTGCTTCTGTCGCCTTGAAGAGCGGCTCGGGCGTGGTGAATCCCAGACGCTTGGCGAAGACCATGTCCGGGAATGTCTGGATGCGGATGTTGTAGTTGTTCACGCTGTCGTTGTAGAACTCGCGGCGGTCTGCCAATTCGTTCTCAAGGCCTGAAATGCGGCCCTGGAGCTGCAGGAAGTTCTCGTTGGCCTTGAGGTTCGGGTAGTTCTCGGCCACGGCGAAGAGCGTCTTGAGCGCGCCAGAGATGGAAGCGTCCGCCTTTGCCTTGGCAGACATCGTCTTTGCACTGAGGAATGCTGTCCTTGCTTTCGTGAGCTCGGTCAAGAGGCCTTTCTCGTGCTTCATGTAGCCCTTGACCGACGCGATGAGTTTCGGCAGTTCTTCCGCACGCTGCTTGAGCATGACGTCGATGTTGGCCCACGACTTCTGGATGTTGTTCTTCAGGCGCACCAGACCGTTGTAGATGGAGACGACATAGCCGATGACGGCTATGATGACGAACAGGATGATGACGCCGATGATGATGCCGATGCCCAATGCCATGATGAATACTCCCCTTCAGACCAGCTAGAGCAGGCCGAAGTATAATAAGATTATCGCAAGGCAGCCTGTCGCAAGCACCGCGCCACCGAACAAGCCCCCCAGCATCTTCCATTTGAACGCTGACACGATGTCCTTCTCGTGCTTGTCCGATATGTAGTACACCCCGTGCTCCCCTTTTTGGATAAGCACGTTGTCCACGTTGTGCTTTGCTTCACCCGGGCGCACTGAAGGATTGTCCCCTGCGCTGCCCAGCACATAGACCGCATCCTTGGGCGCGAGATGACGCTCGGTGTAGCGCATGCTCTTGTTGATGCCCAACCATCCCTCGAAAGAGAGACGGCGCGAACGCAGGAACGACCTGATCTCCTTGGGCGGGTCCTTGAACGAACCGGACTGGAACGAGAGGTCCGCCGGTATGTCGACCTCAGCGCCGCTCGGATCGACGAGCACCTTGCCTGTCTTGTCCTTGCAGTAGAACGGCACGCCCTGCGTTCCCCTGTCGATCGTCACCCAGCGGCCCCT
>Ga0247727_10016988_pt1 | contig 11647 bp, 6 predicted proteins | sample WisWelCaveWW1625_FD_202498 | JGI IMG/M metagenome (GOLD analysis project Ga0247727, IMG submission 202498) | Biofilm microbial communities from Wishing Well Cave, Virginia, United States - WW16-25 | ecosystem: Environmental > Aquatic > Deep subsurface > Groundwater > Cave microbial mat | place... | reverse complement strand
CAGGCCGGCTACCACGCCGATATCGACGTTGTTCGCGAGCGGCCGGTGGCCATACACCAGCCACTTGCCGTCGCGAGTCCAGGAGTATGGCGCGCAGGCGCCCGCAAGTGTAACCAGCCGTTCCTCGCTCCCACTACCGTCGGCGGCCTTCTGGGCCAGGTGGCACCCTTTTGAGTCTTGGCGACTGTACGTGACACGCTTGCCGTCCGGTGTCCAGACGGGAAGGTTCTCTATTTCGGGTTCGACCGTCAGGCGGGTCCAGGTTTCGCGGTTCAGCTCATAGGTCCAGACGTCGTAGTTGCCGCTGTCCAGGGTGTGAGCGACGATTCGCCGCCCGTCGGGCGAGAAGCGGGGAGCGCCCACCCCCGGCCGGCCCCGGGTGAGCGGGCGGGACACGCCGGCGCGATCCACCGAAACCAGGGCAGCGTCGCCCGGTCCTGAGCCGGGCGCGTAAACCAAGGTTCCCTCCTGCGAGAGAGCCAAGAAACGAGGGTCGGTCCCCTCCAGCACCGGGAACGGCTGCTCCAGCACCTCCTGGCGCCTGGGATCAAATCGGGCGGCGAACAAGCCCGACTGCCGGTGGAGGATGAGATGGTCCGGAGGGGCGTGCCAGGCGGCCTGATAATCCCCTTCGAGCAGTACCTTCCGCCGGCCCGACTCCATCGACAGAAGCTCCACGCGGCTCCCGGAAGGCTTCAATTGCGCCACAAAAAGGACCGACCGGCCGTCGGAAAGGAACTCGGGCCAGGCGTGACCCGTTTCGCGCTGGGCATCGAGCGTGGTAAGGGCCTGTGGCGTTCCCCCGGCGGCTGGGACCCGCGCCAGGCCGGCCCCCATTCCGCTAAGGACGATCGTTCCGTCGGGTCCCCAAGTGCCGTGGACCTGAAAGGAGGCCGTCACCAGCATGTCCATTAAGGCTGCCGGCGGTCCCCCCTGGAGCGAAACCTTGCTCAGCCTGCCGAAGGTAAAGAACCCCACCCACTCTCCATCCGGCGAGAAGAACGGCGCGGCGCCGAGATCGGTCCCCGCAATCGCCTTGGCCTCCAGTTGATCCATGGACCGCACGAAGAGCTGGCGCGCCGAACTCACGTACGCCAGGCGCCTGCCGTCGGGCGACACCGCCAAAGCGGGAAAGCCCCTGAAGATCCGCTGCGGAAGCAGCGCGACCAGGCGCCGGACCGGCTGGGGCGGCGGAGGCTTCCGCGCGCGCCACCACGCCCCGAGGCTGACAGCAGCGACCACAGCCAGTCCTGCGGCTACCCACCACGCCGGCGCGCCTCGATGGGGCGCTGCTGCCGCGAGAGCCGGCTCCACTGCCGCTTCGTCGATTTCCAGCCGGGCGTCGGCAGCGTCGTGCAGCCGGCGATTCAGGTCGCGCTGCAAGCAGCGGCGCAGCAGGCGCGTCACGCTCGCCGGAGTCCCCGCCGGCAGCGCGCTCCAGTCCGGATCGCGTCCCAGAACCGCCGCCAGCGTGTCCGACATCGTCTCCCCGCCAAAGGCTCGCTTGCCCGTGAGCAGCTCGTACAGCACGCAGCCGAAGGCCCAGATGTCGGCGCGACGATCCACCCGGCGGCCCCGCGCCTGCTCCGGACTCATGTACGCCGCCGTCCCCAGGATCACCCCCTCGCGAGTGGCCCCAGCCGCGCTCAGCGTCGGCGACTGCGACAGGTTGGTTTCACTGCCGTCGCCGTGGAAGGCCTTGGCCAGCCCGAAGTCCAGCACCTTCACCTTGCCCTCCGGCGTGATCTTGACGTTGGCGGGCTTCAGGTCGCGGTGGACGATGGCTTTTTCGTGCGCCGCTTCGAGCGCCTCGACGATCTGCCGGGCGATCCCCACCGCTTCCTCGACCGGCAGCGGCCCGGCCAGGTTCTCGCCCGGAACCAGCTCCAGCACCAGGAAGCGGACGCCGTCCGATTCCTCGAGGCCATAGATAGCAGCAATATTCGGATGGTTGAGCGACGCCAGCACCTTCGCCTCGCGCTCGAAGCGGGCCACCCGCTCCGGGTTCTCCGCGAAGGCCGCCGGCAGCACCTTGATCGCCACGTCGCGGCCCAGGCGGGTGTCGGCCGCGCGGTACACTTCCCCCATGCCCCCCGCGCCGATCTTCTCGATGACCTGGTAGTGCCCCAGCGTCCGGCCGATCACGCTACATGCTCCGGCTACAGGTTATCGGATCGCGGGACCGCAAGCAAGGCGCCGCTGATGGGCCAGTCGGGATGACACCCTCACCAACCTCGCGCGGAAAGCCAAAAGCTACAATGGTCCTGATGCCGTTTGAGCTTGAAACCCACCCCAGCCGGTACCGGCACTGGCGTCTGGAGATCGACCCGCCTCTGGCCTGGCTCATTATGGCCGTGGCCGAGGATGCCCCGCTCATCCCGGGCTACAAGCTGAAGCTCAACTCCTACGACCTGGGCGTGGACATCGAGCTGGCGGACGCCGTCCAGCGCCTGCGCTTCGAGCACCCCCAAATCAAGACCGTCATCATCACCAGCGGTCAGGATCGCGTCTTCTCGGCCGGGGCCAACATCCACATGCTGGCCACCTCCGCGCACGGCTTCAAGGTCAACTTTTGCAAGTACACCAACGAGACGCGCCTGGCGATCGAAGACGCCTCGGGAGCGAGCGGACAGCACTACATCGCCGCCTGCAACGGGACCACGGCCGGGGGCGGCTACGAGCTGGCGCTGGCCTGCGAGGAAATCTACCTGGTCGACGACGGGCACTCGGCGGTGAGCCTGCCGGAAGTTCCGCTGCTGGGGGTGCTGCCGGGCACGGGCGGCCTGACGCGGCTGGTGGACAAGCGCAAGGTCCGCCGCGACCTGGCCGACGTCTTCGCCACGCTGGCCGAAGGGATCAAGGGCAAGCGGGCCGTGGAGTGGCGGCTGGTGGACGGCGTGTTCCCGCGGAGCCGGTTCCGCGAGGCGGTCCGGGAGCGGGCGCTGGCGCTGGCCGCCCGCGAACCAAGGGTCAAGGGCGCGGCCGTCACGCTCGATCCTGTTTTCCCTTACCGCCACGTCGCGCTCGAAGTGAACCCCGAGCGCCGCGTCGCCGAGCTCACCATCACCGCGTCCGCAGACGGCGATGCCGCCGGCTGGCATCTCCGCGCCTTCCGCGAGCTCGACGATGCGCTCCTCCGCCTCCGGCTCCACCACGAAGATGTCGGTATCGTACTGCTGAAGACCCGCGGGAACCTCGATGCCGTGCAGGCCGCCGACGCCGCCCTGTACGCCAGCCGCGGCCAGTGGCCGGAGAACGAGATCCTCCTCTTGATCGCCCGCACCCTGCGCCGCCTCGACCTCACCTCCAAGACCCTGTTTGCCGTAGTGGACCGCGAATCCTGCTTCGCCGGCAGCCTGCTCGAAATCGCGCTCGCCGCCGACCGCATCTACATGCAGGAGGGCGCTTCGATTGCCGCCGGGCCGCTCAACGGCGGGGTGCTGCCCGCTTCAAACCGTTCCTCCCGGCTGGCGGCGCGGTTTCTGGGGGAGCCGGAGCGCGTCGCGCAAATCCTGGCCCGCGCCGAGCCCTTTGACTCCGAAGCCGCTCTCGAAGCCGGCCTCGCCACCGCCGTCTTCGACGACATGGACTGGGAAGACGAGTTGCGCGTCGCCATCGAAGAACGCGCCAGCCTCTCGCCCGACGCCCTCACCGGCCTCGAAGCCAACCTTCGCTTCCCCGGCGCCGAAACCCCGGAAACCAAGGTCTTCGGCCGCCTCTCGGCCTGGCAGAACTGGATCTTCTCCCGCCCCAACGCCGTCGGCGAGCGCGGCGCCCTGAGCCTCTACGGCAAGCCCGAGCGCCCGCAGTTCGACTGGCGGAGAACCTAATGTCGCTCTACGACAGAATCCCCAACAACGTCAATCTCTCGAGTGACAAGCGCCTCCTGCGCGCCCTCGAACAATGGCTCCCCAACTACATGCAGTGGTGGCGCGACATGGGCCCGGAGGGCTTCCAGGCCGACCACGTCTGGCTCCGCACCGCCGTCTCGGTCGAGCCCGGCGGCTGGGCCCACTTCGACTACGTGAAGATGCCCGACTACCGGTGGGGCATCTTCCTCGCCCCGCCCGAGCAGGACCGCAGGATCGGCTTCGGCGACCATTACGGCAAGCCCGCCTGGCAGGAGGTTCCCGGCGAGTACCGCACCCTGCTGCGCCGCATCATCGTCACCCAGGGCGACACCGAGCCGGCCTCGGTCGAGCAGCAGCGGCGGCTGGGCGAGTCCTGTCCCAGCCTCTACGACCTGCGGAACCTGTTCCAGGTCAACGTCGAAGAGGGCCGCCACCTGTGGGCCATGGTCTACCTACTGCACTCCCACTTCGGACGCGACGGCCGCGAGGAGTCCGAGGAGCTGCTCACGCGCCGCTCCGGCGACGCCGACAAGCCCCGCATCCTCGGCGCCTTCAACGAGCCCATCGACGACTGGCTGTCGTTTTTCCTGTTCACCACCTTCACCGACCGCGACGGCAAGTACCAGTTGCTGGCGCTCGCCGATAGCGGCTTCGACCCGCTCTCGCGCACCACCCGCTTCATGCTCACCGAGGAGGCTCACCACATGTTCGTGGGCGAGAGCGGGGTGGCGCGGGTGGTCCAGCGGGCCTGCGAGCTGATGCGCGAGACCCGCGACGACGACGTTCGCCGCCACGGCGCCATCGACCTCCAAGCGCTCCAGCGCTACATCAACCTGTGGTACAGCGTGAGCCTCGATCTGTTCGGCGGCGAGGTCTCCTCGAACGCCGCCGGATTCTTCGCCGCCGGACTCAAGGGCCGCCACAAAGAGGAAACCTTCGACGACCACCTCGCGCTCGAGGGCCACTATCGGGTCTGGCAACCCGGTTCGGAGGGCTGGGAGCAGGAGGACGTCCCGCTGCGCAACGCCATGAACGAGCTGCTGCGCGACGCCTACATCGCCGACTGCGAGCGGTGCCTGGAGCGGTGGAACAAGGTCATCCAGCGCTCCGGCATCCCTTACCGCCTGCGCCTGCCCGACCGCAAGTTCCACCGCCGCATCGGCCTTTACGGCTCGCACCATTTCGACCCCGCCGGGAAGCCGATGCCGCCCGAGCAATGGGAAGCCCGCCGCGACGAGTTCCTGCCGAGCGAGAAGGACCGCGCCTACGTCGCCAACCTGATGGTCCCCATCTACGAACCCGGCAAGATCGCCAACTGGATCGCCCGCCCCGCCCGCGGCATCCACGGACTGCCGTTCGATTTCGAGTACGTGCGCCGCGAGCCGTAGTCAGGCGAGCCGCTCGAGTTCGCGGCCCACCGACCGAGGAAAACGGGCCTATTCTGCCAGCTTCTCCCCGTCCAGCCGCGACAGGTCCGGTGGCGCTTTCTGTTCTGCGCCGCGAGCCGTAGTCAGGCGAGCCGATCGAGTTCTCGCGCCACCGACCGAGGAAAACGCCGGGCGTATCGTTCCAGCTTCTCCCGGTCCAGCCGCGATAGGTCCAGGTCGATCCAGATCGGCTCGCCCGCCCGGCGCGAGAGGTAGATCAGGTCGAGCAGCGCCTTCTCCGGCTCAGCCTCGAAATACGTCAGCCCGTTGGACGATCGTCGCGGCCGGAAGCCCCAGAACAGGTCCCGGGAAAGCGATCTGTATTCGACGCTGCCGAACGGCGTTTCCCGGCGAGCCGTCGGTCGTGTGGTCACCGAGCTCAGGACAAAGCACGGCTGCGTGGTGACCCGGGCCGCCGACAGCACCCGGTCGAGCGAAACGTAGCTGGGACGAACCAGCACCGCTCCGATTTCCTCGAGGGCAGGCGCGCGCAGGCCGTTTGCGTACCACCCCGACCCGAGCGACCGGAGCAGGCCCGAACCGGACAGCCGCCAGCACGCTTGCCGGACCGCCTTGTCGGACAGGCCCGTGAGGGTCCGCAGCGAGGACAGGTTCAGCAAGGCGCCCTCCGGCGGCAGGCGGCCGAGCAACGCGATCCATTCGCGCGTAGTGAAATACTTCACCGCCGGACCTTTCGCAGCAAAGCTTGAACCGCATCGAGGGCCGCCTTGGCCGAGGCCGTGTTCCAGCCGTGGAGCGACTCGGCCGGCAGCCGGCGCTTCAGGTCCGCCAGAAAGCGCTCCGCTGTGAGCTGCGCCAGGCGCCGCTCGACCTTCTGCCAATCGATCTCCCGCGGCGAAATCACATCCCACAACCACCGCCGTTGCTGCGGCGTCAGCCGGACTCCGCGCGAGATCAGGAACCAGGCATCGAAAACGTCCGCCGCCTTGAGGAACCGGCGAAGCAGCAGCGCTTCCAGTTTGAGCCGCAGCAGAGCGGAATCTGTCGGAACCATCACCGCCTGAGGCCCCACCACCGACGCCAGCACCGTCGTGGTGACCTCGCCGATGTGTCCGGAGATCGCGGAAAAGTCCACGGTGAAGCTGGGAACGCCGTCGTCGGCCACCCGGATCGATTTCCCGGGGCCCGAAGGGACCTCCGCTGAAAGGCGCGTCCCCAGGACGAGGTTGACCTGATCCAGGGCGGCCCGGACCACCCCGGCGGCATCAGCGGCGCGAGGCAGATCGCCTCGCCGCCGCGCCAGATCCAGGTCGTGGCTGGCGCGCGGGCTGGCGTAGAGCAGGTGAAGAACCGAGCCTCCGATCCAGACCAGCGCCTCCGGCCAGGCGCGGAACAGGGAGCAAAGGACGGCTCGTTCCGCATCTTCTATCCGATTCATCTACTATATTGTAGATAAAATATAATGAGGTTGCAACCAGGCATGCCGCGGCCTGCCTCACTGACCCGAACATCCAGGCAAATTTGCCTGGATGTTCCCCGCGACGACGCCGGCCCGGTTGGTCCGAAACACCCGGGCGCTGGTGGCCGCTCGCGCCGGACCGCTCCCTGACTTCCATCGGTCGCGGCCGCGCATCCCTGGGCGCGTCCTCAACCTGGGTCGCCGCATCCGCGCGCCGGCATTCCGGGCCGCCGGCCCCTGGGGAGCCGTGATTTGACCTGACGCCCCCTCCCGCGCCCGCCGCACCCGCAGGCCCCCCCTCGATGGGCCTCCGTCTCCCACGCTATACTGCGGCCGCGTGTGGCTCGACGAATCCTCCGTTTTCAACCTTGCCTCGTACCTGCTCGACCGGCATGTGGCCGAGGGCCGGGGTGGCCGCGTGGCGCTGCGTTGTCAGGACCGCGCCTGGACCTACGCGGAGATCGCCGCGCAAGTCAATCGCGCCGGGAGCCTGCTGCGACGGTCGGGGGTGGAGCGCGGCGACCGGGTCTTGCTGATACTGCCGGACGGCCCCGAGTTCGTCGCCGTGTTCCTGGCGGCGGTCAAGATCGGCGCCGTGGCGGTGCCGGCGTCGACGTTCCTGCGCGCCGACGACTATGCCCACTTCCGAGAGGAGAGCCAGGCGCGAGTGGCGGTCGTCGACCCGGGGTTGCAGGACCAGATCCCCGGCCCCACGGTGGCGGCCGGAGACGACTGGCTGGCAGCGCAATCCCCGGATCTCGATCCTGCCCCGACCCACGCCGGCGACATCGCCTTCTGGCTGTGGACCTCGGGCTCGACCGGCAATCCCAAGGCGGCGCTGCATCGCCATAGCGGCCCGGTTCACTGCGCCGAGCACTACGCCCGCGGGGTTGTCGGCATCCGCCCGGACGACGTGGTCTTCTCCTCCTCGAAGCTGTTCCACGCTTACGGTCTCGGCAACTCGCTGTTCTTCCCGTTTTGCGTTGGCGCCGCGAGCGTCCTCTACCCGGGACGCCCGCAGGCCAAGGCGATCCTCGAGACCGCCCATCGCGAGCGCCCGACGCTGTTCTTCTCGGTGCCGACGCTCTACGCTGCCATGTTGGCCGAAACCGACGCGGTGAATCCGTATCGCCTCGACAGCGTGCGACTCGGAGTCTCAGCCGCCGAGCCGCTGCCTCCCGAGATCGCTCGCCGCTGGCGCGACCGCTTCGGCTTCGAGCTCGTCGACGGGATCGGCTCGACCGAGGCCCTGCACATCTACCTCTCCTCGGGACGGCCGGTCCCGGGCTACGACCTGCGCCTCACCGAGGACGGCGACATGTGGGTGCGCGGCGCGAGCCTCACCCCGGGCTACTGGAACCGTCCCGAGCTCAACGCCGCGCGCTTCCAGGACGGCTGGTTCTCGACCGGCGACAAGTTCTCTCTTGATGACGAAGGCCGCTACGTCTACGCCGGCCGCTCCGACGACATGTTCCGCGTCTCGGGCCAGTGGGTGTCGCCGGTGGAGGTGGAGGCGGCGCTGGCCGAGCATCCGGCGGTGCTGAGGCGGCGGTGGTCGGCTGGAAGGACGAGGCGGGGCTGGTGAAGCCGAAGGCGTTCGTGGTGCTGAAGACTGGGCAGGCGGCGCCGGCCGAAGAACTGCGGGAATTCGTCAAGCGGCGGATCGCGCCCTACAAGTATCCGCGGCGGATCGAGTTCGTCGAGGCATTGCCCAAGACTCCTACCGGCAAGATCCAGCGGTTCAAGCTACGGGGGCGACGCAGGCAGGTTCATGCGCCGGAGCAGCTCGGCGTACCGGGGATCGGACTGCAGGCGGTCGAATACTGGACCCACGTAGAGGAACAGCGTTGCCGCCCTTTCGTCGACCGCCTTGCGGAGCCACTCGAAGGCGCGATCTTTGTCGCCCAGGCCGGCGTACACTACAGCGAATGCCTCTGGGCTAACATAGCCGAGCTTGGACCGCGCCATCAGCTCCGCGAGAATGCGCCGTGCCTCCCCCTGGTCGCCGGATACCGCGTACGCGTTCCCCAGGCTTGCCAGGATTCTGGCGTCCTTTTCCTGAAGCTTGAGCGCCGCCTGGAACTCGGCGATCGCTTCGGAGTACATCAACTTTGAGACGTAGACCTTGCCCAGGCCGTAGCGGGCCCAGGCGAAATTCGGGTCCATGGCAAAGGCACGGCGATACTCCTCCAGCGCCTCGTCGTACCGATGTCGTTCCAGCAGCAGGTCGCCAAGAATGGTCGAAATGATGAGGGAGAGCGGATCCAGGTCCTGGGCCCGGCGCATCTCCGCGAAGGCTTCCTCGTCCCGCCGCATGCTGTACAGATACTGGCCATACCACTGGTGCGCGGTCGCGTATTTGGGGTTCAGCTCGAGGGCTTTCCGGAAGCCGCGTTCGGCGCCCGTCCAGTTCCACGCATACATGTGGTCGGTCCGACCCAGCACAGCGTGAGCCTCGGCCAGGGTATCGTCGATCTTGAGGGCCGCTAGAGCTGCCGCCTTGGCCTTGGGATAGCATTCCCGGGACGGGGTCGGAGTGTAGAAGCTCATTAACACCCAGCAGTCGGCCAACCCGGCGTAGGCGAGAGCGAAAGTGGGATCCTTCGCGATCGCCTGGTTGAAGTGCCCGATCGCCGTGTTCAGGCTTTCGCCCGTCCGCCGATTCCAGAAGTAGCGGCCGCGAAGGTAATCCTGGTAGGCCTCGCTGTTCGGAGTCTGCCGTCGGGCGAGCGACTTCTGCTGCTCTCCGGTGATCCTCAGCCGGAGCTTCTCGGCGATCTCCCGGGCGATCTCTTCCTGGACTCCCTGTAGGTCTGCCAGCTTCCGGGTGTACTGCTCGCCCCACAAGTGACTCGCGTCGCGCGTGTCGACGAGCTCGGCGCTGATCGTCAGGTTCTCGCCCCGCTGTACGAGCCGCCCGGTGAGCACCGCCCGCACCTTGAGGTCCCTTGCAACAGCCTGCGGGTCGGGATCCTTGCCCTTGTAGCGGAACACAGCGCTGCGGGACATCACCTTGAGGCCGGAAACCCGCGACAGGCTGTTGATGAGGCTTTCGGTCAGGCCGTCGCTCAGATACTCGGTGTCGCCCGCGGCGCCGGCAAACGGCAGGATCGCGATAGACTCAATCATCCTGGCCGGACGCAGCAGCCAGTAGCCTCCGATCGCCGCCGCGACCGCCACCAGCGCCGCCATCCCGACCAGTGGTTTCCAGCCGACCTGCGACCGCCGCGACCCGACGCTCTTCAACGCGAACGCCAAATCCCGCGCCGACTGGAAGCGCTCGCCCGGGTTCTTCTCCAGGCACCGCCGGACCACCAGCTCCAGTTCCGGCGCGGCCCCGGGCAGCGCCGGTGGGTCGTTGTTCAGAATCGCGGCCATCGTTTCCGCCGTAGTCTTACGAGCGAAGGGCCGCTGGCCTGAGATCATCTCGTAGATCATGCAGCCGAGGGAAAAGATGTCGCTCGTCGCCTCGGCCTTCTCGCTGCGCACCTGCTCGGGCGACATGTAGCCGATGGTCCCCATCACCGTCCCCGGCTCAGTCACCGTCTCGGCTTGCGGATCACCCGCGCTCTCGCGCCGCGCCAGGCCAAAGTCCAGGATCTTCACCCGTCCGTCAGAGGTGAGAAAAATGTTCTCGGGCTTGATGTCGCGGTGAATGACGCCCTTGGAGTGCGCCGCCGCCAGCCCCTCGGCCACCGCGGCCGCGATCTCGATGGCCTTCGACGCCGGAAGCGCGCCCGTCATCCGCTGCCGCAGCGTCTCGCCCTCCAGCAGCTCGGTGACGGCGTAGGACACGCCGCCCTCCGAGCCGATGTCGTACAGCGCCAGGATGTTGGGGTGCGACAGCGCCGCCACCGCCTTCGCCTCGCGCTCGAACCGCGCCAGCGCCTGCGGATCCGCCGCCAGCCGCTCCGGCAACACCTTGACCGCTACTTCTCGCTCCAGCCGCGTGTCCCGCGCGCGGTACACCTCGCCCATACCGCCCACCCCGAGCGGCGCCACGATCTCGTAGGGCCCCAGCCGGTCTCCGGGTTGCATCTCCCTTTCCTGGCTGGCCTCACCGCCTCGCCACCGTCATTGTATCGTTTGCCTCACAACGGCGCTGCCCTGCCCCGCCGCCATGTCGCTGCCACGTGATAATGCCCGGTCCCTGCCACATTGATGACGCAGCGGGACAGAGACCGGCTGGTACGCTACGGAAGGCCTCTAGGCATCGGCAGCGGGCGCGACCCCGCCGCCAACGCTCTCGACCGGGACCGGAATTCGATCTTGGGAAGGTATAATCGCTCCGCGGTGAGGGTGTCCTACAGCGTCCGCATTCGTCTCTCGATAGCGGCAGCCTTGGCGGCGGCCGGGTTCGGCGCGTGGCTCTGGGGGGCGGCGCCCCCGCCCGAGACGGACCCGATCCGGTTCGAAGACATCTCCGGGCGGGCCGGCGTCGAGTTTGTGCTCCGCAACTCGGCCACTCCCGAGAAGCATCAGATAGAGACGATGGCGGGCGGGGTGGCGGTGTTCGACTACAACAACGACTCCCGGCCGGACATCTACTTCGTCAACGCAGCGGTCCAGCCGCGCCTGGAGAAGTCGGACCCTGCCTACTACAACCGCCTGTACCGCAACAACGGGGACGGCAGGTTTACGGATGTCACGGTGGAGGCCGGCGCGCGGGGGGAGGGATTCTCGACCGGGGTGGCGGCCGGCGACTTTGACAACGACGGCTTCGCCGATCTGTTCCTGGCCGGCGTGAACCGGAACATCCTGTACCGCAACCGGGGCGACGGAACCTTCGAGGACGTGACGCGGCGGGCGGGGCTCGATCACCGGTCCGGCAGCCGCAAGCCATGGTCGATCGGCGCCGGCTGGTTCGACTATGACAACGACGGGCGGCTCGACCTGTTCGTGGTCAACTACTGCGTGTGGATTCCGGAGAAGGAACCCCCGTGCACGGT
>Ga0247727_10016987_pt1 | contig 11648 bp, 10 predicted proteins | sample WisWelCaveWW1625_FD_202498 | JGI IMG/M metagenome (GOLD analysis project Ga0247727, IMG submission 202498) | Biofilm microbial communities from Wishing Well Cave, Virginia, United States - WW16-25 | ecosystem: Environmental > Aquatic > Deep subsurface > Groundwater > Cave microbial mat | place... | reverse complement strand
TCGCACACCACCATGGTCAACGGGCTGGGCGTGCTCGGCTGGGGGGTGGGCGGGATCGAGGCCGAGGCGGCGTTGCTCGGGCAACCGGCCGCCATGCTGCTTCCCGAGGTGATCGGCGTGCGCCTGCACGGCAAGCTCGCCGAAGGCGCCACCGCCACCGACCTGGTGCTTTTCGTGACCGAGTTGTTGCGCGCGCGCGGCGTGGTCGGCAAGTTCGTCGAGTTCTGCGGCTCGGGGCTCTCGGCGCTGTCCCTTCCCGATCGGGCCACGGTGGCCAACATGGCGCCCGAGTACGGCGCCACCATCGGCTTCTTCCCCGTCGATGACGAGACGCTTCACTACCTGCGCCTCACCGGGCGCGCGGAGCGGCAGGTGCGCCTGGTCGAGGCCTACTGCAAGGATCAGGGGCTGTTCCGCAGCGAGCGCGAGCCGGATCCCCTGTTCAGCAACCACCTCGACCTGGACCTGGCGGCAATCCAGCCGTCGCTGGCGGGCCCCAAACGGCCCCAGGACCGGGTGGCGCTGGGCGCCGCCAAAGACGCCTTCCGTCGCGCGCTGACCGCGCCGACCGCGCAGCGCGGCTTCGGCCTCTCCGCGGACGCGGCCGCGCGCCGCGTCACCCTGGACCTGGGCGGCACGACCGCGACGATCGCCCAGGGAACGGTCGTCATCGCCGCCATCACCAGCTGCACCAACACCTCCAACCCGTCGGTGATGCTGGCCGCCGGGCTGGTCGCGCAAAAAGCCGTCGCCCGCGGCCTGCGCGTCGCGCCCCACGTCAAGACCAGCCTGGCGCCGGGATCCCGAGTGGTGATGGACTACCTGGAAACGGCCGGGCTGCTCGATCCGCTCGAGCGCGTGGGCTTCCACCTGGTCGGCTTCGGCTGCACGACCTGCATCGGCAACAGCGGCCCGCTGCGCGATCCGATCGCCCACGCCATCGAGGACAACGACCTGGTCGCCGTGGCCGTGCTCTCGGGCAACCGCAACTTCGAGGGACGCATCCACCCGCTGGTGCGTGCCGCGTACCTGGCGTCGCCGCCGCTGGTCGTGGCCTACGCGCTGGCCGGGCGGTTCGACGTAGACTTGGTGCGCGAGCCCTTGGGGCGCGACGCACAGGGGCGCGACGTCATGCTGCACGAGATCTGGCCGACCGCCGCGGAGGTGCGCGATACCGCGCACCGCGCGGTCAAGGCCGAGACGTTCCGCGAGCGCTACGCGCACGTCTTCGAGGGCGACGAGCGCTGGAACGCGCTGGTGGTGCCGGACGACGACCGCTACGACTGGACCGCGGACCCGACGTACATCCGGCGGCCGCCGTTCGTCGAGGCGGTCGAGCGGGAACCGGCGCCGCTGTCCGACATCCACGCTGCGCCCGTGCTGGTGGTGCTCGGCGATTCGGTGACGACCGACCATATCTCGCCGGCCGGAGCCATCGCCCCGGACAGCCCGGCGGCGCGCTATCTCGAGTCGCTGGGGGTCGGGAGAGCGGACTTCAATTCGTACGGCTCGCGCCGCGGCAACCACGAAGTGATGCTGCGCGGGACGTTTGCCAACCCCAGGCTCAAGAACCTGCTGGTCGCGCCGGCCGAAGGCGGCATCACCGTGCATCACGCGACCGGAGATCGTCTGTCGGTCTTCGACGCCGCGGCGCGCTACGCCGAGACGAAGACGCCGCTCTTCATCCTCGCGGGCAAGGAGTACGGCACCGGCAGCTCGCGCGACTGGGCGGCCAAGGGCACGCGGCTGCTCGGCGTGCGTGCGGTGCTCGCCGAGAGCTACGAGCGCATCCACCGCTCGAACCTGCTGGGGATGGGCGTGCTGCCGCTGGAGTTCCGCCACGGCGAGCGGGCCTCGACGCTGGGCCTGGACGGCACCGAGTCCTACGACGTTGAGGGGATCGCCCGCGGGCTGTCGCCTCGCCAGACGATCACGGTGATGGCGCGGCGCAACGGCACGACGATCCCGTTCCAGGCGGTCGTGCGGCTGGACACGGCCGTCGAGGTCGACTACTTCTCGCACGGCGGCATCCTCCCCTTCGTGCTACGCCAGCTCTGTCGCTGAGTGAACCCTTGACCCAGGAATCCTCAGCCCTCGCCCCTCCGCAAGCCCTGCCGCGCGCGGCGCGCATCGGCGGAGGCCTGCTGTTGCTCTCGGTGGTCTCCGCGCTCTTCTACTACAAATGGGGCGGCTCGCTGCGCGCCTACGGTGTCGTGCAGGAAACCGGCAAGTTGGCGGCGAACCCAGCCACGCTGCTCGAAGGCGGCCTGCTCGCGACGACCCTGGCCTACTTCGGCAGGATCTGGCCGGCGCTGGTTTACGGCATCCTGATCGGCGCCGTGCTCCGTGCCGCCGTCCCCGCGTCCTGGGTGGCGCGCGCGCTCGGCGGCCGCGGCGTGAAGGGGTCGCTGCTCGGCGGCATCGCCGGCTCGCCGCTGATGCTGTGCTCGTGCTGCGTCACGCCGATCTTCACCGGCGCCTACCAGCGCGGCGCGCGCCTGGGCGCGTCGCTTGCCCTGATGCTGGCGGCTCCCGGTCTCAACCTCGCCGCGCTGGGCCTGACGTTCGCGCTGCTGCCCGGCAAGCTCGGTGCCGCGCGGCTCGGCTTCTCGCTGCTCTGCGTGTTTGGCGTTTCGGCCCTGCTGGCCCGCGTCTTCGAGGGCACGGTCCGGCCGCGCGTGGACGCGTCGTGCGCGACGGATGCGGAGCCGCGCATGACGCTGGCGCTGTTCGCCACGCGCTTCGTCAAGAGCATCGCCTATCTGGCGTTGGTCACCGTGCCGCTGATCGCGGCTGGCGTCGTGCTCTCCGGCCTGGTGTTGCCGCACCTGTCGCGCCTCGCCGGAACCGGTGTCGTCGTCGCGATCGCGGCGGTCGCGCTGATCGGCGTGCTGGTCGCGCTACCGACCTTCTTCGAGATCCCGCTGGCGCTGGTGCTGCTCCAGCTCGGCGCGCCCAGCGGCGCGGCCGTGGCGTTCCTGGTCGCCGGCCCGATCATCAACCTGCCCTCGCTGTTCGTGCTGGCGCGCGAGACCCGACCGCGCGTCGCGCTTTCGCTGGGTGCCGGCGTGTGGCTCTGCGCCACGCTGGCCGGCCTCGCGGTCTCGTTCTAGGCTGATGCCTCCGCTGGCTCGGAACGAATCCGCGGTCCGATCGACGCCCCCGCCTCCCCGGACCTGGCGGGGCTGGTTGCCCTGGGTCCTGCTCATCCTGCTCTGGACGGTGGAGCTGTTTCTCGTCCAGGCCGCTTCATCCGGCGACGAGTTCAAGGTCCCCGAGGCGCTGCTTGCGCGGAAGCTGCTCCGTTTCGGTCTGGATCTGGCGTTCGTGACCCTCTGCGTGCTCTTCCTGCCGCGCTGGATGCTGGTGGCGACGTTCGCGGCGGGCGTTCTGGTCTACGTCCTGGGCGGCGTGTACTTCGATCACTATGGCAGGCTGCCGCGCGTGACGTTGCTCCTGGATACCGGCGAAGGACTGGCGTTCGGATCGCTGATCCTGGACATGGTGCAGCCGCGGATGCTGGCGCTGTTCTGCTTGCTCGCCGTGGCCAAGACGGGCTTGCTGCTCGCCGCGCTCCGCCACGGCTTCCCGCCGTCCACGAGGATCGGCCGCAGGCGCGTCGCGACCGCCGCGCTGTCCGTCTATCTGATCTGTCTCATGATCGGCCAACTCGTCTACGATCCGTTCGGCCAGATGCGCCGTTGGGGCTCGTCGGCCCGCTTCGCGGTGACCTACGGGTTCACGCTGCCCGTGCTGGTCGAGACCTACCAGACCAGTTCGAGTTCGCTGCTCAAGCGCGCCCTGGAAAACGGCAAGCGCGCCTCGGACCGGTTGACGCCGGCGGAGGCCGGCATCCCCGTGCGCGATCGCCTGGTCTTCCTGCAGGTGGAGAGTCTGGATTGGGGACTGATGGGTCACATGGTCAATGGACAGCCGGTGATACCCAACCTCGATCGGCTGCGCCGCGCGAGCATGGTCTACCGCGTCGAGATGCCGCACCGGAACGGCAGCGCCGACGCCGATTTCGTTTCGCTGATGGGCAAGCTGCCGTCGCCGGATCTGGTGACCTACAAGATTGCGGATTACCCCTACGCCGGCGCGCTTCCGCAGCGCCTGCGCGCCCTCGGGTACAAGAGCACGGCGGTACACGGCGTATCCGGCCATTTCTTCAACCGGCGCGAAGGTTTCGAGAAGATGGGGTTCGATCGCCTGGTGTTCGCCGAGGAGCTGCTCCGCGCGGGAGTGGCGGCCCGACACGACCGCTACCCCTGGGTCCAGGATGCCGAGATGCTCGAATTCGCCGCGCGCGATCTCGCCGCGTCGCGCGGGCGCGTCTTCCAGCACGTGATCACCGTGACCAGCCACGCGCCCTTCGCGGAGCTTCCGCAGGCCGAGCGCGCCCAATGTCCGCGCTGGGACGATATGGCGTCGCGCTATTTCTGCTCGATGCGCTACGTCGACCGGCACGTCGGCCGCTACCTGGACGCGCTGCCGCCGGACACGACGGTGCTGGTCTACGGCGACCACAACTCGACCGTCTCGGGCCCGGGTTACGACAGCGGCCGGCGCGGCGACCGCGACTTCGTGCCCGCGCTCATCCACGACACTTCCCAGGACCTGTCGCGGCTACAGCGCAGCGGCGCGGCGGCCATCGACGGGTCGCTGGGCTTCGTCGACGTCGTGCGCTATCTGTTCAGTCAGATCGACCGCAAACGCACGACGGTGCCGGACGCCAGCGCCTCTTCAGCCGAAACGCGCAGGCGTTGATGCTAGCCGAGGTTCTTGCGCAGAAAGGCGAGCATCCGGCGCCAGGCGTCGTGCGCGTCGTCGGGCCGATACGCCGCGGGCCTCGTGTCGTTCATGAAGGCGTGCGTGGCCTCGGCGTAGACCACGATCTCGGCGGGCTGGCCGGTGGCCTTCGCGCGTCGCTCGAGCTGGTGGATATCCGGGAGCGCCACGTATTCGTCGCGCCCCGCGAAGATGCCGAGCAGCGGGCACCGCAGATCGCGCACGGCGTCGAGCGGCTCGCGCGGCTTCTTCTTCGGGTCGAGGCCTTGGGGATCGTAGAGCAGGCCGTCCCGGTGCGAGAGTAGCCCGTAGAACGGCACCACCGCGGAGAGACCTCGGCACTCGCAACCCGCCAGCAGCGCGACCATGCCGCCCATGCAGAAGCCGATCACGCCGATCTTGCGCCCGTGGCACGCGGCGTGACCCGCCAAAAAGTCGATACCCGCCTGCACGTCGGCCAGGGCCTGGGGATCCGACAGTTCCCGAATCCAGCGGCCCGGGTCGCTGATCCTCACCTCGCGCTCGCGACGATAGAGGTCGACCGCCAGCACCGCGAAGCCCTCGCCCGCGAGTCGGCGTGCCAGGTCGCGCGGGTGCTCGAGCAGGCCCCACACATCGTGAATCAGCACGACGCCGGACAGCGTCGCCGTGCGCGCGTCGAGCGAGGCCTGGGCGAGATAGCCGAGCGGAAGCTCCTCGGTGTACACGCCCGCGAGTATACGCGCCGCGCTCGCGGCGAGAAGGCACCCGCGCTGCCGAGGAAAATCGCCCTCGGGACCGTGCCCGCGCTGGCGTGCTAGCCTGCCGTGCGTGAGGTTTTTTCCGACGGTACTCACCGTCTGTGCGTCGGTTGCTCAGGCGGGCACTCCTTCGGTGCTCGTCTTGCACGAGGCCGGTTTCGACCAGGAAGAGGCCGCGGTCGTCCAGGCGCTGCGCATCTACACCGCGGATCTCGCCGGCCGGGTCGTCACGGGCGGCCACGCACCGGCCACCTTGGAGCCCGCGGCTCTCAGGTCGATTGCGGGCGAGGCTCGACAAAAGCACGCGGCCTTCGTCGCGTGGGTTGCCCGGCGCGACGGGCGCCTCGTGCTTTACCTGCTGCACGAGACGACGCTCGACTTGCGCGAAACCGACGTCGAGGCCTCCGGTCTGCAGAGCGCGGCGGAGGCGCTGGCGCTCAAGGTCCGCGCGTTGCTGACCGGCTCGGGTGATGCCGGGCCGACCACGCGGTCCGGAACGGCCCCGCCGGCCGCGCCGCTTCCGAGCGGCGCGCCCGTCATCGCCGCGGTAGCGGCGAGCCAGTCGGCGGTCACCGTCCAGCGAGAGCCTCGGACAGGCCAATGGCTGGCACTGGGCGCGTCCTACGGCTTCTGGCTCCCGTCCCAGACCGAATGGCTCCGTCATGGCCTGCGGCTGGTCGCCGAGGTGCGCGCGGGCGGCCCGCTGTCGTTCTATGCCGACGGCGCGATCACGACCCACCCGACGCGCACCGTGAACGGGTCCGACGTGACGTTCGCCGATGTGCCGTTCGGGCTGGGCGCGGCCATGCGCCGGCAGTGGGACCGTCTTGGCGTCGCTGGCGGTCCGCGGGCGAGCCTTCACATCATGGACGTCAACGCCAATCCCCCGGTCGGCCCTTCGGGTGATGTCCGGCGGTTTTCCGCGGGGCTCGGCGCTCTTTTCGCCGTGGACCTACGGCTTTCCGGGCGCCTGCGCGCATCACTGGGTCTCTCCCTCGAAGCGCTCCTCCCGGCTCAGCAGTTCACAGCCCGCCAACAGACGGTGCTGCGTACCGGTGCGGCGCTCTTCGGGGCGAGCGCGGGCGTCGCCCTGCTCCTGCCCTGAAGCCGATCGCCCAGGGCGCGCAGTTCAACTAGAACAAATCCAATCAATGTATCTGTAACTACTAATGAAATTTGTCGCGCCAGGCACGAGCCACGCGATCGTCCTCGATTCTTTTTTCAACCTCCCCGCCCGCCCGGGGACTAAGCTCTGAGACCCGTGCTGCTGGAGAGCCCACGCCCCGCGACTTCGGCCAGGCCCGACGACGCCTGCGTAAGGGGGTGCCTGGAGGGTCAGCCTGACGCCATCGAGCGCCTCTATCGGAGCTATGGGCCCACGGTTCACGGCCTACTCGGGCGGCTGGTCGGGCCGACCGCCGATCTCGAAGATCTCGTCCAAACGGCGTTCGAGCGGGCGCTGCAAAAGCTCCACCGGTTCCGCGGCGAGGCCAGCCTCGGTACGTGGATCTGCGGAATCGCCGTGCATGTCGCGCAGCACCATCTGCGCGCCGGCCGGGTTCGGCGCCACGTGCCGCTGGAGCTGGTCCCGGAGACCGGGCCGCTTTGCGTCCCGCACGCCGACGAAGAGCAGGGCATCGACAACCGGCGGCTCGCCAGGCGGCTGCACGCGCTGCTCGATCGCGTCCATCCGCGCAAGCGCATCGCGCTGTTGCTCTACGTCATCGACGGACGCTCGGTCGAGGAGATCGCTGCGCTCATGAACGCGACCAGAACCGCAACCCGTAGCCGGATGTTCTTCGCGCGGCGCGAGTTGAGGGCGCTCATCGCCGGCGACCCGGAGCTTTCCGAGTGGGCCAAAGGCATGCTGCCGCGCGCAGCCGGAGGTGCACCATGATCTCCTGCAGAGAAGCCCGCCGCACGATGGTGGATGCGCTGCGCCCGGACGCCGACGAGGCCACGCGCCTCCAGCTCGAGCTGCACCTGGACGGCTGCCCGGCGTGCCAGAAGGAGCGGGAGCGTTGGGCCCTGGTCGGCGCGCTTCGCGACTACGCGCCGGCACCCCTGGGCGCGGCGGCCGATCGTCGGATCGTCGGCAAGCTGGTGGCATCCAGGACGGCCACCGAGCCGGCGCCGCGCGCGCCTCGTCGCTGGGCGTGGGTGGCCGTACCGGCGGTGGCGGCGGCCGCGCTCATCGTGACCAGCATCTGGAGTCGATCCACGCACAGAGAGCCTGCCGAAGGCGCGCGACTGGAGGCCCAGCGGGAGGGCCGCTTCACCTTCGCGGGCGCGCTGGTGAGGTACCTTCCGGGCACCGCGCTCGAGTTCCACCCCGGCCGCCGGACGCTCGGACTTTCCAAGGGTGAGGTCGACGTGGACGTCACGCCGGGCGGCAAGGGTCGCTTCCGCGTCATCACGCCGCGGTTCATCGTGGAGGTTCTGGGCACGCGCTTCGTGGTCACGCCGGACGGCGTGCGCACGTTGCGCGGATTGGTGCGCGTGCTCGACCGGAAAGAGCAGGAGATGTCTGTGCTGCACGCGGGGCAGTCCTGGTCCATGCCGGCGGCCCCCATCATCGCCGCGCGCCGGCCGGCGAGCGCGCCGGCACCCGTTCAGGCCCCACCCCCCGCGCCCACGGTGGCGCCGGCGCCCGCGGTAGCTCGAGCCACGACAGGCCCCGCGGGCATGCGGCCCTCCGCGGCTTCGCTGATCGCCCGTGCCAAGCAGGCGCTGGCCGACGGCGATACCGGCGCGGCGCGGTCGTGGGTGAATCAGGCACTCCGCGCCGATCCGGTGGTGCGAGACCTCGCTGCCGCGCACCTGTTGCTGGCCGACGCGCGGCTGGTCGAGAAGCGCCCCGACGAGGCGATCAGCGCCTACCGCGAGGTCGCCCGGCGTCACGGGCGCACGCCCGAAGGCGAAACGGCGCTCTTCGCGCTCGGCCAGCTGCTCGTCGAGCGCGGCCGTCCGGCCGAGGCGGCGGCGGCGTTCCACGACTACCTGGCTCGATACCCGATGGGGCGCTTCCTCCGCGAGGTGCGCGAGCGGATCGAGCAGGTCCAGCCCTCGCATTGACGCTCGCCCGCCTGCTGCGCGTGCTCTCGCCCGTCCTCGTGGCGGGCTGCACGCAGACGACCGAGCTTTTCGACTCCGCGCCGGCATGTGACACGGCCGGCCCGATCATCGAGCTGGGCGCGGGTTCCGAAGCACGCCCTTCCGGCGCGATCGCCGCGGAGCTCCGTCGTTACGCGCTGTGCAGCTGCACCACCCTGGCCCTGTCCGGAGCGCTGTCGATCACTCCCCTCCTCCGCCATGGACCCATTCCTCGGGGGGACGAGCCACGGGCCGGCGTGGGCAGCGACGGCGATGTGCTGGCGGAGGGACCGGTCTTCGTCGACGGCTCGCTGCAAGCCGGTGGCGCCCGCGGCGTCGAGCTTGGACAGGGAGGGCACGTCGGCGGCGAGATCCGATCCGGCGGGCACCTCACCACCGAGGCCGCCGCATCCGCGACCGGCGAGGTGTTCGCGGCGGGGGATGTGCTCGGCCCGCTCACCATCGATGGTCGACTCCACGTCCCCGTCGGGGCGATCGTGAGTCCCGGCGTGAACTCCGGTGGCGTCCTGCGGGAACCGGTCATCGTGCCGCCTCCCTGCGGCTGCGCTGCGGGCCCGCTGTTCGACATCGCCGCGGGTGTCGAGGAGCGCAGGACCGCCAACCACAACTTGACGCTCCCATTCGCCATCGATGAGCTCGCGCGGATCGAGGTGAGCCAGAGCGTCGAACTGCCCTGCGGCGAGTACTTCGTCGACGAGATCCGCTCGACGGCAGCCGACCTCGAGCTTCGCGTGCGCGGCCGCGCCGGGATCTTCGTGGCCGGCGATGTGCGGCTCGACGGGAACCTCGACGTCACCCTGGAGCCCGGCGGCGAGCTGGACCTGGTGATCGCGGGATCGCTGTTTTCCACCGGCCGGGTCGTCGGCGCGGCCGCGGCCGCCGACCGTGTGCGCCTGTGGGTTGGCTCGACGACCGTCTCGCTACCCGATCAGATCCAGCTCGGCGCGCTGGTCTACGCGCCGTCGGCGGTGCTCACCGCCGGCGCCGGGCTCACGACCGCCGGCGCGCTGTTCGTCGGCACGCTCTCGGTCGATGGCGACGTCAGGATCACCGCCGTCCCCGGGCCGCATCAACGCTGACCTGCCTCTTCTGTGCTTCTGGGAGAGGAAAAACGGACGGATTCTACACTGCGCCGCGCCGCAGACCACCAGGCGTTGCCTGAAGGAGCCAGGCGGCTCCGGCGACGGGCTCCTCGGCCTGACAGGGCAGAAAGTGGAGGAACAGCACGCGCGCCCGGGCCAGCTGCTGCGCCACCCAGGCCGGGATCTGCGCCCGGTGCTCGGCGGTCAGCGTAAGCCGATCCGCGATCTCGCCGTCGTGCTTCGCGACGATTTCGACGGCGGTGCAGCGGTGAGCGTCATGGTGCATGAAGCACCTGTCGGTACCCACCAGGCATAGCTCGCGCGCGGTGGAGGTGCAAGCCCGCGGCTGCAATCCTGTGGCTGCGCAGCGTTCCGCCCGCTTCAACCGAAAGACGGGTCGAGGCACCAAGCACGCAGAACCCAAGAAGGAGCCGCGATGAACGCACCCGTCCTCGTTCTCACATCATTGTGCCTGCTGGCCCTGGTCGCCGAAGCGTGCGCGGCGTCCGCCAACGTTGCCGATCCGGCGATCGCCTCGGGAAACGTCCTCCCAACAGCGACATCGCAGATCGCTTTTCCGAGCGCGGTGACCACCGCGGTCTACGACTCCGCCCTGTATGCCGGGCGCGGCCAGAACACCTCCGTGCCAAGCTTCGCCGACGACAACGTCTTCAGCGACGGAACGACGTACCAGTTAGCGGCGCTCGCCGGCGACACCACCAGCGGCTACACCGCCACGCTCACCGTCGGAGTCGCCGCGTGAGTCGAGCCTCGCGGGAGAAGGAGCAAGCGAAACGATGCCGCTGACCCGACGCCAAGCCGTCAAGGCGATCGCGACAATACCCCTGGTCAAGCTCCTTGGATGCTCCTCCGATGCTTCGCGCGGCGGTGCCGGGGTCGACGCCGGCTCGGGCCGCGACGCGGGCTCCACGGGCGATGCGGGCGGGGACGGCTCGATCGCGGACGCAGGTGGCGACGCGGGCGCCGACATGACCGGTGACGGCCCCGACGCCGATGCGGCCGACGGCGGCTCCACCGCCGACGCAGGCGGTGACGGATCCAGCGCCGATGCCGGCGCCGACGCGGCTGGCGACGCGGCCGATGGAGGTTGCGGCCCTGCCGCGGCGGCGTGGGCGTCCGGAGGCACCGCAGCCATGACGGCGAGGGCCTGCTACCCGGATCCGTTCGCTTCTGGCGTGCCCTCTTGCGCACTCATGTGCGAGACGACGCAGGGCCCATGCACCTCGACCACTATCGAGCGCGAGGACGTGAGTGAGGGGGTTACCGGGCTCCCGGTGCGGCTCGCTCTGCTCGTCGTGAACGAGTCCTGCGCTCCTGTCGCGGGCGCGCGCGTGGAGATCTGGCACACGCAGCGGACCGGGGTCTATTCGGGCGTGACGCCCAGCCCGATGATGTGCTCCGGCGGCGACCCGGACGCGGTGAACCACCTCTACTTCCGAGGCTCGCAGACCGCCGGATCCGACGGCCGCGTGAGCTTCGACACGTGCTTTCCGGGATGGTATCCGAGCCGGGCCATCCACATTCACTTCCGCGTCCACCTCGGCAGCGACACCTACCTCACTTCGCAGCTGTTCTTTGACGACAGCTTGGTGGCCGAGATCTTCGCCACGCACCCCGAGTACATGGGATTCGGGCAGCCCGACACCACCAACGATACCGACAACGTGATCGGGGATGAAGCGGACCAGTCCCCCTATATCCTGACCACGGAGCGTATGCCGGATGGCGCGATGCTCGCGTCCAAGGTCATCACGATTCGTGATTCGCTGAGCACGATGCTCTGCATGACCTAGCAGCCCGTGGCGGAAGGGCGATTTGAACTGAGCCTTGGGAGCGCGGTCCAGATCGCGAGATTTCGGGAAATACCGAGCAGGGGCACCAACGGAACGAGTGTGAGCAGGTC
>Ga0247727_10016986_pt1 | contig 11649 bp, 10 predicted proteins | sample WisWelCaveWW1625_FD_202498 | JGI IMG/M metagenome (GOLD analysis project Ga0247727, IMG submission 202498) | Biofilm microbial communities from Wishing Well Cave, Virginia, United States - WW16-25 | ecosystem: Environmental > Aquatic > Deep subsurface > Groundwater > Cave microbial mat | place... | reverse complement strand
CCGCGACCGGAGGCGTACACGACAGTACGTCGAGGACGCAGGAAGCGAGGACGCCCGATTTTGCCGGAGATTCGTCGTTGCAGCCGCGCGTTCATGAATGGTCCGGGCTAGCCCGGACGATTCGGGAAGCGCCACCGCGAGCGCTCCGCCGGACTCGATCGGATCGAGCCGGCTCACGCCGGGTCGAACAGGCCACGCTGCGGCAGAGCGAACGACCGCCGATGGATCGGAGATGGGCCGAGCCGGAGCACCGCCGCCCGGTGGGCCGCCGTCGGATACCCCTTGTGCTCGGCGAAGCCGTAGCCCGGATACGCGCGGTCGTACTCCTCCATCCACGCATCGCGCGCCGTCTTGGCCAGGATGGACGCCGCGGCGATCGCGTGGCATCGCGCGTCTCCGCGGATCCACCTCTCCTGCGGCGCGTCGATGCCCGGAATCGTCCGTGCGTCGACGAGCACGTGCTCGGGCCGGACGCCGAGCGCGGCCACGGCGCGACGCATCGCCTCGAGCGCCGCGTGATAGATGTTCAGCCGATCGATCTCGCACGGCTCGACGCGGGCCACGGCCCAGGTCAGGGCTTGACTCCGGATCGCCTCGGCGAGGTCCGCGCGTCGCGCCGGCTCGAGCTGCTTCGAGTCGTTGACCCCGCGAATGCCGACGCCCGCGGGGAACACGACCGCGGCGGCCACGACCGGACCTGCGAGCGGCCCCGTTCCCGCCTCGTCGACGCCAGCGACGAGGCGGACACCCGTGTCCCACAGCTCGCGCTCACGCACGAGCAGCCGAGCGAGGCGCCGCACTTCCGCGCGGGACGACGGGCGTTTCGTTCGAGTCATCGGCGCGGTCGGATGGTAGTCGAGCCCGGCGCTCGGCCCAAGGGGCAACGCGCTTGACGCGCGCGGGCAGGGGTGCTCCGATGGACGCTCGGGAGAGGTCGCCCCATGAAGACGCTCGTGCTGCTGCGCCACGGTCAGAGCACGTGGAACCTCGAGAACCGGTTCACGGGCTGGACCGACGTCGACCTGACCGAGACCGGCGTGCGGGAGGCCGAGGCGGCCGCGGCCCTCCTGGCCGACGGGGGGTACGACTTCGACGAGGCGCACACTTCGGTGCTCAAGCGAGCGATCCGCACGCTGTGGATCGTGCTCGATCACATGGACCGGATGTGGATCCCGGTGCACCGGGACTGGCGGCTCAACGAACGGCACTACGGCTCCCTGCAGGGTCTCGACAAGGTGCAGACCGCCGCGCGCTATGGGGACGACCAGGTGCGCGTGTGGCGCCGGAGCTACGCGGATCCGCCGCCGCCCCTGCTGCCCGACGACCCCCGCTGGCCTGGCCACGAGGCCCGCTACGCCGCGCTCGACCCGACCGCGATGCCACGGGGCGAGTCGCTCGCCGACACCGTGAGCCGGTTCCTGCCGTACTGGCACGGAACCATCGCGCCCGCGGTCCGCGCCGGCAGGCGTGTCTTGGTCGTGGCCCACGGTAATAGCCTGCGGGCGCTCGTCAAGCACCTCGACGGCGTTTCCGACGACGACATCGTCGTGCTCAACATCCCGACCGGGATCCCCCTCGTGTACGAGCTCGACGACGACCTGCATCCACTCGGGCACCGCTACCTCGGCGATGCGGAGGCGGCGCGCCGCGCCGCCGACGCGGTGGCCCGACAGGCCCAGCGAGGCCCCGTTTGACCCGTATCAAGGTGACCCGCTCCCCCGTCCGCTAGGCTGTCCGAGGCTCGGCCGTCCGCGGTCGCGGCCGCACGGAGGACTCGACATGACATTCGTGATCACCGAGCCTTGCATCGGCACCAAGGACACGGCGTGCGTCGACGTCTGTCCGGTCGACTGCATCCATCCGACGAAGAACGATCCCGACTTCGACAGTGCGAAGATGCTGTTCATCGACCCGGCCGAGTGCATCGACTGCGGCGCATGCGAGCCTGCTTGCCCGGTCGAGGCGATCTTCGAGGCCGACGCCGTGCCCGAGAAATGGTCCGACTACACCGCCCAGAACGCTGTGTATTTCGAAAAGAAGAAGTAGCAGCGGGAGGGCGGTCGTCCGGCTACACTCCTCCCCACATGCGACAGGCGAGCCAACGCCGCGGCGCCACGACGGGCCGGCGCGTGGCAGTCACCGGTCTCGGGTCGGTCGCGCCCAACGGCGTCGGGACCGAGGCGTTCTGGGCCGCAACGAGGGCCGGGCGGAGCGGCATCCGCCGCATCGTCGGTTTCGACGTGTCGGACTACCCGTCCCGCATCGCCGGGCAGGTCGTCGGGTTCCGTGAGGAGGACCACGTCGACGCGGGCGACCTGCGGCACATCCCGCGCGTCACGGCCCTCGCTCTCGCCGCGGCGACCGAGGCGCTCGGCGACGCAGGGCTCGACCCGGCACGGCTCGACCTCGCCGCTCGACGCGAGTTCGCAACCGTCGTGGGCAGCGGCGGAGTCGCGCTCGAGTTCGCCGAGCGGCAGTGGCGCGAGCACTACCTGGGCAACCCCAAGTCGGTCAGCCTGTACACGATCCCATCGTCGACCCCCGGCTCGATCAGCAGCGAGATCTCGATGCGGTTCGACCTGCGGGGCCCGAGCCACGTGCTCTCCACCGGATGCACGTCGTCGACAGACGCCCTGGGACACGCGCTGTCCTTGATCCGGTACGGTCGCGCCGACCGCGTGCTCGCCGGCGGCGCCGACGCGCCCCTGGCGCCGGGCATTCTGCGCGGCTTCTGCCTGCTGCGGATCCTGACCGGGTCGTGGAACGACGCTCCGGAGCGCGGATCGCGACCGTTTTCCCGCGATCGCGACGGGTTCGTGCTCGCCGAGGGCGCGTGGATGCTCGTTCTCGAGGAGCTGGACCACGCGCGGGCGCGCGGCGCGCGGATCTACGGGGAGATCTTGGGCTACGGGGCGACGTGCGAGGCGTTCCACCGCGTCCGGCTCGACGAGTCGGGTGAGGAGTCGGCCCGAGCGATGGGCCTCGCACTCGCCGATGCCGGCCTCGACGCGGAGCAGGTCGACTACGTCAACATGCACGGGACCTCGACCGAGCTGAACGACCGGGTCGAGACGAGAGCGGTGAAGCAGGCGCTCGGCGCGCGCGCGGCCGCGGTGCCGTGCTCGAGCCTCAAGTCGATGATCGGCCATCCGCAGGGCGCCTGCGGGGCAGCCGGGGTGGTCGCGACCCTGCTCGCGATGCGGGACCAGTTCCTTCCGCCGACGATCAACCGCGACGAGCCGGACCCGGAATGCGACCTGGACGTGCTGCCGCACCGCGGGCGCGCCGCCGAGCCTCGGTCGGCCCTGTGCAACTGCATCGGCTTCGGGTCGAAGAACGCCGCGCTCGTCATCGGCGCGCCGGATCGGTGACGCCGTGCCGATCGTCCGGACGCGCGCGAGCGGTGCCGAGCGGATGGACGATCCAGGGATCCCGCCGGCAGAGCTGCGCGCCGCGCTGGCCGACCTCCGGCGCACGAACCGCTGGCTCGGCGGAGTGCGCGCGCTCGGCCGTGCGCTCCACCCGTACCTGGCCACCGCGCCGGCCGATCGGCCGCTCGAGATCCTCGACGTCGGCACGGGCGGAGCCGACCTGCCGATCGCGCTCGTCCACCTGGCACGTGGGCTCGGACGCTCAGTCTCGGTCACCGCGGTCGATCTGCGCCCGCAGACCGCGTCGTTCGCCGCCGAGGCGGTCGCCGGAACACACGGCGTCCGGATCGTGTGCGCCGACGCGCGGCGGCTCCCGTTCGGCCCGCGATCCTTCGATCTCGTCGTGGCCTCGTTGTTCCTGCACCATTTCGACGACGGGGACGTCGCGCGGCTCCTCGACGTCTTCCGGCGCCTGGCGCGCCGAGCGGTCGTCGTGAACGACCTCCGCCGGCACGCGGTGCCGTGGGCGTTCATCGCCGTCACGGCACGCCTGCTCCGACGCGGCCCGACTTACGTGCACGACGCGCCCCTGTCGGTGCGGCGAGGCTTCACGGCCGACGAGCTGCAGGCCGCCGCCCGCGCTTCGGGGGCACGCGGGGCTCGGGTGCGACTGTCCTGGCCGTTCCGGCTGGTGCTCGAGATCGACGCCACGGGAGGCGCATGAACGCCTGCGACGTGCTGGTCGTCGGCGGCGGGCCGGGGGGGGCCGCGACCGCGACGTTCGCCGCGGAAGCGGGATTCCGTGTCGTGCTCGTCGAGCACGCGCGGTTCCCGCAGGGCAAGGTGTGCGGCGAGTTCGTATCCGCCGAGGGCTTGCGCGTCCTCGATCGTCTCGGCGTGCGACCGGCGCTCGTCCTAGCCGGCGCGCCGTCGATCGACACGTGCGCGGTCGCCACCGGTCCGACCGCGCGCATCGCCGCGCGGCTGCCGGATCTCGGCGCCGGTGTGCGCGCGGGCCTCGGCGTGTCGCGCGAACTCCTCGACCGGGTGCTCCGCGATCGCGCGCGTGCGGCGGGGGCGACCGTCCTCGAGGGACACGATGCGGCGCCGCGAGAGAGCGGTGGCCGGGTCGTCGGGGCGACCGTCGGCCGCGTGGGTTCCGGAGAGCGGACCGAGCGACTCGATGCAACGGTCGTGGTCGCCGCCGACGGGCGACGGTCCGCCTTCGCCAGCGGCGGACGTCGCATGGCGGCCCGGCGCACCGGATCGAGCGCGTGGTTCGGCCTGAAAGTCCACCTGCACGGCGACTCCGCGGCGCTCGGCCGGCGAGTCGAGCTTCACGCGTTCGACGGGGGGTACGCGGGCCTCTGCGCGATCGAGGGCCGCCGGATCAACGCCTGCATCCTCGCGCGCGTCGGCGCGCTGCGAGCGTGCTCGGGAGATCCGGCACGGCTGCTCGCCGAGCGCGTGCTCGCCGAGCCGCAGGTGCGCGCGGTCGTCGGCGAGGGGATCCCGTGCTCGCGGTGGCGCTCGGTCGGTCCTCTGCTCTGGGGCGCGCGCCGACCCGCGTCGCGGGGAGTGCTGTGCGTCGGGGACGCGGCGGGGACCATCGATCCGTTGTGCGGCGAGGGCATGAGTCACGCACTTCGTGCCGCGGAGATCGTGGTCGCGCACGTCGCGGCGGCGGTCGAGGCCGGCGGGGTCGATTCCGGGATCGAGGGCGCGTACGCGGCGGCCTGGCGGCGCGAGTTTGCCGAGGCCACCCGCCGCGCCCGCGGGATCGGCTGGCTCCTCGAGCGTCGCGCACTCGCCCGGCTCGTCCTGCGGTCCCTCGCCTGCGGACCGGCAGCGCTCGTGCCACGCCTCGTCGCGTGGAGCCGCACGGGCTCGCCTCGCGGCTGACGATCCGGTCCTACTCGCCCGCCTGGAGCCGAGCCGCCACCCGCTCGACTTCCGACCATACGCGAAGCAGGTTCTCGCCGGCGATCTTGGCCAGATCGGTGTCGGAGTAGCCGCGCCGAACGAGCTCGGCCAAGAGGCCCGGATACTTCGACACGTCCTCGAGACCCACCGGCAACGAGTCACCGACCCCGTCGAAGTCCGATCCGAGCCCGACATGATCGACTCCGACGAGATCCACGACGTGATCGATATGGTCGGCCACGGCGGCCAGATTCGTCCGTTCGATCGGCTGCGCGGCCCGGTATGCGTCGGCGAACGCGCGGGCCTCGGGCGAGTCCGGGACCAGGTTCTGTCGCTCGATCTCGGCGACGAGCCGGGCACGGCGCTCCTCCCAGGCTCGGCGGTACCGATCGTCGAGGAACGCCGAGCCGAAGTTGATCTGGATCACGCCCCCCCGTGCCGCGAGCGCCTGGATCATCGGGTCGCTCATGTTGCGCTCCCAGCCCGGCGTGAACGCCCGGCACGACGAGTGCGAAGCGAGCACCGGCGCGAGCGAGATCTCGAGAACGCGCTCGAAGGCCGCGTCCGACACGTGCGACACGTCCACCAGGATCCCGAGCCGGTTCATCTCCGCGACGACGAGCTCGCCGAACGGGCTCAGCCCGTTCCACCGCCGCTCCGTGTCGTACGACGAGTCGGAGATCTGATTCGCTTTGCCGTGGGTCAGCGTGATGTACCGGACACCGCGCCGATGGAAGTGGGCGAGCTGGCCCAAGTCGTCGCGAATCGGTGCGCCGTTCTCCATCCCCAGCGCGAGGACGATGCGGCCCCGATCGACCTCGCGACGGACGTCGCCGACGCTCGCCGCGAGCGCGAACTTGTCGGGATGCCGCGAGACGATCTCCTCGACGCCGTCGATCAGGCGGTCGGCGTACGCGGTCTCGTCTCCCGACCCCTGGAGCTTCGACGGGACATAGATCGAGAAGAACGCCACGTCGAGCCCGCCGCGCTTCGCCCGAGGATGATCGAACTCGCCGTGCTCGGTCGGGCCACCGATGTCTTCCGGCTTCTCGGTCAGCCGGTGGGGCACGTCGATGTGCGTGTCGACTAGGACCAGGTCGCGGGCGAGCCGCGCCCCACGCGCATCGGGCGAGTCGGCGGGCCGCCCGGAATCGAGCCCGCACCCTGCCATCACGACGAGCACGCCGCCGCAGCACGCTTGGAGCCAAGGAGCTTCCACCACTCTTCCCCCGTTTGCCCGACCTGAGCCATCCTACTCGCTCGCCCGGACGGTTCCCTCGAGCGCCAGCGGCACGATGCGGGCGCGCGGGCGCCCCCCCTCGATCTCGAGCAGTCCGACCGTCACCGGAAGCGCGAAGCGCCGCGGACCCGCGCTTCCGGGGTTGACCAACAGCACGCCGTCGCGCGTCGCGACCGACGGAACGTGGGAGTGCCCGAACAGGACGACGTGGATACCCGTGGCGACCGGATCGACGTCGAGACGGTCGAGGATGTGCACGATGTGGAACCGCACCCCGTCGATCTCGATCTCCGCCGCCACCGGCAATCGGCGAGCCCACTCGTCGCGGTCGATGTTTCCGCGCACCGCGACCACAGGGGCGATCCGCGAAAGCGCGGCCAGGACGTCCGGACTCCCGACGTCGCCGGCGTGTAGCACATGACTCGCACCCTCGAACGCCGCTAGGGCCTCGGGTCGCACGAGCCCGTGGGTGTCCGAGATCAGTCCGATGCGCTCGACGACACACCTCGGTCGGCCGCGGCGCCCTCGCCGTGGAAGAAGCGCGCGCATGCGTCGAGGTCGTGCACCACGTGGTACGGCGGAAGCGACTCGAGGAACACGCGCCCGTAGCGGCGCGATCCGAGCCGTGGATCGAGAACGGACAGCACTCCGCGGTCGCTCGCGCTTCGCAGGAGCCGGCCGAGCCCCTGCTTCAGCTCGAGCACCGCGAGCGGGAGCTGGTACTCGTCGAACGGGTTGCCCCCCTGCGCGCGAATCCGCTCGATCCGCGCGGCGATCAGCGGGTCGCTCGGCACGTCGAACGGCAGCCGGTCGATGACCACGAGCGACAGAGCGTCCCCGGGAACGTCGACCCCGTGCCAGAACGACGCCGTTCCCAGGAGGACGGCGCGCTCGGTCGATCGGAACGCGTCGACGAGCGAGGCCTTGGTACCGTCGCCCTGCACGAACAGTCGCCAGCGCCCACGGCGCGCCAGCGCCTCGTGGACGCGACCCAGGTTCGCGACCGACGTGAACAGCAGGAACGCTCGGCCGAGGGTCACGTCGAGCAAGGCCTCGATCTCGCGCACCCCGCGGTCGAGGAACCCGGGGTGCTGCGGCTCGGGCACCTCGCTCGGAAGGTACAGGACCGCTTGCGCGGCGTGGTCGAACGGCGACCCGACCGCGAGCGTCGTCGCATCGGCGAGCCCGAGGCGCTCGGCAAAGAATGCGAAGCTTCCCCGAACCGTCAGCGTCGCCGAGGTCAGGACCGCGGCGTGCAGCGCGTCGAAGACGTCCCGTCTGAGAGGTTCGGCCACGTCGATCGGCGAAGCGGTGAGCACGACCCCGCCCCGGCCTCGCGGCTCGGCACCATAGACGCAAGCCGGGTCGCTTCGCTCGAGCACGCGCTCGAGGCGCCCGCGCAGATCGTCGACGCGGTGTTCGAGCGACTCGGCCGCCGCGGGGTCGCTCCGCGGCATCTCGCGCACGATGCCCTCGAGGGCCTCGCCCAGACCGGCCCACGCCTCGGCCAGATCGGGTCCGCCGCGCTCCGTCGGATCGAGCCGCACACGCCCGACCTCGCGACCGCAGAGCGCACGGATCGGGTCGAGAAGCGCGTCGGCGGCCCAGCGCAGTTCGGCGGCTCCGCCAGCCCCGCGCACGATCCTCCCGCCGCGGCCACTCAGCGTCTCGGCGGCCCGAGCCAGCTCCTCGATCTGAGCCGACGACGCCTGCGTGCCGAAGTACTGCGTGGCGATGTCCTCGATCCGATGCGCCTCGTCCAGCACGACGGCGTCGTGTGCCGGGACGACCGCGCCGAACGCGGAGCGCCCCGCACGGTCGGCCAGCAACAGATGGTGATTCACGACGACGATCTGGGAATCCTGCGCACGGCGACGCGCCCGCGTGAGCCAGCAGGCGTCGTACTCGGGGCAGCGCGGACCCGTGCAGGTATCCGCGCGCGCATTCACGTCGCGCCACAGGCGGAGCCCGTCCGGCAGGTCCGGGATCTCCGCACGGTCCCCGGTCGTCGTCGATCGACTCCACGCGGCGAGGCGCCCGACCCAGTCGCGCTCGCCCGGTTCCTCGAGGAGCGGCTCGCGCTCGAAGCGCGCCAGACGGTACCGGCACAGGTAGTTGTCGCGCCCCTTGAGCAGGCAGGCCGTGAAGCGCAATCCCACGCGCTCGCGCAGGAACGGCAGCTCGTTGCGGAACACCTGATCTTGCAGGTTCCGCGTCGCGGTGGACACGACAACGCCCCGCCCGGACAGGATCGCCGGAGCCAGATAGGCGAGCGTCTTCCCGGTGCCGGTCCCGGCCTCGACGAGCAGGCGGCCGCCCTCCAGCAGGGTCTCGGCCACGGCCGCGGCCATCCGCTGCTGGCCGCCGCGCGGCTCGTACGTCGGATGGAAGCGCGAGAGAACCCCGCCGGGCTCGAAGAATTCGCGGACGTCGCTCACCGGTCGCCCGGATCAGGACGCGGCGGCCCGCGCGCGCGCCGGGTACAGCGGAAACCCAAGGGCGAGATCGCGGACGGAGCGGCGGATCTCCGCGAGCGCCGTCTCGTTCGCGCGCACGGCGAGCGCGCGGGCGAACAGGTCGCCGATCCGCTCCATCTCGGGCGTCCCCATGCCGCGGGTCGTCACGGCGGGGGTTCCGATCCGGAGACCGCTCGCGACCAAGGGAGGATTCGGATCGAACGGAATGGCGTTCTTGTTCACCGTGATGCCCGCGCGTCCGAGCGCCGTTTCACCGTCCTTGCCGGTGACGCCGCGCGAGAACAGGTCGACGAGGAACAGGTGGTTGTCCGTGCCGCCCGAGACGATGCGGTAGCCGTGCCCCTCCAGCCGGGCCGCGAGCGCCCGCGCGTTGCGCAGCACCTGATCGATGTAGTCGGCGTACGCGGGCTCCTGCGCCTCGCGGAACGCGACCGCTTTCGCCGCGATCACGTGCATGAACGGGCCACCCTGCAGGCCCGGGAACACGATACGATCGAGGTCCTTCGACGACGCCTTGCGGCACAGGACGAGGCCGCCACGGGGCCCGCGGAGCGTCTTGTGGGTCGTCGACGTCACGAACTCGCAGTGCGGGACCGGCGAGGGATGCCGCCCGGTGACGACCATCCCGGCGATGTGGGCGACGTCGGCCATCACGCGAGCGCCGACCTCACCCGCGATCGCCGCTATTCGTATGAAGTCGATCGTGCGCGAGTACGCCGAGGCTCCGCACACGACGAGCTTCGGACGGTGCTCCCGCGCCAGCGCAGCGAGCGCGTCGTAGTCGAGAGTCTCGTCGTCGCGACGCACGCCGTAGCCGAAGAACCGGTACAGCTTGCCCGACAGATTCAGCGGGTGGCCGTGCGTCAGGTGACCGCCGTGCGCGAGATCCATGCCCAGCACCGTATCGCCGGGCTCGAGCGTCGCCAGGTAGACCGCCTGGTTCGCCTGGCTCCCGGAGTGCGGCTGCACGTTGGCGTGCTCGGCGCCGAACAGATCCTTCGCTCGGTCGCGCGCCAGCCGCTCGACCGTGTCCACGTGCTCGCAGCCGCCGTAGTACCGGCGACCCGGATAGCCCTCCGCGTACTTGTTCGTCATCACCGAGCTCATCGCCTCGAGGACCGCCTCCGACACGAAGTTCTCGGAGGCAATCAACTCGAGCCCGTCGGACTGGCGACGCACTTCCGCGCGGATCGCCTCGGCCACGTCCGGATCGGTGTCCTGCAAGCTACGATCGAGCACTCGGGCACTCCGGTCGGTGCACGGACGCATCGGGGCCGTCTGATTCGGTTACCGTAGTCGATCCCCCACGGGCAGGCAACCGTCGACGGCGCCCGCTGTCTCAGGGTCGTCCCGCTCGCGCCGCAGCTGTTCGGCGCTCGGGATCGGGATCGCGCCCATCTCGAGCAGCCGTGCGTGCTCGGCGAGCGCGTAGGGATCGGTCATCGACGCCACATGGTCGACGATGACCCGGACGAACCGCGGGTCGCTCCGGCACCGATCGAGCGCGGCGGCGAGGCGCGACCGCGGCACATCGCGCAGGAACGACGTGCGGGATGCGTCCTTGTAGCGCAGCAGCACGTGGTCGTCGACGAGCGTCGGGTCGGCGTGATACGCGGCGAGTAGCCCGTGGAGCACGCGTCGCGCGCGGCCGTCGACCCGATCGACCATGGCGCCTCGACGCACCCGCACCTCGAGCGCGGCCTCGAGGTCCTCGAGCATCCGACGGCCGGCCGGCGCGAGGCCGATCTCGTCACCGCGGACCGCCTCATCGTGCACGGCGAGAAAGTCCCGATGCCGCCGCACGCCGTGCCGCTCGGTGAAGCGTGCCAGGGCCCGCTCGGCGAACAGGACGACTCCAGTCGCGAGGAGATGCACGAGGCCCCGATGGATCGCGGCCGCGCGCAGGAACTTCCCGCCGCGCGCGCCGTAGTCGGGGCCGAGCTTCTTCCGGAGGTGACGCACCGCGATCAGACGCTCGACTTGCCCGAGCGCCAGCGCTCCGGATTGCAGAGCATCGTCCAAGTCGTCGAGCGCGGTGATGATCCGGTCCGCAAGAAACACGGTCTGCGCCTCGAACAACGGCGGCCGTCCTGTACGGAGGTCCGGCTCCCGTGGCGTCGTCGAGTCGGTACCGCTCTTGCAAATTCCCTCGCGCACGGCGGCGGTCAGATTCAAGCCCGGATGGGCGTATCGGACCTCCAGCTGGTCCGCGACGCGAAGACTCTGCCGCGCGCGAGAGAAGCCGCCGAGGTTGCCGAGCCCCGGGCCGCCGCGGCCGTCGAGCCGGCCCGCCATCCAGTCATCGAGGGCGCGCTCCCCCGCTGGCCCGAACGGCGGCTGGCCCAGGTCGTGGCCGAGCGCGATCGCCTCGACCAGGTCCTCGTTGAGCGACAACGCTCGACCGATCGTGCGGGCGAGCTGCGCAACCTCGAGCGAATGGGTCAGCCGGTTTCGCCGATGGTCCTCGTAGGCCGGTAGGATCCCGCCGTGTGCCTTGTGCCGCAGGCGTCGGAACGCGCGACTGTACACGATGCGATCCCGGTCGCGCTGGAACGCGGTGCGGTAGTCGATCGATCGGCCATGGTCCTCGATCGGGTGCCGGCGCTCGGCCCCGCGCGCCCGCAGGGCGAACGGAGCG
>Ga0247727_10016985_pt1 | contig 11650 bp, 6 predicted proteins | sample WisWelCaveWW1625_FD_202498 | JGI IMG/M metagenome (GOLD analysis project Ga0247727, IMG submission 202498) | Biofilm microbial communities from Wishing Well Cave, Virginia, United States - WW16-25 | ecosystem: Environmental > Aquatic > Deep subsurface > Groundwater > Cave microbial mat | place... | reverse complement strand
CGCCGGCAGAACCAAGAGCTATCGTCGCGCAGGAAATCCGCCTCCCGCCGCTAAGGGATCTGAGCCGACCAATGACCCCGACACTCCTGTTCCGACTCTTCCGACCGCGTCTCATCTCTTATATCCTTGCCGCCTCCTGTCTCACCGCTCGAGGACGAGCGAGAGGACTAGAGCATGACCCTGAAACCCGGCACGCGCCTCGGCCCCTACGAGATCGTCGCCGCGATTGGAGCCGGGGGGATGGGCGAGGTGTACCGGGCGCGCGACCCGCGCCTGGGCCGCGAGGTCGCTCTCAAGCTCCTTCCCGAAGAGCTGGCCCGGAACGCCGATCGCGTCGCGCGGCTGAGGCGCGAGGCCCAGCTCCTCGCCTCGCTCGATCATCCGCACATCGCGGCCATCCACGGGATCGAGGAATCGCAGGGCAAGCTGGCCCTCGTGCTCGAGCTCGTGCAGGGAGAGACCCTTGCCGAACAGCTGGAACGCGGCGCGATCCCGATCGAGGAGGCCCTTGCCAGCGCCCGCCAGATCGCCGAGGGGCTGGAGGCCGCCCACGAGAAGGGGATCATCCACCGAGATCTGAAGCCCGCCAACGTCAAGGCGAAGCCCGACGGGAGCGTGAAGCTTCTCGATTTCGGACTGGCCCGCGCGTACGGGGATGACCCGGCCGGGGGGAGCGGCGAGGTCCTGACGCAGTCTCCGACGTTGTCCGTGCGAATGACAGAAACCGGACACATCGTGGGGACGGCGGCGTACATGTCCCCGGAGCAGGCCCGGGGCAAGCCCGTAGACAAGCGCTGCGATATCTGGGCTTTCGGCGTGGTGCTCTACGAGATGCTGGCTGGCAGGAGGCTCTTCCACCAGGAGACGGTCTCCGACACGCTCGCCGCGGTCCTGCGCGCAGAGGTCGACCTTACCGCCCTGCCCGCCGCCACGCCTTCCTCCATCCTCAAGCTGATCGTACGCTGCCTGGATCGCGACCCGAGGCAGCGTTTGCGCGACATCGGCGAGGCGCGCGTGCTCCTCGAGAAGGTCATCGCGGGCACGGAGTGGGACGATCTCCCGCCGCCCGCCGTCCTCCCATCGTATCCTCACAGCCGAGCGCTCATGTGGCTCGCCCTCGCGACGTCGGCCGCCGTAGCGGGCATCGTCCTCACATGGAGCCTGAGGCCGCCGGCCGAGGACCCCCCTTTGCGTAAGTACCTGATCCCGGCGCCGCAGGTGGCCGCGGCCCGGATCTCGCCCGACGGGCACAACCTGGTCTATGCGGCGAAGGGAAAGCTCTGGATCAGAGAGCTGGATCGTCTGGATCCGCGTGAGCTGCCCGCGGCGAAACAGACCGGCCCTCAGTTCTGGTCCCCCGACGGAGCCTGGGTGGGGTATGGAGCCACGGGAAAGCTGTGGAAGGTACCCGCCGCCGGAGGGAAGCCCGCGATGATCTGCGAGCTGCCTCCGGGGGCGTGGTATGGCGCTGCCGGAGGCGCATGGGGAGCCGACCAGACGATCATCTTCACGACGGGAGCTTCCGGCCTCATGATGGTGTCGGCGCAGGGAGGTGATCCGGTCTCATTGCTCGAGCCCGATCCCAACACCGAGGATGACTACCACCACGTAGAACCTCTGCCCGATGGGCGCGGCGTGGTCTTCGTTGTCCACAGGCTCGGCGGGGTGGAGACCGTCGACACCATCGCCGTCTACGCGGACGGCAAGAAGAAGTATGTGCTGACTCTGGAAGGCCAGGGCGTCTCTAATCCGGTCTGGTCGCCCACGGGCCACATTCTGTTTGAGCGGTGGCGGACCAACCCCGGAGTGTGGGCACTCCCGTTCTCGTTATCGAGCCTCGCGCCCACGGGCGAGCCGTTCCTGGTGGCCCCGGAGGGATACGGCCCGAGCGTCACGGCTGACGCGACGCTGGCCTACCTCGCCGGGGCCGGCCGCGGGACCACGCAGCTTGTCTGGCTGGATCGCCTCGGGGAGGTGGTCGGCACGATCGGCCGGCCGCAAACGCAATCGGCATTCCCCTCCCTCTCGCCCGACGGGAGGCTGGTCCTTATCGTGGCGGAGGAGGAGGACTCCAAGCATGCCCTCTGGATCCATGATGCCGTCAGGGGCACGAAGACTCGCCTGAGCTCGGCCGAAGCGGACACTGATCCACGCTGGTCACCGCGGGGAGATCACATCGTGTTTTCCGCCGACGAGCCTCCAAGTTCCCGTTTGAACGTGATGGCGGCCGACGGCACAGGGGAGATCCGGGACCTGGGCCCGGGATACTTCGCGGCCTACTCACCTGACGGCACGCACCTCGTATATACGCTCTGGAGCGAGGAAACCAGGAGTGACCTCTGGTACCTCCCGCTTCAGGGTGCGCACGAGCCCGCGCTGTTCCTGCGCACGCCATCGGAGGAGTACTATCCGAGATTGTCGCCCGACAGCCGCGTTCTCGCATATATCTCGAACGAGTCGGGGCAGGACGAGGTCTATCTGAAGCGGTTCTCCAGCGGGGAGGGGAAATGGCAGGTGTCGGTCGAGGGAGGCCACTGGCCCCACTGGAACGGGAAGGGGGACCGCCTCTTCTACGCAAAAGAGAACGAGATCTTCGAGGTCGAGGTCGAGGCAGCCGGCGACTCGCTGCTGCTCTCCACCCCCAGGAAGCTGTTCACGCGCCCGCCGGGGGGAGAGGGGCCCATTCTCGGGAGACTCGAATGGCCGCAGGGGTTCGACGTCACGCCGGACGGCGAGCGGTTCGTCGTCGCGGCGTCGGGCATCGACAAGCAAGCCGGCGAGGAAGGCATCGCAGTGGTGCAAAACTGGTTCGCCGAGTTCAAGGGCAAGCTCTGAGCCGTGGCGATTTCCCCGAACTGGATCGCGCGGCCCGCGGTGACGCCGTCGAGCCTGCGCGGTCCGCTGAGGCGGCGCACCGCGATCAGCTCTTCCCGTCCATCTGCTTGCGGAGGCTCAGGGGGCGCATGTCCGTCCAGACCTCCTTGACGTATTCCAGGCATTCGGCCTTGAGCCCGGACTTGCCGGCATCGCGCCACCCCGCGGGGTTCTCGCGATCGGCCGGCCAGATCGAGTACTGCTCCTCGTGGTTCACGACGACCTTGTATATCGTCGTGTCCTCTGCGTCATCGCCGAACATCGGGTGATTCTCCTTGGCTATCGTGGGTCAGCCTGGGGCGCCGGCCGGAGCCGGCGCGGGTGATACCGTAGAAGTCTCGTCCAACCTGCGAAGCGGCTCGTAGGAGGCGGCCGCGAGCGCCGCGAGAACGCTCAGGCCTCCCGCCGTCACGAAGATGAGAGCGATCCCTCGCCCCGGCCCTTCCCCCATGAGCGGCCCGATGATAGCGGCGGCCGGGGCGCCCGCGGCCATCATCGGCTCGAAGAGGCCGTCGGCCAGGGGTCCCGCCGCGAGCGAGGCGAGGGGGGCCGCCGACATGGCGATGGCTCCGCGCATCGCGAAGACCCGCCCCTGCATCCCCGCGGGGACGGCGCGCTGCCAGACCACCTGGCTCGAGCCCATCATGAGCGGCAGGCAGAAGAAGTACCCCGCGGCGGCGGCCGCGATGAGGGGCAGGGATGTCGAGAGCCCCACCAGCGCCACTCCCAGGCCGCTCAGCCCCGCGAAGAGGGCCGCCCCGAGCGCGGGCCGTCTGAATCCGCCCCAGATGCTCATGACTGCGCCGCCTCCGATCATTCCGAGCCCGCCCACCGCCAGGATCGTCCCGAGCGCGGCAGGCGTCGCGAAGCCCAGGACCATCGGCGTGAACAGGACGGCCGCCATCTCGGAGAAGAAGTTGACGGCTGTGAACATGAGAAGCAACGCGGCGAGACCCGCGTGGCCGGCGATGTAGCGGAGGCCGAAGGGCACCTCCTTCCAGTAGCTTTGCCTCTCGGCCGAGGCGGGTCCGGCAGGGATGGCGGCCGCGAGGAGCATCGCCGTCGAGAACAAGAAGGTGGCCAGGTCGATCGCGGCGATCCCGGCGAGCCCGACGAGGGCGATGATCGCACCCGCGAGAAGCGGAGCCAGCACCTGCGATGTCGCGTGGGCGAGATGCGTCATCCCGCTCGCCCGGCCGAGCTGCTCGCGGGGCACGAGGGTCGTCACGGTCGCCGCGTACGTGGGCCACTGGAGGGCCGTGGCGCTCGATGTGACGGCGACGGCCAGGCAGGCGAGAGGGACGGAAAGGGCGCCCGCCCAGACCAGGAGGCCGACCGCCGATGTGGACACGGCTCCAGCGAGGTCGCATGCGATCAGGAGCCGTTTCCGGTTCCATCGATCGATCAGGGGTCCCGCGAGCGGAAGGACGAGCAGGGGAGGCGCGGCGGCGCAGAATGTGACGAGCGCGTATTGTGTCGTCGATCGGGTCTGCTGGAAGATCCAGACGCCGAGCGCGAAGGCGGTCAATCCCGAGCCGAGGAGCGAGACGACCTGCCCGATCCAGACGAGCAGGAATGCCCGGACGCCGCGATGCGCGAGAACCGATCTCATGTTCTCAGGCACCCGCGGCGGCGGGCTGGCCGCTCAGGGAGGGGACCAGAGGCAGCGTGCCGAGTCCGTTCGGGATGATGTAGCCCGGCGCATCCCCCGAAGCCTCGAGCGCCTCGCCGAGCGAGGCGTGCGGAATCATACCCATGGCTCTCACGACGTCTCCGTCGAGCGAGGAAACGAGCCGGACGCGGTACCTTTCCGATTTCCATCGGATCCCCCAGGCCGTCTGCCCGTTGATCTTGTAGTTCTCGACGAGCTTGCGCGCCGTGGCCTCCGAGCCGCCCGGCATGAACCAGTCGAGGAAGTCCGGGCGGCCGAGCCCTTCAGGGCACTCGGCCAGCAGCACGAGATCCCCGCCATCCTCCAGAACGACCCGGGCGTGCTCGAGAGCCTTGTGCGATTGGATCATATTGATGTCGCGCGGAGCGCCGCCGCAGCTCGTCACCACGAGGGGCCGGCGTCCCGGAGCGGCGACGGAGTGGGTCTCGAGGTAGTCGGCGCATCCCCGGCGATGCGCGTCGCGGAGATCTCCGACATAGAGCCCGGTGATCCGGTTCTCGCCGTCGAGGACCGTGTTGACGAGGAAGGCCGGTCCGAAGAGGCCGGCGGCCTCTTCCATGTCCTCGCTGACGGGGTTCCCATCCAGACGACCCGATTCCACGCCCGCGGCGCGCGAGAGCGTGATCCGATCGAAGGCCAGCAAGTGGTTCGCCTGGATCGATCCTTGAGACGCGCAAGCGGGGAGCAGGGCCTTCCGGCCTCCGCTGAAGCCCGCGAAATAGTGGAAGCCGATCGCCCCGACGAGAATCACGCAGTCGGCCTCCACGAGGCGCCTGTTCAGCTCGACGGGCGTTCCCCGCGAGGTGACGCCGAGCCGGACGTGCGCGGCGGCGTCGAGCGCGTCGTGGTGGTGGACGGCCACGCGCCGGGCCACATCGGGACCCACGATCCGATCGATCTCCTCCGCCGTCGGGGGCCTGTGGGTGCCCGCCCCGACGAGAAACTCGATCCGGCAATCCGACACGCCGAGGCCGGAGAGCGTTTTCAGAAGCAGAGGGGCCACGCGGGCGGAGCCGCAAGCTCGCGTCGCGTCCGGCACGACGATGCACACCTTGCCGCCCGCTCCCGCGGCTTGATCCAAGGGAGGGGCGCCCAGCGGCCGATCCAGACGCGCGAGCAAGGCCGCTCCGTCCATCTCCGGCCGCTCGGAGCTGGAGGGGCGGAGCACCTCGAATCGCTCCGGGTCGTAGGCGACGTCGAGGCGCGACCGCCCGTAGGGAAGGGTGACGCGGCTGCCCGCGCCGAGGGTGGATCTAGCCACGGCTCGCCTCGACCCGCTTCGAGCCGGCCACCGCGTCGAGCATGCGCGCGATGCGTGCGACGCCTTCCCGAATCGTCTCCGGATCGCAAAAACTGAAGCTGAGACGGAGGGAGGAATGCGCGGGCACGGCGCTTCCCGCCGTGAAGGCCGCGCCCGGAAGAAAGGCGACCTTCTCGCGTTCGATGGCGGTCTCGAGGAGCCTGACGGCGTCGATCCCGTCGGGAAGCTCCACCCAGATGAAAAAGCCCGCGCGGGGGCTGGACCACCGGGTCCCCTTCGGGAGGCGCCGCTCGAGCGCTTCGAACATGGCGTCCCGCCGCCGGCCATACTCGGCCCGAATCGTCTCCAGGTGAGCGTCGAATCCGGAGGCGACGAAGGCCGCGACGGCCCGCTGGCCCAGAGTCGCCGTGTTGATGTCGCTCGATTCCTTCAAGGTGGCGAGAGGGCCGAGGAACTGCTCGGGCACCACGACCCATCCAGTTCTCAGCGCCGGGGCCAGGGTCTTCGAGAAAGACCCGAGGTAGAAGATCCAATCCCCGTCGAACGCGCGGAGGGCGGGGAGGTCCGCCCCGTCGTAGGAGATCATTCCGTAGGCGTCGTCTTCCAGGATGGGGATGCCATGCGTCCGAGCGATCTCCACGAGCCGCAGACGAGCGGGAATCGGCATCGACGTCCCGAGCGGGTTGTGGCCGTCCGCCATCGTGTAGAGAAGGGCCGGACGAGGGCCCGTCTCGATCGCGCGCTCGACCGCGTCCAGGTCGATGCCGGTCTCGAGGCTTGCCGGCACGGTGACGACGTGGGGCGTGCTTGCCGCGATCGCCTGCTGGAATCCCGTGTAGCAGTGCTCCTCGAGCAGCACCGTCGCGCCCCCGTCCAGGAGGAGCCTGGAGATCAGCGACATCCCCTGCTGCGCGCCGGCGGTCAGGAAGACCCGCTCCGGATCGCAGGCCACATGCCGTCTCTCCATCAGCCTCGCGACGAAGGCGCGCAGCTCGGCGACCGGCGGGCCGTACTGGAGATTGCTCGGATTCCGATCCATCAACCGGGAGACCGCGTCGGCGATTCCCCGGGCTGGGAAGAGATCCGCCGCGGGCAGCCCAAGCGCGAGGGAGATCAGGTCCGGCCGGGCCGTCAGAGTGAGCATCTCTTGAAGGGCGGACGGCCGCATCGACCGGGTCCACGAAGCCAGAGGGGGTCCGGCCGCCCTCGATTCGTCGCCTGCGCGCATCAGAGGTTCCCGCGGGCGGCCTGGGCACGCTCGACCGCCTCGAAGAGGGCACGGACGTTGCCTCCCCCGAATCCGCGCGCTCCCTTCCGCTGGACGACCTCCAGGAAGCCCGTGGGCCGCCCGGTGACGGGCGTGGTGAAGACCTGGAGAAGATAGCCCCATCGATCCCTGTCCACCAGAACGTTCAGCTCGCGGAGCATCGAGACCTCCTCGTCGATATCGCCGACGCGGGATGAAAGGCCGTCGTAATACTCCCCCGGAGTCTCGAGGAACTCGACCCCTCCGTCGCGCAGCGCCTTGACGGTTGAGGCGATGTCGCTCGAGAGCAGGGCCAGGTGCTGCGCCCCAGGGCCATGATGGTAATCCAGGTATTCCTCGATCTGCGACTTCGATTGGCCGGGAGCGGGCTCCATGAGGGGGAGCTTGATCGCGCCGTTCTCGCTGCCGATCACCCTCGAGTTCATCGCGCTGTGGGCCGTCACGACGTCCTCGTGGTGGACCTCTCCGAATCCGAAGGCGCCTTCGTAGAAGGCCAGCCATCTCTCGAGCGTGCCCGCCTCGACGCAGCAGGCGATGTGGTCGATGGCCGCGAGGCTGGCCCCTCTGGAGGGACGCGATGTCCGCCACGGTCGGAACCCGGGGAGGAGAGAGCCGTCGTAACGGTCTCGCTGGACGAAGGAATGGATCGTGTCGCCGAACGTCCTGACCGAGGCCAGCCGGACCTCGCCGAGCTCGTCCGATGCGACGTGAGGCTCGGCCACCGGCTCGACCCCGAACTCCATGCAGCGATCGAAGGCCCGGCCGGCGTCGTCCACAGCGAGCGCGACGTCGCGGATGCCGTCGCCGTGAACGCGCGCGTGCTCCGCGATTGGGCCGTCGGGGTCGAGGGCGTTCGTGAAGACGAGCTTGATCTCTCCCTGCTCCACGGCGAACGACTGCCGATCGCGCAGACCCGTTTCGAGGCCGGCCTGCGCGATCGGCCGGAAGCCGAGCGCGTGAATGTGGAAGTAGGCCGAGGCGAATGCGTTCCCGACGTAGAATTCCACGTGGTCGATGCGACGAAACATGGTTGCTCTCCTTCCCTGTCAGTGACCCGGCCCTTCTCCATGCCCGGAGCGCCTCGATGCGTGCAGCTCCACGATCGCCGCGACGGCGCGTGCGCCCTGCCCTTTCATCATCGATTCGTGAGATCCGGATGCCCATTCGAGGGCGACTCGACCCTTGACGAGTCTCCGCCAGCCAAGCGCGGCGTCCCGGGAGCGGACAGCCGCGGATTCCGTCCCCCGGACCACCACCACGTCCCCGTCATAGGGTCCTGGCCGGTAGGCTCGCGCCGCGCTCACCCGGGCGGCGACGCCCGCAAGCCACGCCTCCGCCTCCTGCTCGCCGAGCTCAGCGGGCAGGCCCCCCTGCGGAGCCGCTGCCGGAGTAACGAGAGCTCCCGGCGCGGTGCCGTCTCGGGGGGAATCCTCGGGAACGGGGGCGTCGATCAACACGAGCGCTCCGACCTTGCGGCCCGACTCGCTGAGCCTGCGCGCGGCCTCGTACGCAACGAGCCCTCCGTACGACCAGCCGACCAGATCGACCGGGCCCTCCGGCACGGCCTTCCGGATCGCCTCGGCGTACTCGGCGGCCGCCTCCTCGACGCCGGCCGGGCCCGCGCCGCCGACGGCCTGAGTGCAGTAGACGGGCCTCCCGGGATCCAGATGCTCCGCGATCCCCGCCAGCTCGGTGATTCCGCCCCCCGCGGCGTGGAAGCAGACGACGGGAGGCAGGTCCCGGCCCGGCCGGAGAGGAACGAGTGAGGACGCCTCCCGCGCCGCGCCACGGGACAACTCCGCGAGGCCGGCGATTGTCGGCTCCCGGAATAGGGAAGCGACGGGGAGATGAAGCCCCAACTCGCGTCTCAAGGCGGCCACGAAGCGGACTGCGAGGAGCGAGTTGCCGCCCGCGGCGAAGAAGCTCTCCTCCACGTCCACTTCGCCGACCCCGAGCGTCTCCGCCCAGATCCGCGCGATGGCCCGCTCGCGATCGTCACGGGGTCCCGCGCCCCGGCGGCCCCGTCCGCCAGGAGACCTCGCGGCCAGCGCCCGGCGGTCGATCTTGCCGGTGATCGTGCGCGGCATCACGTCGAGGACGATGATCGTCTCAGGCATCATGTATTCGGGCAGCGACTCCCGAAGGGCGGCGTTTATCCGCGCCAAGTCCGTGGTGGACCGCTCGGCGGCCAAGACGTAGGCGGCGAGCCGCGGGCCGGCCTCGCCTCCTCTCACCATGGCGGCGGCCTCGCGAACACCCTCGACACGGGTAAGAGCCGCTTCAATCTCACCAAGCTCGATCCGGTACCCGCGGTGCTTCACCTGCGCGTCGCGACGGCCGGCGAAGACGAGGTTCCCGTCTGGAAGCCGCCGCGCGAGGTCTCCCGTGCGGTACAGCCTCGCGCCCGGCGCGGAAGGGTCGGGGTCCGGGACGAAAGAGGCCGCGGTTGGGCCGGATCTGCCCGCGTACCCACGGGCGAGCCCGATCCCCCCGATGTACACCTCGCCCAGAGCTCCGATTGGAACGGGGAGCATCCGGCCGTCGAGAAGGTGGGTGACGGTGTTCGCCACGGGCCCTCCGATCGGCACGGGGTCGCGCGCGCTCTCCTCCGATGTGGCGTCGTGGAGCGTCGCGAAGACCGTCGCTTCGGTGGGGCCGTAAGCGTTGATCACCCTGAGCTCGTGCCTCGCCGCCCTCAACAGGGCCCCGATCCTTGCGCCGCCGGGGCTCTCGCCACCGGTGACGAGGACCCTGAGCGACGAAGGGATCGCTCGGCCCGTCCGCGAGACTTCCTCGGCGAGCTCGTGCAGGGGCCCGACCGGAAGGTGCATGACGGTGATTCCGCCGCGCTCGCACCGATCGAGTAGATCCGACGGCGTCTCGCCCCTCGGATCCGGGTGCACCACCACCGCCGCGCCGGCTGCGAGAGGGGGCAGAATCTCGTTGAGCGCGGCGTCGAAGAGGGGCGCGAGAAAGTGAAGCGATCGATCGCCCGGGCCGAGCTGAAGATACTCCGCGGCGGCGATCATCCTGTCCGCGATGGCGCGATGTTCGACGACGGAGCCCTTCGGCTCGCCCGTCGAGCCCGACGTGAAGATCACGTATGCGGCGTTGGACGGGAGCGCCAGGGGATCCGGCCGCTCCCGGCTCTCACCGTCCAGATGGCCCGCGTCCATCTTCACGATGTCGAGGCCCGGATCGGTCAGCGCGCTCTCGAGGCCCCGCTCGGAGACGACGGCTCGCACACCCGCGTCGCGGATCATCGCTGCGAGCCTGGCCGCCGGGAGCGAGGCGTCGAGCGGCACGAAAACGCCGCCCGACTTGAGGATCCCGAGCATCGCCGCGATGGACGACGCCGTTCGTCCGGCCAGGAGGCCGACGCCCTTCTCCGGTCCGATCCCCGCCGCCCGGAGCCGGCGCGCGATCTGGTTCGCCTTCGCCTCGAGCTCGGCGTACAAGAGCGAGCCGTCCTCCGCTTCGACAGCGAGGGCGTTCGGGGCACGAGCGGCCTGCGCTTCGATGAGGGCGTTGACGATCTGCTCGCTCCGGGCGACCCGGGTCTCGTTGGCGTCGGCGATGAGCGCGCGTTCCGCCTCGGAGCGCAGGTCGAGATCGCCCAGGCGCGCGTCCGGCTCCGCTCCGAACGCGCGAACGAGCGCCCTGAAGTGTTGAAGGAATCTCTCGACCGTCGCCGACTCGAAAAGGTCGGCGTCGTAAATCAGCGATCCGAAGATCCTGCCGCCTGCCTCGGCCAACACCAGAGAGAGATCGAATGGGGTCGAGCCCGTCTCGGCCGGGACCGGCTCCACCTCCAGACGGCCGGAGCCCGGAGGAGGGCCGGCCTGCTGGAAGACGAACATGCTGTCGAAGAGAGGGTTTCTGCTGAGGTCCCGCTCGAGATTCAGCGCATCCACGATCGACTCGAAGGGCACGTCCTGGTGAGCGTATGCATCGAGGCTCTTCTCACGGGCCTGCGCCAGGAGCGACCGGAGCGTCGCGGAGGCTTCCACGCTCGCCCGGATCGGGAGCGTATTGGCGAAGAAGCCCACGAGCTGCTCGGCATCCAGGACCGTCCGGTTCGCGACGGGCGTGCCCACCAGGACGTCGGCGCTCGCGGCGAAGCGGGCGAGGAGCGCCTGGAAGCACGCCAGGAGCGCGTGAAAGAGAGTGGCCCCTTCGGTCCTGGCCAGCCGGGAGAGGGCCGCCGCGTCGGCCGCGTCGAGCTCGAAGCCCACACTCGATCCTCTCAGGCCGCGGCGCGAAGGTCTCGGCCGGTCCGTGGGGAAATCGAGAGGTTCGGCGCCCTCCAGCTCGCGGCGCCAATACTCGATCTGCCGCTCGAGCTCTCCGCCCTCGAGCCATCGCCGCTGCCAGGCCGCCCAGTCCGCGTACTGTATCGGCAGCTCTCCGAGAGGGCTCTCGCGTCCCTCGATGCGCGCCGCATAGAGGAGGGCCAGCTCCCGCGTCAGGATGTTCATCGACCAACCGTCGGTGATGATGTGGTGGAGCACGAGGGAGAGGAGGTGCCGCCACATCATCACCGACGGTTGGTCGATGAACATCCTGACGCGGGAGC
>Ga0247727_10016984_pt1 | contig 11650 bp, 9 predicted proteins | sample WisWelCaveWW1625_FD_202498 | JGI IMG/M metagenome (GOLD analysis project Ga0247727, IMG submission 202498) | Biofilm microbial communities from Wishing Well Cave, Virginia, United States - WW16-25 | ecosystem: Environmental > Aquatic > Deep subsurface > Groundwater > Cave microbial mat | place... | reverse complement strand
ACTGATGACTGTAAACTGTAAACTCTTCCATCCTTTTTACAACTGCTCTCATGTTTTAATTTCTCTTGTCTATTGAAAATTTCAGCGAAGCAAAAAACGATCTGCCCCATGCGATGGAAATATAATCATCAGAGCCGGAATGAAAGCCTCCGCCACCGGTTGTGCTCACGTTGTTCACATCGAGAATATTCTTCACTCCGCAGGTTAGGCTGAATCTGTCTTGCCAAAATTTCCGGTGAAGGCTGAAGTCGAGAATATCATAGGCGTCTATCTTTCTTTCAAGAAACCCACCGTCAGGCTCTTTGTAAAATGTTTCCTCCTTGCCGTTGAATTTATTGAAAAGCGATAAGCTGATTTTTGCTTTTGGAATGATATAGCCAACGTGCAATGTAGCTTCCGGGCTGAAGCTAAAACTGCTTTCCGTGCTGATTCTTCTTCCCGTAAAACCACCGCCCGCCTCTACCGAGAAATCGCCTAAACTGTATCCGATAACAATATCGCTTCCTATCGTCTGATAATGTTCCACATTCAGGTAGGTGTACTCATTATTATAAGAAGCAAAAAGCCCGATGAGGTCATACGCATCATTGAAGAAGAAAGTTGGCAAAAATGTGATGCGGTGTTTTCTTTCTTTCCGCTCGTAATCAAGGCTGAAATTCACGTTGTTGGAGTTTTCAGCGCTCAAATCTTTGTTGCCATGAATGTTGTGGTTAGCATCCACAAAATCAAGGTACAATTCCTTGAGCGAAGGAGCGCGAAATCCGCGCGCATAGGAAGCTCTTACCACCAACTCATCCATCGGAGTCCATTTCAGGTTGAAGGAAGGAGTAACGGGCGGAGTATAGTCCGTGTTGTATGACCAGCGTATTCCCGCCTGCAATGCCAGCGACTTCACGGGCTTGATATTGAAGCTGGTGAAAAAAGCATAATCGCCAATCACCTGGCTTTCGTCCTCTAATTTTTTTCCCCTACCCTGCTCGATGTTGATGTCGTAGCCGATTTGGTAATTGAAAATCTTTTGCTGCATGTTGCGGCTCACGAATCCGCGGGCAAGGTAAGAGTAGAACCGAGTGGTGTCCTGGTCGTCAGGGTTGGGCGTCATGGTGTTTTCAAGCGTCACTAAGTCTTTATAGAACGTGTTTTTAAAGCGGGAATAATAAGAGTAAGCAAACACCTGGTCGAGATAATGGTCCTGCAGGATTTCTCCGATGAGCGAAGCGGCTCCGCTGTAACGCTGGGTGTAATAGTAATCATCAAAAGCCGTGATGTTATAGGGCTGACGCGGCTTTCCGCGATTGGTTATTTTTTCATAAAACGCATCGCCTTTTGCAGTGAAGGCAAGCCGCTTGAAGCCATAGCGGTATTTCAGCGTTCCTAAATATTGCTCCTTCGGCTTCCATTCCTTGAAGCGCGAGGTGTCAATGTCAGAATACCCGTCAAAGAAATTTCTTCCTCCGGATAAATCAACCGAGTGCTTCTTTTTCCCAAAACCAATTCCTGCACCCGCATTGTAAACGCCAACACTCTCGTAAAAGCCGTTCACCCGCGCATTCCACCCGTCATGAGAATTATGATTGGTGATGATGTTAATCACTCCGCCAAGCGAATTCGTTCCGTATTGAACGGACACCGGACCTTCAATCACCTCAATTCTCTTCACGTTGCCAAGATTCAACTGGCTGAGGTCAATGCTGCCGTTCTCCCTGCCAATCACAGGAATTCCATCCACGAGGATTTTCACGTGCTCACCGCCCAGACCATTCAGGCTCATCGTGCTGCCGAGGATGTTGTCCTGCGAAAGCCTGATATTCGATTCCTGCACCAGCGCTTCGCGCAAGCTGACCGCCCCTCTTTTTTCAATCGCCTCCGGACTAATCACTTCCACCGGGTAAACAGAATTTCTCGGGTCGTCAGGAGTGTATTGTGCCGTTATCACCACCCACTCCAGCGGAATGTTGAGCGGCTTGAGATAAAAAAATTTCGCTTCACCGGGCTGCAGCGTGTCTGCCTGCTCTTCAAAACCGAGATGAGATATTTTTACGAGCACCTTACCGGGAAAAGGAACTTCCGCATTCCCGTCAGCTTTGGTAAGGGCTGAAGCTTTCTCTTTTCTTCCGGTGGAGTCATTCAATTCAAAGAAAAGCACGTAAGCCTGCCCGATGGATGCGCTGTCTTTGCTGCTAAGAACGGTGACAGAACGCTGAGCCTGCAGGAAATTGATTCCCGCAGAAAAAATGACAAGGTATGTAATGATGTTTCTCACGCATTCAGATTCCCTGTTGATTTGCAGCCTTTCTCATTACCACCGAAGCGCTTCGCTTCTTCAATCTCCCCGAATAGATGAGGATGTCAATTGTGCTTAACCAGCTTGTACGTCAGCTTATTGTTACCATCCTCCACCGAAAGCAAATAAAATCCGCCCGCCAAATCTTCAAGGTTCAAAGTTAGGCTGTTCAAGCCTGAGAGAGCTTTAGTCTGAATGCTGAAATGACTTTTTCCTGACAAATCAAGAACCCTGATGGTTACTTCAGATTCTTTTTGAAGCGTGAATAATGCCTGAATGTTTCCTGAAGCCGGATTGGGATAAACAGCGAGCGAATGAATATTCGATTCTTCAATGCCTGTGGAACTTTGATACACCTGCGTTTTTGTAAAAAACACTTTCCCCGTTGGCGAACCACCGAAGCCGGTGAAAACTATTTTGTAAATATTGCCATCCTGGGCTGCTACGAAATAAGCCAGCGAGTCAACGAAATCATACTGAGAAGTGGCTTGGTTAAATTGTTTCCAATCGCTGCCTATCACTGAAATATTATCATCAAAAGCAAACCCTGTTGTATCATTATTACTTGCATCCACACCTCTTGCTTCAGCCACGGGTACCGCAGGATTTGACAAAACACCCATCACGGTATAATACTGCGCAGGGGGAGGAAAAGAAATATAAGATTGATAACGCCTGAACAAGATATCCCAACTGGTTTTCTGCGGCTCAGTGTCTTTGACTTGTGCCGAATCAATAGCATAATAGAAAAAATCTTTCCCCGGATAAGCACTCTTACTGAGTGAAACAGTTATTTCACCCGAGTTGTCCAAGTTTCCGATTCGTATTTCATAAGTATCCCCAAAGCCAAGTATCCTAACCCAAATTTTTTTGTAATTCCCGGTTATGGTTTTGATGACAAAGATTCTTTTTCCGTTCACATCGTGTGTCGGGCAATTACAATAATCTCCCCATCCGTAATCAAAAATTCCCGCTGACAGCGCATTAAAAGCCCCGATTGCCCAAGTGGTGTCAGAATTATAAAGACGTGTCATTCCCGAAGTATCAACCGACATCCATGCCGTAGTATCATCATTTTGCAGACGATAAAGTAAAACACCTGCGCCATCGTTAGTTCTGATAGACGCATCCATCAGGCTCGTCCAGAATTGCAAATCCCAATCCTTTGCATTCACGTTTGCCGTTTCACCATCAGGAAGGCTGTAAAACGACATCTTCGTGTAATTGGCGCCCAGCGACACGCTGTCATTAACAGGAGTCTGAGCGCATAAAATTCCAAAAGAAAAAATCAGGGCGCAGAGGAAAATCTTTTTCATGTTTTAGTTAGTTAGGTTTAAATCAGTGAAATCAAATAATCAGTTTAATCAGTGTTCCGATTTCGGGCTGCAATTTTAGTGGAAATTGGGGGTTAAAAAGAATGACTGCTGATTTAATGACAGAATTATTACAAATCCAGTATTGGGTGTTGAGTGTTGAGTAAAAAAACCAAGGCACAACACCCAACACGCAACACCCAACACGCAATCACCAAACTCCCGTTAACTTCGAAACTTCATTTCAAAATGCGCAAAGCCGTCTGGATAACCCTTGTGGTTCTCATCATTGTCCTGCTGGGGCTCTTCATCTGCAATCTCGCAGTCAGCAGGGGTTCTGCTCTCCGCATCTATTCCAACATGGATGAACTTCCGAAAAACAAAGTCGGCTTGGTGCTCGGCACCAGCAAATACCTGAGCGATGGCGGTGAAAATCTCTTTTTCAAATACCGCCTGCAAGCCGCAGCCGACTTGTACATAGCAGGCAAGATTGACCGCGTCATTGTGAGCGGAGACAACAAGATGGTAAGCTATAACGAGCCGCGCGAGATGCGCAGGGAGCTGGTGAAGATGGGCGTGCCCGATGAAAAGGTTCATCTCGACTATGCCGGGTTCCGTACGTTTGATTCGGTGGTTCGTTGCAAGGAAGTGTTCGGGCAGCAAAGCTTCACTATCATTTCGCAGCAATTCCACAATGAGCGCGCAGTGTTTATCGCCCGCGCCAAAGGGATTGACGCCATCGCCTATAACGCGCAGGATGTCGGCTTAAAATCCGGCTTCAAAACAAAGCTGCGCGAAATCTTCGCCCGCGTCATAGTCATCCTCGACCTTTACGCGTTCAACACCCAGCCGAAGTTTTTAGGGGATAAGATTGAGATTCAATAAGCGGTTGGCAGCTTGATTCGACCGATGCGGCACCAACTAAAACAACTACTTTCGCAATCATGACATCTGAACCCGTACACATCAGCCAGTCAGTAGCAATTCTCATTGACGGCAACAACATCGAGCGCAGCCTGCACACGGTGGTCGGCAAAACCAACGTGATGCTGAATTTCGACACCGTCATCACGCGGGTGCTGGTGAACCGCGGGCTGAACCGCCTGATTTATTTCCGCGAAGGAGAAAACATTTCATCCAAGCTGGCTGAGCGCCTTCATGCCAATTATCACGGCTCCGTTTTTCCCTGCCATAAATCGGCAGACATTCCGCTCACGATTAAAGCGACTCAACTCTCGCAGAAGGTGGACACCATCATTATTTTTTCAGGCGACTCAGATTACGTGGAACTCGTGCGCCACTTGAAATCGGAAGGGGTGCGGGTGGAGATTGCCGCAGTGGAAAATTCAACGGCTCAAATCCTGATGGATGAAGCCGACCACTTTTTTCCGATTACGAAAGATGATTGCTTCGAATACACCCCGCCATCACACAAGCCTTCGCACAAGGGAGAACAGAGGAAGAACAGGAACCGGTAATTTGCAGCAGTTGCTGTCATTTGCGGATGTGCTCCGCCATCCCACTGGAATTGAGTACGATCTTCAAGTGGATACCGGAATAGACCCGGCATGACAAGAAACTTAAACCGCGCTCAGCGCAGCCTTCGGCATTTCCCCCACCCACTGAGGCTCCTGCAGTTTCAGCCCGCACACTTTATTCATCTGCTTAATCAGGTAAGTGGAGAGTTCGGGAGAGTATCGTTCATCATGATGGTGCATGAAAAAGTAAAGGGTGTGAAGACCGTCGTCGAGCCAAAGCTTGCATCGCTGAATCCAGTCGTCAACGCGCGAATAGTCAGTGGGATGCAGGCTGTTGCCGACAAAGCGGATGAACGCCAATGGCGAGGTAAGCCTTTGATGAAGCACGTCCCTCCTACCTGCTGCATCCGTGATGACGGAAGCCACACCCTCCTCTTTCAGCAGGTGAAAAGTTTCCTCTACCACATTTGATGGCTTGAACCATTCGGGATGACGGAACTCAACGGCAAGGGAATAATTCTTCGGGAATGAGCGGATGTATCTCTCTACGTCCGGAAAATTCTTTGGACCGAAGTTGGGAGGCAGTTGCAGAAAAATCGTTCCGAGGTTTTCACCAAAGCCGTCCATGCTGCCCAGAAATATTTCGTTCAGCCGGTCAGTGTTCTTTAATCGTTGAATATGGCTGATGCCCTGGTAAATCTTAGGGCAGAATTTGAAGCTTTTGTCCGCAAGGCTTTTCCACTTGCTCACCCACGATTCGGGCGGGATGCGGTAATGCACGGCATTCAGCTCGATGCAGTTGTAATTCTTCGCATAATGCTTCAGGTAATCCTTCTCGGCAGTTTTTTCGGGATAGATTTTCCCCACCCATTCTTTCCTCCCCCATTTCGCGCAGCCTACATAAACTTTCGGCTCGTCTTTTCTTTTTGACTTGCCTGCGGCAAGAATTGCAGCGGTATCAGCGTGGTCGGGAGGAAGGGTGAAGTCAACGGTTTCGATATTTTCAACTCTGCCGAAATCCATGTATCAGTTTGAAGTTTAGAGTTTAGAGTTTGGAGTTGAATAAACGGTGAACTTAAAACTGTAAACTCTGCACTTTTTTAAACTATCTCGTCAGCACCATCTTTTCCCTAATGCGCGAAACACCGGACTTCACGGTAACGAAATAAATTCCTTCCGGCTGAGATGAAAGATTCACACTGGTTTTTTGAGACGAAATTTTTTCTCTCAGCAATTCTTTTCCGAGCAAATCATTCACGATGATTTCAGCATCATCTAACACTTCTCCCGCTTCAATTACAACCAATCCGTTAGTTGGGTTGGGATAAATCTTCAACTGCACATTATTTAAAATCGAAATTCCGCTGCTAAGCGTGTCAACAGTTACTATCTGGCAGAACGTATCCGAGCCAACTGTATTGAAAGCGGTTAGGCAAGTATAATAGCTTCCGGGCGAAGCAAAGGTGTGAACGACCGAAGGATTAGCGGAAGAAACATTACCATCCCCAAAATCCCAATATAGGCTGTCAACAATTCCGGTTGAGGTGCTCAAGAACGTCACTTGCAGTTCATTCTTCCCGGTGGTGAAACCGGCAACAGGCGCAAGCAATTCGTCAACCCTGAGGTCATCCAGCGCGAGGTAATAATCATTGGCATCGCTATAGCAATGAAAGCCGATATAATAAGTTCCGGCAGCGCTTACCGTAAAGTGGATAATTTTCTGCTCGAAAAAATCATTTGCCACTTCCCCTACATCTTCCAGCACCGTGGTCATGCTGCTTGCATCAGGGCTGCTGCCCAATGCCACTTTCAGCTTCTCTGCATAAACCGTGTCGGCATATCCCACCCTGTAACTAAATGAAAGCAGGTAAGTTTTACCGGGAATCAAATCAACGCAGGTAGAGTGAAGCCAGTCATTGGCGGGGGTAGTGCCGTCATCATTCCAGAAATAGACAAATCCAAAGTTACCGCTGCTGGCATAGTCTGAGCCGTTTAATAATTTCCAGGTAAACCCATCATTGTTGACGTCTTCATTCGACCATCCCAGGATTTCACTCTGTGATTCGAAGCTTGTATTGTAAGGATTAGATGCAGAAGGCGCTACGGATGCGATATTTGAAACCACTTCTTGTGCTAAAATATTATTAGTGTTGTCGCTATCGCCTGCCAGCGTAATGAAAGCATCAATATAGTAGGTGGTTCCTGCTAATGATAAATCGGCACCCTGTGTGAAAGTATAGTTATAAGTTGCTCCGAATGGAATAGTAGCTACGACCGTTTCAGTCACCGTATCGGAATTCGCGCCAGCATTTATAACATAACTCACCTCGAAATTTGAAATTGGAGTTAGCCCATCATTCTCTATCGTCACCGATATTGGTTCAGCGCTTCCCAGAGAACAGGAAGAAGAAGGAACACTGAGCAAAATGCCTTTAACATCCAGTGAAAAAGGGGTCTTCTTTTTAAGCTTCACGTCATCTATGGCAAGAAAATAATCATCGGCATCACTGTAGCAATGGAAGCCGATGTAATACACTCCGGCAGTATTAACGATAAACGAAATGTTGTACTTTTCAAAAGTAACGTTGGACACTTCCCCGGCATCTTTAAGTAGAGTGGTCATGCCGGCTACATTGGGACTGGCACCGAAAGCGACTTCGAATTTTTCAGGATAAACCGTGCTTCCTGCAATTCCAACACGGTAGTAAAATGATAATTCATAAATATTGTTGGGCATTAAATCGAGGCAGGTAGAATAAAGCCAATCGTTGGCTGCCGTTGTCGCATCATTATTCCAGAAGTATACAAATCCAACATTTCCGGTATTTGCAACTGCGGTGCCATTTGCCAATATCCACGAAAATCCGTCCTGATTGTCATCTTCGTTGGACCATCCCAGTATGTCACTAACAGTCTCAAAACTTGTCTGGTAGGGAATTGAATCGGTGGGTGCTACAGAGGCTACATTGGCGACAACTGCCTGCTGGAAAACATTATTGCCATTATTGCCATCCCCGGCAAGAGTAATGTAAGCATCAATGGTGTAAACAGTTCCCTCTGACGACAAATCGGCTCCATTTGTGAAGGTATAGTTGTAGGTGGCATTGGGCTGCACGGTTGCCGAAATGGTTTCCGTAACGGTATCTGCATTTACTCCGTCATTCACCACATAGGTTACATTAAAATTGGAAATAGGATTCAGACCATAATTTTCAATAGTCACCGAAATAGTTTCTGAATTTCCAAGAATACAGCTCGATGAAGGAACACTCAGAGAAATAGCTTTTGCATCTGTTGAATACGCGTTTCTGACCATAATGTCATCTACCAATAACAGAAACCGGTCGTTGGAAATGTTTCGGAAAGCGATGTAAACATCCTGGTTCTTGTACCCCTTCGAAGCCAGGCTCACCAGACGGGAAGTCCACACGCCCTGTTCCCCCGCGGTTGAAAATAAAACCGCGTTGGCAAGGAAGTCGGCTGTGCCGGTTCCGGCTGTCGAGATGCGCACTTCGTAATTTTCAAGAAAGCCTGCATCCTGCGATTTGGCATCCCACGTCAAAGTGGCGGGCGAATCAATATGGATGAGCGGTGTAACCATCCAGTCATCAGAAACGCCCACGGGATTATACCATGAAGTGCTGCACGCAACGGTATCGGAGGTGTCGTCAAAATTGGGTCGCGTCACCCACGCATTGGTGACGTAGCCCACGTTGGTTTCTGGCGTCAGCCCGTCAACATTATGAAGCGTAAAGCTGCCCGGCATGCCTTGTTCAAAATCTTCAAAAAAATTGATTTGCGCTATTGCAGTTTGCAGGAATAAGGACAACATCAAAAATATTGCGGCAGATAATGTGTTTAACGGTTTGCGGGACATTTTGTAATTTTTTTGGGTGAAGGAATCAGTTATTTACGCGTGTAATATAGGGGATTTTCATTTGTGGTTGGAAGGATACTCGAAGAAAATCAGCCTCCCGTTCTTCAATGAAACATCCTTCCAGGATTTCACTTTGAATTCGATGCCTGCCACGCCAGTGGTGGGAACATTATCAATGGTCTTTTGGGAATAGCGGTTGGCAAGCTCGGTAAAATCAGGATTGTGACCGAAAATGAAAACAGTGTTGTGCCGTTCGTTCAATTGATGAATGACTTGCAGGATGTTTTCCATTCCCTGAAAATAAAGCAGAGCGTTTACCGCAATTTCTTTCTTATCGAACCCCATTTTCTCCGCCATGATTTTAGCGGTTGACAGCGCCCGGTTTGCGGGACTTGACACGAAGGCATCGGGAACTATCTTTCGATTGACGAGCAGCTTTGCCATAAGCGAAGCATCCTTTTCTCCTCTTCTTTTCAGCGGTCGTTCCTTATCTGGAAGGCTGCTGTCATCCCAGCTTGATTTCCCGTGACGGATGAGGTAGAGGTTTTTCATTTGTCGTTATTTAAACAATACGTCAAAATAAAATCATTCGCGCGCTCAAAAAAAATTCTCACCTTTCTTTGCTGCCCATTTTTTTTCACCATTGCATCAAAGCCTGTATCGTTTTCTCTTTGCGGAATATCGAGCAGGATATCATTTGCGAAAGATATTCCCGGCACACCCATCATTTTGTAGATGCTTTCCTTTGCCGACCAAGCCAACATCACTCTCCACAACTCAGGCTCATTTCCAAGAAGAAATAATTCTGCTGGGTTCAGAAACTTGCTCATGATTTTTTTCACGCGCGGGCTGATTTCTTCAATATCAATTCCTGCGGGCTGATTTTCGCTGACGATGACAGCCATCATCTCTTTGCTGTGGGAGATGGATATGCTTGGATTTCCTCCCATGACTGTGAGCTTGCCGTTTATTATTTCAAATGGAAGGTTGTCATCACGCAGTAATTTTTTCAGCAGGAATCGTGAAGCGAGGAATTCTCTTTTCCGGCTTTCACTGAATTTCCCGGAATCATATCCAGCCAGCAATCCCAGAGGAAGCTGTTCCAAAAACCATTCGGGATTTTCCGTTGCCTTCCAGATTCCGATGGTCGCGCTTGTTGCTACTTGCTCTATCTTTATCAGCGGCATCGCCCGAAAATTACGCGCTGCGTCCCGAAATGCCGAATATCAGCGTCACAAAAATAGCTTCGCTCGCCGGTCACATCGGCTCGGTTTACACCTTGCTCCAGGACACAGGCGAACCGCATTTGTTTTATTCAGCCAGCGGTGACGGAAAAATCATCCGCTGGAATCTGAAGGATTTACCCAATGGACTGCTGGTTGCCCAGGTCAATTCAAACATCTTCAGCATGTTGCTGCTTCCTCAGCAAAACAAAATGCTTCTCGGGCAGATGCAGGGCGGAATTCATGTCCTGGACTTGAAGGAAAATAAGGAAGTGAAGCACCTGGCTTACCACCAGCAAGGGGTTTTTGATTTACTGTATGTTCCGGAAAGAAGGCTGGTTCTCGCGGCAGGCGGAGATGGCGTGCTTTCAGTATGGAATGATGATTTTTCGCTAAAGCAATCCTTTCAGATTTCCCCGAAGAGCATCCGGCAAATCGCTTTTCACCCTTCCAAAAAAATTCTCGCGCTGGGATGCAGCGATACTACGGCTTACGTCATTCAAGCCGAAGATTTCGGCATTGCTCACCGCCTGCCGGAACATGAGAGTTCCGTTTTTTCGGTTTGCTTTTCTGCGGATGGCAGATACCTTCTCACCGGATCGCGCGATGCGCATCTGCGAATCTGGGATGCTGAAGATGATTTTCGCCTGTTCAAAAAAATTCCAGCGCATCTGTTCACCATCAACTGCATCGCTTGCAGCCCTGACGGAAAGCTTTTCGCCACCGCCAGCCGCGATAAGAGCATTAAAATTTGGGATGCTCAAAATTTCGACTTGCTGAAGGTGATTGACAAAGAGAAAATGCACGGTCATATCAACTCGGTCAATAAACTGCTTTGGACCAATTATGACAACCTGCTTGTGTCGTGCAGCGATGACAGGAGCGTGATGGTTTGGCGGGTTGAATAAGATTTTCATTTTTTTGAATCGCTTCATTTGTATCTTCGCTCTCCCAATTTTAAACCTCTTATGATTCTCACCGACAAAGAAATCCTGAAAGAAATCGAAAATGAAAACATCCTCATCGAGCCGTTCCGCCCCGATTGTCTTGGAAGCAATTCTTACGATGTTCACTTAGGAAGGTATCTCGCTGTTTATAAAAATCACGTTCTCGATTCGCGCGCGCACAATGAAATTTCGGAGATACTGATTTCGGATGAAGGTTTTGTGCTGCAGCCCGGAACGTTGTATTTGGGCGTCACCGAAGAGTACACGGAAACTCACAAGCATGTTCCATTTCTCGAAGGCAAGTCGAGCCTCGGAAGGCTGGGAGTGAATATTCATGCAACGGCAGGCAAGGGCGATGTGGGATTCTGCAACACCTGGACTCTCGAAATTTCATGCATTCATCCCGTGAGAGTTTACGCGGGAATGCCGGTGGGGCAGTTGATTTATTTTGCCATCAAGGGAGAAGTGGAGACGACCTACAACAACAAGCGTTCAGCAAAATATGCCAAGCGCACGCTGAAGCCGGTG